>Ga0207061_1023_pt1 | contig 31441 bp, 28 predicted proteins | sample Alteio_BWMinCont_31_FD_153275 | JGI IMG/M metagenome (GOLD analysis project Ga0207061, IMG submission 153275) | Enriched cells from forest soil in Barre Woods Harvard Forest LTER site, Petersham, Massachusetts, United States -... | ecosystem: Environmental > Terrestrial > Soil > Temperate forest >... | reverse complement strand
GTATTTAGCCAAAAATAAGGCAAAGAAAATTTTACCAGAAATTCAGCAACCGAGGTTGAAATTTTATATAATCTCTGCGGTAATACCCAACAACTAGCCTACTTTTATATCATGACTCTGGCCAATCAATTTATTGTGAAACCGTTAAGCCGTAGCGAATACATATGTGTGGCTCGGGCCATGCGTTTATTTACCGAACAACGCACATTCGAAACACCAGATGAAATTTGGTTAATTGAACATGATCCTGTTTACACCCTAGGCCAGGCAGGGAAATTGGAGCACGTCCTTAATCCTGGCAGCATTCCTGTCACAAAAACAAATAGAGGAGGCCAAGTCACTTACCATGGTCCTGGCCAGCTTGTCGTTTATCCTTTACTCAATCTTCGGCGCTTAAACCTAAGTGTACGAGCACTGATCACTTTACTCGAAGACACAGTTATCGATTTCCTTGCGGGCTACGCGATCTTTGCCGAAGCTAAAAAAGACGCTCCCGGTGTCTATGTCAATGCTGCAAAAATCGCATCGATCGGCCTTCGTATTCACCGTGGTTATTGTTATCACGGTCTCGCTTTTAATGTCGCTATGGATCTACAACCATTTTTAGGGATCAATCCATGTGGATTCAGCCAATTGGCCGTCACACAACTTTCCGACTTAGGTGGACCAAGCGATTTAAAGATGGTAGCACATGCTTTTGGTACACAGCTAACGGATAAATTGGAGCTACACAAAGATCAAATAAAGCTGCCCTTTGTATAAGCGCTCTATGCTAGAATTATCCTCATTCAATTACCAACATTCAATGAACCCATGACCCAAATGCTAGATCCTGGACAAAAGCAACGTGGTGCCGCAAAAATGGCTCGCATTCCGATAAAAATCGAAGTGACAGAGCCTCTACGTAAACCAGAGTGGATACGTATTAAATTAGCCACAACGCCTGCTGTTGATCGACTAAAAAATAAATTACGAGAAAATCGTTTGCACACGGTATGTGAAGAAGCGTCTTGCCCCAATCTCAGTGAATGCTTCAGCCACGGTACAGCGACCTTTATGATCATGGGCGACAAATGTACTCGACGTTGCACATTTTGTGATGTAGCCCACGGGCGACCCGATCCGCTGGATCCTAATGAGCCTGAAAACTTAGCTAAAACGGTGCAGCAGATGGGCTTACGTTATGTCGTCATCACATCGGTTGACAGAGATGATTTAAGAGACGGTGGCGCGGGTCACTTTGTGGACTCTTTACTTGCTTTGCGCCGAGCCTCTCCCTCTATCATCATAGAGATACTTGTCCCTGATTTTAGAGGACGTATGGAAATTGCCTTAAACACCATTGCCTCTGCATTACCCGATGTATTTAATCATAACATCGAAACGGTTCCTCGATTATATAAGCAAGCACGTCCTGGATCAGACTATACATGGTCATTGACTTTGTTATTGGAATTTAAAAAGCGTTTTCCGGGGATACCCACAAAATCTGGACTGATGTTGGGATTGGGCGAGACCTTGGACGAAATTAAGGCAGTCATGCAAGATCTACGTAGATACAAAGTAGAGATGCTCACGTTAGGTCAATATCTTGCTCCCAGTCGACATCACTTCCCAGTTGCACGTTATGTCACCCCACAAGAATTTAAAGATCTTGGCGAGTTAGCAAAACAAATGGGCTTTACACGCATAGCTAGTGGCCCATTGGTGCGATCTTCCTACCATGCGGATAAGCAGGCAGCTGGAGAAAATGTAAGTTGATGACATTGATTGATATCAAACCTTTTTTTGATTGGCTGCAAGTTCATTCGCTCGTAGCTGGCTTGGTGACGTGTGTGATCGCTTTTTTCGAATGTTTGGTGATTGTAGGCCTTGTGGTTCCCGGCACTGTCTTTATGACATCAATAGGAACTTTAATTGGAATCGGCGTATTAAAATTTACTAGTATTAGTTTGTGGGCAATCGTAGGCGCCATTGCGGGAGATGTTTTAAGTTTTTGGATAGGTTCCCATTACTATGAACGCACCTCTACTTTCCGATTATTTCATCGTTACCCCAAACTTTTGCAAAAAGGAAAAACATTTTTTGAAAAACACGGTGGTAAAAGTATTTTTGTTGGACGTTTCATGGGTCCCATTCGTGCCGTGTTACCCTTCATTGCTGGCGTGGTACGTATGCCTTATCGCCAATTTCTCATTGCTGACATCATTGCTGCTATTGCTTGGGTGCCCATCTACATGCTGCCCGGCATACTACTGGGCCAGGCTTCACAGCAGTTACCTCCCGATGTTGCTATTAAACTCATCTTCTTCGTCATTTTGCTTTTATTATTTTCCTGGTTGCTATACGCTTCTATAAAGTCTTCCATACAATCCTGTTATGCCTGGTTTAGCCATTTATTAAACAAGCAAATTGCTTATTTATGGAGCTTTTCATGTCATCATCAGCGATTTAGATCATTGGCATCCCTTCTTATAGATCCTCGTTTCCCAGAATCACATAAGCAATTCACGCTGGCTTTGTGCAGTATTTTTTTATTTTTAGCATTTCTATTACTAGCCTTTGGTACTTCCTTCCATAGCGTAGCGACCTATGTCAATGAACCTATTTATTACTTCATGCGAAGTCTTAGGCAACCTACATTAGACAAATTTTTTATTGCGATAACGGAACTTAGCCCGCGTGTGTTATGTGGTTTTTGGGCCATTGTCCTGGCAGTTTTGCTATTTAAACGTAATTTTTGGACCGCATTACACTGGGGTATTCTCGGACTTTTGAACTTCGGATTAGTAGACATTTTTAAATATACAATACAATTGCCTCGTCCTCATGGTTTAATGCATACGCCTGCGGGCGCATCATTTCCCAGTGGACACGCGGTTAGCAGTGTCGCACTGCTGGGATTTTTTGCTGTGTTAACCGTCGGAAATTATGCTGTACAATCCTGGCGAATGCTGCTTTATGGACTAATTTTATTCATTGTTTTTTTAAACCTATTTTCTAGAATTTACTTAACCGCTCACTGGTTGACCGATATTATTGGTGGTGTTTTCTTAGGTATGAGCCTTGTCACGGGTGTCACACTTTCGTATCGGCGAAAAAGGCAACGTAATGCATTCTCAGCTACCAAACTTGGCGTCATCGGTTTTGTCGTTCTTTTCATTTTGTGGGGGGCTAATCTTATTCACGAATACCCTCAACAACTGCAAAATTATCGCCTGTATGTAGCACCTAAATCGGTGCTAGACATCCGTGACTGGTGGCAACATGCAAAACAACAAAAACCTATTTACCGGATGAATCGTTTTGGAAAACCCATAGAAACGCTGAATATTCAATGGGCTGAAACACTACCTAATATTCAACACCACTTGGAAAAACGCGGCTGGCACACACTCCATAAGGCAAAGTTTTTAACGACACTTTATCAGCTGAGTTTACGTCAGCACGATTCGTTTACCCCTCCATTTATATCGGATAACGCTGGAGAAAAACCCGCTTTAACCATGCTAAAATATTACCAGAGCACTCATACTTTATTAGTTTTAAAACTCTGGAGAGCTCATACACAATTTAGTAATGGCACACCTCTGTGGCTAGGAATCGCTCACTACCAAAAGACCTGGCACTTACAGTTTCAGCCTCTACAGAAGTCACATGTTGTCTATTTAGCATCTGCCGATAATCTGCTACAAAAGGACCTACAACTTTATCGTGTAAAGCGTGTCCCGTTGCCATCTGCGCATACAGCAATGCTTTTGATAAGTAGGTCTCATTGAAAAACTACTTCATGTAACTAAAAATGGGGGGTTGACCTTACCACCAAGCGATTCAGTCGTATATTAATTACCAAGGGAAATTGACGAATCTAAACTACTGTGCGGAACTGAAGTGACCGAGCTAAGGTGTTGCCATCGACAAACTCGAGCTCACTGCCCAAGGGGACGCCGTGGGCTATGCGGCTGATCTTTATACCTTGTTGTTTGATCAATTCTGCAAGGTAATGCGCTGTTGCTTCACCTTCTACTGTCGGGTTTGTGGCTAAAATAACTTCCTGTGGTGGATTTTTGTTGAGCCGCTTTATAAAGTGTCCAATGCCAATATCTTCTGGTCCAATGCCATCTAAAGGTGACAAACGTCCCATGAGCACAAAGTAATGGCCACGATAACTAGCAGTTTGCTCTATAGCCATCACGTCAATCGGCGTTTCCACAACGCAGAGTAGAGTGCCGTCTCTACTGCTATTAGCGCATAGTGCGCAAATTTGTGTTTCACTTAAACTGCGGCATTGCTCACAATTTCCGACTTTTTGAATAGCTTGAACAAGGGCCTTGGCTAATTGTGATCCATCTGACCTAGCATTTTCTAGTACATGGAAGGCCATGCGCTGCGCAGACTTGGGTCCAACGCCTGGTAAACAGCGTAGACTCGCAATAAGCTGTGTGATTAATGGACTAAAAACCATCATCAGTAAAATTCACTTGCTCAAGCTTCTGTTATATTGTCAGTAAGTGTTGCTTGAATTTGTGCTGTTATATCACTTAATTTTTGACGTGAGGCTTTTTCGACCTTTGCTAGTGCATTATTAAATGCGCTAACCAATAATTCTTCTATAAACTCCTTACTTTCTTGTAGCAGCGTAGGGTTCAACCAGATAGATCGAACAGTGTGTTTACCGTCTATGTCAATTTTGAGTAATCCACCACCAGCTTCTCCCGTAACAATGACGTTTCCTAGCGCTTCTTGAGCGGACTGCATTTTTGACTGCATGTCCTGTGCTTGTTTCAAAAGGTTATCGATATCAATTTTCATGGTCATGCTTATTTATCCTCCCCTGGGTGACAATCACTCGTTTTTATCATTAGAATCAATCTTTGTCCAGAAATTGGATAGATCCGGAATGCAACTTACTGCCAAATGTCTTGATAATAGCTTGAACTGTAGGATCCTTCCCTAAAATTTCGGTGGTGCGCTGCAATCGCTGGAATTTTTGTTGTTGTTCATAGTGTGCAGGTGTCGGTATGTTGCTGTTCCCAAGCCGAATCGATAAAGTGATAGGCTTGCCAAAGAAACGGGAGAGGGCTTGAGCTAGTTTTTCTTCTTGTTTCGATGTATGTAGTGCAGTTTGCTTAGGATCCAGTAATAACGTAACGTGGTTATTGGTGTAGCTTTGTAAAACACATTGATGGGCAAAAGTATGGGTTATGCCCGTTAAATTTAATTGTTTAACTATACGGGTCCAGTCTACTACGGCATTTTCTATTGTGTTATCGAGTTCCGTAGCCTTTATCGGTTCTGTAGACTCCATCAGTGGAGGATTTTTTTCTAAAGGAACGGGCAGCAGCTTATCAGTTGGATGTATTTCTTCTGCTACATGGTTTAGGCTGTCGTTCAACGGTATAAAGGCTAACATCCTCAATAACATCATTTCAAAACCTAAGCATGGAGTTGGCGCCAGCGTTAGATCTTGCCGACTCCGTAAAACGATCTGATAGTAAAGTTGTGTATCCTCTGGGGAGAGTTGTTGTGAAATTTGTTGGATCGTTTCATCGGATCGGCTGAATTCCTCGGGCAATACTTGAGCCAGTGCAATACGATGCAATAGGGTGAGTAGCTCATCAGTTACTTGTATGAAATCCACAGCCTGTGCGCTCAATTCTTCCTTAATCGACCAAAGCTGCTCACTACTATGAGCAATCAGTGCCTTAAGTAGTGTGCTGATCTCTACCGTAGCGGTACTACCGAGTAGGATTTTCATATCTCGTTCAGTCAGATGGCCATTACTATAGGCAATGGCCTGATCTAATAAACTTAAAGCATCGCGTAGGCTGCCGCGTGCAGCTTGGCCTAGTGCTTGTAATGCTCCCATCTCATAAGTGACGCTTTCATTTTGCGAGACAGTGGCGAGATGTTGATGGATCTGATCGATAGACAGTGCCTTCAGATGAAATTGTAGACAACGTGAAAGAATAGTCGTTGGCAAGCGCTGTGGATCGGTTGTCGCTAACAGAAAAACAACATGTGGTGGCGGTTCTTCAAGTTTTTTTAAAAACGTATTGATACTATTTGCAGAAAGCGCGTGTACTTCATCAATTAGGTAGATTTTGTAACGTCCTTGACTAGGAACGTAGTGAATATCTGCTAGCAGATCGCGGGTATCTTCCACTTTAGTCCGTGAGGCAGCATCCACTTCAATGAGATCGATAAACCGATTTTCATTGATAGCGTGGCAGTTTGTACACTGATCACAGGGTTCAGCTGTTACGCTTTCTCGACAGTTCAAGCACTTGGCTAATAGTCGTGCTAAGGTAGTTTTGCCAACGCCACGAGGCCCCGTAAAGAGGTATGCATGATGAATTCGTTTACTTTGTAATGCATTTTTTAAGATGCGGCAGATAGAGTCCTGCCCTATGAACTGAGTAAAAGAACGAGGTCGATACTTTCTAGCAAGGACTTGGTAACTCACAATGTGTCACAATCCCCTTGAATGGCGGCAGTTGTACCAGCCATATTTCGGCACCCGCGTCTACAACTACCGCTGCTTCCTTCCGGATCTGACGGGGTTCGCTGCTTTGCGCTGCGAAGGGACCAATACAACCACCATACGCTTTGTTTAGAGCCTTCTATAACTGCCTGTATTTCTAATTTTTAGAGGCGATTTATTATAAAGCTTTTGCAGGCTGGTTAGCAAATAAGATTCGAGTATTAGAAACTGGCGGAGAGGGCGGGATTCGAACCCGCGGTAGGGATTAAACCTACACACGCTTTCCAGGCGTGCTCCTTAAGCCACTCGGACACCCCTCCGGCGTTAGGAACGGCCGTCAGGGTAAACTAGAATGTTAGGTTTGGCAATTTTTTGATGACAGCTGGATTCCCATGTTGAAACCACAGTCTGTGATGTTGTGCTGAGGGATTAATCGACAAACATCGAACTAACAGATTCTTCGTTATTCAGGCGGCAGATGGTCTGAGCCAACATGCTACTTAAACTTAGTTGACTGATTTTTTTACATCGTTTGGCTTGCTCATGTAAGGGGATGGTGTCCGTTACGACCAATTCGTTGATACAGGAAGCTTCTATTGCTTGAATAGCGTCTCCTGATAAAATTGGATGCGTGCAATAAGCCATTACTCCCTTAGCACCATTTTTTTTTAAAGATTGAGCGGCTAAGCATAAAGTGCCACCTGTATCGACAATATCATCTACTAATAAACAATTTCTATCCTTGACGTCACCAATGACGTGCATGACCTCGGTTTTATTAGGACCGACACGGCGTTTATCAATGATGGCAATATCCGTGTCATTCAGCCGTTTCGCAATAGCTCTGGCACGTACCACGCCACCTACATCGGGAGAAACAACAATGAGTGGATCCGCTGCTTTATAAAGATGCCTGGCCTGAATATCGCTTAAAATTTCTGGAGTGGCATAGACATTATCAACAGGTATGTTGAAAAAACCTTGGATTTGATCAGCATGTAGGTCAACTGTTAATATCCGAGTGATGCCGACGGTCGTGATCATATCGGCGACGACTCTAGCCGTGATAGGGACACGAGAGGAGCGGATGCGTCGATCTTGGCGTCCGTAACCAAAATAAGGAATCACTGCCGTAATACGCTTGGCAGATGCTCGACGCAGCGCATCAGCTATAATGATTAATTCCATTAAGTTATCATTCACCGGTGGGCAGGTGGGTTGTATAATGAAGACATCCTGGCCACGCACATTTTGTAAAATTTCTACGATAATTTCACCGTCACTGAAACGTCCGACAGTGGTTTTTCCTAATTCCATGTTTAAATGTTCCACTACCTTTTCGGCGAGAACGCAGTTGGCATTTCCAGTAAAGATCATCATCTCTGACACAGAGTTTCCCCTTAAGTCGGTGTGAATGAATTAACGAAATAAGACAGGAGAAACAAAAAATTTAGTCGGTAGATACTGGCTGGGGTGCTAGGATTCGAACCTAGGAATGCCGAGATCAAAACCCGGTGCCTTACCACTTGGCGACACCCCAATCTTCCATAGAACCCATTCATACATTTGTAAAGGCGATCGTAAAGATGACACCTGTCACCGGTCAACCTTGCGGAATAATATCTCAAAGCTACCATGTGTTCTTGAACATCCAATCGAAAACGTTTGTATTCTGAGGATTGTTGCCTTTTATGTCAATTAGGGATGTAAAAAAATTACATGTAGTCTGATACTCGCTCTCACTGGTCATTTCTTCATTGGATCATTTAAGATTCCAATCCGTTATTAGAATGTTTATTTTCCACTGGCAATTATAAAGATCGATCCGTTGTGGAATGTCTACTTTTCCACGATTTGTATATTGTAAGTAGTTAATATGCCAGCCAGATTGACGTAATTTCATCGCGCGATTATAAGCATCTAGGTTGATGCGATAACGAGCTTGTGGCGCTGGTAATCCACGTAACCAGTAATACAACTGTGAAACAGGCAAGTGCAATCCCAGTTGTCGTGCCAGTAATTCTTCTGCATTACGTGCGGTGACGGCTTGATCATGGGCTAACAGCGTAACCTGTCGAGGATTTCCAGCAAGTAGGATGCTTTGTATGCCAAAAGGACCAAATAATCGTAGTTGATAATTTTGTCCAATTTGCTGCCAGCTGAATGACGTATTTGTACCATATCCTGTTTGTGCATGTATAGTAATATTTCCGTTTGCTTGCCAGTCGGATAAAGCATTGAGTTGTGCCTTACGCTGAGCCCATGGTAGATAATGATTCATTGATCGATAGACGGGAGGTGCTTGATAAAAACTTGAGCAAGCCGTGAAAAAAAACGTTAAGATGAGTATTATAGTTTTTTTCATAATAATTTGTGCAAATCGATTGAAGCTGATGAAGACACACAAAGTTTAAGAGATGTGGCTGAGGCATTTTATGCGTCTTACCCGTATCTATCAACCACAACCGCTATGCACAGATGATCTAATCAATTTGTCCAAAGCGGCAGCGCACCATTTAGTCGGCGTGCTACGCGCAACGGTAGGTAGCGAGTTTACGTTATTTAACGGTGAAGGTGGAGAATTTTTAGCAAAAATTGTTTCTATTGAAAAAAATAGCGTTTCCGTACAAGTGGGTGAGTACAGTCAAATTACTCGAGAATCTCCCCTACAGATTGTTTTAGGCCAAGCTATTAGTCGACCTGAAAGGATGGACTACACCCTGCAAAAAGCAGTAGAATTAGGCGTTACACGGATTGTGCCATTACTAGTCGAGCATTCGTGTATAAAATTATCTATGGAACGTTGGAAAAAACGTTTACTACATTGGCAAGCGGTCGTGCTAGCCGCTTGTGAGCAATCCGGTAGAACGCAGATACCATCCGTTTCCCAGCCAATCCCTTTAGTGGTAGCAGTCAACGAAATAAAAGCCGATATTCGTGCCATTTTGATTCCTACCGCTGTGCAAGCTATTTCAAAATTGAAGAGCTCCGCACCGCGCGTTGTGATATTTGTGGGTCCCGAGGGAGGTTGGTCAAAAACTGAAATCAGTTTAGCGATAGCCGCTGGCTGTGTTCCTATATGCTTAGGCCCGCGTATTTTACGGACCGAAACAGCCGGTTTAGTTGCCATCACTTTATTTCAGGGAGCGTTTGGCGACATCTCGCTGAATTTAGTTTAGGATAAAACGGTCTGCTTTGAGTGTTTTTAAAAATAGAAATACAGGCTTATAAGAGGTATTTTTAAAAGTGTTTTCGTCTTGAAATGATGGAATTTGAAGCAGCAAGTTCGATAATTCAGGTGTACATGGGCCTATTTTTAAAGTGAGTACAATGAGATTTTCCAGTAAGAAACCAAAACTCCCTCTTGATCCATTTGCCAAGCGTGAAGCAGAGAAATACACCAACCCTATCCCGAGTCGGGAATATATTTTGGGCTATCTGAAAGAGTGTGGTCACCTTGTCAAACGTGATGAACTGTATCGAATTTTAGGTCTAGAGGAGGATCCTGAGCAGCAGGAGGCACTGCGTCGCCGTTTGTGTGCAATGGAGCGCGATGGGCAAATTGTCTTAACTCGTCGTAAAGGATATGGGTTGCCAGATAAGATGAACTTGGTTAGGGGACGTATCATCGGTCATAAGGATGGATTTGGATTTCTTGTGCCTGATGACGGCAGCGATGATTTATATCTCAATGCTCGTCAAATGCAATGTGTGTTTCACGGTGATCGTGTTTTAGCACGAGTGGTGGGTATAGATAAACGAAATCGTCGCGAAGGGGTGATTGCCGAAGTGTTGGAACATAATACTCCTTCGTTTGTAGGTCGTTTTTTTACTGAAAAAGGAGTGGCCTTTGTCGTTCCTTCCAATACCCGAGTTGCTCAGGATATTTTAGTTGGTGCAGAGGATCAAGGTGGAGCTCAACCAGGTCAGATTGTTGTCGTTGAAATAACGAGTTACCCCAGTTTTCGTAAACAAGCCATTGGTCGCATTACCGAAATATTAGGCGATCACATGGCACCAGGCTTAGAGATTGAGATAGCGATTCGTAATTACAATATTCCGCACACATGGCCAGATTCCGTGCAAACAGAGATAACGCAGTTGCAAGAGGGTTTATTACCTGTTGATCAGGCGCGCAAAGATTTATCACAGCTGCCTTTCGTAACCATTGACGGTGAAGATGCCAAAGATTTTGATGATGCAGTGTACTGTGAACGACAAAAGAAGCGGTGGCGCTTGGTCGTGGCAATTGCTGACGTGAGCCATTATGTGAATCCTGAAAGCGAGCTTGATAAAGAGGCACAGGCACGAGGGAACTCCGTTTACTTTCCAAATACCGTGGTTCCGATGCTTCCGGAGCTTCTATCTAACGAGCTTTGTTCTTTGAAACCTCAATTAAACCGCTTATGTCTAGTTTGTGACATGCAAATTTCAGCCAAGGGAGAGCTCAAGCAATTTGAGTTTTATCCCGCTGTGATTCATTCGCGAGCGAGGCTGATTTATAACGAGGTGGCGGCTTGGTTGCATCATAAAAATTGTCCGCTAAGTCACAGGGATTTATTGCCTCATCTTAACGATCTATATGCTTTATACGAATTATTACGGAAAAATCGTGAAACACGCGGAGCGATCGACTTTGAAACGACGGAAACTCGGGTTGTTTTTGCTCAAAATCGTAAAATTAAACAGATCGTTCCCGTAGAGCGAACAGTGGCACATCGTATTATTGAGGAGTGTATGTTACTTGCCAATGTTTCTGCTGCACATTTTTTATTAAAAGCTAAGATTCCTATTTTATTTCGTGTTCATGCAGTACCAGTAGCTGAAAAATTAGCTGATTTGAGAGAATTTTTGGCTGAATTAGGCCTGCGTTTACCCGGTGGAAAAATTCCGCAAGCAGCAGATTATTCTGCGCTGTTACGATCCATTGTTGATCGACCTGATGCACATCTTATTCGAACGGTACTTTTGCGATCTTTGAGCCAGGCAGTGTATAGCCCGGATAATATTGGCCATTTTGGTTTGGCATTTAATGCCTACACTCATTTTACTTCTCCCATCCGTCGATATCCGGATTTAATAACGCACAGAGCAATTCGGCATGTTTTAGCCAAGCGTAAGCCGAAGCATTTTATTTATGATGCCGTCACGATAAGCCGCTTGGGCGAGCATTGTTCAACCACGGAGCGTCGTGCCGATGAAGCAACGCGAGAGGTTTTGGATTGGCTCAAGTGTGAGTTTATGCGTGACCGCGTTGGTGAAGTGTTTGAAGGTATTATTACCAATGTAACTGGCTTTGGTTTATTTGTTGAATTGAAAAATATCTATGTTGAAGGGTTGGTGCATGTAACCGCTCTGCATAATGATTATTATCAATTTGATCCTAAGCGGCATCGTTTGCGTGGTGAGCGTACTGGAATTGTCTATCGTTTAGGTGATAGCTTGGGGGTTAAAGTAGGGCGTGTCGATCTAGATCAACGCAAGATTGATTTTGAGCTGGCGGATGAAAAACAAATTAAAAATTTTTGTCAATTAAAAAAACAAAAAAGGAAAAAAAGTCGAAAAAAAAACGCTAATAAATAAAAGTAAGTCGCATGTCTAAAAAAGAAATTATTTTTGGTTTTCATGCAGTTAAAGCTATCTTGGAAGAATCACCCCATAGAGTAGTACAGCTCTGCGTCCAGGAAGGACGGGATAATAAACGTATACGGTCTATTCTTCACCTTGCAGCACATCAACACATTGCAGTACAGGTGTTGTCACGGAGCCAGTTCGATCAATGGACGAATGGAGAACAACATCAAGGGGTGTTAATAGAGGCCAGATCTCTTGCGAGAAAGATAGAAAATGATTTGTTAAGTGTTATTGCTAATTTAACAAGACCCGCTTTGCTATTGGTAGTCGATCAGATTCAGGATCCACATAATCTCGGAGCTTGTTTACGTTCAGCCAATGCGACGAATGTTGATGCTGTTATTCTCACTCGTGATCGGTCAGTGAATGTGACGCCGGTGGTCCGAAAAGTAGCGGCGGGTGCGACGGAAACAACCCCTATCATTACAGTGACGAATTTAGCGAATACATTACGACAATTGAAAAAATTAGGAATATGGATTTATGGACTGGATAGCAGCGCGCATCAGTCGCTGTACACAGCGGATTTAACTGCTGCCATTGCTTTGGTATTAGGCGGAGAAGGTCAGGGTTTACGGCGTTTAACAAAAGCGCTTTGCGATAATTTATTGGTCATTCCTATGCAAGGGACCGTGGAGAGTTTAAACGTTTCTGTGGCGACAGGTGTTTGTTTATTTGAGGTGCTGAGGCAAAGAGCAGTGCCATGTCCATCTAAAGGGCACTTTAGAGAGATGTCCTGAAATTCAGAGTATGGTAATATGGCAACCGCCCTTTAGCCAAGAATTGATTTTGTCTATCCAGTTAAAAGGAGAGTGTGTTATGTATCGTAGAATTTTTCCAGTGGTAGTGATAGTTGTTGCTGTGGTTATGGCTATTGCAGCCAGTATGGCTAAACCAGACTATGTCGACTATATCGTTGTGGCTTCTCGTTTTTTTGATATTATGTTGCCTATCTTGGCTGTGGGGGCCTTGATTAAATACTTATGTTGCCATCGACGTAAATTGTGTCGGTGCGCGTGTGATCATTGCAAACAGTGTGGTTGTAAAAGCTAATTGAATTTCCGTGACCGTGACCTCTATTTGTGCTTTACGGGTGTGTCATGGGTTGGCGTGATATCGATGTTTACTGGATGCGTAAAGCCCTTGTTCTTGCTAAACAAGCTGAAAAACAGGGGGAGGTGCCCGTGGGCGCTGTGCTGCTGCTCAATGGAACTTTGATAGTTACCGCCAGCAATCAGACTATTACACAGTGTGATCCTACAGCGCATGCGGAGATGTTAGTGTTACGCAAGGCGGCGAAAACGGTGAATAATCATCGTTTATTAGGTTCTACTTTGTACGTTACGCTGGAACCTTGTCTCATGTGCACAGGTGCTATGATTCACGCTAGAATTAGTCGCCTTGTTTTTGCAGCATATGATAACCCATCAGTGACATCGGGCAGCGTGTTCAGCATTTTACAAAATCAGGGGATTCATCACCGTTTTTTGATAACGGATGGCTTGCTGGCCGACGAATCTGCTGAAATTCTGCGAGAATTTTTTGTACAGCGTCGGCGGGGACTAAATTAGCATGGACGTTTTAATGTTTCCCCCTCTTTCTTCCGCGATCTACATCTTAGATGGCTTTATGCTAAAATACAGTAGTTAGAATGGAGGGGTGGCTGAGTGGTTGAAAGCGGCGGTCTTGAAAACCGTTAAGGGGATTACCCCTTCCAGGGTTCGAATCCCTGCCCCTCCGCCAAGTGCTGTCGTAGTACATGGACAAGAGGAGTATTCACACGCCATGATTAACGTGGTCATCGTCGACGATCATGCGTTGGTGCGTTTAGGCATGAAGCGCCTGTTAGAGGACGTTCGTGATATAAAAGTCGTGGGCGAAGCAGAAAATGGTGAACAAGCCATTAATCTGGTGAAGGCAACTAAACCGGATGTTGTGTTAATGGACCTGAAGATGCCAGGAATCGGCGGTCTTGATGCGACGCGTAGGCTTATGCGTGTCAACCCCAAATTAAAAATAATTGTAGTGACTGTTTGTAGGGAAGGTCCTTTCCCTGATCGCTTAGTTCGAGTTGGTGCCGTTGGCTATGTTACAAAAGATACCAATGCCGAAGAATTGATTACAGCGATTCGTAAAGTTGTAGCTGGACAGATCTATATTACCTTAGAAATTGCGCAGAGTATGGCGTTGCGTCAAGTGTGCAATGCAGCAAAGTCTCCTTTTGCGCAACTTTCTGAACGTGAACTGCAGGTGATGTATATGGTGACACAAGGCACCAAAGTGAATGCCATTGCTAAGCAGCTCTGTTTAAGTCCAAAAACAGTCAACACCTACCGCTATCGTTTGTTTGAAAAACTTGGTGTGCATAACGACGTAGAGCTAACGCATCTTGCTATTCGATATAGCATGGTGGATGACGATGGAAATGGAGGAGTAGGAGAAAAATCAATGCCTGCAATGCCTGCAGAAGATAAGTAAAAAATGCTTAAAGATCGTGATGATCTAAAAGCGAGTTTGCTGTTTTTAAGCAGCAGTGCAGGGGTTTACCTGTTTTTAAATGCAAAGCAGGAAGTACTGTATGTAGGGAAAGCGCGTAATTTAAAAAAAAGAGTGAATAGTTATTTTAGAGGACGAAAAAATAGCCGTGTCGCCTCATTGATGCGATATGTGGTCGCTATAGAAACGATCAGTACTGAAACAGAAAACCAGGCACTTTTGTTAGAAAGTAATCTCATTAAACAAATGAAGCCGCACTATAATATTCTGCTACGTGATGATAAAAGTTATCCTTACATTGCATTAAGTGTGCAACAAAGTTATCCGCGTTTGTCTTTTTATCGTGGAACACGGATAAAAGAAAATCGTTATTTTGGTCCTTTCCCCAGTGTAGCTGCTGTGAGGGAAACTGTAAATTTACTGCAAAAGCTTTTTAAGATACGATCCTGTGAGGATAGTTTTTTTCGTAATCGTTCACGTCCTTGTTTACAATATCAGATTAAGCGTTGTACTGGTCCTTGTGTGGGTCTTATTACCCCGGAGGATTATAACAGGGATGTCGAGCGTACTATTTTGTTTCTGGATGGAAAAAATCAAGCGATCATAACGAGTTTAGCAGAACAAATGGAAGATGCAGCTAATCAATTTGATTATGAATCTGCCGCGTATTTACGCGACCAAATTTCCTTTTTAAGAGAAATTCAGCAGAAACAGGTGATTAGTGTCGGGCAGGGAGAATTGGATATTTTTAGTTGTGCGCATCATGTTGGGCTCTATGTGTTTTATGTAATGCAGGTTCGTGATGGTCGTCTGTTGGGAGGGAAAGCCTATTTTCCAGAGGTACCCATTACGCTAACTGATGCGGAGGTTTTATCTGCCTTTATATCACAGTTTTATTTACAAGCAGAAAGCCAACACACGGTTCCTGTAGAAATAGTGGTGGAAAAACGGTTGAAGGATAAAATATGGTTAATCAATGCATTAACTGAACGTGCACAACATTCGGTGAAAATTTCAGACAAGGTGATGGGTAAACGCCGAGAGTGGCTTGCACTGGCAAGCGAAAATGCTAGGCAAGCGCTGGATGCACATGCACGAAACGGGCAAATTTTTTATACGCAGCTGGAGAATTTGCAAACGGCATTGCAATTAGCTAGTTTACCACAACGTTTGGAATGCTTTGATAGTAGTCATAGTCAAGGGGAAGCCACGGTAGCTTCTTGTGTTGTGTTTGATCAACGTGGTCCACGTAAGAGGGACTACCGTCGTTTTAATATCGAGGGAACTATCCCAGGAGACGATTATGCAGCAATTAAACAGGCACTGAGACGTCATTATCGAAATGCCAAAATGCATCAAGAGATGCTTCCCGATGTCTTGTTTATCGATGGTGGAAAAGGACAATTAAAACAAGCGGAACAAGTACTGGAAGAGTTGCAAATCACTGGTGTTGTATTAGTTGCTGTCGCCAAAGGTCCCGGGCGTAAACCAGGTTTAGAGAAGTTGTTTTTATCTCAAAAAAGGTCTCCTATTCATTTAACAGTAGATGCACCAGCCTTACACCTAATACAGCAGATTCGTGATGAAGCGCATCGCTTTGCAATAGCGGGTCATCGAGGTCGACGTGCAAAACGACGCCAAACTTCTCTTTTGGAAAAAATTCCTGGCATAGGTAAGCAGCGTAGACGGGAATTGTTGCGGCAATTCGGTGGTTTACAAGGACTACAATCAGCGAGTCCTGGCGATATTGAAAAAGTGCCAGGAATTAGTAAGACACTAGCTAAACGCGTTTATTTTTCTTTAAAAGGCTAGCATTACCAGTTAAACTTTAATGAATATCATTTACGCCAACTACAGCTTAACGCCAACTACAGCGACTTTGTTTCATGGGTATCCCTAATCTACTGACTGTTCTACGTATTTTATTAATTCCTGTTTTCGTTTTGTTGTTTTATCTACCTTTTCGTGGTAGTCATGTGGTTGCTGCCATCATTTTTACTTTTGCAGCAATGACGGATTGGTTGGATGGCTATTTGGCACGTAGTCTTGATCAAGTATCTAGATTCGGTAGCTTTCTGGATCCTGTTGCGGATAAATTGATCGTCGTGACCGCATTAATTTTACTCGTGGGTGATCATGCGTTACCTTATTTAGCGGTGCCAGCGGCAATTATTATTGGAAGAGAAATTATGGTTTCCGCGTTGCGTGAATGGATGGCGGAGCTAGGCAAGCGTGCGCGCATTGCGGTGTCACGGCTTGGAAAAATCAAGACAATGGTTCAAATGCTTGCACTCATCGCTTTGTTGCTTTACAAACCAGGAGTATGGTTACTGTTTGCTGTGCTAGGATATCCATTGCTTTATCTGGCAGCGTTACTAACGCTATGGAGTATGTGTATTTACTTGATGGCGGTATGGCACGATCTATCTGCTTGACAGCATCGAGGGTGCCGTTACAATATCAGCCGCTTTGCGGGAATAGCTCAGTTGGTAGAGCGCAACCTTGCCAAGGTTGAGGTCGCGAGTTCGAGCCTCGTTTCCCGCTCATGCATGCTTTTTGAAAGAGGGGTTTCGCCATTTTTTGTAGGTTTGGCTAGGTGGCAGAGTGGTTATGCAGCGGCCTGCAAAGCCGTGTACGTCGGTTCAATTCCGGCCCTAGCCTCCAATCTATGAGACTGCATGCTGGAAGTTTCCTTCCAATACCATGAAAAAAATGCCCGGGTGGCGGAACAGGTAGACGCAAGGGACTTAAAATCCCTCGGTGGTAACACCGTACCGGTTCGATTCCGGTCCTGGGCACCAGCTTGATCAGGGATATAATACTCTGTTAGAGGATGCTTCTATAAATTGCCAACATGCTCGTGTCTTGGCTGATCTAGGTTGAATTTGGAGGAAAATGCGATGACATTTCTTGTTACTGAAAGGTGCATTCGCTGTAAATATACGGATTGTGTGGAAGTATGTCCTGTGGATTGTTTCTACGAGGGCCCCAATATGTTAGTCATCCATCCCGAAGAGTGCATTGATTGTGGTCTTTGTGTGCCGGAGTGTCCTGTGGAAGCCATCTATGCTGAAGATGATTTACCAGAGAAATATAAAAATTTTTTAGCACTTAACAAAAAGCTTGCAAAAAAATGGCCTAACATAACACGCCGTAAAGCTCCTCCCGTCGATGTGGAACTGTGGAAGGATAAAGAAGATAAACTGCAGCATTTTGAAGAATAGCATCGAACAATCAAGTACGTTGCTTATTTTGTTTGTTAATTTTTGTTTTTTACAAAAACTAGGATTTTTTATCTATGTCTCCCAAAATTTTAGCAATAGAGACCACAACGGAGGCGTGCTCAGCCGCTTTATTGAATCAGGGCGCTGTACAGGAACGATATCAACTGGCAGCCCGGCAGCACACACATTTGATCTTGCCTATGTTGGAATCCTTGCTCACCGAAGCGATGTTAAAACTGCGTCATTTGGACGCCATTGCTTTTTGTCCAGGCCCTGGCAGTTTCACCGGCTGCCGTATTGGAGCGAGCGTTGTACAAGCCATTGCTTTTGCAGCAGATCTGCCAGTCATTCAGGTCTCTAGTTTACAGTGTTTAGCACAGGGTGCTTATCAGGCTTTTCAAGCAGAACGGGTCTTAGTAGCAATGGATGCCCGTATGAATGAAATTTATTGGGGAAGTTATCAGTTAGCGGAAAATGGTATTATGTCTGAATTAGATGTAGTTCAGCTTTCTAAGCCGAGCCAATTGTCATCGACGCAGCTAGCTAATTTTATTGGGGTAGGGAGTGGCTGGGATAAGTATTACGATATATTGGCGCTGCAATTCCAGGAAAATCAGTTGCAGCAATACTACCCCAGACGTTATCCTAGGGCGACCGATGTGATAGAGCTGGCTAAGCAAGCGTATCAACGAGGCCAAACAGTCTCTGTGGAACAGGCTTTGCCGGTTTATTTAAGGGAACAAATCACACAAAAGCCTGAAAATTAGGGGTATGCATGGATAAGTATCTACTGAGTATTTTAGTTTGTCCTTTGTGTAAAGGGAGTTTAGTTTACGAAAAATCGGCACAAGAACTTGTTTGTCGATTTGATCGTCTGGCTTATCCTATTCGTGACGAAATTCCTGTCATGTTAGAAACGGAAGCGAGAGAGGTATCCCTAGAAGAATATGATCGTTTAAGTTAATCAAGATGGGTCAATATGGCGGCTGATTTACAAGTTATCATCGATGATGCAGCACAAGCGGTTGCTGATGTTAGGCGTTTGACAGATTTGGATCAATTGCGATCAAATTTATTAGGAAAAAAAAGTATACTCAGTACTCAGCTTAGGGACTTAGTACAGCTACCGGAAGAGGAAAGACCGCGGCGGGGGCAGGCGGTAAATCAGGCAAAACGACAAATAGAGGAGCTGATCAAAGAACGATCGGAGTATTTAAAAAAACAGGAGGTTCACAAACAACTCAGTAGTGAATCTATAGACGTTAGTTTAGTAGGTAGAGGTCAGGGGATAGGAAATTTGCATCCTGTGACAAAAACCCGAGAGCGTATTGAAAATTTTTTTAAAAGCGTGGGCTTTACAGTAGCAGAGGGTCCAGAAATTGAAGATGATTATCACAATTTTGAGGCCTTGAATATTCCAGCCAATCATCCTGCGCGCGCTTTGCACGATACTTTTTATTTTTTAGATGGCTTACTGTTGCGTACACATACCTCTACGGTACAAATACGTGCGATGCAGCAAGGGAAACTACCACTTAGAATGATCGCATCGGGTCGTGTTTACCGTTGTGACTCAGATGTTTCCCATACACCGATGTTTCATCAACTCGAAGGTTTGTTGCTTGATGAAGTAGCTAATTTTTCCGAATTAAAAGGCCTATTAACTAAATTTTTACAACTATTTTTCGAAAAAAGCGACTTAATCATCCGTTTTCGAGCGGCTTATTTTCCCTTTACCGAGCCTTCTGCGGAAGTCGATATCCAATGTACTATATGTCTAGGGAGTGGCTGTCGAGTTTGTAGTGGCACAGGATACATAGAAATTTTGGGTTGTGGTATGGTGCATCCTCATGTACTAGAAAGGGCGGGAGTGTCGCTTGAAAAATACCAAGGTTATGCTTTTGGTCTCGGTATTGATAGATTAGCCATGCTGCGTTACGCCATCCCTGATCTTCGTATAATGTTTGAAAATGATTGTCGATTTTTAGAGCAATTCTAATGTGAAATTGATATGAAATTAAGTGAGCAGTGGTTGCGCGAATGGGTGAACCTTCCTTTGGATAGCAAAGGAATTGCCGAGCAGCTGACTTTGGCTGGTCTGGAAGTAGAGTCACTGCATCCGGTATCCGGAAGCTTTAGCAAGGTAGTGATAGGCCACATCATTCGTGCTTTTCCACATCCAGATGCGACACGGTTACAGGTTTGTCAGCTTGATATTGGGGCAGAAACATTATTGTCAATTGTCTGCGGCGCAGCTAATGCGCGGGTTGGTCTGCGTGTTGCTGTAGCGTGTGTGGGTGCTACCTTCGCTGAAGGCGTTGAGATAAAAGCACGGAACCTGCGTGGAGTGCTTTCTCAGGGTATGCTGTGCTCTAGTACTGAACTTGGTTTAACGAATGAATCGGAAGGAATTTTAGAACTGCCTATCGATGCGCCTATCGGTCAAGATCTGCGAGACTATTTGCATCTTAATGACTATTGTATCGACGTCCATGTAACACCTAACCGAGGTGACTGTCTAAGTATTAAGGGATTGGCGCGAGAGTTGGCAGCATTAACTGATCAGACGTTCATTTCTCTTTCTGTTCCTAGCATAGCGGCGGATATTTCTAGCAAATTAGCAGTGACAATTGAGTCACCTGAGGATTGTTCTTTCTATGCGGGTAGAATTATACAAAATATCAATGTGCAGGCACGGACACCCATGTGGATGTTGGAACGTTTACGGCGGTCAGGATTTCGTGCCATCCATCCCGTGGTAGATGTAACTAACTATGTCATGCTTGAACTGGGACAGCCCTTGCATGCGTTTAATTTAGCTTGCTTGGATTCTGAGATATTTATCCGTCGTGCCAGTGAAGGTGAAAAATTCAGCGCATTGGATGGGAAAGAGGTATGTTTAGATAGCCAAACCTTAGTGATTGCTGATAAAACGCAAGTGCAAGCCATTGCAGGTATTATGGGGGCATCCTACTCCGCCGTGTCTACCACAACCAGCGATATTTTTTTAGAAAGTGCTTTTTTTAATCCGTGTACACTGGCAGGTCGTGCAAGACACTATAGTTTTAGTAGTGAATCTGCTCATCGTTTTGAAAGAGGAGTGGATCCAGACTTAGCGGCGTTCGCGATCGAACGAGCTACTCAACTGTTGATCGATATCGTCGGTGGTCAAAGTGGTCCAGTAGTGAGTGTGAGTCGTGCTGTTAATAAGCAACCCACTACCATACCTCTTCGTCAATCACAGATAAAAAAAATATTAGGAATTACTCTGACAAAGGAGGAAATTGAATCCATTTTGCAGCGCTTAGGAATGCGGTTAACTCGACAGCAAGAGGGAGAAGTAGGTTGGCAAGTCCAATCCCCGACGTGGCGTTTTGATATTGGGTTGGAAGTTGATTTAATCGAAGAATTAGCGCGAGTTCATGGGTATGCTAAAATCCCAACGTCTTTTCCCCATGCTGCTTTACCTCTGTTACCTGCTGTTGAATGCAGGTTGCCACTGAGTCGTCTGCGTCACCTTTTAGTGGATCGAGATTATCAAGAAGTTATAACCTACAGCTTTATTTCTCCGCAACTGCAGCAATTGATTAATCCTGATGTAATCCCTTTGACGTTAGTAAATCCTATTTCCAGCGAACTATCTGTGATGCGTACGAGCTTGTGGCCTGGTTTATTGAATGCGGCGCTATATAATCAAAAACGTCAAAAGCTGCGCGTACGATTGTTTGAAATCGGTCTTTGTTTCCTAAAGCGTTCCGGTAGATTGTTGCAAGAATCGTATTTAGCAGCTATCGCTACAGGTGCTAGTGCAATGGAACAATGGGGTATTCCTCAACAACCCCTGGATTTTTTTACAATAAAATCAGATGTTGAAGCCTTGTTTCGGGTGCTGGGACAATCCGCTAGTGTGCAGTTCACTCCAGGAAAACATCCGGCGTTACACCCAGGTCAAACAAGTCAGATTTTGCAGGAAGGAAAAACTATAGGCTATATTGCTGCGTTGCACCCTAGGCTTTTAGCAGCACTTAATCTCATAGGACCTGTTTATTTATTTGAGCTATCGTTTGACGCAATGGTACCGGCGAAGCTGGCCAATTTTCAGCCTTTTTCAAAATTTCCTAGTGTGCGTCGTGATGTCTCTTTTTGGATAGAAGAGAGATTTCCAGCGCAGCTTGTGTTACAACAAGCGAGAGTGGATGCTGGCGATTGGTTATCAGATTGCTATTTATTTGATATATACCACGATAAAAAAATTGAAAATGGAAGGCGCAGTTTAGCATTAGCTTTGTTGTGGCAACATCCTTTGCGTACTCTCATCGACAGTGAAGTTGATCATTTGCTTGAAAATGTCATCACTGGTCTGAATCGGCATTTTTCTATTCAATTGAGAGAATAGAAAATCATGTCCAAGGTGTTAACGAAAGCGGAGTTGGTTGCTTGTTTAAAACAGCACGATCCTACGCTGAGTGCAGCGATAACGGCACAACTAATCGATGCTTTCTTTGAAGAGATCATGGCCTCGCTTGAAAATGGGGACTGCGTCAAGTTTTCAGGTTTGGGAAATTTTCGTGTAAGGAGTAAAAAGGCACGCCCTGGGCGAAATCCAAAAACAGGGCTAAACACAGTCATTTCACAACGCAAGGTTGTTTTTTTTCAAGTAAGTCAAAAATTAAAATCCAAGCTAAAAGGTTGCGCGAGATAAATAACAATTGCTGGCGTTTATTAATGATTAATGGCGCCTCTATAAATTGCTATTCTACCCTAAATTGACTACAATTTGCCGTTCAATTTATGGGCCGTTAGCTCAGTTGGCAGAGCAGTAGACTTTTAATCTATTGGTCGATGGTTCGATTCCATCACGGCCCACCAGTAAAAGTCTTTACCATCAATTACTTATATACCATGGGACTAAATAACTAGAGTGGTTATTTCCTGAGCCTGTATTGTACAACATGAGCAACAACCCGACTCTCTCCTTGAATCGATTCGTGATCAATCTGGTAAATCCTTATAAAGGGTTATTATCTGTCATAGCTGTATTGGGAGTATTTTGGGCTTGTATCAATACACTTTCACCCTATGTACTAAAACTCATCATTGATCATGTGGTGGACTTTAAAGGAGATAAGTCAGGTTTATTTACAGCAATTCAGCCATACGTTTTTGGATATATCGCGCTCTGGGTGGGCCTTTGTATCGATGCGCGTCTTTTAGACTGGATGAAATTAAGATTATTACCGAAGTTGCGAGAAGATATTATTTCTAAGATGTTTAATTATCTTAATCAGCATTCGCATCGTTATTTTCAAAATAATTTTTCAGGTAGTTTAGTTAATAAAATTTCGGATATGCAAAACAGTGTGATTGATATTTTCACGCTGCTTGAGGAGTTTTATTCTCAAATTCTTGGAATAAGTGTTGCCGTTATCACGTTGTTATTTATTCATCCCATTTTTTCAGTCATTTTGATGGGATGGGCTTTAGCATTTTTTTTATTTACCGTTATTTTCTTAAGACGGATTCAAAATCTTGCTCGTATTTTTTCAGAAAGTAAGACATCCGTGATTGGAAAAATGGTAGATAGCATTGGAAATATTGTGAATGTGAGATTATTTGCTAGGCACGTAGCAGAAAATCAATATATTCATCACTGTCTTCAGGATATGGTTAAAAAAGACGGGGCAATGCAGATGAAAATTATCCAAATGCAATTATTTTGGAGTGTTAGCATTATTGCATTAATGAGTCTAAATCTTTATTTTTTGCTTCACATGTATGCTAAAAATATCGTCTCTATTGGTGATTTTACTTTTATTATCACCTTAGCGATTAATATTTTGTGGAATTTATGGTTTTTAATGAGTCAATTTGTATCATTTGCTGAGCAGGTTGGAAAATGTAAGCAAGCGCTTTCTATTATTGCACTGCCCCATGAGATTGTTGATGCGGCTGACGCAAAACCATTGCTTGTTTCTAAAGGTAGCATACAATTTCATAATGTAACTTTTCATCACGAAGAAGGCAAACATTTATTTAAAAATAAAAATGTTGTAATTGCAGGAGGTCAAAAAATAGGGCTAGTTGGATTTACTGGCAGCGGAAAAAGTACTTTTGTAAATTTAATTCTTCGTCTTTTTGAAGTTGAATCAGGAAAAATTACCATCGATGATCAAAATATAAAACAGGTGACACAAAAATCTTTAAGAGAGCAAATTGCTTTAATACAACAGGATATTGTCCTTTTTCATCGTACCTTAATGGAAAACATCCGCTTTGGAAACATGAACGCTACCGATGAAGCAGTCATCGAAAGTGCAAAAAAAGCACATTGCCATGAATTTATCAGTCAGCTTGCTGGTGGTTATCAGTCTATGGTCGGTGAAAGAGGAATTAAATTATCGGGTGGTCAGCGTCAATGCATCGCCATTGCCAGAGCTATGCTTAAAAATGTGCCTATTTTAATTTTGGATGAGGCTACTTCATCACTGGACTCCATCACAGAAAAATACATTCAGGATGCACTAAATTTAATAATGCAAAATAAAACTACTATCGTTATTGCGCATCGTTTATCTACGCTTTCTAAAATGGATAGAATTTTGGTATTTGATAACGGTAAAATTATCGAGGATGGAACTCATGAGGAGTTAGTCGCTAAAGACGGCCATTATGCAAAAATGTGGAAAATGCAAGCTGGCGGATTTTTACCGAATGCAGAAGACAGACGTGAAAATACATGAATGGGCAGGGCAATCAATCGGGCAATGAGGGGAGAGGGTTGCCATAGTACTCCCCCAAAATTAGACCACGCAGTGAACCTACCCCATGGGACTAAATACCTATGACTTTGATCATCAGTTACGAAAAGCCGTGCGGACCGGCTGTGTTTGAAACGTTGAGGAACGATCATTTTTGTCAAAAAATTGTTCCTGCCGATAATCTTTACCTCTTTCCATCTGTTTATATCGCTGTAGAGATTGTGAGTAGCCAAGGCTATTTTCAGCATGAGATTTTTCAAGATTGTAAGGCATGCTGATAGAGGTATAAGTATCTCCCTTTATTCTTGCATGTTTATTTCGAACATCTTGATAAATCCTACAATTCACTTCATTGGCAAAATGCAAATCATTAGATCTCACTAGTAAGAACACTTCATCACCCCCCATCAATACGCTTATTTTTAGTGTTTTATCATTTAAAAAATTGAGCGTTGATCGAGAAAAAAATGCTTGCAAATTATAACATAAACCAAGGTGTTTACGTTGTTCATTGTTTATAGCTGTTCGCAGGATTAACGTAAAAAAAAGAATGCGTAAGTCAACTTTAGAATAACCTGATTCTTTGTCTAGCGTCTGTTTACAGCGATCTAAATCAAATAAAGTGCCAAATGCATACTGTTGTTCGCCACTACTACTTTGGCATTTTATACTTTTAGTGAAGGCATAATATTTTTTACAGCGGTTAGATTCAGAAGTAGAAATCGCTGCATGACGATTGGATAACATAACCAGTAGTGTATTGGTGATAAAAACCACGGATCCTTGTATAAAAAAATTGTCAAATTTCCCCCTAGCTCCTAAAAGACAGTAATAAAGAAATAAAAAGAATGGATAAGTAAGCAGAGGAACAGGAATGACTTTCCGAAAACAAGCGTGCAGTGAAAGAGTTTCCCCTGTAAAAACCAGAGTTTCATTTTCTGAAAAACTATTGTTATGCAACAACCCAGTTGGTTGTAGACAACAATAGTTTTTCCCTTTCTTTTTATTTGATTTTAGGAACGATAGGCATGACATCGCGATATTTGCATTGGCATAAAAAGGCTTGTCAGGCTGATACGGCAATGTTACGGAAGTATAGGTGCCAAAACTTTTACTTCTGTTTTCTGTATGGAACTGACGGCGCTTATTGTCGCAAAAAGTACTTATAGCTTCCCCCGCGATTTTCTTATTAGAGGACAGGAGGATAGAAAAAGAATCATCACCGCCCATGTAGTTTATCGAGAGAAGGATAGGCTTTCCAACCAACCTACATAAGTAATTAAAAACCTTCAGTGGCAAGAAGTGATAACAAAAATGAAAGAATCTACCGTAGTGCTGGTTATAGAGCTCCTTTGTACTCGCTATATCACATATCTCTAATTGATCAATACGTTTAGCCATACCAATAAAAATACCCTCTTCTCGCGTCACTGGTGTATTTTTACACTCATCTAGGTCAGAAAGTTGGCAAAACCCATATAAATGAGTTCTTTCCATTGCTTTAAGTTGTGCTAAGAGGGCTTGATGTGCAAAATATTGCTCGACTCGATTATAACTTTTAACTCTTTTTTCATTATGTTTGCTGCAGTAAAATAGTATTCCAGTATGCAGCATCATGAAAAACATCGATAAATGTTTATAATTAAATTTATATTTAATTATAAATAAAGCCAATAGCGATAGAAAGCCATGAAATGGCGATAAAGTGATAGTTCTTTCAAGGAAAGGACGAGAGAAAAATAAAGTTTTTATATGGTCTTCGGTAATTTCTGGCATAAATTTCTAATTTTTTTTTGTGCTGCAAGCTAACACCTATAAAGCATTGATTGAAGTTGCCTTCCAGTTTGCGAGGTCAAGATAATCCAGGCTTCTTATTGAATTTTTTTCAGATTTCTTACTTACAAAACTATCATCCTGTGAAGTAATACTTTCTCGGTGGACAACGCCATTCTGAGCAAGAGCACGCGTATTTGCATCATAGAAAATCCAGTTGATTTCTGAAGCTTGGTCAATTGTTGGAAGACGGTTGAATGTTTCTGCAGTGATACTGTTAAATAACCCAATTTTAAAGGGTTTAGTTCGAGCTGTCTGTTTAAAACGGACCTTTGCTTCTTTGTCCCACCGATCATAAAAATGCTTGTATTTTTCCTTTCTGGCAGCAGAGTACTGCGTAATGTCCCATATTTGCCTCGACGTGCTCTTATATGCAACCTCGGTTTCACCACCTGCTACAAAGGCAGCAGTACACGCTTCAGTAAAATCATATGTGCTCGGATGCCGCTGCTTCAATAACAAAGTGGAATTTATCTTGTCAACGAAAAAACTTGTTTGAACTCTACTGTATTGCACTTTGTCTTTTATATCTTGTACACGCTCCTGCGAAATAGTAAAAAGGTCGTCACGTAATTGTATATCAAGTTTTTTTTCAATAACTTGACGGTAAATTTCTGGATCTGGATGCAGTAACTTTGACTGAGCAAGGAATGCTCTACTTTTTTCATTTAGTTGTGTGTTGCACTCTTGTAAAGAAGTAAGATGTATAAATGGGGCACGGTCATTTAACATATGTAGAGCTCGCTCATGTACAGCCTGTACCTGTTGTTTTCGTAGTTGCGGAGGAAGATGGCCAACCATGCGAGTATGCATCACAACAGCTAAGATAAGCTCATAAATGTAACCATCCAACAACAACTGCTGTTGTGGATGCTGCATTAAACCTTTATGTGGAGAACTACTCTCTGCTAAGGGGGTATCTATTAATGCATTTTTTTTATCCGCTAGCCACTGCTGGAATTCGCTACTATCGATATCGAATTTAGTAATAATTTGCCTCTCATCCAGGTAAAGGTTCGACATGTATAGTTCATAAAGTGACCGAAATACTTTTATTCCGTCGAGTTGTGGGATAGGAAAAATGATAGGGAGCTCGTAGTTGCACTCCATAGGAGTACTTTCTGTTTTTACATTTGGAAAATATAATTGCTGATTTTCAACTTCAACGGAAGCAAAAAAAGATATGATATGCGCATTAAGTTGTAACATAGTGTTCCAGACATCCCACTGCTCGACATGAAGAAAAAATTGTTCGAAAGTCATTGCTTCAGTAGGTAGGGCAGTTGGATTCGTCTCAACATGATGTTTTAAAATCCACAATGCTATTACAAAATTTTTGTTTAAGAAAAAGGTTTGAGCAAGCACTGTTACCTCTTCCACTTCATCTGGAAACATTACGCTTATGTTTTCCGCTGCGCTATATAAATCTCTTGGCCTAACTAAATGTATTGTATGACTTCGGTCCATACTTGGCTTCCATACCCATGAAACATCAAAGTACAGCTTAGCTCGCTGACTATGCGTATTATTGAGTAGCGCTGAATCCAATAAACGCATAACCGTATATTTTTGGCTTATTTCTGTAAAACTAACCCGGAGTTGATTAGCAACATGGACTATTTTTTCGCCAAATTGATCGTCGTGATCTGCATTTGTTAAAGCACTGGGGATTAATGCCAGTAATGGAAGTAGGAAAAAAAACTGCTCTGAACGGGCACAACGCAGGTCAGAAAATTTTCTTATTTCGATTCTGCCTGGGGCGGACCTAAAGGTTCCTTCTCGACTAACAGTCAGATTATAATGGTTATGAAATCTACGAACAGTTATTAAGTAAGAAGCTAAGTTTGAGTAAAGTCTTCCAATATATCGCCTAACTTCAAACTGCCTTTTTGGAGTTAGCGCATCGTATGCCAATAACAAATTTTGACCGGTTTTTGCGTCGTGAAAACTGATATTTGCTTGGAATTGAAAACCGTACTTCGGGGAAATATCTAAACCAAAAAATCTAACCCACTGCGCAATAACTGTTAGCGCCTCATCTAAACGTGCTATGATTTCTGCCTGATCAACAGGTTGGGTTCTCACTTCACAATTTTCGTTGTTGTCATGGCCATCATAACACTCCTTGCCAAAAGAAGGGATCAAGTAGGGTTTCAACCGCGGATCATTATAAATTTCGTACAAACAGACATCTTGGAGTGAAAATGAGTTCACCGCTTTCTGCTTTTGCACTAGCTCATGTGGTTCCATCACTGTGGCCTGTAATTTGGACAATATAGCTTGCTTTTTATGAGCAAGTAAGATACTTCTTCCTTCGTCTGTAAGGCCTGATCGTGTGTTTGTAGTTAGCTGAAATTCTATTTCTAGGCCACATTTTAAAGTGATACTTTCTTTTTCTTGCAGGGTAAACAAGGCGGCCCGCATTTCATTTTCTGATTTATCGCCAGCTACTCTTCTAAGATAGGTGTATGAATTTGGCATGCAGCTTTCCTCCGTTTTTAGAGCATTTACTCTTGCAGTTTGTAGAATACACAGTAAAGCTTAGAATAAAATTAAGGGCGCTTTGAACCAGGCGTCACGCATTTATTTAAATGCTTCTAAAAATGAGGTGTATCACGTTTGGAACAAAGCGTTAACCGCTTGTAATGAAATTAACCGGCGCGATATCAACTTAGTGCGCATAGTGCATAGTAGTATGTCGAGATCTATGGTGATGTCTGATAGTATGGTGATGTCCGATAGAATGAAAAGGTTTAGCAGAAGGAACAGGCCTAAAAAACCAAGACTTCTCATGACGCGACACGCTAGATAGATACGGCTTAAATTCATTTTTCTCAGAATCTTCCGCATTTTCAAGCAGCCGCGGCGGCCAGGAATCCCAGGAATCATAAGAAGGAAAGTTTTGTCTTGCCGTATATCCTCTCTTATTCGGTATATCAGGATTTGCACCTAATACAAGCAAATAGGTCAATACATCGGTGTAATCCTGTTTTCTGTTATTATCAACCGAACAAGCTAATTCACTCGCTGCCTTTGCTGCTGCATTCAGCGGAGTAAATCCATGCCGGTTTTTTTGTTCAAGAAATTGGCTGCAGGCTTGTTCATTGAAATCCTCATCAAGCTCAAGCCAAGCACGCGCTAAGCACTTTACAATCTCCGGATGTCCCGCTTTACCGCTTGCATTAAGTGGAGAAAACCTATCATTTTCAGCTAACAGAACTGAGAATAAGGATACTTCTACTAGAAGAAATTCGTGAATATGCTAGAAAAAACTGAAGGCAATATTAAGGTAATATTAGTTTTTCGGATATGATGTCTAAAATTAATTTAGAAGCTGCAAGTCGGTTGTTTGATACGCAGATGACACTGCAATACCAAAATCGTTTCAAGCTGCAAGATATCATTGAAGAACGACATGGCCTGCGTGGTACGAATTGAAATGTTCCCGTGTCTGATCTGGTAGAAATGGTACAGACCAACTTTGCGCCTACAGATATTTTTGTCACTCCTGTTAATGAAACTAATGTGCAAGTTCCTACCAATGATTACCATTTAAAAACCGTCATTGATGGTGGCGAGAAGACCTTATACAACTTTGACAAGATTGTTAATCACTCCAAATTACACGGCATGGCCGCGGCACGCTTAACGAATTATATCAAGATCAATGCCATCTTTAGTGACTCGGATTTTTACGAGTGATTTAAGTGTTTGATTTTAGGCGAAAATCTAGTGGGCCCACTAGGACTTGAACCTAGGACCAACGGATTATGAGTCCGCTGCTCTAACCAACTGAGCTATGGGCCCTGTATCAAAAAGGGCCTTGAATTGTAATCAATTTAAGCACAGTTAGCAATTTAACTTTCTACCTTCTTATGATGAATGTACCAATTTTGTACCAGCTACCCACTCTGCTGCATTTCGGAGTTGAGTGCTGCTTAAATGTGCGTAGCATTCAACCATGTCTAATGATGACCACCACGTAACAAACTATTAATAGGGGCCCCTTTGTTTTTATTGGACAACTTTAGTAATTTTTATCACCTAACAACCAAGATCTTTTAAGGCGCAACAAACTGTAGATTTTTGCTTGCAACATCAGCTTGCGGCTGCATCAACTCATCCAAAGTGACAAAAAAATTGTATCGATTATGGCCAAACTTCTCATGTTCGCTAATCTTTCTCATTCCAGCGGCTTCTAACACCTTAACAGAGGCTTCGTTATCTGGGCGAGTAGTGGCCTCGATAGAGGTGAAAGTATTTCCTAAAATTCTATAATCCTTTTTAACTAATGCAGGTGCATATTCTTTTACAATAGCAACAACAGATTCTTTACCATATCCTTGGCCCCAAAATTTGTGATCAAAAATATATGCTAGCTCAGAACTACCTGGTCGCTGCGTATGACCTAATACGACAGTGCCAATAAATTCCTCAGTATCATTTTTAGAAACCACGAACGAACTGAAAGGATTATCCTGCTCCCATCGTTTTGCCCAAGTATCTACACACTCTTGAGTTTTCTGCGCGTCATAAGGTTTTCCATATGTATACTTAACCATATTTTCCGCTTTGCCTAGCAAGTGCTTATAATTATCAAGATCGGACGTGGCTACGGAACACATATCCAGCCGTTCTGTTCCAATAATTACAGTTAAATGATTATCTTTATCATATTCAAAATTAATTTCAGATCTTGGCATTACAACTTCTCCGATAAAGAAACTTTAATCCTAAAGGATAAGCGATGTCAGAAAAGTAGGAAATGTTCGTTTAGCATATTTTTACATCCTGAATCTTACAACCTCATCAATATGAATCACCGTATTATTAAATTAGTACCTTTAACTCAATATACTAAGCCCGATTGCCCTGTAAAATAGCCATTTATAGAGGTACCCTTCAGGATTCCTTCAGCTTACGCGGTTAACATCATAGATATAAATGGAAATTTTAGTATCGAAATAAATAGAAAATTTCGTTATACAAAAAAGTAAACAGTTATAGCAGTG
>Ga0207061_1055_pt1 | contig 31911 bp, 16 predicted proteins | sample Alteio_BWMinCont_31_FD_153275 | JGI IMG/M metagenome (GOLD analysis project Ga0207061, IMG submission 153275) | Enriched cells from forest soil in Barre Woods Harvard Forest LTER site, Petersham, Massachusetts, United States -... | ecosystem: Environmental > Terrestrial > Soil > Temperate forest >... | reverse complement strand
AACTTTGTTCCATCTGGCACGGTAATAACAAGCATAGAGTACAAAATGTTTGGTAGGCACGAGTGGGATCGAACCACCGACCACCACCATGTCAAGGTGGTGCTCTACCACTGAGCTACGTGCCTGCAGTTACGACTTAAGGGAGAAAAAATAACATCCCTGTTTTGGGGATGCAACTGCCTAATCAATCCCAATCATTTTTTCTTTCAGTAGCTTCAGCGTATCCCTTACCTTAGTGGCCTCTTCAAATCTCAGATTTTTAGCATGTCGCATCATTTCTCGTTCCAGTTGTTTGATTTTTTTTATCAACGCTGCTGGCGCTACCGCATCATAGTGAGCTTGCTCTTCAGCAACTTTAAGTAAATAGTGTTTTTTTGTAGAAACATCAGATCGTGCACCTTCCAAAACGTCGTGCACTGCTTTTTCAATTCCTTTAGGAGTGATATGGTGTTTTTTGTTATAAGCTTGCTGCTTGCGGCGACGCCGGTCTGTCTCTGTTATTGCTCGTTGCATAGAACCCGTTATTTTATTTGCATAGAGAATAGCTATCCCGTGAATATGTCGCGCAGCCCGACCAATGGTCTGTATTAAAGAACGTTCAGAACGTAAAAAACCCTCTTTGTCTGCATCCAATATCGCAACTAAAGAGACTTCTGGTATATCTAAACCTTCACGCAATAAATTAATACCAACTAATACATCCAGGTGGCCTAAACGCAGATCGCGAATGATCTCTACGCGCTCGATAGTATCGATATCCGAATGTAAATAGCGAACCTTGATACCCTGTTCAGTAAAGTATTCGCTTAAATTTTCTGCCAATCGCTTGGTGAGTGTGGTAACTAATACCCGTTCTTTCAATGCCACACGTTTGTGAATTTCAGAAAGCAAATCATCTACTTGAATCTCTACAGGACGCACTTCAATGGCTGGATCAACCAGGCCGGTAGGTCTCACTACTTGCTCAACAACAGCCCCTGAGTTCGTCAATTCATACGATCCTGGTGTTGCAGATACATAAATTGTCTGTAGCGTAAAATCAGAAAATTCCTGAAATCTTAGAGGCCTATTATCCAACGCAGAAGGTAAACGAAACCCGTATGCAACCAAGGTTTCCTTACGGGAACGATCGCCCTTATACATAGCTCCAAGCTGCGGTACGGTAACATGCGATTCATCCACGATCATTAAACCATCTCTTGGCAAATAATCCAATAAAGTAGGAGGAGGCTGACCGGGATCACGTCCTGATAAATAGCGAGAATAATTTTCTATTCCGTTGCAATAGCCTAACTCTAACAGCATCTCGATATCAAATCGCGTGCGCTGCTCCAAACGCTGGCACTCTACGAATTTGCCTAGCGCATTCAGCTGGGCTATGCGTTCTTGTAATTCCACTTTAATCAATTCCACTGTTTGCAAAATACGCGAACGAGGAGTTACATAGTGTGTTTTTGGATAAATGGTCAAACGAGGCACTCGCCGCAATAACTCCCCAGTGAGTGGATCAAAATAACTCAGCCGTTCAATCTCATCGTCAAGTAATTCAATACGTATTGCTTCGTTCGCAGATTCCGCTGGATAAATATCGATAATATCACCGCGTACACGATAACTTGCACGACAAAAATCACTATCATTTCGTATGTATTGCAATTCTGCTAAACGGCGTAATAGGAAACGTTGATCGATATGATCACCTCTACGCACATGGATCATCATGTCTGCATAGGTGCTGGGATCACCCAAGCCATAAATAGCAGAAACAGTCGCCACAATAATGACATCGCGACGTTCCAATAAAGATTTTGTTGCCGATAAACGCATTTGTTCGATGTGTTCGTTGATAGCTGCATCTTTTTCGATGAAGGTGTCAGTTGTAGGTACATACGCTTCTGGCTGATAATAATCGTAATAAGAAACAAAATATTCCACGGCATTATTTGGGAAAAAGGCACGAATTTCACCATATAATTGTGCCGCTAATGTTTTGTTGGGTGCTAAAATAATTGCCGGGCGTTGGCTCTTTTGTATCACATGGGCAACGCTGAATGTTTTGCCAGAACCCGTTACTCCAAGCAACGTTTGGTGGATCAAGCCAGCCTTTAATCCCTTGTTCAGCGCTTTGATCGCCTGTGGTTGATCACCTGCTGGACTGAAATTTGAAACTAATGCAAAGGACCGTGCCATAGGATTGCTAATTGTGAATCTCTCGCAGATAATAGCATCGCTGCCTATTAAACATACATTCTTTTAGCGCGTTCTCTATAAAAAAATGATTGACCACCTCCCATGACCATAGTCCTTGCACATCGTATTTTACAGATAAAACCATCACCGACTTTGAGTCTTTCGGCTGCAGCCAACCGTTTAAAGGCTGCTGGCAAACCTATTATCAACCTCACGGTAGGTGAACCTGATTTTGATACGCCTGAATTCATTAAACAAGCGGCTTGTCAGGCATTATCTGATGGATTTACCAAATACACCGCCGTCGACGGTATCCCTAGCCTAAAGCAAGCTATTGTTGATAAATTAAAAAAAGAAAATCACCTCGCTTATTCACCTGAACAAATAATTGTTTCTAATGGCGCCAAGCAAAGTATCTACAATCTTATGCAAGCTCTCCTGAACCCACAAGATGAGGTGATTATTCCTGCCCCCTATTGGGTTTCCTATCCAGATATGGCGCTACTGGCTGAAGCAAAACCGGTCATACTTTCGACAGACATGGAGCAATGCTTAAAGATTACACCAGAACAATTAGCCGCCGCCATTACACCTCGCACGCGTCTACTCATCCTCAACAGTCCTTCGAACCCAACAGGCGCGGTTTACACCTGTGAGGAACTTCAGAAATTTTCAAAAATTTTGCTAAAGAATCCGCAGGTATATATTCTCACGGATGATATCTATGAACTTATCTATTGGGGGAAACAAGCTTTTTCAAATATTGTTAATGTATGCCCTGAATTAACTAACAGAACCATTGTACTGAACGGCTGTTCAAAGGCTTATGCAATGACTGGTTGGCGCATCGGTTTCGCTGCAGGACCCAAGGAAATCATACAAGCCATGGGCAATATACAGTCACAGAGCACTTCCAATCCAAACTCTATTGCTCAAGTGGCAGCACAAGTCGCACTTACGGGCGATCAAACCTGTGTGCGCACCATGAATGCAGAATACAAAAAAAGACACGATTTTCTTTTTCAAGCACTGAACGACATCTCTGATGTAAACTGCCTGCCTGCTGTAGGTGCCTTCTACTGCTTTCCTTCTTTTGCGAATTTTATCGGCACAAGCAAACCGTTTACATCAGACTATGCACTCGCAGATTATTTGCTAGATAAAGCGAACGTTGCTACGGTCCCCGGCACAGCTTTTGGTGCACCAGATCATCTGCGATTTTCGTTTGCTATTGACCTAGTGGAATTAAAAAAAGCACTATTTAGTATAAAGGAAGTACTCAACAACCTAGAGAGGCCCAGAACCTATCACCGCCCCGAGTGAATTTTTTGCAGCAATCTTTGCAACAGCCAGTGAGTTTACAGCGGACAGTTCGTTTGCTGCCGTTTGCGGATCGAGTTGCTCATCCTTGACGATACCACGCGTCTCTTTGACAAAAAATGCCAATGCCGCCGCCAAAACGAATACCACTGGCACGACCATCAACGCATGCTGAAAGCTTTTTGCCGAAAAAGTCATGAGATCTCCTCTTATGTGAATACCCGTCAACATATCTAATCCTTTTCCTATCAGTGGCTGAGATAACACTCCGCTCATCATGACCAACAAATTAGTCATCGCAATGGCCGTTCCAGATAGAGCGTGCACATTAATTTCTCTGGCAATGGGAAAAATAATCACCTGCACCGAACTACAAACTCCTACCATAAATAATAAAAATTTCAAATACGGATTCGACACAGCTGGGAAGCAAATAATGAGCGTAAAAATCGCTGCGCCTGCTAATGCACCTCCTATAATAGGATGACGCCGATTTCCGATTTTATCCGATATCCAACCTACAAACGGCCCACCAACAGCCCATCCTAAAAATACGAAAGCAATGGTTGTCGCGGCGGTAATATTCGAGAAGCCATAAACACGTATTAGAAAAGGAATACCCCAAATTTCTGCAAAACCAGCCAGTGACAAATACAAAAAATTCCCTATCACGCCAATTAACCACATTTGGGGATTTCTACAAAGTGCAAAGACAGCTTGAAAAAACTCTCGGTAATTCAATTTAGAAGAATCAGCAGCAGCAGTGGAAACCATCGCTGTTGTTTTCACGACCTTTGTTTCCGGTATGACCCACCACATAACCACCGTCAAACCAATACCCACCAGCGCTGCTAGGTACAGCGTTGCATTGAAACCCACAACAACTACCAGCTTCGCTAATACGATGTCCCCAACCATGCCGCCTATCATGCCCAAAGAAGTAGCTATGCCCGCAATCAATGCAAAACGCGATGGAGGAAACCACAGGGAAGCAAGTTTCAGCACTCCAACAAAGGCAAAGGCAGAACCAAACCCTACTAAAAAACGCCCTAGTTGTGCAGTAGGTAGGTAATGATGGGAAAATAGATAGGTCCCTATCGCACAAGCCAAGGAAGCAAAGGCCAACAATTTACGAGGACCAAATCGATCCATCATCATGCCTACGGGTAACTGCATAGGCGTGTACGCATAGTAATAAAAGGCAACTAAATTGCCAAACGCCATGCCACTGATGCTAAACATTTTTAGCAAATCTTCCGCCATAACGCTGGGCAAGATCCGCAAAAAATATTCGTAACAGTAAAAGAACGCTCCCAAACCACACACTAGATAGGGAAACAAGCTAATACGTTTTTTTGACATGAATTCACCCCTACTATTCATGGCGATCAGTGAATTGGATAAACTTCGTTAACAAACCAAGGACTTGCTTGAAAGGTAAGTCAAACAATTGCAAATGACGAAAACTACGTAACCTCTGCCGTATCGCTGGACGCATCAACGGAAGCCATGCCAGGACGATTTCCATACCTTCGTTTAAATTTATCGACCCGTCCACTGGTGTCGACAATCTTTTGTTTACCTGTATAAAAAGGGTGACACCTAGAACAGACCTCAATGTGTAGCATTGGCTCACCGAGGCTGGAGCGGATCTGAAAACTATTTCCACAGCTACATGTTACTGCAACTACATCGTAGGGCGGATGAATATTCGGCCGCATATAATTTTTATACCTCCTAAAATCAAATCGGGTCATATTATAACAAAATGCACCACAAAATAAAATTTTAACTTACAATTTGGATTTTGCATCCTGGTCACACAATCCGTTACTATACACAGCAAAAAAATAAATTCCTCACCAGTTAACGCTACTCTGATGCTTCTAAAACCATGACCAATATGTTGAAATGGTTTTTTTATACGGAAAAATTGCCTCGTGTTTAGATCGGGTTCATGCTTGAGTAAAAAATGCAGATTTTTTGCGCTCACTCTGTTGTTTTTGTTTATTGAGTTGAGCCCCTCAGTAGCTTTTTCTATGACACCTGCCATCAGCTTTTCTTACGGTGCTGGTGAACCTGACCACCTCACAGGCTATCGCCTTGCTTTATCAAGCCCTTGGCCATCCATTTGGGCCGCCAAAGCACCTATCAACATAAGAGGTTCTTGGGAGCTAAGCCTTTCCCGTTGGCAGGTCAACCCTGATCGAAAGGATCAACCCAATGCTCTTTACACCTTCGCCGCCTCACCTATCATACGACTAGAAACCAGAGACAAATGCTTCCTCGCTGGCCAACCGTACGTAGAGCTTGGAATAGGAGTGAGTTTTTTATCGAATAATCATCTAGGACATCGTAATTTAGGAGGACAATTTGCCTTTCAAGATATTATCGGCTTAGGCCTACACTGGAAAACTACACGCAGTTGGTCGCTAAGTTATCATTATCTACATTACTCAAATGCAGGACTTTTCCCCCCTAATCAGGGTATTGATGTGAAACATCTCATAAGCTTTACTTATGAATTCGCCTAAGCCATGAAGCCATGGAACTAAACACCTAGGTAGTTATTTGCAAAAAGCTAATAAAAAAGCTAATAAAAGGTCTACAAAATTAGAAAGCAAGCTCAATTATCAACAATCGCATCCAGAAAACCAAAATAAATTAAATCTAGCAGAAGCAGATCGAAGCAGGCAAACTACATGCAATGATTCAAAAAGCTTGCGACTACGAAGATGCTGCAACGTATAATGCAACGTATAATAGGAATTCTAGTTACTCAATCCCTTTTACTGAAAACATTCATTGCAGCACTGCCCCCTTGCAAAACGGGAGATGAATTTGTGTGGAATTTTTATAAAATTGCAGCGTATTTCTTGATCAAAATACCGCACTCGATCTATGCTCGGGACGAAACCCAAAGGATTTCTACCACGCCACGAGAAACCAGCCATGGCCAAATCCAAAGCCAACAAACCTAAGTTAAGCCCCATCATTGAATGTCGGCCACTGCGCATCTTTACTGAAAAAGCCTACCTGGATTATTCCATGTATGTCATTCTTGACAGAGCCTTACCTCATATAGGGGATGGCCTAAAGCCAGTGCAAAGACGAATCATTTATGCAATGTCAGAATTGGGCTTGACGGCTCTAACAAAATATAAAAAATCCGCCAGGACAGTCGGTGACGTGCTCGGTAAATTTCACCCGCATGGCGATGCACCATGCTATGAAGCTATGGTACTGATGGCGCAAGCTTTTTCCTATCGCTATCCACTCATCGATGGTCAAGGCAACTGGGGATCTCAGGACGACCCTAAATCTTTTGCTGCGATGCGCTATACTGAATCGCGCTTAACACAGTATGCACAGGCCCTGCTAGCAGAGCTCGGCAACGGCACCGTTGACTGGGTTCCTAATTTTGACGCCACCTTAACAGAACCTAGTCTCTTACCTGCCTGTCTTCCCAACATTCTACTAAACGGGGCCACCGGCATTGCTGTAGGTATGGCAACCGATATTCCACCGCATAATCTCAGAGAGGTTGCTAGTGCATGTATACGTTTACTGGACGACCCTAAAACCACCCTCACCGACCTTTTTGAACATATTCAAGGACCTGATTTCCCTACAGCAGCCGAAATTATCACTTCTATGGAAGAAATTCGAAAAATCTATCAAGAAGGGCAAGGCGTCGTTCGAGTACGCGCTGTTTACAAGGAAGAACAGGGACAACTAATTATTACTGCTTTACCCTATCAAGTGTCCGGTTCCAAGATCATCGAACAAATTGCTGAACAGATACGTGAAAAAAAGCTTTCCCTGATAGAAGATTTACGTGATGAATCCGATCAAAAAAATCCGATACGTTTACTTATCGTGCCTCGCTCAAATCGCGTCGATAACAATGCATTAATGGACCATTTATTCGCTACTACTGATTTAGAACGAAGCTACCGCATCAATCTCAACATGATTGGCTTGGATGGTCTTCCCCATGTCAAAAATCTGTTAACCATATTGCAGGAATGGCTAACGTATCGGCAGCAAACAGTCCGTAGACGCTTAGTATTTCGCTTAGAAAAAGTCCGTCATCGTCTGCATTTGTTGGAAGGCTTTTTGATCGTCTATTTACACATTGAAGAAGTTATTCAGATCATTCGTGAACATGATGAACCAAAAGCAGCGTTGGTGAACCAATTTAAACTAAGCGATATTCAAGCCGACGCTATTTTAGAAATACGCTTACGCCAATTAGCTAAGCTTGAAGAAACCAGGATTCGGACAGAACAAAAAAGCCTATGTATTGAACGCGACGCATTACAAGAAGTCCTTGCTTCTGAAGTAAAATTGAAACGCCTAATCCGAGATGAATTACAAAAAAATGCAGAACTCTATGGCGACGAACGCCGATCACAGCTTGTCGAACGCAGCACCGCGCAAGCGTTTCAAAAAATAGAAATGATTCCCGCAGAACCAATGACTATTATTCTTTCCATACATGGCTGGATACGCGCTGCAAAAGGTCATGACTTTGACGTAAGTGGCTTGAATTTTAAAGCAGGCGATTCGTTAAAAATGGCGATACAAGGCCGCAGCAATCAATTGCTGGTCATAATTGACTCAACAGGTCATAGTTATTCGACCGCTATTCATACATTGCCATCCGCACGTGGTGCTGGTGAGCCCTTAACGAGTCGCTTTAGCCCTCCCAGCGGTGCAAGCTTCGAAGCTATTATCAGCGGAGATCCAGAACAGTCGGTTTTACTTGCTTCAGACGCTGGCTATGGATTCATTACGCAATTAACGGAACTCTGTTCTAAAAATCGCCGCGGGAAAATTTCTATAAAATTACCGGAATGCAGTCAGGTATTACCGCCACAGTTGATAGATAACCTCGATAGCAGCTCCATTGCAGTAGTCACTAATCACGGCCATTTTTTAATTATTAGCGCTAGGGAATTGCCAGTCATGCCGCGAGGAAAAGGTAACAAAATAATACAAATACCCTTCGAAAAAGCAAAAAAACGCGAGGAATATATAACCAACTTAGTTGTATTACCGACAAAAAATAGCGCACTGCTCTTTGTTTCAGGAAAACGCCACATGATCCTAAAACCTGCAGACCTGGAACATTACCGAGGTCAACGCGGTCAACGCGGTCATAAATTGCCGAGAAATTTACAAAAGCTCGATAATTTAACGGTTCATCTGAGTTAATTTTATGCAAAATTCCAGCCTCAATTATCTATATTTTTGTTTGATAGCTTTTTTTTGGGGTAGTTCATTTGCCGCTATTGCAACAGTAGTTTCGATAGTACCGCCTTTTTTTGCTGCCATGTTACGTATCGGATTTGCCTTACTTTTTCTTATACTGATACGATGCTTGTTTAAACACAAGGTATCCTTCTCCATACCGCTTTCTCAGCGTTGGCAGATCTGGATAACAGGGCTTTTTTCCCTTGGCTTCCCCTCTCTTCTTCTTTTTTGGGGCGAGCAATATATTTCATCGGGTTTAGCCGGTATTTTAAATGGCACCGTGCCAATTTGGACGTTGTTATTTGGTTTAATTTCCCCTAAAACTAGGCACTTTTTCCCTCTAAAGTATCTCGGTTTACTGACTGGCTTACTCGGTGTTTGCATTATTTTTTGGCCACTACTGCATCTGGATGGTACCCCAGATCACATGTTAGGCGCCGCATCCATATTGTTGATGGCCTTCAGCTACTCAATAGCCAATTTACTTAATCAACGAACCTTCTGTACCCAACCTAAATCAGCCTTTTACGCTAACCTCTATTACCAAGTATGGGCCAGTTTTATTTTTTTGATGCTTGCTTCGCTCTGCTTTGAAAGCTGGCCTAGCAGAGCCGTATTATTTCATACACCATTACTCTGGATAGCCAGTATCTACATGGGATTATTTTCGACTGCTTTAGCCTGGATCATGTATTATCGCCTCATCCGTGAATGGGACGCGGTTCGAGCCAGTGCTGTCATGTATGTAGCTCCCATCATGGCCATTTTTTGGGATTTTATCCTTTTTCACCATCATCTACGGTGGGTAGAGTATCTGGGAGTTGCTGCAATCCTATTTGGAGTCGTCCTCATACAGTGGCCAAAATCGAAATTAAAGCAATCTTCAGCTTCCGTTTGATTGCACAGATAAAACAGTTAACAAACGCTGTACAAACGCTTGACGTGTCAGTTGACCCACTATCCTTTGCTCACTTAATTCCCGACCATTTGCCACAAAAAACAAAAAGGTTGGCGGCGCAATCACTCCAAACTTTTTTTCCAAAGCTCGCGTAAGGGCATCATTGGCAGTAACATCAGCACGCAATACAATAAATTGAGACAATAAACGCTGCACTTGCGGCGTTGGAAATACCAACTTTTCCATTTCCTTACAAGATAAACACCAATTTGCATAAAAATCTACTATGACGGGTTTATTTGCTTGCTTTGCCTCAGCAAGAGCCTGCTCAAGCCCAGGGATAGCATGGATAGTGCGCATGTGGATGTTTTCTAAAACAGACATTTGATTGTGATTGGGTTTGAACCAATGAAAAATTTGTGCATCTTCTGGAATAGCACGCCATAACAACCACGCCGCCATCATTAACATCATTATCCCGATCACGATCTTCACCCAATGCATCCACGGACCTGATTTTGGCAAGCATTTACCTGCCGAAGTCCCAATGATTAGTAGCGGAATACCTGAACCCAAACCCAAAACAAATAAGGCAAAACCACCGAACACTGCATTGCCAGTATTACCGATATAGGCCAATACACCGACCAAAGGCGCCGTAACACAAGGAGAAATAACTAAGGTAGATAAACAACCCATCAATGCCACACCTAGGTAGTGCCCTCCTTTCTGACGATTAGTAATGTGGGTCAGCTTTTCTTGCCAGCGTGCTGGAAGATGCAATTCATAAAAACCAAATAAAGAAAAGGCCAGTAGCACAAATACTACACTCACGAACACGATGATCCACCAGCTCTGTAAAAAAGCTTGCAGATAACTACCCGCTAAACCCGCACAAACGCCTGCTATCGCATAAGTTAACGCCATAGCCATCACATATGTTGCCGATAAAATAAAGGCTTTCAGTGTGGTTAATTGCTTTTGACCCAAAACAATGGCGGATAAAATAGGTATTAGTGGGAGTACACAGGGAGTGAACGATAATAATAAACCAAAGCCAAAAAAAGCTACTAAAACCAGCCATAGATTATGACTAGCTAACAGTCGCGCCACATTGCTTTGTCCATTTTCGACATTTGCAAGATTCGCTTGCATCGGATTCTTCACAGCAGCTACGTCCACTTTCTGTCCCAACGACTGTGCGAATTGTTTCGTATGACATGGTGAAGAAATTATCTTGGTAACAGGAGGATAGCAAAAGCCAGCTGCTGCACATCCCTGATAATCTACAATCAAAACCAAATCAGCGGGCAACGGATGCGCAAATTTCAATAGCACAGTTACTCCTCGCTGATAAATTTGGTATTTACCAAGCAACTGGCTCTGCTTAACAATACCCGGAGGAAAAATCGCTATTTTTATGGGAACTTTATCGCTATGAAAATGTATCCGACTACGATACAAATGATAATTTGGTTGAATAGCCCAATGTATGGCTAGTGTTTTGTCGTCAATTTGTCGACTACTGACCTGAAAAACCTGCTCGACAGGAGCTGGTTGGTGTATAGCAACCACAGGAGTTGGTATCCATGCTATAAAAGCGATCGACAAAATTTTCAAAAATTGGTTGAAATATAACAAAATGAAGTCCTCTTTAACCTTTTGGCATTAAGACGTCTTGTCGCCAAAGCAACCCTACTATATCATGGAGGATCCTCTGACCTAGTCAAGACTCAAAGGATATTGTATATGCAAAATGCACTTGATCAGCTCCCCGTCCCTCCTATGCAGGTTCCTAGTACGGGCGCACCTCAACAACCGTTAAAAACTTGCGTTGCGCAGGCACTGGAAAATTATTTTTCTCAATTAGAGGGAAATTCGCCTTCCAACCTTTATGAATTGGTTTTGGCAGAAGTTGAATCGCCTTTGTTCGAGGTTGTATTGCAGCAAACCCGCGGCAATCAGACCAAAGCGGCTAAATTGCTAGGAATTAGTCGTGGCACCTTGCGAAAAAAATTAAAACAATACGATCTCGCCTAGTAAAAATAATCAGTACACCTGTTCTTCATTTGTTTTCAACAACATCAATAACAAATAAAAACAAAAATAAAAAAAACAAATGCCCTCTGCAGTAAAAAAAGAACCCTGCCTCAATTGGGTATTCTGGTTTTTTGCCTCGAATGCCATTTTGTTTTGGGTGATCGGATTACGTTACTTTGCTATTATCCTTCCCTTCCACCTTTCTATTTCTACACCACTGAATCAATGTTTAGCCTGGTTGTTCTTACTCAGTGCTTTCGTAGGTCAGCTGAGCTTATTTGCCTGTACCGCTGCTATGCTACCTACCGTTCTCGTATTTTTATGGCCGAACAAGATCCTGATCAGTACACTTTCTGTATCTATCGCCTTCCTATCTCTCTGTCTTTTGTGTGCTGACGTCCTCGTATTTGGCCAATATCGCTTCCATTTAAACGGTGTCATATGGAATTTACTCACCAGTGGCCAATTAACGGAAATCTTCGATTTTTCTTGGTTAGAATGGCTTTTTATAGGGTTTCTCATCACCTTTTTGTTAGCTATTGAGATAAGCTTAGCGATGTTTATATGGGTAAAACGATGTTTTCAGCCTCTACGTCTGAATTATCCACTTTTTTTAGTGGGATGCCTATTGTTTTCCTATTACATGCTAGCGTTGGCCACTGAAACTACGGCTTCCTTATCCTTAAATCAACAAGCTTATGCAATTCCTCTCTATTACGAGGTTCTTACCATGGCTTTGCCTGGCAAACACCGCCTCCCTGCTATGGAAAGTCTTTATCGATCCAATTTTATTGAAATTAATCACGCCAATGCAAAGCTTCGCTATCCATTACACCCGTTGATCTATGGACCTATCGAAAAACCGTTGAATATAGTCTTTATTCTTATCGATGCCTGGCGGTTTGACAGGCTAAATGCCGTTAATACTCCAAATATTTATCGATTTGCGCAACAGAGTTGGCAATTTCAACGTCATTTTAGTGGCGGCAATGGCACACAACCGGGCATTTTTTCGTTGTTTTACGGTTTACCTGCAAGTTATTGGTCCGCAACCATTCATGAACACAAAAGCCCCGTATTTATAGATAAACTCATACAGGATAAATACCAAATGGGAATTTTTGCCAGCGCTGAACTACTGGCACCGCCATTTAATCAAAATATTTTTGTAAAAATAAAGAATCTAAAAACTTCCACACCTGGACACTGGCCCTACGATAGAGATCAACGTATTACCGAAGAATTTCAGCAATTTATTACGCATACCGCATCTCCTTTTTTTAGCTTTTTATTCTATGATTCTGCCCATAGCTTCTGCTGCGGTCATAGCCCCGTCAACCCCTTTCAACCCAGCATTGCCGTCTGCGATCGATTGGTTTATACCCAAGCAAGTGATCCCTTACCTAGCTTCAACCGCTATAAGAACGCACTGTATTACATTGATCAATTAGTAGCGAAGGATTTGCTCTTACTGAAAAAACAACATTTACTGGACAACACGATCGTCGTTATTACCTCTGATCATGGAAATGAATTTAATGATAATCATCTTGGCTACTGGGGACATGGCAGCAATTTCACACATTACCAAATACACGTCCCTTTTATCGTACATTGGCCAGGACAAAAACCAGCTATTTTTCAGCATCTCAGTACCCATTATGATCTAGTTTCAACCCTTTTAACTCGGCTTTTGAATTGCAAAAACCCCGCTAGCGATTACAGTATCGGTCAATCTTTACTCGATCAAAAAAAACGGCCTTACTTACTTATGTACAGTTACACAAATCTAGGAATTATCGAAGATCAGCACATTATTACGATATATCCTTCGGGATATTTTCAAATTCAGGATCTGCATGCCAGATTTTTGCCAACCAATCAACTACCTGTACAAACAGTACACAATGCGCTGGCTGAAACAAGACGATTCTATACGTGGTAATTTCGATCTATGACAACAGGACTGCATAAATAAAAACTGCTTCTAGCGCAGTTTTTATCTTATTGAACCTTATACTTACACCACCTAGAATAAATAGCCTTTTAATCAATAAACTTAAGAATGATGTGATGAAGTAGGGACTTCTTCCTGTTGTGTCTGTTCTGAACTACTATCTGAACTACTACTAGCCCCTGACATAGACGATCTTGAATCTACTGCTACATTCGCTGCTGCAACCTGAACCTGATTCTGATCTGTTACCTCTGTGGCGCTTGCTCTTTTGGCATGTTCATGAAAATAATCAACTTGCTTAGATAGAGACTCAGTTTCGCCCATGTTTTTCCAAAAAGCCTGGAAGGCGCCAGGAGCAGTTCTCTCTGTTTGTTGTTTGAAGTGTGAATATTCAGACTCCGTCCAATATTCATGAGCATGCGCATCCACACTACTATCTGTTGCATTTCTGTTCTGATCATTCATATTATTCATATTATTCATCCTTTTATGCACCTGCATTAATTCTTTAATAATAGGATCATTTATAGCGTTCCGAGTCCATGTTGTGAGATTAGCGTGTATAAAACGGTCTTGTTCGGTAAGATGGTCTTCTTCCTCAAGTGACAACAAGTACTTCTGTAGCAAAGCATTGGCTTGATTCTCATCTTTTGGCAATAAAGTAACCAACCGTTCAGACAGATGCTGAAGCTTTGCTTCCCGTTTATCCTTTTGTGAGGTATCGATGTATGAGACGGAATTTTTCATTTGTGTGCTTAAGAAAATCACCTTTTCACATAACTTCTTCGTGAGTTCCTCTCTGTATTGCTCAGTATTCTCAGGAACCGAATAGGTGAGATGAGCATAATAATCGGGGGTTTTCCTAGTACCAACCACCACTTGATCAACCAATTGAGCAGTGTCGCTGCACACACTCTTCGCATCATCCATCGGTACTGTATAGTCCTCCACCATTTGGCTATCAACAGGATGAAAATGCTTATAGATCCCATAAGCTGTAACGATCAAAACCAGCGCTGCAGCTGCAATCGCAACGACCATCAACGCAGGCGCCACTAGAGGCATAAACACACTCAAGACCAAAGCAGCTGCTACCAAGCATCCAACGAGGCTGGAAAGTCCATACTTTACCGCTTTGTCTAGAAAAAAATCATTTTCTGCAGGCGTTGTTGCTTTTTGCCCGCGATAGACGTGATAGAAGTACTGCCCAAGGTTATAGAGCGCATTGATACCTACAACTCCTATGAATAGCGCAGTCCCCACGAGGACAGGCAACCCCAAGAAGGATCCAATGATAGCGGACAAAATTATTACTGTAGATATCGCGGACCAAGCAAAAGTAAAAGTTTTTCCTAAATTTCTATTATCCGCCTTAACGAGATCTCGAAGAGCGAGAAGCGTAGCGATGAATTCAGTAACTCCTAGCGCCGGAAGTACGATAAATCTGCCAAACTGTAGAAAAATTTTCCCAATTTCCCCAACATTGGAGAAAAAGACCAAGAAAGCAGCCAAAGCAACTGATTTCATCCCTTCATTGGCATGATGTACTGCTGCTGCTGCGATATTTTCCTGTTTTCTTCTGTTGAAGATCTTTTGCCTTCTTTGATCCGACAGACTCGCCTCCTTTTTTACGCCATCTACCTTCGGCGTATTCGGCGTTGTTTCTGTACCTTCTGCTCTACCCTCTAAGTCCGCCACAACTGAAGAAGACGCTGCTGCTACTGCTTCCGGCTGCCCTACTTCCAGCTGCCCTACTGAATCTTCGAACCAAACTTTAGGCTTAGTACTTCCGGTACTTTTACTTGTTTTTTTCACCATTTCACTACCTCCGACAAATTGTCTATCTGTAAGCAAGTACTCTACCTAATGCAGAGTATAACTAAAATTTCTGCTCATTTCATTATAAAGACTGGCAAAACAAGATCGAATATGCTCCAATAACCCACTATCGTAATGACTGAATAAAAGGGGCTTTCTGGGGTATGGATTTGGATAAAATTAACCAACTCATTAAACTGCTTCATGCACATGACCTCAGTGAAATTGAATGGCGTGAAGGTGAACAATCGATACGAATACAGCGACAATTCACTTCTTCCGTCACGACACCGCTTTCACAGCAGGGCCCGGGCCCTGCTGCCTCTATCACACCACAGGCCTCTAGTGTAGCGCAAGTATCCTCTATCTCAGGTCATCAAGTCTGTTCACCGATAGTAGGTACCGTTTACTTGGCACCTGATCCTAGATCCGCTCCCTTTGTAGATATAGGCCAAACTGTCAAAGTGGGTGATGTACTTTGCATTGTTGAGGCGATGAAAATAATGAACCAAATTGAGTCAGATAAAGCCGGCGTGGTGAAAGCCAGGTTAATAGAAAATGGCATGCCTGTTGAATATGATCAACCCTTGTTTGTCATTGAGTAGGCAGTTCTTCATGTTTGTTATTTGAAACGAACACTGCAAATTCCATGCTGTGGATGTAAGATCATGCTAAATAAAGTCGTTATTGCAAATCGCGGTGAAATTGCTTTGCGTATACTACGTGCCTGCAAGGGGTTAGGTATACAGACTGTAGCTGTCTACTCTACAGCCGACGCCAACTTAAAGCATGTTAAACTTGCTGATGAAACAGTTTGTATCGGTCCTGCAGCTGCTGCGTTAAGTTATTTAAATATACCCGCTATTATTTCTGCTGCTGAAATTACAGACGCCATGGGCATTCATCCTGGTTATGGTTTTTTATCAGAAAATGCGGATTTTGCCGAGCGCGTGGAGCAAAGTGGCTTCATTTTTATTGGCCCTACATCAGCTACCATTAGGACGATGGGTAATAAAGTTTCGGCAATTTCAGCTATGAAAAAAGCCAAGATACCCTGTGTACCTGGTTCAGACGCTGAATTAGGTGATGATGATAAAACGAATTTTAAAATTGCTAGGGAGATTGCTTATCCGGTGCTTGTTAAAGCAGCAGGTGGCGGTGGTGGACGTGGTATTCGCGTTGTGCATAGTGAAGCTGCTTTACTCAATGCTATTGCTGTAACCCGTTCCGAAGCGCTAGCTAATTTCAAAAATGCTAGTATTTATTTAGAAAAGTTTCTAGCAACGCCACGTCATATAGAAATCCAGGTATTAGGAGATGGTCGAGGAAACGCTATTCATTTAGGTGAGCGAGATTGTTCTATGCAACGGCGGCATCAAAAAGTAATAGAGGAAGCACCTGCGCCAGGTATAACTGAAAAACAGCGCAATCAAATTGGTGAACTGTGTGTAAAAGCCTGTCGCGATATGAAATATCGCGGCGCTGGTACTTTTGAATTTTTATATGAAAACGGCCATTTTTATTTTATTGAGATGAACACACGTATACAGGTTGAACATCCTGTTACCGAGGAGATCACAGGATTTGATTTACTGAGTGAGCAGTTACGTATTGCGGCTAAAGAAAAATTAGCCTATAAGCAGAATCAAGTTACTTTTCGCGGGCATGCGATAGAATGTCGTATCAACGCCGAGGATCCTAAGACTTTTCTCCCTTCACCGGGAATGATTACGCTCTATCACCCACCTGGCGGACCGGGTATCCGCGTTGACACGCACATTTATACGGGTTATTACGTGCCCCCCCATTATGATTCCTTAATTGGAAAATTGATTGCGTATGGTGAAACGCGGGACATTGCTTTAGCGCGCCTGCGTACTGCTTTAGAGGAGATAGTCATCGAGGGAATTAAAACGAATATTCCCATGCACCAAGCCTTAGTGCGAGACGCTAATTTCATTAAAGGGGGTGCGCATATACACTATCTTGAACAGCGTTTAGCATTGTAGCTACCTCCAATTACAACGACGTGTAGTTTTTTATGAATCTCATTGCCTGTGGCATTAATCATCACACGGCGCCTTTGGCCTTGCGCGAGCAGCTTGCTTTTTCACAGGATTATTTAGCTGAATCGTTGCATGGAATGCTTACTGAAACACGGGCTGAGGAGGCTATCATTCTCTCGACCTGTAATCGTACTGAGTTTTATTGCATTAACGGTGAAGCACGCCATACTATTGAATGGTTATATCGTACGAAGCAAGTACCACCAGCGTGTTTACAAAAGCATTGGTATGTTTATCAGCGAGAAGATGCGGTACGTCATATTTTGCGGGTAGCTACTGGCCTAGATTCCATTATTTTAGGTGAACCGCAAATTGTTGGACAGCTAAAGACCGCCATTTCCTTTGCAAATTCACTAGGTATTGCTGGTACCAAATTTAGACGTCTGTTTCAGTATATATTTAAGGCCACTAAACAGGTACGCCATCAAACCTCGATTACTGCCCATCCTGTTTCATTGGCGTTTGCATTAATAACATTAGCAAAAAATATCTTTGCTCATCTCAGTGATTCCCGAGTACTGCTAGTAGGTGCTGGAGAAACGATTGCCTTAGTGGCTAAACATCTAGTTTCTCAAGGAATTCAGCATTTTTGGATTGCTAATCGTACCTACGCAGAGGCGAAACAGTTATCCGTGATCATCGGTGCCAAAACAATTCGATTGGATGAAATTTCTCACTATTTGCCTGAAATCGATTTACTCATCACTGCAACCGCTAGTCCACTACCTTTGATAGGTAAAGGTATGTTAGAAAGTTCATTAAAAAAACGTCGTCGTCGTCCTTTATTGGTGGCCGACTTAGGAATGCCGCGCGATGTGGAAGCAGAAATAAATCAGTTAGAAGACGTTTATCTTTATACACTGGAGGATTTCCAAATACTCATTCAAAAAAATCAAGCGCATCGTAAGGATGCAGCAGTCCAAGCAGAAGCACTCATCGAAAATAAAGTGCAGGATTATTTAGGTTTATTAAGAGTGAAAGAGGAAGCTGTACCAATCATTCATGCTTATCGTAAACAAGCCGATCGCTGGCGTAATGAAGAATTAAAAAAAGCGCTTGCCTTGTTAAAGAAGGACATTCCTCAGGAAGAAGTCATGGAGCGCTTAGCAATTAGATTAACGAATAAATTAATCCATGTTCCCAGTGTTGCTTTACGAAGAGCTGCCAAGCTAGGTCAGAAGGATATTTTAGCATCCGCTATACAGTTATTTAATTTACACGCTCACTCATGCTGCGATCAAAATATCGCGTAATACTCACCGCAAGCTGAATTGATAGGAGCCCACTAGGTGAAAATCCTAGTGGGCCAACCGGATTCTACACACTATGGTCTTATGTTCACGACGGAAATATTCCTAGCATATTTATTTTCTCTCGCCTCCATCTGACGTTCTGCTTTGCGATAGTTCGCTGCTTGATGAGCAGACACCGTTGCTCGCGGGGATTGTCGTTGCGTATACCGAGTCAATACATTGAGCCACAATAGCGTACCGTTCACATCAGGATTTGCTGTTACCGCAGGATTCCACTTTCCTGCACCATGCTGTGGAGTTACTCTGCTTAAATTCGCTGCCCCAGTTCCCTGCAACAAGGACGGCGACTGATGGTGAGGGTGTTGAGAACGGTTCCATGGCAATTGCTGAGCCGACGTCATGAGATTCACCCGCTTTCCAATTTTCTCCGACTTTCTCGTAAAAAATTGATGCTTATCTTTTGTAGTATGATGAAACGACACTGTCTGATTTCTTCCTACCTGACTTACATTGGCGGACCTTTCTTTTTCCCTTACGTCTCTACGAAACGCTTCTTGTACCGCAGGCCTTCTTTCTCGCCACCTCTCTTGCTCCCTACGCGACATCTCCGCTACGCTCACTTGCGAACGACTATCCTTTGCAATCACAGACACCGCCTGCTCATGGACTTTCTTCTCACGCTTCGGCCTTTCAGACTTTACACGCGTATGGCGGCGCTCATATCGCTCCAAATAATCCTCCGCTCTGTCATCTACCTCTCTAAAATCAGCAAACTTCTCTCTTTTTTCTCTTTTCTTTCTTCTCAGCAACGGTCCCTCCGTTGATACAGGCGCCGGTGAATGCCCTACATTTGCTTCCGCTTGACTCCGCAACGCTTTTGCTAATTCCTGGTTTAACAACGGATTGCTGCCATTTTTTCCAAACAACTGGATAACGCGATCATTCACACGTAAGTAACAATCCCATGCATTTCCCAGCTCTTCTTTGGGAAACCTGACCCGATCTGGATCAGGTTTCACTTGCACCCGTAGCGTTTGGTTATTATCCCGGTAACCTACGGATAATTCCAAATCTTCCGCATCCAGCACTTTTACATGCGCAATTTCTCGCCTATCTCCTACATCCAATATCGAGAGATCCGCGGAATTTAACCCAATATTTACCTGTTCCGATGACTTGGCTCCCAAAGAATAAAACTTCACAGGCTTTCTACGCAGTCCCTGTTTATCTGCAAAATAAGGCTGGTAGTCCTGATACGTTTGGTTATTAATCAGATGTTCTATCTGATTAATACGGAGTGCCAACGATACTCCTTGCACCGCAAAAAAATCCTTTAACACTAGCACTTGTTCTTCCTCGTTCCACAACTGACCCCTGACATACAGATGCTCACTACCCAGTCTATACATTGCCACTTCTTCTACCGTGGGCCAATCCAACCTATCCAGCGAGAACCTTTCCAGCGTTTTCATCGATAGTACCCAACGATTCACTGTCTCATCCCCTAGACGGAGCGTATGAAAACGCGGGTTATTCCGTGACTCGGTCTTAATGACCAGCATCCTCGGACTGTCTCCCCAGTTCTGACACAACGCGTTGTTACTCTCGTGAATGGATGTAGCGCATTCTATGGCTCTATAGACTTGGCGAATCAAAAAATATTGCATCTCTTCTGCTCTCTTGGACCACACAACCAGCTCAATCGTCTTTTCACTCTCTCCTTGAAAGTGCAGCTCATAGGGTTGATTGTCTAGATTCGTCATGAATTGCAACAGGTAACCACTCTCTTTGAGGTAGGCTTCGTCAAAACGCACTCCATTCAACTTGGCATCTTCTATAAAAAAACGACTCGTCTGGTTATCATCTAGACTGATTGGTATCCGTACTGGATTTTCCCTACTACCTCCTTCTAGCTTAATAAATTTCTGCTCTGGCAGGTCTTGTTCTGTTCTCTCCATCCATTGCAGCGTCGAGCTTTTCAGTCTCGCCAACGTTTCCAGATGCCTTAATTTTTTCTCCACGGAAATATCTACCCAGGCATCTCCAGTACTTCGACAAACCGGGACTTGTTTATCCATTCTGCAGACCGGTGGCCCTTTCTCTTCTTGGTAGAGCAATTGGTACTTCGAGGATTCGCACGATTCCTGACAGCGCAAATTAATCCACAGCTCCGATGCTCCTGCTCGTTGAATCTCTAAGCTGAGGGTTGCCCTGTTACCCACCTCTTTATAATGCGATTGCACTGCAGATTCCAGCACCGGGATCACCACGCTTAATACCTCGACTCCTTGCGTTTTTTTATAAACAATGTCCACGGACGTGACTTTTTCATCTCGTACATACTTAGTTAAATCCAGATACCTAATCCCCTTTTCCTTGAGCTGTGCTGCTAAATCCTCCCATGCGTCCACGGCCTCTTTGACTTCCTCCACTGACGGTAGGCTTTCCCACAATGGTATCGGAACATTTTGCTTCTCCGGCATCTCAGCCGGGGTAGGCGGCATCGGTGTTGTCGTCAGCTCTACCGGTTTTTCAGAAGAACGGGTATATATCGGTGCTACATGGGTATATTCAAATAACGACTGATTGGAAAAGATGCTGGCGTTCTGAAATATCAATGCTCCCCCTGTCGCCGGATTAAAGGCCACTAAATCATCCTCTCTTCGCATCAGCATCCAGTCTTTTGAAACATCCCCGCTCAACTGCGGCATATATACCGTTCCCGCTTCTTGCATCACGGACGCCGGTATCACGAGGGCTAATTCAGATAGTAGCGGTATAAACGGCGGGCTCTGATATGCTGTGATAAAAAAATTCTTTGAAGACGAATCGTAATCTATTCTGAGGTAGTGAGCTTGTTGCTCTATATGCACGTGACGGTAATTAATTATTCCATCTTTGCACGTGATCCTAAAACAATCGCTTTCTAAATCACAGACTTTCAGCACGAGATCCTTACCCGCAGGGGAGGCATCTTCTAAGCTAATCAACATTTCTCGGCCTAGTGCTGTCTCTAAGGGTTTGACATTGAGCCGATCCACCTTCCCTTCGTCTGACCGCGTATACCAGTCCACAGACTGCTTATCATCTACAACGAGGGTATCGGATCCTGCTCCTAAATCCACGGATAAAAACTCTCTTTTATCCAATAAACTGAGCGGCAAGATCGTGTCTTCATCTCCGATCGAACGCGTCACTAATCCTTTGCCTTCATCAAATACCAGATTGATGTTTAGCACGGGTAAAGCCGGGTGCTTTGTAATGGAGTGGACCTGTTGACTCGCTAGCACTCGCTTACTCACTCCTGCTGGTCTTTCTGTTTCTACGAATACCATATCTAGATTCACTGCACGCACGCTGACGCTGTCTTCTCCTTCCTCACTCTCGGGAATCCCAATGCTTAATTTCCCCTCTTTAATTTCAAATTGAATACTTGGATTTCTTACATCACTGACTCGCGGATAACCCACTACCTGCAGTGTCTTGTTGCTCATGCGAATCGATAAGCTTTCGGACTGCATCGCATAGTCAATCCCATGGATTTCTTCTATCGAGCATCCCAGTAATACCCTGCTTGGCTGTTGATTAAAAAAATTAGTACTGAGCTTGATCGTAGTGTGGCCAGGTTTATCCACTAACACCAACTGATGTTCATCTGCTCCCACATGGACTGTATCTCCAGGATGTAATACGACATACGCTCCGGCTTTTGTTAACGAACGATACTGTGGTTTTATCGATACACACGAACCCACTCGGCCTAAAAACTCTGTCGGGCGACACACGTACACGGGGAGCCCGTAATGGTCACGGGGGGGAGTATGCAAAAATACAGCACCTGAATGCAACGCGATGGCGTGTTCGTCTAATACGAACAGCTTTTCCGCTGCTGTAAACTCCCCTCTTCGATTTGGGATCGGCTTTTCGAGTCCAAATCCAGGCTTAACCATATAACCATCTCTGGTTTTAAATTGAATTTGATCACATTCTGGACGATACAGCGCTACATGAGACAGTTCATGGGCGACACCTTTCCACCACCCTTGTGCACTTTTTTGATCAAAATAAAAAAACCAGCTGGCTTCTTGCTCTCCTCTTCGCCTTGACAAAATCTGAGTATTCCACCGCGCAAATTGGGAAAATTGGCTACAGGTTATCACCGGTAATCGGGATAGCTCATGCACATCCAATGGCACACGGATCGTCAGCGGCGATAACGTGTTATTCCCAGGATGAGGAAAAGTGCGTAGCGCTTCTACCGCTATTTCTGCATCGTCTTCTGTTTCATAAAATTCTACCTCTCCCGGCGCAACCGTCGTTGCAGATTCCAGCATCGGTAACGCGGTCGTCGATGATGTCTTCGTAAACCTTATGGGCAATACAGTGGTTTGTGAGGGAACCGGTTCTACCAGATGGATCTCATCGCCGCCTCCCCCTCCATCGATTGCTGCTACGTCCGCGGACGCCATGATGACGTCTTTTCCCGCGCTTCCTCGAATGACCTCTATTCCCTTTATCTTTCGACGAAAAAAATCTTGCAGGAGTTCAACCGGTAAATCAGGACTCAGATACAACACGTCCTGGCCAACCCCTCCCTGTAGCTTCACCAGGTCTTTGCTTATTCCTTGCAGGATAAACGTATTCTCCTGATTCCCTCCGATGATCAACCGGGATCCCTGGTTTATCAGTACGACGTTTTTCGTCTCGTTCAAGCACTGTAAATGGGATATCCCCACATCGTAGAGCACCGGCCCGCTTGCAGGGGCGCTATTCAGTCGTAACCCCACCGTATGTTGGCAGATATTTTGAAAGGGCATTTTCCCATGTACCAATGGAAAACGCGGTGCAAAAAAATTTTCAATAGGCAAATCCGGAAAAGCCGTGAGACGCTGTTGCCGCGAATACAATCTTTCACCTCGTACACATCTCTGCGGATCGAAATATTCTTCCTTAAACTGTGCCTTTTTTCGACCCCTTTGTGGATGCTCCCATTCCTCGTGCAACACCCTACGCGGATTGATCATTACATCACTCGGGCCACAAAACATCGTCGCATTGGGGGGCAAGCGACCTAATAACCGAGACATGGGCTGTGGGGTCATATTGCTCACGCTCGCGAACGGCGTTTCTCCCGATTGAAAGTCATCTACACTCAGCGAGGTTTGGTCACGATAGTCACAAGCTTTTACGTAGTATCCATCTACGTCAAATAGCATCGATCCCTCCCTCCACTCGCTGGATATCATTCCTGTTAATTGTTCGAGACGGCGGTACCGAACAATCGGCAGCGCCATCACAACTGCCCTATAGCCTGATCGACGCACTATTTCTACGTACTGATTTATCAAGGATTGATATACTTGGCGCACCAGTGCCACTTCTTGCAGAGTTTCGGGGAGCTCTGTCGACCCTTCCCACATCTTACGACGATATATCTCTGCCGCTTCTTCCTCCGTTAACGTCCCCAGTTCCTTTCTACGCGCTTCCACCACGGTTACTGCCGCATAGTGGGCCGTGACAACGGCAGATACAATCATAAATGCTATGTTGGCTGCCGCACCAACCGCTGCACCCGGCCCACCCGCCAGCATCGCTACGCTGGATAACACCCCTACGATATTCCCCGTCACGCTTAAACCAAAGTTCGCTCTGGCTTGTTCTCTTTCCCATTCTTCCGAGCTAGGATCATTAATTATCGCTTGGGCATTGCGTAGCAACTCAGGCAACTCAGACAAGCTAACAGCATCAATCGCCAAACTACATGCCAATCCCAATAGGGGACCTGTTATTCTAACCGCCACAGTCCCCATGGACCGTAATGTCATCCCCGCTACCAACTGCGTACCCTTCGATACCCCGAGGCTAGTCATGGTCTGGGTCACTCGCTTCGTCATTGCTTTGGTAGACAATGCACGTATCGCCTTGTCCGCTACCTTAGTACCCACATAGGTAGCTGCTCCGGTTCCGAAATTACCACCCACGAACATCCCTACACCTTTCACTGCTCCTACCAAATTTCCTTCCTTAAGCTGCACTGCAAGCACAGAAAACGCATGAACCGTTTCTACCGCATCCGTCGCCTTACCCGTCGCCTTACCCATCACACCGAGCGCTCGCTTTAAATTTCCTTTCTTTCTCGCCAAGGCCTGCGTCTTCGTGGGATCTCCTGTGCTTTGCGCACGGCTTTGGCTAACTCGCTCCATCTCGGCTACCACTCCCGCCGTTTGCACCTCACTATTCCACGCTATCTGACGCAGATTCTGGCCCGATTCAACAGCGTTGCTCGATAAGCCCTGCAAACGACGACCCGCCGGGGTCTGGCTTACCTCAGTACCTTCCATCAGCCGTCTCTGATTCCTTACGTCGAGCTCGCTTACGGTTCTTCTTCCATGCACGCTAGCCAATCCATCTTCCACACACACATACCCTACCGCTCGCTTCACTCGCGGACCTCCGCAGACCGAAGCCCCGGCGTGACTCGATGGCTGCTGAAACAGGCTAACCATTGCAGGACGATTCCGTTCCACCACCAGGTCCAATGCAGTACGCCCTTGCGCATCCGGTATGTTTCTATTAATCCTCCGATCATTCAGTAACAATCTAACCACCGGAAGATTATCGCTCTTTACTGCGATATGCAGCACCGTATCTCCCGCTACGTTACAACGATTAAGATTGTTAAGATTGAGAGCAGGCAGCAAAAGTCGTGTCATCATTATCTTTTTTTCAAAATCCAGTTCAGCACTTCCGATAACTACATGAAGAACCGTATTGCCCGCATCATTAACACGATTAGCATCGCTCATAGGATGATTTAGCAGCATACGCGTAATCTTCATATTACCTCTGCTTGCCGCTAAATGGAGCGGAGTAACACCATCACTACCAACAACGTTGACGTTTATTCGAGGATTATTCAACAAAATATCGATCCCACCATTTTTTTCTTTTACTGCTTCATACAATGCAGTATTTCCAGCATGATTTATTGCATTCACATTAACTCTGAAATTGCTTGATAAAAGCCTAACACTTTCAACATTATTTACTTGTACTGCTACATGCAATGCAGTATTTCCAGCATGATTCTTGGCATTCACAAATTGCATATCTACTCGATGATGATCTAATAAAAGCCCAACTATATTATTTTGACCCGTATCAACCGCTACATGCAACGCTGTATTTCCAGCAGCATTCTTCGCATTTACATCTACTCTTGTATCTCTTAATAATAAAGCGAAAACGCTTCCCTCCCCAACATGCCCCATTTTTGCTGCTTCATGCAACGCTGTATTTCCAGCAGCATTCTTCGCATTTACATCTACTCTTGTATCTCTTAATAATAAAGCGAAAATATTTCTTACTAATAAAGGGACAACGCCTCCCTCCCCAACATGCCACATTTTTGCTACTTCATGCAACGCTGTATTTCCAGCAGCATTCTTCGCATTTACATCTACTCTTGTATCTGTTAATAATACAGCGAAAACGTACCCCCCCCCATGTATCATTTTTGCTGCTTCATGAAACGCTGTATTTCCAGCAGCATTCTTCGCATTTACATCTACTCTTGTATCTTTTAAGAAAAGCCTAACGATCATAGAATTGCTACCGTTCGTTGCTTCATGCAATGCTGTATTTCCAGCAGAATTCTTCGCATTTACATCTGTATTTTTATTATCTAATAAATTGATAGCGCTCCCATAATTCAACGCTTTTGCTGCTTCATGCAACGCTGTATTTCCAGCAGAATTTCTCGCATTTACATTTATTCTGTTACTATATAATAAAATCTTAATAATTCCATTATAGTCAGCGTTCCATGGGTCAGCGTGCACTGCCTCATGCAACGCTGTATTTCCAGCAAAATTTCTCGCATTTACATCTACATTTTCATTATTTGATAAAAGCAACACGATCGGGCCCATCTTTGCTTTTATTGCTATATGCAATGAAGTATCTCCCAAAGAATCTATCGCATTTACATCTACATTTTTACTATTTAATAAAATCCTAACCATCGCAATTTTATTTATTTTTACTGCTACATGTAACGGAGTATTTTCATTAAAATTCATTGCATTTGCATCTACCCTGCCATTACTTAATAAAAGCCTAACGATCTCAGAATTACTGTTAGCTACTGCTTCATGCAACGGGGTATGTCCATTATCATTACGCATATTGACATCTACTCTATCATCAATTAACAAAACCTTAACAACTTCCTCATGCCCATTTTCTGCCGCTTTATGCAAAGCGGTATTCCCAACGTTATCATATGCATTAATGATTCTTGCCTTCTCATTACTTAATAAAATATTAACAACTTCCACATGCCCAGCTGCCGCCGCTACATGTAATACAGTATATTGATCGTTACTACGCACATAGACATCTACATTAGGATCACTTAACAAAACATTAACAACTTCCACACACCCAGCTGCCGACGCTATATGTAATGCAGTATACCCACCGATGTTACGCACATTGATATCTACCTTAGGATTTCTCAAGAAAGTTCTAACGACATTCGGATTCCCCCTTTCCGCTGCTTTATGGAATGCCTCATCTCCAACGACATCACGCACATTGATATCTACCGCAGAATTACTTAACAAAACTTCAACGACATCCTCAACCCCAGCTGCCGACGCTACATGTAATGCAGTGTACCCAGCGATGTTACGCACATTGATATTTTCTCCAAAATTACTGAATAAAGTCCTAACAACATTTACATGCCCCTTTTCTGCCGCTACATGCAATACCGTATTTCCTTGGAGATTAGGCGCATAAATATCTATCCTACCATCACTTAACAAAATCTGAACGATATGCACGTGCCCATTTTTTGCCGCTACATGCAATGCCGTATTTCCACTAACATTCCCTCCCGCAATAAAAGCAATTACGTCCATATCCGGATGACGCAAAAGGGTTGTCAAAACTTTTGCTTGCCCTGCTTCCGCTGCTAGGTGCAATATACTATTTCCATTTTGATCGTGCGCATGCCCATTGACTCTAGTATTCGCCAAGAAAGCCTGTAGAGATTTATCATGACCGTACTGTGCCGCGTAATGAATAGGGGCATAGGAATTTGACGTGGAACTCGTCACTGGATTGGGATTCGTTGTAGGATGAGCTAACAAAATAGTTATAACGCTAGGCTGATCCTCCGAGGATTGCGCAGCAAGATGAAGAGGAGTTCTATGTGAATCCGGCTCAACTACATTTGGATCAGCCCCCGCTTGTAGCAAAGAAATAACTGTTTTATCATCACCGGCGTAGGCGGCCAAATGCAACAAGGAACCAATCGGACTAGTTAATTTAGCTTTTTCCGTAGATATTTGAGTTATCCTCACCATATCTGGCGTTGCATGCCAAGGATTGATAATCTTATTCATAATTTCACTGCGATGCTGTTCAAGCCCGCAAACTTGACTTACTAACATCATACGAGAGTTATCTATATTGGTGCTCATCAGCATAGCAAGCTGAATTTTTTTAACTAAAGATACAGGATTATGCAACATATCCACGTTTATAAATTCCTGGTATGAGCTACGAGGGTCAAATACCTGGTACCCGTTTCCTACTGGATCATAAGCAATAGAAATGACGCGCCTATCATTAAATAGAGTGACACTGATTGGAGAGGGAGTAGGGGGAGTAGGCAAAAATTGCTTCATCGTAACAAAATATTGTACTAAATCCTCCGACGTATAAGCATTAGTATGTGTAGCATATTTACTCGCCTGGCTACTGTCGAGTAAGCGACGTTCTTGCATTGTTACTTTACGATTTTCTTCATCTTGCAGTCGGTTGATCTCTAGTAAAAAATCTGGCATTTCAAGGAACAGATGATCTTCAGCCGAGAGTTTAGCACCCGTATCTTTCTTTGCTTGTATCTTTGCAATTGCTTCCACAAGCCCACTATTGCCTGTGCCAGAAATATCAGTATGATCCCTTGCGAGCAATTCAAAACGTTTAACGAATTTACTAATCCCTGGCGTTCCCTGTAATATGGCATTTTTCGCCATCTGAGCTATTGCATAATCAAACCCACCCAACTGTGTTGGTTTTGCTTTATCTATGAATAGCGGCAGGTAGCGTTGTAACAAATCTTGTATCGTGATAGTAGGTGTAATAGGCATTTTATCTCCAGTTTTATAATTATTTTTCTTGTTCTTGCTGGGACTTACTGTTTTAGTTTTACTTTTTATTTTTATACAATGCGAATGTAACCATAGATTTTTTGTACTGTGAACAGTTTTTTATACATGATAAACGCATTATACATTAGAAAGCGTTTACGTCGGATACTAGCCTTTAGTGAGCATTTTTTTTAATAAAGTTACAGCAAAGCGGCGTAGCCAGCTAACATTCTCAGGAGCGTAATCTTTGCGTATGCGAGAATCATCTTCTTTAAAGATAACATCTATAAACTCCAGTGCAAAGTATTTTCAATGCACCTTGGAACAAAGCGTTAACTGCTTGTAATGAAATTAACCGGCGCGATATCAACTACTCGGCGACGTTAGGCCTAGGAAATTGCCTAGGTGAGCACAGCAACAGCGTAGCCAGAACGCTGGCGGATGCAATGGACTTTCCTTATCTCGTATTACCTACTCGGATGTGGGGCAGGGCAAACGCATTCTAAATTAGAATGAAGTACGGCCATTAAATAGTGCTTGTCCATCAAGGCTTTAAAGCGTTTACGTCGGATACTAGCCTTTAAGGACATTATACGAAGCGGATATGAAGGAAAAATTAACTACTTAATTTATGCAAATAGCAAAAAAATAACTGAACAACGCTTAGTTAGCCTTTTGCTGAAATTTTATCCTTAGTACACTGGCTATTATGCAGTAATAATCTTAATGTCCAGGTTATAAAAATGGTTTCTGCTATACTAACCGCCTGTGAAAGAATCACTGGCTTTATTGAACGTATTACATTTCATAGTGAAGAAAGTGGCTTCTGCGTCTTGCAAGTGAAAGCCAGGGGACATAAAAACCTTGTCACCGTCATTGGCCATGCGGCTCAAGTACTACCAGGCGAAACCATTGAAACGGAAGGCAGTTGGACACAGCATAAACAGCATGGGTTACAATTCCAGGCCGAGCAGTTACGTATCATCCCGCCAACAAGTCTTGAGGGTATCGAAAAATATTTAGGCTCGGGTCTTGTAAGGGGCATAGGGCCTTATTTTGCGAAACAACTTGTCAAGGCCTTTGGCATCGTTGTTTTTGATGTTATTGAGCAAGAACCTGAACGTTTAGCACAAATACCCGGTATCGGAAAAAAGCGACAAGCTAAAATTCTTACGAGCTGGAAAGAACAAAAAGCGATCCGTCACATCATGGTTTTTTTACAAAGCCATGGTATAGGTACTGCCCGTGCAGTGCGTATTTACAAAACCTATGGCGAAGAGGCAATACAAAAAATACAACAAAACCCCTATCATTTAGCAAAAGATATCCATGGTATCGGTTTTAAAACAGCCGACGAGTTAGCTAAAAATCTAGGATTAGCTGAAGACTCACCTTTACGCGCGCGTGCTGGAATTTATTATGCCCTGCAGCTGGCCAGCAACGAAGGCCATTGTGCACAGTTGCAAACCAACTTAATTGTAGCTTCGAAAAAAATACTGAATATCCCTGAAGAAATACTGCTGCTCGCAATTGAATCAGAAATCATTGCAAAGCAACTCATACGCACGCTATCGGATGGACAACCTATTTTAGCATTGGTTTCCTTGTACCAATCTGAAGTGTCTGTCGCTAAACGTTTAAAAGCCATCCTCTGTGGCGGTTCCTTCCCGTGGGGAACACTGAGTGCTGAGACCATGATCCCTTGGGTAGAAAAACAAACTAAGCTACAGCTTGCTGATTCGCAAAAAGCAGCCATTACACAAGCCTTACAATCTAAAGTCATGATTATTACGGGTGGTCCGGGCGTTGGCAAAACAACCGTCGTGAATAGTCTTATCAAGATCTTGCAGACCAAAAAACTAACGATTGAACTTTGCGCACCTACAGGAAAATCCGCTAAAAGACTGAGTGAAGTCACTGGCTTATCTGCCAAAACGATTCATCGCTGCTTAGGGTTTGATCCTCAACATTTTTGTTTTAAACATCATGCTGATTTTCCTCTATTAGCCGATGTTGTCATTGTCGATGAAGTCTCGATGATCGATATTACCTTGATGAATCATCTTCTAAAAGCCATTCCCCAAACAGCAGCTTTATTTTTAATCGGCGATATTGACCAATTGCCCTCAATAGGACCCGGCGCTGTTCTAAGCGATCTAATTCAATCGCAAGTTATTCCAACCGTTTTTCTCACAGAAATATTTCGCCAGGCCGCTACTTCGCAAATTATTATCAATGCGCACCATGTTAATCAAGGGAAAATGCCGCTTCAAACAGACAATCCAGATGCTGATTTTTATTTTATTCCAGCCGATAGTCCAGAAGCAATACAGAGTAAAATTTTATACTGTGTCACACAACGCATTCCACAGCGCTTTCAATTTGATCCGCTCAAAGATATTCAAGTACTAACACCCATGAATCGTGGAGAAGTTGGGTCACGGTGTCTGAACCAAGCTTTACAGCAAGCACTAAACGCCTGTGCAGAGCCTAAAATTCAGCGCTTTGGCTGGATTTTTTCGCCAGGTGATAAAGTTATTCAGATGGTCAATAACTACGACAAAGACGTATTTAACGGCGATACGGGTTTTATTACGCACATTAATCTAGAAGACACTACACTGCATATCCAGTTTGATGACCGCAACGTGCTCTATGATTTTAATGAACTGGATGAAATTTCACTGGCCTATGCTACAAGCATTCATAAAAGCCAAGGTTCCGAGTATAAAGCCGTTGTTATTCCTATTGCCATGCAACATTATCGTCTTCTGGCCAGAAATCTCATTTACACCGGCATTACACGAGGGAAGCAGCTCGTCGTACTTATTGGACAACGTAAAGCACTGTATATTGCCATCAACCAGGTCCCGGGTAAAGATGTTCTTCTGTACCGTTTCTAGCAGGCCTAGTTTCTTATGCCGGGTAAAGGTCTCATCCGGGATCT
>Ga0207061_1054_pt1 | contig 32190 bp, 35 predicted proteins | sample Alteio_BWMinCont_31_FD_153275 | JGI IMG/M metagenome (GOLD analysis project Ga0207061, IMG submission 153275) | Enriched cells from forest soil in Barre Woods Harvard Forest LTER site, Petersham, Massachusetts, United States -... | ecosystem: Environmental > Terrestrial > Soil > Temperate forest >... | reverse complement strand
TTTAGATGTTTTAGTTTTGCTTGCTTCTGGGGCAGGTTCGTTGGCTAGTGCTGCGGCGCGTTTTTCTTCCGTTCCAGGGGCGCCTGTGTGACCAAAATTAAATTTACCTGAAATAGTGTAGTAAGTGTCTGGATCGTATTTGAGTTTAAACACCTTTTCAATAGCGTCATCATATGCTATAGCAGCTGCGGCATGTGTTGGAAAGGTTCCTATTTGTGTTTTGCTTACATTTCTGACTTCAGCAATAATTTTGCCATTTCTTATTCTTACACCTATATACGGGCTGGTCCTATTAGTTTTTGTTCTTTTGCTAGGTGTAGGCATTTTTTACCCCTGTTTATTTATACTGTTGTTCCAATATTTATTAGACCCTTAAAGTATAAAATAATTTCATTTGCTAGCACCATTTAGGTGGAATAGCACTTAAAACCATTTCCTAGCAAATAACACATGATTTAGCCTTAGGCTTACGGCGTAAATCTTCAATTAATTCTGCCACTTTACCGATTCCATGTTGTGCTTCATATTTACTAAAGTCTACTTCGGCGGTGCTCATATCGACCGCCAGCAAGCGCTCGCCACGACCAAGATCTACTACATCAAAAATTGTTTTATTAGATTTTATGCATTCTTCTGCACGCGAAAATATGCCACTTTCCATTGTTGAACCTTCAAGCAATGCCAAACCACGCTGCGTACGATCAGCATGCTTAGTATGCTCAGGACCTTGACAATTTGCATTGTCATACAAGGCCAATAATAGTTTGGCTTTGTCTATACCTTCAACATTAAGTATGCAGTTAGCAACACTGGCCATGCTGGATATGCTGCTTGCTGGGGTTTTTCTATATGTTACTACAGGAGATTGGTTAGGGGATGAGGTAGGAGATGGGTTAGGAGTATATGTACCTTTACGAATCAATGCTGTAAATAACGACTTATTAGTGAGATTTCCCTCAGCGTTACCGATAACCACTGGAAAGGTGATATAGCCAGGCGCACTTGGAATTGTGCCATCGGTGGTTCGTACAATAATTGTATTCGGGTTATTGAATATCTCTCTTAATAATTCGTCGTTTGGTGGGGCAATATGTTCAGGCAAATCTTTGGTTTGAGTATGTGCAATCATTGTAACGTTTGCAATTTTGGTGTTTTCTTTCAGTCCGTCAATCCCACCAACAAATTTAACATTAGGAAATCGAGCCTCAAAATCAGATCTAGAATTAAAAACAAGCATGTATGACCCCCTTGAACATATTAATTATTATCCGTGCTGGATATTATCCTGGTTATATCAGGATTACAAGTGGTTGCCCACTGAATTTATAGTAACTTAGAATCTTGGCTCATTTTATGCACAAATTCCAACCTATACTAGACTTAGAACAGGGTAAATAAGGACATGGATGTGGATAAAAAATATGGCCCACATGGTGGAAGCTGGATCAGGACCGTTGATGGCTTTGTGGAGCTCAGCGTCTTTGAAACTAATGTGCCTCCCAGATTTCGTATCTATTTTTTCAATCTAAGCGGTAACCCAGTGGCTCCTATCCCAGCAGATCGCGTTACATTAGATACATTACGGCCCGATGGAAGCCAGCAGAGCTTCGTTTTTAAAGTGGCAGCCGATTTTTTAGAAGCCGCTGCTATGTTACCAGAGCCACATGAATTTGACGTATCACTTAATATTACTTACAACAACCATACACATCAATATCAAATACAGTTTACCGAAGCTAATCACGAACATGAGCACGGGCACGAACAGCATAGCCATAAACATGGCTCTAATACAGGAATCCTAGCTAGAGTGCGAGGTATATTTGGTCACTCTCACCAGATTGCAGATAAAATAGATGAAACTATGGAATCTAATGAGCTAGGTATAAGAACACTTAAAATTACATTACTTATTTTCTTGGTGACTGCCACATTTCAACTATGTATAGCACTGGCATCTGGCTCGGTAGCATTATTAGCCGACAGCATACATAATTTTGCTGATGCTAGTACTAGCATCCCATTGTGGATCGCCTTTGCCTTAGCTCGACGTGGGGTGAGTAAAAGATTTACTTATGGCTATGGTAAGGTCGAAGATGTAGCAGGGGTTGTTATTGTATTTATTATTTTAGCCTCGGCGTGTTTAGCGGCATATGAATCGATAATAAAAATTATACATCCAGTACCTATGGATAATCTTGGTTGGGTCTCGGCGGCGGCCATCATCGGATTTATGGGCAATGAATGGGTAGCATTATATCGCATTCGCGTCGGCAAGCAGATAGGTTCCGCCGCGTTGGTGGCAGATGGCTACCATGCCAGGATTGACGGATATACTAGTCTAGCCGTATTGCTTGGCGTAGCGGGAACATGGTTTGGTTATCATTTTATTGATCCACTGGTAGGTATAATTATTACTATTACAATTTTGTTTATCGTAAAAGATACCGCAAAAGCTGTATGGATGCGTTTAATTGATGGAATAGAACCAGAAATAATTTCTGCGATTGAACATGCTCCTACTCATATAGAAGGGGTAAAAAGTGTCCAAGATATTAGGGCACGTTGGATTGGGCATCGTGTACATGCTGACATTACAATTTATGTTGATCCAGCTTTATCGGTACAAGCTGCTGACGAGATATCCAAGAGAGTAGAGCATGCATTGCGAGTTCATGTACGCTTGTTAAGTAGCGTTGTTGTGCGGGTGCGGTCATGAAAATGGTAAGATATATTACGGCTGCTTTCTTGCTAGTATCGTGTTGTGTGCATGCACAACCCACCATTCAACTACAAGTTGTTAATATAAAAGATAGCAAGAGTACAAAAATTGTCCAAATAAAATTAACAAATATTAGCGATGGTAAGCCTACTGCTCTAGCTGATTTAAAAGAAGCCCACACACAAAAAATTCATCTGCTAGTTATTGATGATTCACTTGAAGATTATTGCCATCTGCACCCTAAAGCCTTGAAAACCCCGGGATTATATGAATTTGACTGGCATCCGAAACAGGCAAATGTTAATTATTATATATGGGCCGATGTAGTACCGTTAAGTACAGATGCAGAAGAATATGACATGGCAAATCTGCTTATTATTAACGACAAAAAATCAGCAATCAATCGTAATACTTCTATGCAAGCCTCAATTCAAGGTTATAATTTTAAATTATCATTTGATAATAAAACTTTGCAAGTAGGCAAGGCTGCTATGGGTAAAATATTTGTTACAGATACACGAGGAAATCCAGTAAAAAATTTAGAGCCAGTACTTGGATCTTTCGGCCATATTGTGGGATTCTCAGATGATTTAAAAACAGTAATTCATATTCATCCCATGGGAAATGAACCAGCTAACCCTGCCGCTAGAGGTGGGCCAGAATTACAATTTCATCTAGTCCCAGAAACACCTGGGTTTATTAAAATATTTGCTCAGGTGAAAATAAATGGTAAAGATATTTTCGTGCCCTTTGGTGTAAATGTCTCTGCGTAGGCTGGTTGTTAATGTTTCTGCAAGATGTGACCGTTTATGTTGTAAGCCAAACGCAAAATACCCGCAAATGCATTCGGTAAATTGCCGTTAGGTTTAATGATGTATTGCAGATCTGGCTTTAATTCACAATATTGTAAAAAGACTAATTTATAGCCCAATTCAAACACTACCTCGGGAGACTTTTGACGCAACCAAATTTGTGAGAATCCAAAACTTAAAAAATCCTTGGTTCTATCCGGGATTAAGCCACGCACCGCCATACCTGCAGTAATAGAATAAGGAATGTTATTTAAACTATTTGGGCCATAGCCAATTTGTGCAAAAGTATTAACCTCGCGGAGTTGATTTTCTAACCAGACGTTTTGTGCCATTAGGTATGCACCAATATTACTATTTCCTATAGTTGGATCAGGTTGTTGATATTGCCAAAAACCAGCTTTTAAATATAATTTTGATTTTAATGAATCTTGCAACTGCAGATCTAAATATGCCTCTTCTAAAAAAAATACGCCGTGATGAAAAAGGGTACTTTGATGTTGTGGATCACCTTGAAAGACAGCTAAGCCAAGACCATAGTTTGCATGTTTAAGATTTAAAATTGCACCAAAACCAGGATAAGGATAAGTTGCTACAGCAGAGTTGCTCATTACTCTATTGGTGCCAAAGCCAGAATTTATTAATTCTTTGGGGAGATCATAAATATTCAGATATTCGCGTATATCCATTATTCCTAAACGGAGATCAGCCCAGGAATTTATATCTTGAAAATAATTTAGTTCTGCTAAGCGGATCTCTCTTTGCGCAGATAAATTACTTACCTTTTGTGAAGCGCCAGTGTAAGATTGTTGATTTTGCGTATAAGTAATACCCAGTATCCCAACTTCGATTTGTGAATTGTAAGTATTCAAAAAGTCATAGCTTACAATCGAGTGGATAATTGCGTTAACTACGGATCCAGCTTGGATGCCACCGCTAAAGTTAGAGACATCTTCTATAACCATGAAGCCATCCATTGTAAAATGCTGTGGTTTTGCTAGCGCAGTTTGTGTCATAACATATAAAATTACAACAATAAGTGATTTTTTCATATTGATAAAATACGATCCTTGTATCATGAGCAAATTATAGCTCACTAACTCGTAAAAATCTGACAAATTTATTTTTATGCAGTACAATCAGTGCGTATTTGAAATGTCTCTAGAAAAAATTGAAGGGTTTACAAGCTATGCCAAATTTATGTAAGTTGATTGCTGAATTAATAGGTGGCGCTACACCTACTGCTGTAGAGGAACAACAAACACTTGTGGTTTCCGCGCAAGACTTAGCGGATCTAGATCCCGATGAATTGGTCCCGCCAGCAAAACCACAATTAACTATGTTTGAGCGCGCACGAGAATACTATGCAGGTCTACTAGATGAAGTATATTGTTCGTCTGAAGAATATAAAAGACAGGAGGAAGTTCACGAATTAGCGCGTAAATATGACTCAATGTCTTCTTTTGAGAGAGCTGCATTACGAACGCAATTTGAAACTGCACTTCGTCAAGCTATAGATAATCAAAGAACCGTAGCTGTTTGGAGCCCAGCTCGCATAAGAGCTGCAAAAGTAGGGCAGTTCAACATGCAAGAATGTATAAAAGACGCTGCAAGAGCACGCAAAAATGCAGAACGCGAATTGCGCATTATATTTGGAACGGATGCTTTGAACAGAGCCTCTCAGACAGCGGCCCTCCGAATTTAACCCATACCTGAGTTTATAGACAAAGTGCTGCTTGTGCTGGCACTATGCGACAAATTTTCTTCATCAGGTATTTGTCGCATTGGTATCGTCTCTTCTAGTTCATCCGGTGTAACGCGTAGAGCTGAGCTGCGTAAATCCTTAAATCTTGTTAAAATCTGCGGACACTGTGTTGCGTTTATACATAGATCTAGTGGTTTACCCAACAAATAATGACCCGACACAGCGCCTGCCAGCGTCAATCCTTCAAAAATTACTACTGACTTTACAACGAATTGCATGCTTCCGCTCTCCATATTATTAATAATATGCCCGCTAGCCGCAAAGCCGCCGATATAGCCCAAGACTCGTCCCAGCATATACGCGCGATCGTTCTTGCCACCAAATAAACGATTAGTATAACTGGCACCTTTTATAATCTCATTACAATTTAATGGTGTTCCATAATCATCAAGTTGCGCGTTGGGATTAAATATACTGCCTGGATCTTCAGGCCGGATTACCATTGCTACCAATAAAAATATTTGAAAGTAAACGGCGAGAAAAGAAGACACAGCGACGGCCATAGCGAACGCGAGGAACGGTATACCGTAGGATATGAATTCAAGAATACCAGCCCAAAAGTTGGTAAATGCTCCAGTGTTATCATGAGTGGCAATAGTAGTGGTGTTTGTAAGGTTCATAACTAGCTCCCTGCTTTGATATAACTTAATATATCACGCTACAATATAAAAATGCGTAACTTTATATATAAAATATATATGCCATTTCTTGACCTAACATATTGCTTTGGTTACAGTAGCCTATTTCTGGGGACGATTTGATGGACAATAAAACTTTAGAATTAACAAAACGCCTGATTGCTTGCCCCTCAGTCACCCCGAACGATGCTGGCAGTCAAAATATTATCCGTAAAGAATTATCCAATTTAGGCTTTAGTTTTACAGACATGCAGTTTAACGACACCAGTAATCTTTGGGCAACGCGCGGCACAGGTGCACCACATTTTGTATTCGCAGGACATACCGATGTCGTCCCTCCTGGCGATGCTGCTTCTTGGAATAGTGATCCTTTTGAACCAACTATTCGTGATGGCAAGTTATACGGCCGTGGCGTAGCAGACATGAAAGGCGGCATTGCTGCAATGATTGTTGCGGTGCAAGAATTTATTGCGGAAAATCCAAATTTCCCTGGCACCATTAGCTTTTTAATTACTAGTGACGAAGAAGGCCCGGCACACGATGGCACCATCCGGGTTTTAGAACAATTAAAGAAAGATAATGTTAAAATCGATTGGTGTATAGTTGGTGAACCTGTTAGTCAAAAAACCTTGGCCGACACCATGAAGCTTGGTAGTAGAGGTTCATTGCATGGTGTTGTAACATTCACCGGCAGACAAGGACATGTAGGACATGCGCAACGTGCGATTAATCCAGTGCATGCAACCATGGCTGCTTTATTAGAGTTAACACAAATAGAATGGGATAAACCCACCTCTGATTTCCCAGCAACTAGCTTTCAGATCACGCGTTTACATTCAGATAGTGGTGCTGAGAATGTGATTCCGGAAACTATAAGCTGTAGATTTAATTTACGCTTTTCGCCAAGTATTTCACCGGATGACATTAAAGCTAGAATTCTTGAGGTATTAAACACCAAGCAATCCTTGCCGTATGAAATACAATGGCGTATTAGCGGCGTGCCGTATCTATCGAAACGTGGCAAATTAACTTAAGTAGCTAGAAATGTTGTGCGTACAATGATCAACCAGGATCCAGAAATACGCTCTGTCGGAGGAACATCTGATGCCAGGTTTATTGTGCGTGACATTGAATGCGAAACCTTAGAGTTAGGTTTAATGGATACAACAATGCATGAGATTAATGAGCATGTTGCTTGCGACGATCTACAAAAACTTACTGATATCTACAAGCAAGTTTTGAAAGGCCTATTCTTGGATTGATAGGCGCTATTTCAAGTAATCGAATACGACCTTACCGTATGGTAGGGTCAAATCGGTTACAATATGAGTCGCAGAAATAATTCTACGTACTGGCAAATCGGCTACTCGCGCTAAAGCATGTGGGCGTAGTTCTAGGGCAGCCGGTCCAGTCCACGCTTCTTTAATAGTAACCTCGGTTAATGTATAAGTCACCAATTCACATACTCTTACGCTACCATCTACATGAGGAATTATTTTCAATAAATAGCTTGGTAATAGCATGGAATCTAACACTGCTTTGGGATCAAGCTTAGAAAATTTATAACCCATCGAGGCCGTCGCAACATTACAACCATCATATTCAAGCTTACCTACTAGAGACTCGCCTTGAATACTTACCCTAGGTTTACCAAGTTTTTTCGGAAACCCCCAAATTTCACGCCCGGCAGCGATTGGAGCCTCATCATCTAAATACATCGAGTGTGAATAAGTTCCAGGCTGGTTATTGTACATAACTGGAATTACTTGCCCTGATTCTGTATAATCACCAAAACCACTTGAATCTGGCATACGCATAAATTCAAAATTTACAATTGGATCAGTAACTGTTAATGGTTCTGGAACTATACGCTTTAGTATATCCAGGTCAGTTTCGTATTTAATTACTAAATATTCGCGATTAATAAATCTGTAAGGTCCTTTGGGATAAGCAGGTGCTGAAAACGGCATCGCAAATGATTGTTGTACTATTTCATCGATCTTCATATTACACCTTTATAAGTTCGTTATTTATACCCATTATTGCATAAACCATCCATGACTAACTACAATTGATTGACCAGTAAGCGCATTGGAATCAAAAGCTGCTAAAAACAAAGCAACTTGCGCTACATCTTCTGTGGTTGTAAACTCACCATCCACTGTATCCTTAAGCATAACTGTTTTAACTACATCTTCTTCTGTAATACCCAATTCTTTTGCTTGTTCTGGGATCTGCTTTTCTACCAATGGAGTGAGTACATAGCCGGGGCATATTACGTTTGCACGTACGTTATGCTTTGCGCCTTCTTTTGCTATAACTTTGCATAAACCAAGTAAGCCGTGCTTTGCAGTTACATATGGTGCCTTTAAAGGCGAAGCTTCGTGTGAATGTACTGAACCGGTATAAATGATGCAACCGCCTTTGCCACTTTTATACATGTCTTTAATGCAGGCTCGAGTAGTCAGGAATGCACCATCTAATTGTATAGCGAGGATTTTTTTCCATTCAGCAAATGGTAAAGATTCAATTGGTGATATGTACTGTATTCCAGCATTGCTTATTAAAATATCTATACCGCCGTATGCAGCAATTACTTCGGAAATTGCTGATTCAACTTGTTGTTCATTGCATACGTCCATTCCGATGCCCATTGCTATACCATTATTATTAGTTATAGCTTGTGCCGTAGCCTTAGCATCATTTATATTTAAATCTGCAATCACAACTTTAGCGCCTTCGGCGGCAAACGTTTCTGCCATTTGTTTGCCAATCCCACTTGCTGCACCTGTGATAACTGCCACTTTACCTTTTAAACGCATGGTTTACTCCCCCTATTATAGTGCCCTTCATTTTTACAAGCACATGCACCAATTACAATGTGCATGTCATCGGTTGATGGATGTACCAATGTACCAATATTATCATCGCGTTTTTTCCACCAATCAGGATCTGCTAATAACGTCTGCATATGGTCGTGACCTTCACTCATTCTGCGTCTAGCATTAAAATTGGAAAATTCATAATCTTTAGAGTGTAAGTCATCCTTGTGTGCTTTATATACAATTTTAGTAATGTGTACGTTATGTGCATCGCCTAATTTTGCCAGATCTTGAATATACTCATCATCTTTCAAAGAGGTTGGCAAATGCTCTATACAATCAGCTATTCGCTTTTGCATTAACAAATGTAGGTCATAGTAATCCAACAATATGTCTAAATGTCCAGCATAGGTTATATCCTTGGCGCGCTCTAAAACTTCATCCATGTTTCCTGGTATTAGTCCTGTTGAATCAAATAAATCTACTAAAAAGCACAATCTGCTCTTGTGCGGTAAATCATTAATTACACATATAAGTGGTGTATTAGAATATAATCCACCATCCCAGTAATACTGTTCATCTATTTTAATTGCCGGAAAACCTGGAGGTAATGCACAACTTGCCATGATATGATCAACACTTATATTAATATTTTTGTTATCAAAGAAATGTAATTTGCCAGTTTCAATATTCACAGCGCCTAAACTTAGTCTGACATGTGCCGCATTTAAATAATCAAAATCTATAACTTTATGCAGGGTTTTTTTCAGTTGTTTAGTATCATAGAAGCTAATATGATCTGGAGTATTTTCACCATGGATCCATGGGTTGAGTAGCTGGGGGGTAAAGAACCCTTCTTGACCAAAGTTAATTGACATTAACGCGCTGCCCATATTGTAGGCTTGAATTAACGTATAATCTTGGTGATCGCTGGATGAAAATTTTGGTTCGATACTGTGAGTTATAGTATCCCAGAAGAGTTTTAGTTTTTCTGCTCGTAATTCGGCGGGATTCCCAGCTATAATCGACGCGTTAATAGCCCCTATAGAGATCCCCACTAGCCAGTCAGGTTCGAAGCCGGCTTCCTCCAGGGCCTGATAAACTCCTACCTGGAAAGCACCTAAGGCCCCACCACCTTGAAGTAGGTACACTATTTCTTCAAATTCTGTACAAGGGAATAAATTGGGCCGCATGTATCACCCTACGTTATAGCTATAGACTAAATATAGGCTATTTAATAGCGTTCGCGCCGACACTCTTTCTATATAGGTCAAATTTCTATTTAAGTTATTTGTTAACCAACATGAAAGTCATCTTCCCACTTTTGTACGATTGATTCAATTGTAAGATTATAATATATATATTGTGGATTGTAGTTGTTGCTAAAGAAACGGTAATAACATTTAAGAATGTAAAAAATTGGACCGTGCAGCCCTACAAACCAAATAACATCGCGCAAGGTTTGTTTGCTCCATAATAATTTATGTTTTTTTAAATTTTTAAACATGAACTTTAAAGATTGAAAAAACAATGGCGTAATTGTGCGAGTAATTAATATAAAGCTGGGTTTGTGTACTTTAACTTTTTCTATATATACATCGAATGCTAGACAGCGATGTTGATATTCTTCTATACAATGCCATAAATAGAGCTCTTTGGCTTGTGGATGCCAGTCTTCCCTTAAAAACCGATTGCAGATTATCTCATATGCAAAACCAGCGGTAATGCCCTCAATAAACGCGGTTAATTGTAAACGTTCATTAATGGTGAGATTGCCTAATTTTGTTTTAAATTTTTCTTGGGATGGTTTAAGATTAACTGTGTCGAGACCCAACGCATACATTTTTTGGTTAAAGTGCGAATGTTGATCCGCATGGTTCTGTTCTTGTTCACAAAAAGCCTTAGCATTTTGCAATAGTTGCTGATCAGTGATTTCTGGAATAACTTCTTTAATTGTTGAAATCATAAAATCTTCGAGCATTTGTAAGGTAATTGAAAGATACGTTTCGTAAAAAGTTTTTATGGGTGCGTTTTTTATCCAAACCAATGGTGCAGCATCAAAATCAAAATGTGGCAAGTGCGGATGTAGCTCTTGTGTAAAGTCTTTGCTACTATCAGAAATTGTAATAGAAGGACTGTTTTCAGATTGGTCGAACATATATTTCTCCTACGTCTTTAATGATAACAAATTTAGGACTTAATGCAACAAATAACTTAAAAGTCATAAAGCTAAGTATTGGTTATGCTACAAATACTAAGAATATTTATTCTGCCACCTGTATAATATATTAATTCATGTTAAAATTTAATCTGGTAATAATTTTTTATAGGGATCAAAATGCCAAATTATTTGTTAGTCCAAGGCGGTAATCGAGTTGCAAGGTTTTATAAAGCTAGAGAAATATTCGGAGAGTTCAGTAAATTTCGTGAAAATTTACAGCGTTCACAAGCAATATTTACCGATGCCTGTGTGCCACAAACCGACACTTTTGGACAACTACACAACAAGGTAACAGCAACTGTTGATATACAACCCCAGCATGCACAGCTGTGTGAGGAACAGAAAGAAATACTTTTGGGTGACTGTACGAGATTATTTGGATCTATGCCTATGACTTCGCATTATAATACTGCAGGATTCTTTGCTTCTGAGTCTGTGTTTTCAGGTGGTGCAACTACCGCATTAGCTAAGGCCTCCAAGAGTGAAGAAGCAAACTTACTATTTTTAATACCAAGCGTAATCTTCTTTTTAAGCGAACTTGCAGCACAAGGTAAATTGCCAGAATCGTCAGTTGCTTATAATCCAAACGCCAAGTATGCATATATGTTTGTTTGCCGCGATAATGCCAATTTAGATGCAATCAAATTAAAAGCAAAAGAGTTTTTAAATGCACATGGTGTTGCTCATTCTGAATTAGACAATTCAGAAAATATTATTGTAGATTTGAAAGGCTTGATTCTTGCAGTTGATCGTGAATTTGCAATAGGTATATCGCAATTGCCAAAATTAAAACAATTTGCGGACTCTAAAAAAACCCAAGAAAAGCCTAGAGTAGCATTGTAATAACTTTGTGATGTGGCCATGGACTACAGATTATGATTCAGTGTAAAATATACAAAAATACCACTTTATTGCAGGTTACTATGACTAAGCTCCGCTTTTATTTAGCTAAATTGCCTACGGCCGGGTTAATAGCTTTAGTTTTACTTTTCAAATTAACAACTTGTTCAGCAATCGACACTGCTGAATATTTCCCAGATTTAAAGCCAGATGCGGATGGTCGTATTGAAACACTAAACAATGAAGGTGGCATGGCTCCTAGCGCCACTGGTGCGGAAGTTTGGTTATTGTCGGATCTAAAGAAGCAGGACACAACGAACTTACGTTTATTAGAAATTGGACCAGCCTTTGGTCGTTTTCCAATTGAATTATTCAACGAAGGTTTTAAAGGTACTTATACAGCTATAGAATTAAGTGATGACCATTTAAGATATTTACACCAGGCCCTAAATAAGTTGTCGATTGAGCATGGTAAAGTGCAAAGTATTATTGGAAGATTTCCTACAGATACCATGCATTTGGCGAATGGTTCGTTTGACGTTATCGTAATCACACACGTGTTTCATTTCTTTGAACCGCAGCACTTTGATCAAGCTTTGGAAGAGTTAAACCGTCTGCTTGTTCCTGGTGGTAAGATCTATTTAACTGCAAAAACTCCTTATAGCAATCGTTACAAAAGCTTCATTCCTGTATACGAACAGCGCGTTAAAAATCAGCAAGCTTATCCCGGTTATATAGCTGATGTAGGCGCATGGGTTGATCCGGATACTATCACGCCGGAGCGGTTACAGAAATTGTATGGGCGTCATTTATATTTCTTTACTAAAGAAGACTTAAATCAAGTGTTCATAAAAAATAACTTCAAGGTTGCACGCTGTGAGGAAATTCCGCTTGGGTACTCCTCGCCAATCTGGCAAGCGCCTAAAAAATACGCAAATCGTGAGGATGCAGTAATTTTAGCCGTTAAGGTGATTAACGACTAGCAATCCAAAGCTTTAGTTTGTTAACATGCACACGCAGCCATCTCACTGCTTGACCTTGCCGGGTTATTTCATTAAGCTAAGCACCATCAAAAAACACAAGATTAATCACGACATTTAGGCGGTAACATGAATAATACATCCACAGGTACTTCAGCTGAGTATATAGCCAATTTATTATTAAACAGCGATGACGCTAGTTGGGAAAACGATGAGTCACTGTTGGCTATAACAGAGTCAGTGCGCGGTTTCGCGATAGCAAATGGGCTTGATTCACAAAACATGATCAACGCTCTTGAACCAGAGTATGCTAAACAAATCTCGACTGCCTTAGATCATACTTTCTCAAGATTAGTAGAAATCACTGCCACCGATCCAGCTGCTGATGTATCGGCATATATAGACGCGGATGAAGCGGTATTATACTTGTCGCGTTGCAAAGATGCAGATGGGACGCCAGTAAAATTTGAAGAGATATTTCTTCCTATGAACTCTATAAACGAGTTAGGCGCAAATATTCGTCCGAAATACGATAACATGCGGGTTTATGGGCTACAAGTGGAACCAATTAATGCGGTTAAATTATACAATAATCATAAGGCTGAAATTATTGAATTAAATATAAATACATATTTACGGGATATTCAACCGATGTTTGATTATTTTATTGGGTTCATAAAAACTGGTTTAAACAACCAAGAAATTATCGCGGCATTTGATGCGCTAGATTCAGACACTGACGATAATGATGCTGAACATGCAGCATATGCGCCTTCACCCATGTCTCCTTAGCTTTTTGGTTGGCCTGTGTGTCGCGGTAGGGAGCGGTGTGGGAGCTGGGGTTGGGGCTGGCGTTGGAACCGGCTCGACATTACACACCGTTTTCTGACGGAAAATGTTCATCGTAACCGATTGTCCTTGGGCGCTTACTCTAGTTACGGCATCGGTTAGAGATAGTAAATGTTGATCAATTTGATCTCTAGTGGCTCCAGGATTGTTAAGTTTAAAATTAGCTATTAGATATGCCACAATTGGGCCAGCAAACGAGACTCCTTCATTAAGTTTTTGGGTGACCGGAGAAATATACCTTGCTGGTGCATAATATTTTACACATGCACCAACCATAGTATATCTTGAAAGTTGATCGCCATTTTGAGTGCCGCCAATGATAAATAATTTGGGAATACGTGTAAAGAATGGCGAGGCGCAATTGTCGTACTGTCCTAGGTTGTTGCCAATAACGGTCACTACAAAACTACCTGGTATTTCCGTGAGTTGTCGCATCGCATCAATTTTCTCTAATGTATTATATGTGCCGCCAATTGAATATGTTGTTATGGTGGTTTTGCCTTGTGCGGCATTCGCAGTTGCAATTTTAATCGCTTCTTGAATTGCTAAGACTAGATATGGTTCGTAGCCATTACCAATGCATATCAAAGCTGGATCAAAGTTTACTTTGATGTTTTGGAGTGCCGGTATGCCTTGAGCATTAACGCCTAACGCACCGCCCATTGTCTCGTCACAGTGCGGGTTGCAATATTTATTTTCGACACCGCTACCATTAGCAATACTAATTTGGTACTTGATATATTTAAGATATTTGAAACTATTTGGGACTGTATCTATAGAAATGAATTCTACATTGCCAATATTTGCCTTGGCAGTTGTGGTGAGTGCACAAGTAGCTGGTTTGGTAATATAGGGATTAACTGCAGACAAATTATATGCATCAAGCGCCCCCATTATATCGGGCATGTGCTCGGGTGCAAATGAATCGTTTACTTCCATACTAGACACAGAGAAACATTCTTGCGCCGTTATCTTGTGTACTTGGCCAAGCATCAGTAATGCTGAAAATTTCGCTAAGAATTTAAGCATATCATGCATCCTTTTCAACTGCGGTACAGTTACATTATAGTATTTGAAATCAAAACATCCAGGTTCGATAGAAAGCCAATATACTATTAAATATTTTTATGATAAATTAATAATGGAAACAAAAAAATAAGACAGGTAAATAGATGAAAAAATCAACTCGAGAGTTCTTGTCATAATGCTTTTATCCGATCTTAAGATAGGCGACATAATTATAACTGGCGATGAGTGTGACTCATTGCCATTGCACGTTGCGATGTATACTGGTCACATCGATGGTAGGCCTTACATTACGCATTGTTTTAATGGTAATCCTGGCGGTCTTAAAACTACTGTATTAGAAGATTTTGGAAAAATGTTCATATTCAGACCAGCCGATGCAAATCTAGGGGCAAAAGCAGCCGACCTTATGTTGAAGTGGGCCAAGTTTGCAATACCATATGATTTAAAACGCGCCAGATGGATGCGACATACCCATTTTCAATTACGCAGCGATGCCAGGCAAGCCGGTAAAGACCCAACAGATTATTTGCTAGAGTACTTAGAAGTACAATCCAAAGCAAAATTCTATGAACGAATAAAATTTGCTGCGCGACGTGATGTATGTCCAGTAAATATGTTAGAAGGTGTAGCGCCGCGTGGCTTTACTTGTGTCCAAGTAGTAATACTTGCCTATCAAATTGCGGAAATATCCAATCTTGTAAAACCATTAGCTGAAATCGGCAATGTCTGGATTTCCGATAAACATTGTGCTAAAGCTACGCTAAGAGACGGCAATATACCGAAAAGTTATGCGCGCTATGCAAGTAAACTGCGTCAAAAAGATGAGTTCCCAAAATTTGAATTTAACGATAAAAAAACTACAACAGCTCATAATAATATAAAATATCTGTCTTCTTTAAACGCCTGGCGTTATGATCTTGAACCATCGCTTGAAAAATTCATCGGTTCGTTTGAGTCCTGTTTAAATTTACCAAGTAAAATTTGTTTTACTGATGCACTGCAGTCTTACTTGCTAAAAAATTCTAAGTACTGGATCAATAAAGGCGTGCTTGAGTATAAGTCATTGCCACCTGCGGTCATAAAAAACCCAGTTATTCAGCTACAAAAATATTTTGTAAACCAAAATGTGTTATCATGGTTTTTTAATGCGGAGTTAGGCGTACAGGCGCGTTTGCAAGATCGTACAGCAGCGCCAATGGATACGCAGCTAACAGTATATGTACCGAAAAAACATATTAAGGTTTTAACATGCAGCCATCGGATCTTAAATTAGGTGATATAATTATTAGTGGCGTGGATAATGACTCATTGCCATGGCACGTCTCGATGTATACCGGAGACATTGATGATAAGCCACATATTACGCACAGTATTATCCATGACACACACGGTGGTCTGCAAACCACCAGATTAAAAAATTACGGTGAAATGTTTGTTTTTAGACCTAAAAATGCTGCGTTAGGATCTCAAGCGGCTGATATTCTGCTGAGTTGGGCCAAATATCAAATACCTTATGATTTAAAACGAAACGCATGGATGCGGCATACTCATTCTAAATTACGCGAGAGTGGTGGACGAACTGAAAAGGGCAAGATAGATTTTTTGCTCGATTACTTAAAATTGCAAGCCAAAGCAAAATTTTACGAACGGATTAAATTTGCAGCACGACGTGATACTTGCCCAGTTAAGATGTTAGAAGGGATAACATCGCGTGGGTTTACTTGTGTTCAAGCTGTAATCTTGGCATATCAAATAGCAGAAATTGCGCACCTGGTAAAACCTTTAAATGAAGTTGAACATGATCTACGCTCAAATATTGAATCAAAAGACCAAGTTGCTAATGTGTGGATCTCCGATAAACACTGCCCAAAAACGATCTTAGAAAGCAAGGATACACCAAAGAGTTATATTCGTTATGCTGTTAAGCTGAACTTAAAGGACGAGTTTCCGAAGTTTGAGTTTAATGATAAGAACATTAAAGCGAACAACAGAAATGCAAATTATCTGTCGAGCTTAGTCGCTTGGCGCTATGATCTTGAACCGTCAATTGAAAAGTTCATTGATGCCTTTGATTCCTGTCTGAAATTACCCAGTAAAATTTGTTTCACGCCTGCATTGCAGGAGTATCTGGCAAGAGATCTCGAACATTGGATTGATTTGGGGGCCCTAGATACTAAGCCATTGCCTTTAATATTTAATGACGCAGAAAAGACTGTTTTTAAAAAACACCTAGTAGAGCATTCCAGGCGCGTGGCTGAAGAACAAGAAAAAATAAAATCTTTCCACCTAGCATTATCTGTGCCTTGTATTTGAAGTAACAGTTATTGTACTGTTACTTGCTCTGTGTCCACATCTTTAACGCCATTCATGCCTATAATTGAGCCTCGAATAGTACCTGTATCCGCAGCATTAACTACAACACCGGTAATAACCACAACCCCATTAGTGGTTTGCACCTGCAAGTCATAGCCGGGTGTAATTTGTTTAGCATCAGCAAGCTTTTGGATTGTACTATAAACATTGCTAGTAATGGTTGCGTCGGATGGGATACTTCTAGTGGCGCTAGTAGTACTATTGCCAGAAAATGCATCGCCAATTCCATTGCCAACTGCCGATACGCCGTTACCAACCCCTCTACCAACATCGGTTACAGCAGTACCAACTCCACCCACAACATCTGATATACCATTGCCAATGCTAGTTGCAGCGCCAGCATATGCACTCAATGGCAGCATTACTGCGACGATTGTAGCCGCTATATAATTCTTATTCATTTTGCCACCTCACAGAGTTACTATGTATATTTACAGTTCAGCTATACTCTTAGCTTTATAAATATAAGACAATTTTTGCTATTTTAGGTGCTTTTTTGTATCAAAAAATAAATATGTTTTGTGTGATGGTGCATGAATTTTCATAAATTGAACTTATGGTTAAATTGCGCATATCTACTATAATATTTCGACCAGCTAATATATTACCAGCTATGTTAGTTATTTAATTTTTTTAGTAATTTAAAAAGTGGAGATTGTTGTGAATATTGCTATTAGCTCCATAGGCATCGCTAATCCACCACATCGCCAATCTCAAACTAAAGTAGCGGATTTTATGGCATCAAAGCTGCAGTTAAACAGTACAGAAAATCGTCGCCTTAAACAGGTGTATGCGGCAACCGGAGTTGAATATCGTTATAGCGTCTTAGATGATTTTAACCAGCCATTCGATCAAACCTCCTTTTTTCCTGCGAGTCAAGATGATGAATTTCCTGAGACACTACAACGCATGAAAATTTACCAACAAAACGCATTGCCGCTTGCGACGCAAGCAGTCCAGAATTGTTTGTCATATATAAATCTGGACAAACAGCAGATAACGCATTTAATTACTATTAGTTGTACCGGAATGTCGGCACCAGGTCTTGATATAGCCATTGTTAAACATTTGGGGCTTTCTAGCGCTACGCATAGAACTGCAATTAACTTTATGGGCTGTTACGGTGCCTTTAATGGCATAAAAATGGCGCATGGCATTTGTAAAGCAGATCCTTCTGCCATAGTATTATTAGTCAGTGTAGAGTTATGCACCATTCATTTTCAAAAAAAACGTACTGTCGATAGCTTTGTTTCCAGTGCACTCTTTGCAGATGGTTGCGCTGCTGCCATAATTCAGACAAATCCGGCTGCAAATAAATTCTTGCAATTAGAGCACTTTCATTGCGATCTAATTCCTCAGTCTGATCTAGAAATGACCTGGGATATTGGGTCACAGGGCTTCGATATTATATTATCCTCTTATGTGCCTAAACTAATTGGATCAGGTATTGCCAAGTTTGTACAACAATTACTGGCTAAAGCAGCTTTACAAATAGATGACATCACGCATTTTGCAATTCATCCTGGTAGTAAAAAAATATTAGAGACATGTGAAGTAGCATTGGGGATCTCACGTGAAGATAATCGCTATTCTTACGAAATATTACGACAATATGGGAATATGTCTTCGGCTACGGTATTATTCATTTTAAAAAAGATTCTGGAAACAGTGAGTTCTGCCGATAATAAAAGCAATATATTCAGCTGCGCTTTTGGTCCAGGTTTAACCTTGGAATCTATGTTACTAAAAGTTCATCATGCTTAAAGAGGTTTAAATGAAAATTGCAACAAGCATCCCTGTAATAACAAATAGCGCTAAGATTATCGCAGATATTGCTAAATTTTGGGATAGAACATCTTTAGGATGGCGCGAAATATGGGGGCAGCATATTCATCATGGTTACTATGAGACTGGTGAAGATCAGAGCACCACACCAGCTGCCTTAGCGCAAGAAAAACTGTTACATAAGTTATGCCTGCTTTTAAAACCAACCGCTGCAGATCTACTGTTAGATGTTGGCTGTGGTATGGGTGGCAGTTCAATCTACCTAGCAAAGAATTTTAATACTAAGGTTATCGGCATAAGTTTAAGCGAGACACAACTAGAAATTGCTAAACAAGCAACCAAATTACAAAAATTATCCAACGTCGAGTATAAATACGATGATGCGCATTGTTTAGCAAGTTTTGATGATAATGTTTTTGATATAGTATGGGCGTTAGAGAGCTGTGAACAATTTTATGATAAATCACTGTTCATAGAGCAGGCCAACAGGGTTTTAAAACCCGGTGGGAAACTTATGTTGGCTACCTGGTGTGCCAGTAGTGAAACATATGTAGGTACGGAAGCCAAAACCTATCTTGCGCTTTGTAAAGCTTTCGATTTACCATATATGCCGACTATACCTCACTATCATAGTTTGTTAGAAAAACATTTTTCGGTAACAACTGTAGAAGATTGGTCGGAACATGTTAAAAATAGTTGGGAGTATGGGATTAAGCAGTTGAAAAAGTATTCAATTTTGCACCTTGTTAGTAAAGGCGGCATAACTGGGATCAAGCTGATTGGCAAATTGAAGCTTATGAGCCAGGCTTTTAAATCCGGACAGATTCGTTATGGTGTATTTATTGCAAGAAAACAGGATGGGTATGGTGCATAAGGAAAGTTTTAAAACTTGGTGTTTTCGTCATATAATGAACCTATTTCCGATATATTTTGGGACAGGCGGTAAAGTACTTTATATTCAAAATGATTGGAAGCACGTCACTGCACGCTTAAAATTAAATATCTGGACCCGCAACTATGTAGGTACCATATTTGGTGGCAGTCAATTTTCTGCAGCCGATCCATTTTTCATGCTCATGTTATTTCATATTTTGGGCAAGGATTTTATTATTTGGGATAAATCTGGCACAATCCATTATAAGAAACCTGGAAAGAAAATTTGCAAAGCAGATTTTGTTTTCACCGATGCAGAGATAGCAGAAATCAAACACCAAACCACTTTAAATGGCAAATATGAATTTAAAAAACAAATGGAGTGGATCGATGCCGATGGTGTGGTTATCTCACAAATTGAAAGAACCTTGTACGTTGCAACTAAAGAATTCTTTAAAAATAGAAAATCTGCTGTAGTAGAAGATTAAGATTACAATTCAACTTCTCAGGCAAGTATTTAATACCTGAGAAGTTGTTGTTATAATTAGCTAACTATTTACGCAGCGCTTCGACTTTTTCGCCACATATTTTGCGAGCATTTAGAGGTGCAGATTTGCGAATAGCCGTAGTAAGATCTTTCTCTACAGTGTCAAAGAAAACTCCCTCAGGCGCATACCATGGCTCTTCAACGCCTATTTCTTTGATAACAGTTAACTCGGCGTGATCAGGTAAAATCTTTAGAATTAGTTTGTTTACGATCGATTTGTCGTAAGAAGCGTCGCCCTCACCAGCTACAGATCTGGAAATCATATCCATGGTGAAAGTCTTGGATTTATCATCCAAAAATATGAAGTCGGCACGCACAACTATCGGGCCGTGATTGGTAGTGTAGGATTGCGTTGCATCAATACTATAACCAGTCATGCCTTTTTTGTTGTCGAAATCGATTTGCTTACGAACCTTAAATTGGTCTTTGACATTCAGCATTTCATCGCGATAGATGTCTTTAAGTGCACTAATGTCTATTTTCTCATTAACCATGTTACAAGTGACAACCGCCTTGAAATGATAGAGATCATTTTGGAGAGCAGGTTTACTTAATTTAGGTTCACCGCAGGTGATTGTTGCATAAAGATTCGGGGCTAAAATTAAAGAAAGCACGAGCAGCAATCGGGAGCATATTTTCATGATAACCTCAGATAAATATAATTAAAGCTTAGCTGTAACTAAGGATAGTACCACTCTATAATTCTGGCAAGTAGCGCCGGCTTTACAGGTGTTTAATGCGATGTTAAAGTATAAAACACATATTTTCTAATTCAGGGACCGATATTATGAGAATGATCAAAAATTTATTAAGCTGCTTTATTATTATATGTTGCGGGGTGGCTAACGCCGCGGGGCAAGCAGACTTGTTAGGTCACAAATGGTACCTGGGCATACTTAATCAACAAGCTTTAATAATGGCCGATTTTACTGTGCAAAAACCGTACTTGGAATTTGGAGCTAATAATAAATTTAGCGCTTTCGTGGGTTGCAATACAATCACTGGTACTTATTCACTCACAGGGCCCAATGGTTTGCACCTGTCTGCAAGTAAACCAACTGCCCCTGCTGCTACCTGTAAACAAAAATTTATAGACATAGAAAATACTTTTATAAGTTCATTGCCAAATATTAAGGCGTGGGAGATAGAAAACGAGGTCTTATACCTCAAGGCCAATCCTAACGATATCGTCTCGATTGCGATTTTTGCACCTAACAAGCCATACTGATGTAAGTTAACTAAAGCCTTTGATTGGTCATGCATTTTTTGTTATAGTCTCATGATGTCATTTTACAAAAATCATATATTCATTTGTACTAATCAAAAAGATAGTAATAAACAGTGCTGCGCAAATAGCAATGCATCTGAAATGGTTGCGTATGCAAAACAACAAGCGGCTTTATCGGGTATTACTAAAGAATCCAAATTTAGAATTAGCAGCAGTGGCTGTATGGGGCGCTGCTCTGAAGGCCCAGTGTTAGCGGTTTACCCTAAGGGTGTTTGGTATAGCTATAAAAGTAAAGAAGACATAGATCAAATTATTTCACATACCTTAAACGACTCTATTTGCGAGGAACTTCTGATTCCTGAACTTGACCTTAGTCTTTGAACTGAGTACAGTACGCCCTTATGTTTAAAATACAATAAAAGTAAGGTAGTAAATTATGTTAGTAAATAAAAAAAATCTGTACGTCGGTATCGCTTTAACCGCATTATTCGCTCTAACAGCATGCCATCCTACAGTTACTCCTGTCAGCAAGATGGATCAGGAACTTTCTTGTGCAGCGCTAAGCTCAGAGATTAAAGATGTCGAAAATATTAGGTCTAAAATCGAGGCAAATCGTGGTTTTTCAGGACGTAATGTCGGCCTTGCTATATTGTTTTGGCCAGGTGTTGTTATTAACGAAGTTACCGGTAGTACTGCAGAATCCGAAGCAAATACCCGCCTAGTTGCCCTTAAAAACTTGTATTTTGAGAAGAATTGCTCCACACAGCTAAATAAAGAACTAGCAAAAGCCGAACAAGCAGAAAAATCCGAAAAAGCTTAAATACCCCAGTGAACCCCATATATATGATTTATAATAGTAAGTCAGGTGAAAAGTATGGGGTGTGTTAGTGAGGGTAGGTACAACAATTGACAGACTACGTGGGTTCTCGCTCATAGAATTAATGGTTGTAATATCAATCGTTGGTTTGTTATCTGCAATTGCGGTACCGGCTTACTACAGATACTTGGTGACCGCTAGGATTAGTGCGGTTACCGAGTTAGTAGATCATCTGGTGAGTCAATCGATACTTTACTCGCAAACACATGGAAAATTTGGCTCTGCAATGGATCTTGGATATGGGACAGTTACCAGCAATACAATAGATAACCCGACCGCACTAACGCCATATTCTGCTGGCTATATGACCATTGATGATTATAGTGGTAGCACGCAGTGCGGTAGGCTAGGGAGTTTTTATGCCAATCTTGATGTTAATGCACTCGGCATGCCATTGAGCATGGCAGACGCATCTACAGGAATCTCCGTGGAGTGTGATTGGTGGAATAACGGTGGAATTATACATAAATCTTGCTATTACGCTTATGGAACGGTTAGTGGTGGTAGTGGAACCGACAATCTTCTACCCGGATCGACTTGGTTTAACGCTAATACCACAAATGGCTGGGATAATAACAATACTAACACTTACGAGTACAGTACCAGTAGCTATATAAATTCGACCTGTCAATAAACATCACATACAAAAATCAATATAGTTGTGCTATGTTAAAATATAATAATTGGGAGATGCAAATGAGCGTGACACTGTGGGTAGTATTGGGGATTCTAGCTTTTATCGTGCTTTCATGCATTGGTTTATATAATAACCTGGTAATTTTGAAAAATCGCTTCAAGAATTCTTTTGCACAAATATCGGTGCAGTTACAACGGCGTTATGATCTTATTCCCAATTTAGTGGAAACCGCTAAGAAATATATGCAATATGAGCAAGAGACGTTAACGCAAGTGATCAACGCGCGTAACTCGGCATCAGAGGCAAATAAAGCTGCTGGTGCAAACCCTGCAGATGGCACGAGCATAAAAGCATTAGGTGCTGCCGAAGCCGGACTAACTAAATCGTTGAGTGGTTTTTTTGCTTTATACGAAAACTATCCGGATCTTAAAGCCAATCAAACTATGCAACAATTGATGGAAGAACTAACATCTACTGAAAATAAAATTAGTTTTGCACGCCAAGCTTATAATGACTCTGTAATGTTCTACAACACTGGACGTGAGCAATTCCCGAATTCTATAATTGCTAACATGTTTAATTTTGCGCCAGCAGAGTTATTAGAAGTCGAAGATGAGGCAGCAAAAAAGGCTGTTAAAGTATCTTTTGATTAAAATTAATAACCAAGTTAAAACATGAATTTTTTTCACAACCAAGATAAGGCCAGAAGAAAAACCACTTGGTTAGTGCTGGGATTTATTTTGTCGATAGTGGCTATAGTATTACTGATTGATGCTGTAATTATGAAATTTGCTAGCGATCCACAAGTTATTCAAAACATCAGCTATATAAATCTTGGAATAACCAGTGTAATTTTCCTTGGTAGCGTTTACAAATATACTCAGCTAAGAGCTGGCGGCAAATCGATCGTGGACTTGATGGATGCCATCCCTATATCTAGGGACAGCCAAGATCCAAATTACCGTCAATTAATTAATGTTGTTGATGAAATAGCCATCGCATCAGGGATTGCTGCTCCCATGTTATTTGTGTTGCCGCAGGAGCAGGGCATTAATGCTTTTGTGGCGGGGTATAACCCTAATGACACAGTATTGGTTGTGACTCAAGGATCTATAGATCTTTTGTCGCGTGATGAATTACAAGGCGTTATCGCTCATGAATATAGCCATATATTTAACAGCGACACGACTTTAAACTTGCGAATCTTGATTGTTTTATCTGGCTTATTCATGCTAAGCCAAGCTGGTTTTTTATTGATTCGTACCCGAGGCGATAGAAAAGGTAATGTATTATTAGTGGGATTAGCGTTATATGTGCTGGGATATTTGGGGGTGTTATTTGGCAATATTCTGAAGGCAGCAATATCGCGGCAACGGGAATCATTGGCTGACGCCTCTGCGGTACAATATACGCGCAATCCGCAAGGCATAACGTGTGCGTTATTGAAAATTTCACAGCAGGGCGATGCGGCCCTAATGCAGAATAAGCACGCGGAAGACGTGAATCACATGTGCTTTTCAAAAGCTAGATCTATATCACTTACCGATCTATTTGCAACGCACCCAAAGCTTGAAACACGAATCGCCGAACTTGATCCTGATGGTACAATTACTGCAGAATTTTTAGCGACCGGATCAAAAAGCAAACCTACAGTTGCAACAAAGCCTAAAAATACACCACCGCAAGGTAATAATTTTATAACTGGCACAGCAGCACTGGTTGGCACACAAGTTATCGCTTCTATTGGCAATCCTTCAGCAGCAAATATACATCAGGCACAGCAAATTTTGTTGAGTGTGCCAGATGGGTTAAAACAAATGCTATCTACAGTAGATGATGCTCAGGCATTGATGTATGCGATGTTAATTGCAATATGCAGCAAAGTGGACTACACAAAAATCAATATCACTGATCATATAAGGGCACAGATACAAGTTTGTTTATCATTTAAAGAACTAACAGATCACTCCTGCCGCGCTACTTTGCTAGAGTTGGCGACTCCGACGCTTAAGAAAATGGATCCGGCAAGTACAGATCTATTCTTAAAAAATATGTATGCATTAAATGAAGTAGATAATAAGTTAAATGTTTTTAAAGCGATCATGCTAACGATTTTGACGCAGCGACTACATGCCGATGCATTTAAGCACATTAAGCCGCAATTTTCGAATTTTCGCGCCGTGCAAACTGAAATATCGTGTATTTTGTGGTTTTTGGCGCTGCAGGGATCTGATGAGGCCGATGAGCAGCGTGAAGCCTACGCAGCGGCCATGAAAACCCTAGATCCGAGCTTTGCTTTAGGTTTAGACGATCAAGGGTTCTCGGTAGATGATCTGGTGAAGAGTCTTACTAGATTGCGTTTGATAATGCCCAATTTAAAAGAGCAATTACTACATGCTTGCGTTACTTGTATTATGCAGGACGCACAAGTTAAAATCGACGAGATTGCATTGTTACGTGCGATTTGTGCCTGCCTCGATTGTCCTGCGCCATTATTCTAATTTTTAGCCTATGTACAAGTATATCGCGTTTTTGATGTGTAATTTTTAATTGGTCCAGTAACCTCATATGTTAATGTAAACTCTTTAGAATCGTCACTCGGAAACTGATAATTTGCTTTGTAAGTATCTTCGCCGCAAAGATGCTCCCCAGTAAGGTTAGCACTTAAAGCATAAAGTAAGCCGCCCTTAGCACCGTCTGTTGCATAATATTTTTCGATATTACGATTTTTTTCGTTGAACTCAAAAAAATATTCTCTCTGAATTGGGAACTTGGCACCGGCTTCCGTCACAAAAGTTCCCTTTTCAAAATAGTGCAATAGGTCTTGTACACCTGGCACTGCTCTAAATTCAGCTAAACCAGTTACTGTTCCGGATGATTGTGGTTCTTGAAAATTGACTAGTGTACGACTAAATGCCCAAATTCCTGGCAGTTTTCTAAAAATTTCGTAGCTTGTTAACATATGTATGTACCTGTTGTTTAACTCCATAAGTAGCAAGCGCAACGACGTTTGCTACTAGCTTTAATCTTTGCGTGCGTAGATTATACCTATGTAAAATATTATGTCTACATTTTAATACCTCTGTCAGATCATTTCTTAATCCCACATAATCACCATGTGGGAATTGCGGCCGTAGCTGCTTTGGTAACTCGCGAAGTTTTTTCTCGTGTGCCAACGAAATTTGCATTGCCGCATTAGTTGGCCGTGGTAACTTACCACTAAACACCTGTGTCGCCCATTTTGCTTGTAGCTCCATAATTGGTAAATATGGGCCACGATACATGCCTACAAAAGCCATGTTAGGCAGATTAGGATGCCAGGTACATTTATGTAACAGGATGGGTTGTAGCTGATCTTCTGCAAATTGTAAGGTTTTTTTAACATCAGGGTGCATATAATCGAGTCTGAGTTGATAGCCAGTACAATATATTTTGAGGTCGCAATTTGGATCTGCATAAATATCTTTTTTGACAATAATCTTTCCAGACTCTACATGACCCATATAGTTATCTGAAATAGCAACTTTGGCAGGATTGCTGCTGGTGGGATCAATATATAGCGGGTTATTAACATCTAGCGTTTGTGATTTTGATAATGTTGCCATATATGCATTAACTTTAATGTTATCTTCGGCGGTTTTCAAAGAATTTTCATGTGGGTCGCTGCGATTGGGTTGTTGGTAAAAAACTTTGTCTAGTGGTTGGTTGCCGATATATCTTGGAATAATCCAATGTGGACTACGTACTATGTGCACTATTGATTTTGCATGCTCGGCAATTGCAGCGGCTATTTCTACGCCACTAAATCCGCCACCATATATAACAATATTTTTATCCTTCACTTGTGCAACGCTTTTGTACTCGCTGCTATGCATAATATTGCTGCTGGATTCAATGGGCATATGAGGTTTGGAAAATATGCCACTTGCTACTATTACGAAATCATAACTCTCGGTGCCAAAAGGCTGAGTTTTAATTTGCCATTTATTGCCATTTTGCTCTAACAACTCTACAGCACAATTAAAACGAATATAGTTTTTAAGATCGTAGGTATCTGCGTAGCGGCACAGATACTCATACATCACCGCTTGTGTAGGAAATTCGTCTGCGGTATCCGACCATGGAAAATCTGGAAATACGCTAGTTAACGTAGATATATTGGTTCGCATACCAACCCAGGTACTGCCAGTTTTGGGATGCCATAAGCCGCCAATGTCTGCTTGAGATTCAAAAACCACTGGCTCAAGACCACTTTCTAGGCATTCTTTGGCGGATACTAAACCTGCCGGACCGGCTCCGATTATGGCTACTTTTTTAGAAAGCATGTTAACCCTCTGTAATTCGCATAACGCGATATTTTACCAGATGCTGGGCCGTAATGCTGCTATTTTTTGTGTGTATATGCGGGACTAGCCTTTTTGAGACTCGGAATAATGATCATCTATTGGGTACGTTTGTTCGACGTAATCTGTATAGTCTGGTTCTTCTGGTATTGGTAGCATGCCTACATATTCATCGTTATTTTCTATTTGTGTTGGTAGGTTTGCAATAACACCTAATGGCATCGATGCTATAACAATGCCGGCAAGCAAAAGCGCGCGTCTAAATCTTGAGCTACGCATAACTATATTCTCCAGAATGGTCGCGAGATGTTAAAACTCACAACTCTGCTAACATTATATGAAAATTTTCTTTAAGATGCTAACATTAGGTATGATTAAAGTATTGTATGCAATTATTGCCATAGAAGGGTTTGTTAGTATAGCCACAGAAATTCTATGTATGCGACAGATCTCGGTATTTATGGGCAACAGTGTTCTAGTAAGCAGCATAATTATTGGCGTGTATCTATTGGCGTTATCATATGGTTATAAACGTGGCTCGGAGTACGTGGATAACCTAACAACAATACTATCGCGCAATCTGATCTACGCTAGCGGGTTTTTAGGAATTGGCCTGTCTTATTGGTTTATATATGTATTTTTTGCTTTAGCCGAAAAGATTCTGCATCAGGGTAGTATGTTTGCATTAATTGCATATTTATCTGTCATAATCGCACCACTGGTGTATTTTCTGGGGCAAACTGTCCCTATAACCATGAATCTGATTCAGCATGATCAACGCGCTGGTGCTATCGGTGGTCGTGTATTACACCTAAGTGCATTAGGTTCGTTTTTTGGAGCTATTTCGACTACCGTATTATTTATGCATTATTTGGGTGTAAAATGGACCGTAATGATAAATTGTGGTTTGTTGATATTGGCAGTGGGGTTGCTTTATTCCAAAGCGAATACTTTAAAACACTCGATTATATCGCTAGTTGCTATGCTGCCGATTGTATTTTTTGTGAATCAACAAGAAAAACTAATTAGTCCGTTGGCCAGCAATGAATATAGCAATTACATAATTATTCCGGATCATAAGTTGAACGACAATAGAGTTGGAAGTATTTTAGCCGTGAATCATTCTCCTAGTTCTTTTGCAGAGAATGACACACTCCATGGATTTTCATACGTAGAAAAAATTAAAGACATTATCTTTAACCAATTACAGATGCAAAATCAAAATATTTTAGTGCTGGGGGCGGGCGGTTTTTCTATGTCAGCAGCTGGAGATCATGGTAATAAATTTGTGTATGTGGATGTCGATCCCAATTTGAAAAAAATAGTCACTAAAAATTTCATTCCGGAAATCAAAGGCGATTTTATTGCATCTGATGCTAGGTTATATTTACGTCAAAATTCTACAAAATACGATGTTATAATTTCAGATGTTTATAGTAATAAAAACACCATTCCGCATCACTTACTTACTAAAGAATATTTTGGGTTGATCGCTAATAGTTTACAAGATCGGGGGCTGGCTATATTTAATATAATTATGGATCCGTTTTTGAACGATAAGTACTCCTATAGAACTGACAACACAATTAGATCTGCATTTCGCAATTGTTCAGTAACAACAATGGATTATAGTGGCAAGAATTCGAACGTGTTATATCTATGCCGACCTGGTATAGCACGAGATCATAGCGAAGTCTACACCGATAATAACAATAGTTCGGCTATAGACGCGATATATTAAGATGGCTTCGGTACTAAACTCGTAACCTCACCAACATCCGCCAAAGCATCGGCATTAGGTATAATCAATTTTGCGAGTATTTCATCAAATGAGTCAATGCTTTTAAAATTATTATATGCAGTTAATTCGTGTGATAAAATTGCCGGTGTATAGATGATGTTGTCTTGGCCGCACTTTACGGTTTTGCCATAGCGCTGTAGTACACTATCATGTAAACTTTCATGTTCAGTAGTTTGTAGTACTGGACGTCTGTATGCTACACTTAAATCAGCCCAGGTAATAGCTATGTTTCCTGTGACTGGGGAATTATAACTATCGTGCTGCATGGCGAGAGAATCTGGAGTTAAATCCTTGGCTAATAAAAGTTTTGGATCTACCCGTAACGCGAATTTATTGGCCTCGTCGATTAACCAATGCAACGCAATGTTAGACAGACCGGTTTTGTCATATCCGCCGCCGATATCACTATGTACCCCAGCAAACCACATTTGCAGCGAATCAGTAGTTGGATCTGCAATCCATAATTCCGGTTTATATATCGCACGACATTCATCTATGGACACCGCATGTCTGGCAATTTTTACAACATTGCTCAGTTTGGCATCTTGGTGGACCTTTTCAACTACCATACCGCGTACTGTATCCCAGAGCCCCACGAAATGAATCAAGTCTGCTTGTGGGTAACATACTCGGCGAAATTGTTTTACTTGGGGATTTTGATCCGGGTGCTGGTTCATGTCGTATAACCTAAAGCCCATTTCAACTGCTAGCTGTAAGAGTTCATCGGTTATAAAATATTTCTTATCTATTAAGCCAATATAACGTATTAGGGTGATCAATATACGCTGTGTGTAAGATCCGCGACTAAAGCCAAATAAGAATATTTGATCGCCTGGCTCGTAGTTTTTTACTAAAAAAAGATATGCTTGGGCAACATTGTCGATTATGCCATTAGCAGTGATGCTCTCATTGGTCTCTTTAAAATTATCATATATGTATTGTGCGTCATGGAAAAAACTTTGTGGTTTCCAACTCCATTGCATTAAATTGCCTTGACTATCGAGTTTTGGGGAACCAAGGCCACGATCATAATACACTAGTCGTGTTTGATTTGGTAATTCATATTGATCTACTTCCCAACCTTGCGAGAAGTTGAAATATTTCTTACGCTCGCCAGGAAGCTCAGCTCCTAACATATTACGTAAGATTTGTACGTTGGTAACTATATTTGCTTCTGGCGAATCGCCAGTGCCATCGCATAAAACTATGAGTTGTTTAGGCATAATATACTTCCATTTAAACTATTTTAAATCCTAGCACAAATTATTGTCGGTGCTTGTGTATAGTATATATTTTTGTTACAAGTGTATTAGCTTAATATTTAATATAAACTTCGAGGCTAACATGAAAATACAAGAGATCTACGATTTGGTTAGGCTTCTTAAGACTAAAGGCATGCAGGTTGAAATTTTCAAACTCATGCGTAGCTATAGTTCAGTCTATTATGATATTAATGATGCAAAGGGCATGATTCACATGTCCGAAGAGATGTTAGAAGCTGATTTTGATGCGGTGGTATTTGGTAAATTTATAAGTGAAATGCGTCGCAAACACAAATTTGTACAGCCGATTCAATTTGGCTGCATAAAAAAATCATCTGAAACCTACCGTTTAAAAGATGCACAGGGAATTGAAATTGGCTGGTTTGATCTAGAGGCTGGCAGACAAGGTATTAAAGAGGCAACTATAGTTCTAAGGAAGGCATGTTTAAAATACGGAATTGAATTTGCGCCAGATATTCCAAGTTACGAACCTTTTCCACATCAAAATCTTAAGAGTGATAATAGGAAACGGCTCAGAATGTAAAGTACTGGGGGTTGGTACCACTATTTATGACCCCTTTATTCCAATCCTACGCTTCGCTGCGGATTGGCGTTACCCCAATAGGATTTGGGGCAACGATTGATTCACGCGCCAGGGCGCGCGTTCATCGTCGCAAGATAGTTTTGCATGGCAAATATCGGGATAACACAAAATAATTATACTGCGATAATTGGTGCTCTTTTTTATAAGGAGCAAACCTATGACATACCTAATTACACTATCACGAGATTTCCGAAAGAATCCAACCAAAGCTGAAAATATCCTATGGCAGCGACTGAGAGGAAAACGAGTATTGGGTTATAAATTTCGGCGTCAACACGTAATACATAGATATATAACTGATTTTACTTGTATTAGCAGAAAGCTGATTATCGAACTTGATGGGGAACAGCATTTAGAAAAGATAGAGTATGACCAAGCAAGAACAGAATATTTAATAAATCGTGGTTATAGGGAGCTACGATTTTGGAATCATGAAATATTCAATAATATTTCTGGCGTGATAAATATAATATCACAACATCTGCATCGCGACGATGAACGCGCGCCCTGCGCAAGTGAATCAATCGTTGCCCCAAATCCTATTGGGGTAACGCCAATCCGCAGCGCTAGCGGAGGGTTGGACTAAAGGGGGCATAAATAATGGCTAGACAATCCTTAACTTAACGGCCGGGGGCGAAGGGTGATAGCTAAGTAGCTAATCAGTGGTTTCGCTTGAAGTGGAGTATATGCATCGATTAAATCTTTCAAAAAACCTGCTGCCCAACTACCTACACCTACGTTTTTATTGGCAATTGTGTTAAATTACCAAAATAACAATAAAAGCAGTCTTATATCTAAATATGTAGTATGGCTTATACTAATCAGATAGCTGATTATATATTTGATTGTAGTTGCATCATTTTTAGCTGATTTGGACAATTCTATGATTAACGAAATTTTAAAATTCCTTGCAGACATCTTGAATTTTTTGGCATCATTAACTGATGGCAGGATTCTTGAAAAGCTTGGCATTCCTGATGCTATGCGTAATGGTGCAAAATATCTGATGGATAAAGCAGCTGATCTTTCGCAAAAAGCAGGAGCAGTTGTTACGCTACCAAGTAAAACTGATGTTGCTACCTTACTATATGCGACGTTAACAGCTATTTCTAATGAGTCATCATCAGGGGGCTGGTATAGCGAGGATTTAAAAATAAAAATTACAGCTTTATTGGCTGCGATTAC
>Ga0207061_1053_pt1 | contig 32305 bp, 21 predicted proteins | sample Alteio_BWMinCont_31_FD_153275 | JGI IMG/M metagenome (GOLD analysis project Ga0207061, IMG submission 153275) | Enriched cells from forest soil in Barre Woods Harvard Forest LTER site, Petersham, Massachusetts, United States -... | ecosystem: Environmental > Terrestrial > Soil > Temperate forest >... | reverse complement strand
ACCGATGATGCAGACGTCGTACTGTTTCGGCGAGCGGATGACCTGGGTCATAGCGGACGTTTCTCCGTGAATTAACAGTTTTCAGTCGTCAGATATCAGTTTTCAGTAAGAGCCGCAAGAGAAATTTATTCATGTGAACAAGCCTCGCCCTACAGTTCGTTCTTCTTCATCGCCGTGACGGCAAAATCGCAAGCTCGCGCGGTCAATGCCATGTACGTCAGCGAAGGATTGACGCAGGAAGAAGAAACCATGCACGCGCCGTCGGGCAGAAACAAATTCTTTGCGTCGTGCGCCTGATTGTGCTCGTTAAGCACCGAAGTTTTCGGATCACGGCCCATGCGCGCGGTGCCCAATTCGTGGATTGCAAGGCCCGGCGGCGTGATTTTCTGCGATACATGAATATCTTTCGCGCCGCCGGCAGCGAGCATTTCCGCGGCCTGGATGGCAATATCCTTGGACATCGCTTTTTCGTTGTCGCCCCACTCGCAATGGATCTTGAGTGTGGGAACGCCCCAGGCGTCGGTTTTTTCCTTGTCCACTTCGACGAAGTTATTGTGATTCGGCAGACATTCACCGAATCCGCCGATCCCGAAGCGCCAGGGACCCGGCATCTTCAAAGAATTTTTGAAGTCCGCGCCAATGCCCAGCGAATTCATGCCGCGGCTCCAGCCTTCCCGGCTTCCGCCTCCCTGGTAGCCGTAGCCGCGGTAAAAATCCCGGTGTTTTGTTTTCACGTTGCGAAAGCGCGGAATGTAAATGCCATTGGGGCGGTTGCCGAAAGGCATCTTGTCTTCGTGGCCCGGCATTTCGCCGCTGGCGCCGCTGCCCATGTGGTGATCCATGAGGTTGTGGCCGAGTTCGCCGCTGGAGTTCGCGAGGCCGTTGGGAAATTCGGGAGTCGCGGAGTTGAGGAGAATCCGCGTGGATTCGAGCGTCGAAGCGCAAATGAAGAAAATTCGTGCTTTGAATTCGAGCGCGTTTTTTGTTTGCGCGTCGATGACGCGCACGCCGCTGACGCGCCGCGCGTTGGAATCGTACATCAGGCTGTGCACCACGCTGTACGGACGCATGGTGAGTCGGCCGGTTTTCTGCGCGGCAGGCAGCGTGGAACTCAAGCTGCTGAAATAAGAACCGGTGATGCAGCCGCGGTGGCACACGCCGCAGTAGTGGCACGCGGCGCGTCCCTTATGCACGCGCGTGAGCACGGCGGAGCGGCCGATGGTCATCATGCGATCGTCATAATGTTTCACGAGCGCGTCTTTCATGTCCAGCTCGACGCAGGTCATTTCCATGGGCGGGAGAAATTTCCCGTCGGGAAGCTGCGGCAACCCTTCCGTCTGGCCGCTGATGCCGGCGAATTCTTCGACGTAGTCGTACCAGGGCGCAATGTCTTTGTAGCGGATGGGCCAATCGATGGCGATGCCCTCTCTCGAATTGGCTTCGAAATCAAGATCGCTCCAGCGGTAACTCTGGCGGCCCCACAGGATGGATTTTCCGCCGACCTGGCGCCCGCGAATCCAGGAAAAATGTTTTCCGGGATCGGTGGAGTAAGGATTGTCCTTGTCATTGACAAAAAACTGGTGCGAGTATTCGTCGCAAGCGTAATAGCACTCGCGCTGGATAGGCTGGGTGCGCTCGCGTTCCGCGCGATTGTCAAAGCCGCGGTGCTTGAGTTCCCACACGGGGACGTGCTCGACGTAATCGCGATCAGGAACAATGCTACGGCCGGCTTCGAGGACAAGCGTATTCAGGCCTTTTTCCGTAAGTTCCTTGGCGGCCCAGCCGCCAGTGATTCCGGAACCAACGATAATTGCGTCGTAGTTTGTGGTCGCCATGTTTCCCCTTATCCGTCCGCATCCCCGAGGCCAGGGCCTCTCGGCACGCAACCGTGCTGGGCACCGGGAATGATTTGCAGCTTCAACTCCTCGCTGAAACCGATTTCCGAAGTGTAGTAACCGTGCAGAGTTAAGTTTTTAAAAACCGTGAAGAAATCGTCTTGGAGCTGATTGTTGCGGCCTTCAGGCTCCCAGAAAGGCGGACGGTCCTCTGATGCGGATTTAGAGCGGACCACCTCAGCGGTTTCGTCCAGCGAACGCAGGAGAGTCAGCTGTTGCTCCGGCGAAGCTGCTGCAAAATCTTTGGAGAAAAGCGTGTTGCTTTGCTTGTCGACATCCGCAAGACCGTTGAGAAAATTCCGGCGCTCTTCGTCGTTGGCCCATTCCGTGAGGATGACGTCGATGAATTCATTGACGCGCGCGGCTTTCGCGCCGGGCGTATCGGTCGCGGGAATAATCTGATCGATCATGGCAACGACGGTGTCATTCGAATGAGCGTTGAGCGTGCGCAGCGCGTACCCCGAAGCGGGCTGCGCGTGGCGGTAAAATGCAAAAAGCTCGGGAGTCAGCGCGGGGAGAAGCGATCCCGCAGTAAGGATGCGAAGAGCTTCACGCCGATGCATAGTGCCTCCCAGATTTGGATAACGATTCGAAGGGGGATTCAAGCGAGCGCCCCGCCTTGCTTTGCGAAGAGCGGGCGCTCGAAATGGCCAGCTCGCGCGCTTCGCGCAATTCTTTCACCGGATCGCCGAGCGGCTTGAATTCCATGGCCACGTAGCGGGAATAGCCGATCTGCGCGAGCTTGCGAAAAATATTGGGATAGTTGATTTCGCCTGTACCGGGATGGTGGCGGCCGGGAACATCAGCGACGTGGACGAGGCCGAGGGAGTCAAGATTTTTCTCGAGCTTGGCGATGAGGTTTCCCGCAGCGATTTGCTCGTGGAAGAAATCATAGAGGAATTTGACGTGAGGATTGCCGACGGAACGAACGATATCGAAGCCCTCGGCGGAAGTCATAAGAAAATACTTGGGGTTTTCTTCGGGGTCGATATTTTCAATGAGCAGCTCAATGCCATTTTTGGCGGCAATGTCCGCTCCGCGCTTCAGAGTTTCGATACAGGCGGCGTGCATTTCGGCGGGCGAGAGACCCGGAATTTTGTCTCCGGTTTGCATGATGAGCCGCGAACATTCGAGCTCTTTCATGGTGGGAATGAAATCGCCGAGGGATTTCAGGAAAATCTCGCGAGCGCTGGGATCGGCCAAGGGCTGCCAGACGCCGCAGGTGCCATCAAATGCGATGCCAAGTTCCTGTTTTTTGCGGCGAGCATCTGCAAAGTCCTGTTTTTTCCAGTTCTTGAATTCCTCGACGAGCTCCACGGCGCGGTAACCCGCTTCATGCACTTTTTCCAGACGCTGGAGAAAGGGGAGATCGTTAAAGACAGTCCAGAGCATGACGGAGAGCGAAAAGGGCACGCCTTCCGCTTCGGGAACCGAAGAGCCAGGAAATGCGAGCGAAGACGGAGCGGCAGCGCCGGCGAGGGCGACTCCCGCACAAACGCTGACGAATTCGCGGCGGCGCATGTCAGGTCCCCAGCAATTCGTTGCGAACGTTCTTCAAGACGTAGACGGCGCGCTCGACGCCGACTTCCCCGGCGAGGATAGGGTCCTCATTCTCGATGCTGAGGATGCCTTCGTAGCCGACATCCATGTAGGCTTTGACGACGGACTTCCACAGGCTGGCGCTGTGCCCGTAGCCGACGGCGCGAAACGTTTCCGAAGCGAGGTCGAGCTCATTGGTTTCGAACGCAAAGTTCAGGACACCATACTTGTTGACGTTTTCCGGGAAGAAGACCGTGTCTTTCATGTGGGCATGGTAGATGGCGCCTTGCTTGCCGAGAAAGTGGATGACTTCAACGGGGTCGCAGCCCTGCCAGAAGAGATGGCTGAGGTCACAGTTGGCGCCAATTTCCTCGCCAACGGCTTCGCGAAGTTTCATCAACGTGCGGGGATTGTAGACAGCAAAATTGGGATGCATTTCGAAAGCCAAGCGCTTGATGCCGTGTTCGCGGGCGTATTTCGCTTGTGCCTTCCAGTAAGGAACGATTTTTTCTTTCCACTGCCAGTCCTGCATCTCGGCGTACTCGGGGGGCCAGCGATAGGTGATCCAATTCGGCTGGGTGTCCTGAGGGGTGCCGCCGGGGCAGCCGGAGAAACCAACGATGACCTTCACGCCGAGCATTTCCGCGAGAAGGACGGTTTTTCGAAAGGTGTCGATATCTTTCTGTGCTAGCTTGGCGTCGGGGTGAAGCGGGTTGCCGTGGCAACTGAGAGTAGCGATGCGAATCCCGCGGTCTTCAAATTTTTTCTGCCAAGCTTTGGCTTTGGCGCGATCGGCGATAAGGTCGTCGAGAGCGCAATGATGATTCTCGGGATAGCCGCCGGTGCCAATTTCCATGACTTCCAGGCCGAGAGCGGCGACCTTGTCGAGCATGGCATCAAGGGAAAGATCTTTGTAGACGGGATCGAACACGCCGATGGGGATTTTGCGCATATTGCCCGAAGGACGAGGTGCTGGTGAGCTATGAGGCGGAACTTTCGCTTCAGCCGTGGGGGAAAGGATGGATCCGCCGGGAACAGCCGCCGCCAGCAAGCCGCTGGTGGCCGCGAGAAACTCCCTGCGGTCGATGGCAGAGTCTTTGCGTCGTTTTTTCAAGCGCGTCACCTCGGCAAGCGCAGCCCTAAAGTAAGCACCTATATTCGGCGGCATTATACGACGATGTGACGCGCAAACAAGCCTCGAAAATCGTTTTTCTAAGGGGTTCCGGGGCGAAGCCCCTCTCGATGGGGAGCTGCTGGTGTCGTCGGGAGCTGGTCGGGGTCCGTCGCTTATTGCGCTTCCCAGTCTTTCAGGTTAATTTGCGGAATCACCACATGGCGCGTGAAGTGGTCTTCCGGCTCGTACACCCGAAGGACGACGCGAGATTGCGGAAGTTGCGGCCCATCAACAGGAAACTTCGCCAGCCCCGACGGATCACGAAACGGAACGTTCGCTCCAAAATGCGCCATGTTGTCGCCGAAATACCATCCGGAATAGGGGGAATAGTCGCCGTGACAGGAGGATCGTGACGGATTTCGTAGCCCGGTGGCTTCATTTTCAAGAAATAGCGTCGCACAGGTTGGTGCCTTACCTGGCTGCATGCAGCGAAGCTCAACAGCCGTCTCGGTTTCATTCATTTTCGTCTCGCACCAGCCAAAGCCCGGCATTCGCTCATCACCGCCCAATGCTGGTACGGAGTAGGACTGACGCAGTCCGAAAAGTGTCAATGAATAGTCGACTTCCGCTCGAACCGGCTGATCCTTAATGTCCCGATAGACAGATGCGGGGACCTGGATCTCTTGAAAGGCTAAATTCTTCGGCCCAGCCTCGGCGAACTCCAGCCTTTCGCCTCTTCCGTGGAACGCAACCTTTCCGCCCGGCACAATCAGGCGCACTTCCACTAAATCAGTCAGCAGAAAAGCATTTTTGTGGGTACCGGCAATCTGCAAAGGCAAGTACACGCTCGTGTGTTCCCCGAAGTTGTATCGCCGGCCTTGTTCCGAGGAAGCGCCCAATCCGGAGGGTGATTGAAATTTTCCGAGCCCCAGATCAAACGCAACAACGACATTCGTTCCTGCGCCTGGTTTTGGCGAGAGTTTCTGCTCGATGGCAAAAGCCATCTTCCAGGGAATAAACTGAGTTGCAAGAAGTACAAGGCCGAAAAGCACGACTACGCCACGCGAGATAAGAGTCTTCCTCCGGAAATACTGAAGGCTAAGAATGATGGTTGCGGCGGCCACACTGAGAGCGAAGCGCGCCGTTTCCCCCACCCATCCAACTCCGCTCCAGGCGATGGTTAGCAGCGTTCCGTGCGCGCGCTCATTCAGATAACTTGCGATCGTCTGGAATCCAAGAATAATGAACGTACAGCCACATCCAAGAATGAACGCCTGCGTCATATTTCTTGTCACCGACGCAAAGCTAAAAAGAGGCAACGTGAACGCGAAAAGAAGGAACGCGGCCTGCCACACCGCAGCCACAAGGGACAGACGGAAGGAAAATTTATTCGCCAGCCCCTGCAATAGAACCGCCGCAAAGATCGGGCCAATCACCATGAGCACTACGAAGAGGAACTTTTCGACAACCAGGTCCCGGCGTGAGATCGGCCGCACGAGCCAGTCTTGGCGCACTCCCGGAATTGAGTCGAGGTGAACGATCGCGCCAATCAGGAACATGCTTGCGAAAAATGCCAGCATAGGCACAGCATCAGCGAGCATCTCGAGCATGGGATCCTCATTGAAAAGTCCGAGTTTATACATGATCGCCGAATCGATCCAGTGGACTACGGACACAACAAAGACAAACACCCATGCCAGCTTCCAATCTTTCTTGAAAATGTGCCAGACCATTTTCGCCTGCCTTTCTTCAAGCCCCACCGTCGCGCGCGGCCCGCGCCAAGGTCGTAAAGATGTTGCGCAGCGCCATGGGCTGCGAATCGATTCCTCGCACACCGGCGATCCGCGAATGGACGCGCTCGCTCAGGCCGTTTTCGTCGAACTGCGTGTCCACGAACGTGAGCACGTTTCCGATTGTCCGTATTTGCATCCATTCCTTCGGAGTTTGCTTTGGGGGAGCCGCCTCAGAATCGAGTGTCACTCGCACTTCGCGGAAACGCCCCGTCAGGTCGCCCATCGATTCCTGAAACAGCAGCTTGCCTTCATCGAGGAACGCCACGTGCGTCGCGACGCCGTCGATTTCTGCTAATTCGTGGGACGAGATTAAGATGGTCATTTCGCCAGCCTGTTCGAGGAGTCCCTCCATAAACTCATCGCGCACCAGTGGATCGAGCCCGCTGAACGGCTCGTCCAGAACCAAAAGCTTCGGCCGGAATGGCAGCGCGCACATCAGCGCCATCTTCATGCGCATTCCATGCGAGAGATCGCCGATTTTTCGCTCGAGCGGCAACCGCAATTGACGCGCAATCGAGGCTTCAAGGTCACGGTCCCACGTGGAATAGAACGGCCGCAGATAGGCCACATACTCGCCGACCGTCAGCCGCGACGGCATGTCCTGGTTTTCGGAGACATAGCCGATTTGCGCAAGTTCTCGCGGCGAGACTTTCCGCGAATCGACGCCGAGCAGCGTTGCGCTTCCGCGTGTGGGTTCGAGGATGTTCATCAGCACTTTGATGGTCGTGGTCTTCCCCGCCCCGTTCGCGCCGATGAGCGCGAACGCGCTTCCGCCGGGCACGTCGAAACTCAATCCGCGGAGTGCGTCGAAGCGCCCGAATTTCTTCCAAAGATTTTCCACGCGGATCATTTCCGGCTCACTTCCTGAGGCTTTTCGAGCTTCGCCCATTGGTCTTCAATCGCTTGAACAACGTCGCCGATATCAAGTTCCAGGCGCTTCGCCTCCACTACGAGTTGCTCGACCTCGCGGTGCAGAAGGCGCTTTCGGTCGCCCGGGCGCGGCTGTGGAATCCGGGCGACTACCGTTCCAATCCCCGGAATTGCTTCGAGCCAGCGTTCCTGAATCAGGTGCTGAACGACTTTGTGCGCCGTATTCGGATGAATTTTGAACTCGGCGGCGAGTGACCGCACCGAAGGGAATGCCTGGCCCGGCTGGAGTTCGCCGCTGATGAACGCCTTCTTCGCGGCAAATACAAGCTGGTCGAAAATGGATTCGCCGGGGTGCAGGTTGAGACGGAATAGTGTCACATGTGCACTGTGACACACATGACTGTACTTGTCAAATCCTCTGGCGACCCATGAGATGGGCCGCTCTACAATTCAAGATTGCTACCCCGGCGCGAGGTTCCTAGCGAATGCCGACCTGTCCGCGTACGCTCTCAATCAATTTTTTGGAGTCGTAGCCAATGCCGGCTTTGAAGACCGTTTCGACGTTTTCAATTTCATCAATACTTTTTGAGGGATCGCCCTTGATGAGAACGAGATCTGCCTGTTTGCCAAGGGCGACAGTCCCAATGCGATCTTGCTGGCCGAGATAGGCGGCACCGTTCTCAGTGGCAATCTGAATGGCTTGCAGCGGAGTAAAGCCCGCTTCCACAAGCAGCTCGACCTCGCGCTGATCGCCGAACCCCGGAAGCACGCCGCCGTTTCCAGTCGGATCCGGCCCCGCGAGGAGCAGGCCTCCCGCTCTAACGAACGCCACCTCAAAATCCATCTCCTTGCGCATCAGCGCGGTCATCGGGGAGTCCAAAGGAACGCCGGCCCGCGCGGTCAGGTAACTCTGGGCCGATTCCATGGACATGGCCTCGAGAGTGCGAGGTTGCAATTTCGGGCGACCGGGTGCGCTGGCTTCGAAAACGGGGAGGGTGGAAGTCACGGCCACGTGGTGGGAGACAAGATTGTGGATCAGCTCCTGCACCGCCGCGCCATTCACATCTTGTTTCGCCCAACTGCTGCTGCCCCCCCGGCGGGCAAGCGTCGGGCTTCTTATTGGGCGCGAATTCAGTATCCGCAAACACCGGACCGTGCTCGAGATCATCAATACCGAGCGCCACGGCTTCCGGCCAGGTCACGGAACACAAATGTCCGGTCAGTTTCAGCTTGAGCCCATGGGCTTGTTTGATCGCCGTTCCAAGTTCCTCTCGCGTGATATTCATGTACGCCTTGAAGGACGTCATGCCTTCCGCAGCCCAGTAGTCCACCATGCGTTTTGCGTCGTCGGGGCCCGTCAGTTCATGCATTTGGGCGAATCGCGTCGGCCCGCCTTCCAGATAAGGCGCGGTGGCATCGATGCTTGGTCCGGGCATGAGGTTGGCGTCAATGCGGCTCTTGACCTTCAAGTCCGTGTAAGGCTCGAGGCTGCCCGTCGTACGCATGGTGGTCACGCCAGCCGCGAGATAGAGCCGTGGCGCCGTGTAGGGAATTTCCGCAACGAACAATCCGGGCTCTCCGACTTTTCCGCCGGCAACTTGCACCGCGATCGAGTCCGTATAGTAAAGGTGGTCGTGCATTCCAACGAGGCCAGGAATGACCGTATAGCCGGCGCGGTCCAGCACTTGCGCACCCGAAGGGATTTGCGCGGAGGCAGCCGGGCCGATGGATTGAATCTTGCCATTCGCGATTACGATAGCTTGATCTTCCTTTGCCGCTGCGCCGGTTCCATCGATGACTCGGACGTGGTTGAGAACGAAGACGGGCGCATCGACGGTTACGAAGGGAGCGACATCGCCGGACTTCTGCGTTTGGGCAAACGCGGCGGCCGCAAAGAGCAAGGGCCCACACAGAACTAGCACACGCATCCGTTCACCTCGCGCTTGATCTCATTGATAGTTCGGCAAGAGGCGGCAATTCTATCCCAGCGGCTATCGAATGGGAACGGAATGATGTGGCGGAAGCCGCGCAGAGCGCGAGGCTCACGGAACCAGGGAATCTGGCGCTTGAGATCAGCGAGACTTTAAGCGATCCAAGGATGGGATGGAGACGGGAACGGTGAGGGCGCGCTCGGGCGCGGGCTTCTTGCGCTGCATGGCGTCAACGAGCATTTCGATGGCCTGGCCGGTATTGGGAGGAACAAAAACGGTGGCAGCGAGAAGGCCGCTGTTCACCCAGGCTTCGCCCGTCTTGGGCAAGCCATCGCAGCCGGTGAAGGGCAGTTTCAGCCAGCGCTCTTTTTCCGTTTCGTTGGTCAACTCTTCGAAAGCGTTCCGGGCGCCAATGGCCATGGAATCATCCTGCGAACCGACGAGGTCGATGGCGGCCTTGTGCGAGGTGGTCAGTTTCAGCCAGGAGCGCACGGAGCGCTGAGCACTTTCTTCGGTCCACTGGCCGCGCAAAAGGGTGACATGGATATTCGACGGTTTCGTTTCCTGCATCCCCACGGTACGGTCGCGAGCCGCGGAATTCTCCGCCGGTCCCTGGATATAAAGGATGGCGCCGCCATGAGGAAGCAAGGCGGCAAACTGACGGCCTTGAATCCGGCCGATCTCGAGATGATCGGAAGTGACCACAAAAATGGGTGCGGTGGAAGTCTTGCGGAGCTCGGCGACGTAGCTGGCGTCGCGGTTCAGGATCACCCAGCCGATGCCTGCCGTTGCGGCAGCGCGGGCGACCTGGGGCAAAGCCGTGCCGCCGACCGGCTCAAAAATAATAGCGTGCGGACGATGCGTTTCCGCGGACTGAATGGCTTTGAGGAGTTGGGTGCTCTGCGTGATGGCATCGTTATCGGCGTAGATGATCTGGACATCGATGCCACACTTGCGGGCGGCCTTTTCGGCGGACTGCGCCTGCTCGATCTGATAATCATTATCGTCGGTCGTGAGCGAAACCAAGAATTTCAACTTGTCCATGCCGGTTCTAAGATGCCTCGTTGGCGTACATCCTAACGATACATCGGGTGCATTGCGTTTCGGGAAGAAAGCGCGGAACGCGTTCCATGGAATGAAATCCCCGCTCGAAGAAAGGTTAGGTTCATGGCAAGTGCCGTTTCCCTCCCCTCTTATTTCGATGGAGGACGGGTCATTTCCATGGCCCAAATTGCGGCGGGGCGCATGTACATGGACGCGCGATAATTCCCGGAAATGTCCCAAGCTTCGGGCGTGCGGAACCAATATCCTTTCGTTTCATAGCTGGTGTGGTAGATGCCCCAGGCGGTGCGGAACGCTTCGTCTTTCAAGCCGTCGCCGAGCATCAAGGCCGCGAGAGCGAAGGTGGTTCCGGTCCAAACTTCCTGGACTTGTTCGTTGGTCGTGACGAGCGTGCCGTCGGGAGCGATGCCGTTGACGGCGCCCATGGAGCCGTCGGCGAATTTCAGGACATTGAAGTGATAGATTTTCTTGAGGGAACTGAGCTGCATGTCGCGGGGCACAAGGTCGCCGAGGCCGGTCATATTGGCGTACCACTGGCCGGCGAGCTGGTCGGCCTGGATATTGTCGCGATATTCGCTGCCGGTGTCGTAGCGGAAATATTCGCCATTCCAGAGCTTCTTGACATAGCTGGCCTGGCCCCTGATGAAGAGTTCGTGATATTGCGCCGCGGCGGCGGAATCGCCGAGCTGCTTGGCAATTTCTTCCGCGGAACGCAACGCGGCGAGCCATAAGCCGGCGGAGTACGCGCTCTCTCCGCGAACGACCCACGTATCGTAGGTCTGATCGGGATAGCCGCCGTTTTCGGGGAGGCCGTCACCGTCGGTGTCGTATTTGCGGAGGTAGGCCAAAGACTCCTGAATCGCGGGCCAGGTGTAGCGAAGAAATTCTTTGTCCTTGCCGCCGCTGAGAACAAAGTCGCGGTAGACCATAAGAACAAACTTGGGATTGAGATCCTTCCAGCCGTTGGTGTCCTGCCAATTGAATTGATTGATTTGCTTGAATGGATCTTCTTCAGGGACGCCGAGATCGTGCGGGGCGGCCCCTTTGGCTTTGCGGATTTTGAAATTGGCAGAATTGGTCTGGAGAGTTTTCCAGAGCCAGATCATTTTCTCGTTGTATTCGTGGGGGACGGTATCGGCAAATTCGCGCATCACGCCTTTTTCGATGTCCGGCCAGAACTTGATGAGCGGCATGGAGCCGTAGAAGCGCACGTCCAGAGTTTCGTAGTAGGGGTAGTCGTAACATTCCATAAAGGAATAAACGGGAGGCAACTTGGGGTCCGAGCCAACGGGGCGGCCCCAAAAAGTGCCGAGGTCCGCCAGGACATACATTTCATTGAAGAGCATGCCGCGGTACCATAACGGCTTGCTTTCGTCGTTGATATACGGCGCCTGCCAGGCGTCGATGGCGTCGCTCCAGGCGGCTGCGTTTTTCAAGCCATCACGGGCAATGGCCCAGGAGTTCAGGCCGGAGGCGCCATAAAAATCGGTGTAGCGGCGGTTCCATTTGCGGCCCGCGCCGAACTGCACGACGGGCTGATCCCAGGCGATGACCATAGGAATGACGCGCTTTTCGCCGGGTTCGAGTGTGAAGCGCACGGCGATGGCTCCCGCGAGATTCTCTCCGGCGCTGGTCCAGGCGTCGTTGCTGTTCGAAAGCTTGCCGTCTTTGCTGAAGGGTTCCCAGACTTCCTTGCCGTCGCCATTCGGGCTGAACGTGGTTTGATAGGAGATCTCGACGCCGGGTGATTCGAGCGCGGCGATGGTCCACTGGCCGTCCCAGGCTTCCTGGGTGGGGCCGATGCGATTGCGATCGAAGACGATGCCCTTCATCGTTCCGGCGGAGCCTAGGGATTCGTTCGCGGCGCGGTTGAAATTACCGGCGTTGATGCCGCCGCTCAAATCACGGCTGAAGGTGCGAAACCAGCCGAGCATGTTTTCCCAGGAAAGCAGAACGGAAACGGTGACGCGCTTTTTCGTAGGATTTTCGGCGTGCCAGCGGTAAACGGCGACCGGATAACTGGACTCCTTATAGTTATCAGGGAGTATCGGAGAATACTGTTCGAGGACGACGTGGGCGGGAAATTTGTCCGAGCGATAGTCAAACCAAGATTTGGGATAGAGCGCATAGTAATCGCCCGCGCCGACGGGATAGTCCCACTTCCAAGAACTGAGAGCGCCATCGCGGGGATGACTCGCGGTTAGAGCTTGCGCGAAAGCGTTCGAATCGCCTTCCGACTTCTGAAACATCGCGAACTGATTGCCGTCGACGGTCTGGTATTTATGAACGCCGCCCTGGATGTGCCAGCGCGCGAAGTCACCGCGATAGGTGCGCGAGAACGTGCCGGCGCCGAAACCGCCGACGGGCGCACCTTGCCAGTAGCCATCGTCAATGTGGCCGGAATCCAGAGCGGGCTTCTTGGTGCCTGCGTGTTCGAGAGGAGCGCCGATGGGGCGCTTCCAGGCGGCTTTGGGGATGTCGTCGCCAGGCGCGGCGACAAGAGCATACGGCAAACTGAGAAGGATAAGAGCAAGCGGCAAGGCCCTTCGCAGCGGCATGAAGCCTCCAAGAGAGTCAAAATACGGGCCATTGCATGATTTGAATGCACCGGGCCGAGTTGCAAGAAATGCTATAGAATATCCTTATTCTAAGCAATCAAATAATTGCTGCATGGTGTGGGAAAGGTGTCTTTGGCGGAGCGACTCCGGCCTTTGCGTGAGCCTCAGGGTTTTGAGGCGGCGGAGGGGGCACTGGGAGGAGCCGGCGGCTTTTGCTTGGCGGGCGGAGTCGGGCGGATGCGCTCGGCTGGAACGACTCCAGAGCCTTCCAGGACGGAATAAAACTGGTCGGAGGCCAAATCGGTGAGCGTGTCGGTCTTGCCGGAGGGCCAGTGGATTTCGACGCGGTCAATTTTGGTGGCGGCACCCAGTCCAAAATGCAAACGCAGATCGTTCTGCGAAAGGTAGCTTCCGCCGCTGTGAATTTCGTCCGTCTGCGTCATGCCGCCGGCGATGACTTTGATGCGCGCGCCGATAGCGAGGCGGTTGCTCTTCGTGCCGGCCAATTCGAAACTGACCCAATGGCGGCCCGGAACGCCATGGTTTTCCAAGATCATGGGAGCGCCTTCTAAATCTTCGATGACTACATCCATATTGCCGTTATTGAAGAGATCGCCTACAGCAAGTCCACGCGAGACGCGGCGTTGGAGGAGAGCGGGGCCTGCCTGGTCGCTGGCGTCACAAAAGGTGCCGTCCTTCTGGTTCAGCTGCAGGAGTTTGGGTTCGCGATAGCCAGGACCCGAAGGCAGCGAATCAACCTGAGGATAGACGTGTCCGGACACGGCGATGAGATCCAGCCAGCCGTCATTATCCAAGTCGACGAAGGCAGTGCCCCACTTCACCCACGGAAGCGACGGAAGAGCAACGCCCGACGGATAGGAGACGTCGGTGAAACTCCAGTTGCCGTCGTTGCGAAAAAGCGCGTCGTATTCGTCAGAAAAATTCGTGACATAAATTGAGGGGAGACCTTTATGGTTGTAGTCACCTATGGCGATGCCCATGGAAGCCTGCTCCGAGCCATCTTCGCTGACCGCCGTGCCGGATTCGAGGCCGATTTCGGAGAATTTTCCACCACCCAGGTTTTTGTAGAGAAACTTCGGGGTAGAGTCGTTGGCGACATAGATGTCCGGACGGCCGGTATTGTTGAAATCCACCCAGACCACTCCCATACCATAGTATCCGTTGGGGTCGCTGACTCCCGCGCTTTTCGAGACATCAGTAAAAGTGCCGTTGCCATTGTTGTGAAAAAGGGCGTCTCCGGCGCCTCGCAGGCCGCGAGGACCGCACTGCACATCAATACCGCGGTACTTGCAGTTAGGAGCTTTCCCGAAGCCCGGGAGATCATCGAGGTGAAAATCGACGTAGTTGGTAACCATGAGGTCCAGAAGGCCGTCACCATCGTAATCACCAAAGGAAGCGCCGGCAGACCAGCGGCCATCGGCGACGCCTGCTTGTTTCGTGACATCGGTGAACGTGCCGTCGCCGTTGTTGTGATAAAGAATATTCCCGCCGAGACAAGTAATGTACAAATCCGGCCAACCATCATTGTCGTAATCGCCGACGGCACCACCCATGGCAAAACAAGGGGTGGTCAGGCCGGCCTTTGCGGTCACGTCGGTAAACGTGCCGTCGCGGTTATTGTGGTAGAGAGCGCCCAAGCTGCTCTGTTTCTTGATGGCCATGCCAACAGTGGGGGCATTTGTGAAATAGATGTCCGGCCATCCATCGCGATCGTAATCAACCAAAAGGACACCGCCACTCATGGACTCGACGATGTACTTGTTTTCCGGCGCGGAAGTGTGAAGGAAGCGGATGCCTGTTTTTGCGGTGATGTCCACAAGCTGCGGGACAGGACGGCCGACGCACCGGATGGTCTTCACGCCTGCCGGAGGCGGGGGAGGCTGTGGATGGGCCTCTTGACCGAGAGCAAGTTGAGCCGAAAGTGATATCAATCCGACGAATTGAATCGCTTTGCGCGCGAGAGGAATCTTCAATTAAGCTCCGTGAACAATTGGATCACTGCATATCCGGCATGGGCCGAGGAATGCTCGCCTGGCGGTTGCGAGCCTTGAGTTCTTTGTAAAGTTGCAGCTCGCGATCAGCGTCTTCGATGCGGGAATCCTTGCGGTAGGCAGCTTGCAATTGATAGTGGACGTAATCCGACTGGGGCAGCGCGTGAGCGGCAGACTCCAAGTGAGCGATGGCTTCCTTGACACTTCCCGCGTCCAGGAGGAGCTTGCCCAACTGATAGTTAGCGTTACCGTTCTCCGGATGGGAAGCAAGGATGGAACGGAAAAGTTCTGTGGCCTCGGTTTGCTTGCCCTGCTCGAGATAAACGAAACCGAGGCCGATCTTGGCATCGGGGTCATCCGGAGAAAGGTTCAGAGCAGCTACAAACTCTTCGGAAGCCTCATTGGGGTGCTGCCAGCGAAGCTGAGCCAGGCCCGCGTAGTAATGGGCTTTTGGCAAGGAGGGATCGCGATCAAGGGCGCGGCGGAAGGATTCCACGGCGCGGGCGTAGTCGGCCATATCGGTCCAAAGCTGGCCAACGAGAAGGATGGCGTCTACGGACAGGTCATTTTTCTCGTATTCCTGGAGCACCTGGGTCGCCTGCTTCAAGTCGCCGACGCGGGCAAGAGAAGCCGCCCAGGCGTAGCCAACCGCAGGATCGCGCATAGCACGCTCGCCAAGCGGGGAGAACGTCTTTACAGTGTCGACGTAGTTGTCGGATGCAAAATAGGCCGAACCGAGCATGGCGCGAACCGGATCATCCGAAGGATTAGCGGCAAGGGCGCTGGAAAGGGCGCGGATGCTTTCCTGATAATTCTGGGCACGAAACGCCGCGACGCCGAGATTGCGCAGCAGACCGGGAATGGAAGGATTCCATCGCTCGGCTTCCTGATAGTGACTGAGCGCTGGAGAAAAGTTACGGCGAATGGCCTCAGATGTGGCGAGGTCATTGAAACTTGTTCCAAGGATAACGCGGAGTCGATTCTCCTCATTCTGCGCAGCCTTCTTACTTTCCTCCGGGAAACCCGAGCGGAGCAAGACAGAACTTTCCAGAGGGGCAGAGGGATCGACGGGCTGACCCAACATCACGGCCTTTTCTTCTTCTTCATGATTCAGGAGGGCCACGACGGCGGCGGCGGAGACTGTGCCTTCGTCGGAGACTTTTCCGGCAACATATTGCTGCGCCTCGGCAAGAGACTGCTTCTGGAATTCGCGCGCGCGGTCGAGGTAGGGAGCGGCTTCGGCGGCACGGCCGGAAGCCGTGAGGATGCGGCCTAGAGTGACGTAGGCCCTGCGGATCTGGTAGCTGCCGCGCGATTCGTCCTTGCCGGTCAGCTGAACGGATTTGAGAAGAAGCGACTCGGCGCTCTGCATATCACCCTGGGCATAGGCGTTCAGGCCGAGGAAAAGCCACGGTTCCGGCCAGGAAGGATCGATATTCGTGGCGGCGGTGAGATGCAGGCTGGCTTCCTCGTAGCGGCGGTCGTTCGAATCGAGATAGCCAAGAAAATAATTGGCCAGAAAATCGCGGGGATAATAGCGCAGTTCGGTGACGAATTCCTGGCGAATCTCCGGGGTATCTGTCCATTCATTTTTCCAAAGCAAGGCGAGCCCGAGGAAGTAATGGGCATGCTGGGTGCGGGTGTCCAAGGCGACGGCGCGGCGCAGTTCCCGGATGGCGTCGTCGACCATTTCCGCATCGCGGTAGGCGCGTCCGAAAAGGACGTGCAGAGAGCCGGAATCGCCCAGGGAGGCCACGATGGTGTCGAAAACTTGCGCGGCCTTCTGTTTGCTTTCGGGATCTTTCAGGGAAAGGTAGCAAACGCCGAGAGCATAAGCTGGTTCAAAATCCGGGTGAAGCTCGAGGGAGCGGGCGAGGGAGTCGATAGCGCCGTGGTAGTCGCGCTTTTTCATCAAGGCTTTGCCCTGGATGTTGAAGGCACGGGCGTTATTGGGATCCGCGAGAAGGGCCTTGTTGGCCTCGGCGAGCGAGTCATCCGGCCGATTCGCGTAGAGGTAGTCGATGGCGAGATCCACATGGGTCTCAGCAAGGTCTTCCCAATCGAGCGAGCGATGGTAAAGCTCTAGAGCCTGAGGGAAAGCACCTTCTACCGTACGAAGATTCCCGAATCGGCGGAGCGCCAGTGCGATCACCCGGATGTTCGCGCGGGCGATGGTGTCGGGATTGCCGGATTCGCGAGCAGCGGCGGCATCTTGCAGGCGTTCTTGCAGCTCGTCTACCGCGGGAGGTTTGTTCTGCTGCGAACTCCCGGCCGCCTTCTGCGTACTACGGCCGGGGGGAGGAACCTGGGGAGCAGCAAAAGCAGGCAGTGAGAGCAAAAGCGCCAGCGCACGAATAGCTCGAACCAAGCAGGTTCGGCGGGCAGACTGGAAACCGGCGGCCAAATCAGAAGGCAAGGTCACAAGAGAAAATCTCCACTAAAATTCTAGCAATAAAACGGACGAAACGTGAAACGTGATTGCGATTGCGGCGGAAACGCTCCGGCCGAAGAGAGTTGATTCCTCACAAAAAAAGGCGGGGCCCGGTACCGCAGGCCCCGCCGCCGAAGAGTTGCTCGAACGCCTGGAAACTGCGTTCGTTAGAAGGTGAACTTCAAGCCATACTGCAGTTCGCGGGCGGGTTTTGTGGCATTCGCGATTCCCCAAACGCCATTTGCACCGCCGCGAGCAGGATTGCCGTAGGCACTGACCACGTTATTGGTTGGGCTGCAAGGATTATATAACTGCTCCGTTACAGGGCCCGTGGAGGTGGTTATGACAACTGGGTGCGTCGCCCCGCAGTATACGCCGCCGCCGTTGTAGAAGAAGCCAGACTGATTGCCGACGCCCTGGACCGAGTTGGCATCGAAGTTGGCATGGTTGAAGGCATTGAAGAAGTCCATGCTGAATCGCAAGTTGAACCTCTCCTTGAAGTGCCAGTTCTTGTACAGCCCCATGTCTGCGTCTACGTAGTGCGGACCTTGGCAGACTCCGCGGCCTGCATTGCCGACCGTGCCGAGCGCCATTCCGATTAAGGTGAAGGCGGCTGGGTTCATGATGTTTGGTCCATTTTGGCCGGAATCGCAGCCGATGCTCGCAACACGGTTCGGGCGCAGATTGTTGCCGTATCCCGTGCCGGTAAGCGCGTTGACCGAACACGGGAAACTCACTCCATTGGCGCTGCACTGCAACGGGCTGGCGTTCGGATCCAGTAGTGCGCCCGCTTGTCCGACGCCGTTCTGATAGACGGTCATGGAATTTCCGTTTTCGGCGGTGAAGATGGTGTTGAACTCCCAACCGCCAACGGTATTCTTGACAAGCTCGTTCTTGTGCTCGAGCTTGGGCAGATAGAAGACTTCGTTCATCACGAAGATGTTCGGCCGGTTGATGGTGGCGTTGCCGCGATCCAAGTGAAGGTTCTGGATGTCCGTGAAGCTGCCTTGGCTGCCGCCGCCATTCGCCGCATCTTCTTCGATATCGGCGATGGTGTGCGACCAGGTGTACGCCGCGTTAAAGGTCGAAAAATTGCCTAGCCTGGAACGGAACATCACCTGGAGTGAATGATAGCTGGAATGGCCGTCGCGGCTGAAATAGTTGATGGCGCCGAAGTTGCCAGCCGGGCGGAGTGAATTAATGCTAGGAGTGGTGTAAGTGCAACTGTTCGCAGGCTGGTTCGGAGCATTGTATATGCCCCCACCCGTGCAAGTGGTTCCAACAGGCCCCGCGGGCCCACTGGTGAAAGAGGTGGTGGCTGAGCTACCAGGCAAGAACGATCCCAACAGGAAGCCGCTCTCAGGTACCTGGTTGATGTCGTAAGTGCTGGTCTGATGAATACCCACGTTTCCGACATAACCCACCTGGAGCGCGGTGTTGCGAGCCAGTTGCTGTTCGACGGAAACGTTCCACTGCCACGAATTCGGCGTGACGGCGCGCGGCGACCTGCCATCGGACGGAGACGTGGAGGCACCCCCCAGCGGAACAGCCGTGTCTAACGGGCGGTTGATACCGCCAGCGCTGATGGAGAAAGGTGCGGTGTTCGATAGACCTACCTGCGGGCTGACGCGTTCGCGTTGATAGAACTGCCCTCCGCCCACGCGCAGAGCAGTCTTGCCGGTCCCGAAGATGTCCCAAGCAATGCCCAGACGAGGAGCGATGTTGTGGTTATTATTCGCAACTAAAGCGCGATCAACACCCGGTGTTCCCGCGCTGAGCGGCAACCCGACTGCGGATGCGGCCGCGGAGCAGAAGTTGGTTCCAGGTACCAGCACTACGCCGTTGCAAGCGTCGTTTGGGTTACCTTTCGGGTTATAGGCGGCGAGACTGAAGGAGGCCATCTGATTGTTGTTGTCGTACGGCTCACGGAGAAATGACCAGCGAAGGCCATAGGTCACAGTGACCTTACGGGTTAACTTCCAGGTGTCGCCGGCGTAGAACTCAAGGTCGTGCCAGCGGCCCTGGTCAACAGGGTTGACGTTGGTTTCGCTTACCCCTCGAATCTGTTGAGGGCAGCCCGGGCCGGCTGTCCCGTTGAAAGCGCTGCACGACGCAGCAGTGTAAGGCAAGGGAGTTCCCGAGCCAGGAATCAGCACGTTGGCCAAGGCGTTTCCGGTTTCTATCGTTTGGCCCCATCCATTCGTGGCGTTGCTGATGCTGAAGGTTGGACGGTCGCTGCCGCCAAACTGGTTTTCCTGTTTAACGTTGTGGCTAAACAGCCCGCCAAATTTCCAAACGTGGGCGCCCTGGACTTTGGATACGTTATCTTGCCACGTGAACAAGTCCATGTGATTGCCGTACCCAACGATGGCCCAAATAGATGCGAAGTTTCCGTAGTTGTTCAGACCGCCCCAAACGGTGGGCAGACCGCCGGCAGTCTTGCCAGAAGATGGCCAAACGGAAGGCATGGCAGTATCGAACTGCGTGCCCAAAGTCGGATCAGTGCCCCCCGGAGCGACAATGATGGCGTTGTGGGCATAGCCGAACTCAAAATCGTTGATCAGACTGTTGCTGATTTGCGACGTGAGTTTGCCCATGACACTCTTCGAGGGCTGCTGCCAACTGCCCTGGTAGGTGGCGAAGTTGTCATCGCCCCAACCAAACGCGTTGTTGGGAGCCGGGAAACTCCAGGCATCCTGCGTATAGCGGAAGCTGATGCGATGCTTCTTTGTCAGGTCGTAGTCAAGGCGCACATTTTCTTCGCGCCAGGGCACGCGGCTGCCCTGGTTTTGCGCGAAATTGAAGTTCGTTCCCGGGACGAGAGTGGTCCGGTTGGGAAGCGGGTAGTACGCGGCCAGCAACTGCCCCGCCTTATCGGGATTCGCGATCCCGTATTGATTGCCTGCTACCTGAAAACCTGCAGGAATGTTCGAGCTTGCTGTCCAGACATTGGCGTTGGTCGGGGTCGGGGTATTGGTAAACGTGGCTGGTGGTGGTGCGTTGCAGGTCGTATTCTGTGTTTCAAGAGTTCCGATCTGAGTATTGGTTAAGACCGTAGTTGGACCGGCACCGTTAAGTGCTGTTAGAGCAGCGTTTACGTCCGCGCTGAAATCACCGCCGCGTTCTGCCGCGTTGGGCATGCAATTCTCAACAAGCACGCCCCGAATGTCCCGGTTCCATTCCTCGTTCCACCAGAAGAACAATTTGTCCTTCTTGATCGGACCAGCAACGTAGTAGCCCCAGTCATTGCGGCGAAGCGGCGGCTTTGCGACTCCAGCAGCATTGTTGAAGAAATTGTTCGCATTCAGCGCGTCGTTGCGGCCTTCATAGAAAGCACCACCGTGGAACTGATTTTCGCCGGACCGCGTGGTGATGCTGATGATCGCGCCGGATGCTTGTCCATATTCCGGGCCGTAAGAGTTGGTTAGCATCCTGAATTCGGCGACGGCATCAACGGAGGGGTATATCAGAATGGTACGGTTGGAGCCCACGTCGTTGTTGTTCACGCCGTCGATCAGGAACAAGTTGTTGGTGCTGGGGTTGCCGTTGACCGAGAAGTCCGAACCGCCCTGCAAACCCTTGTCCTTGGAGTCGAACTGGTTATTGGCAGAGACGCCGGGCTGAAGCTGGGTCAAGGCCATGAAGTTGCGGCCGTTCAGGGGAAGCTCGCGAACCTGCGTGCCTTCGATCACCGCGCCGACGTCAGCAGTGGTGGTCTGTACCTGAATGTCGCTCGCTTCCACGGTGACCATCTCGGTGGCGGCACCGAGCTCCAATTTGGCATTGACTTCCGTAGGCGTCGAGACGTGAACGTCAACGTTCTTGGCAATGAACTCTTTGAAGCTCGCCGCCTTGACCGTCACCTCATAAACACCAACGTTAACGGCTGGAAAGGAAAAGGATCCCAGATCCGTAGTCGTGGCAGTCGAAGTTGCGTTGGTGCCGACATCGCGGAGCGTAACGGTGGCGCCCGCAACTGCCGCACCGGAAGGATCCGTTACCGTACCGCGGACCGATCCGGCGTAGTTCTGCGCATGAGCCGCAAATGGAATCGCCAGCACCAGCACGAGTGCGCAGAACAAAGCGCGAATCACGCGCGAATGGCCGAACGATTCATTTGTATTTGAAAATCGAATCTTCATTCGTTTACCCCTCGAGAAGAATTTGCTCGAACTGGGAGAGCATGCCGCCGACGCTTTGGAGCGCCTGCCGAAGACTCATGTTCTCCTTCACCCCGCAAAACAACAGAAAAAGGACTCAAACCCCTAAAGCACTACGGGACGTAATGCTTTTCTAGTAGGGAGGTATTTAGTACCAATACGGGAAACTTGTCAAGCCGAAATAATGATATTCTAAAGAAAAAATAATGATATCCTAGCCCAGAAAGAGGGGGGGGGCTGGTGACCCTTCAGGTTGGGAACTTTGGACGCTGCAAGACGCAATATCCTTAACATGGGTAGTATCGCAGGGTTCACCGGGATAGCCGGTGGCGAGGCGGCCAGCCAAAAGGTTGCCCAAGTCTGGCCCCAAGTTAAGCTAGAATCTGGGCTTACGAGAAGCTGGTGAACCTAGTCAGACATGTACTCACGCCTGGGTCCACCTACTCCATGCCACTTTGTAGTAGATGCTCGGAGGAATCCGTTGATCACGCCGCCACCGAGAAAGAAGCCGGGCCAGCGCACCGAAGGCAAAGTCACCCTCAAGACCATTGCGGAGCAGCTCGGTCTGACGCCCGGCACAGTCTCCGCCGCCTTGAACAATTCCCCGGCGGCTCGCTCCATCCCTGATCACACCAAGAATCGTATCATCGAAGCGGCGCAGGCCTTGAATTACAGGCCGAATTTTTTTGCGCGCACCTTGCGATTGCGGAGGACTTACACGATTGGCGTGATCGCCGAAGAGATTGGCGACGCTTACGGTGCGATGGTGATCAGCGGCATCGAGGAATACCTGCGCAAGAATAATTATTTTTTCCTCACTGTGATTCACCGGCACGATCCAAGACTTCTTCAAACTTACGCGCAGATGCTCTTGACGCGGGGCGTAGAAGGCTTCATCACCACGGACACATCCATTTCAGAAAAACTCGCGCTGCCGACCGTGGCGGTCGCGGGACACGAGCGCGTCGAAGGCGTTACCAACATTGCGCTGGATCACAAGCGCGCCGCGAGGCTGGCTCTCGAACATCTGCAAGGGCTCGGCCACGAAGAGATCGCATTCATCCAAGGCCAGACGATGAGCTCAGATTCCGCCGTGCGCTGGAGCGCCATCTGCGAGGTCGCGCAGGAGCTTGGAATCCGCATCCGCCCCGAACTGACCATCCAGTTGGAAGGCACTGATTCGACGCCGGGGATTGGATATCCTTTTGCAAAACAACTACTGGCGCGGAAACAACCCTTCACCGCGCTCTTCGCGTACAACGACATTTCGGCCATCGGCTCAATCTGGGCGATCCACGAAGCGGGGTTACGCGTGCCGCAGGATATCTCGGTCGTCGGATTCGATGACATTCCGGGGGCAGCTTACGCAAATCCAGGACTCACCACGGTGAGACAGCCGCTGATCAGAATGGGACAGATCGCGGCGCAGACGCTCGTCGATCAAATCGAAGGACGCGGCGAATACGTGCCGGAGATTGCCATCGAGCCGGAGTTTATTGTGCGCAAATCAACGGGACTGGCTCCCGGGCGAAATGCGCGCGTCACCAGAGAAAGCCTCACGCGCTCAGCCGCCCCAGAGGGTCTGTAGGCACCGGCGACTTTCGCCACAAGTACTCTCCGGAAATCCCTTTAAGGCGTTGGCCTGCCACTGATCGGTGAAACGGCGGTTGTCGCTGGAGCTTTCTGTTCCTCGGCTTTGAGTTTTTCGTAAAGCAGCAGTTGCTCGTGCGCCTGCTGCGTGAGGCCCAGGCGCGTGTAGGTCAATGAGAGCTGGTAGTGGTTCTGCGATTCGCCGGGTGAGAGCAAGATAGAGTGCTCGAGCGCATCGCGAGCGCATGAGAGATCCCCCACCTGTAGGCACAGTCCTCCTAGAGCGCTCTGCGCGTCGCTGTTCTTCGGATTGCCCGCCACACTTTTCGCCAGAGACTTTGTCGCGCCCTCCAGGTCTCCTTCCGTTTTTTCGATCAAGCCCAGGTAGTAAAGAGCGCCCGGATCCGCGGGGTTCTGCTTGAGACAGATCTCGAGATGCTTTCGTGCCTCTGGGAGGTCGTGCAAATCATAGACGATGCCGGCCATCGTCAAGTTCATCTCTCTATCCTCGGGATGGACGGCAAGAACCTTGGCGGCATAAGGCTTGGCATCCTCCCATTTATGAACCCCAAAGAGAGAGAGGGCCATGTAATAAGCTGCACGAGGATCATCGGGTTGGAGCGACTGCAGCCTCCTGGCGGATTCCAAGGCCTCATTCGGCAGATTGGCATAGAGCAAGGCCGTAACAAGTCCCTGAAGAATGTCAATCCGCTCCGGCGCAAGTTTCTGAGCACGCTTGAAGAAACCAACTGCCTGGTTCCAGTCCGAGTTCTCCCCAGAAACCCGCCCTGCCAGAACGAGGGCATCCAGTGAACGTGAGGATCGCTGCAGGACTAGCGATAAGGTGTGCAGCGCCTCTTCGCGTTTTCCCAGTCCATCCTCCGCGCGGGCCAAGTCGAGCAGAAATCGATCGGTTTGTTTCTGCCGCGGCGCCGCAGCTATCAATACTTCTTCGGCGCTGCGGAAGGCACCGTGATCCAGCAGGAGTTCAGCAAGCTGCGGCACAAGATCCGGGTTCTTCCCGGCAATCTGGATCATGGCTTGGATTTCGACTGCTGCTTTCTGCTGCTGCTGCATTCCGAAATAGTCCCCGGCAAGAATGGGAAACAGATCGGGCGAGCGTTTGGCAGGAGGGATCTTGCCGGCGGCATCGAGCGAGGCTGTGAACTGGCCCATATTCAAGTACAGAGTAGCCAAGGCAAGATTTGCCTTGGCATCTTGTGGATTAATTCTCAGCGCGTCGAGGTATGCTCCCTTGGCAGCCTCGATTTTCCCTTCCGCTAGATAAGCATCTCCTACATTCCGGCGCGCTTCAAACAAGTTTGGATCGATCTGGATGGCCTTCAGAAAAGAGGTTTCCGCGTCGGCGTATCGTGTTTCGCGCATATACACAACTCCGAGCAAGCTCCGGGCTTTGGCGGAGTTTGGTTGCTTGGACAGGAAATTCTGCAGGGCGCGTTCCGCGGGCTCGAGTTTCCCCTGACGGATGAGTGAGGAAATCTCTGCCAAATCCGGAGCCTGGGCGCGGGCAAGCCATTGGCAGTTCAGAGCTAACGCCGCACTTACAAAAAGGAGCGCCGCAGCGGAGCCACGGCAGGTGCGGCACAGAACTTGAGTCATCTTGAGGCTGAATCTCATGGCGGTACGCCTCTAATCTTAACTCACATTATAGAGTTGCCTCCCCAACTAACCTTTCAGACCCAGCCGCCATCTATGGTTGGTAACGGTTTTAACGGAGGGAAACCGATTTTGAAGGGGGTTCAATGCTGCCTCGATCGTTTCCTCTTTTTGCTTTCTTGGCCGTTTCCATTGCCGGAATACTAGCCACTCTGTACGGCGCCCAAGAGGCGGTATTGCCGGAGGTGCATTATCCAAGATTTGACGCAGGGCTGCTTTCTCTCCCGGCAAGAAAGGAGTTGCAACTCCAATCCGCCAGCCAGTTCAAGGTGTTTTACCAGTTTCATTTTACGGATCAGTTGAAGCAGAGTGGAATCACCTTCGTCAACAGAGCGGTACCCTATGCGAAAGAACTCTACATGCCTGTTCATTACGACCATGGAACGGGTCTGGCCGTCGCCGACGTTGATGGGGACGGCCTGTACGACATCTACTTCGTGAATCAACTCGGCGGGAACGAGCTCTGGAAAAATCTGGGCAATGGAAAATTCAAGAATATCACCGAGGAAGCCGGTGTCGGCTTGAAAGATCGCGTCAGCGTCAGTGCCTCTTTCGCGGATGTCGACAACACGGGTCACCAAGACCTCTACGTGACCACCGTCAATCAGGGAAACGTCCTCTTCGAAAACGACGGCAGTGGCCACTTCAAAGACATCACCGAGCAAGCGGGACTAAGCTTGGTCTCGCATTCCTCGGGGTCTGTCTTCTTTGATTACGATAACGACGGCTTGGTCGATCTGCTCGTCTGCAATGTCGGTGTGTATACCAGCGACGAAAAAGGCCCCCACGGAGAATACGCCGGGCTAAAGGATGCATTTTCCGGTCATCTCCATCCCGAGCGCTTCGAACACCCAGTTCTGTACAAGAATTTGGGCCACCATAAATTCAAAGACGTCACCGCGGAGGTCGGCCTCAACCCTCACGGATGGTGTGGCGATGCCACCTTCGCTGACGTAAACGGCGATGGCTGGCCCGATGTTTTCTTCCTGAACATGCAGGGATCAGATCAGTATTTCGAGAACGTAGAAGGCAAGAGGTTTGTCGAGAAAACGCAACAGTATTTTCCTAAGACGCCCTGGGGAAGCATGGGCGTAAAATTCTTTGACTACGATAACGATGGCCGAATGGATCTTTTCGTCACGGACATGCACTCCGACATGATGGACGAGATCGCTCCCCATAACGAGAAGGAGAAAGTCAAAACTCACCCGCCGGATGACGTCCTGGGTGGCCCGGCCGACAAATTCATCTTTGGCAACGCCTTTTATCACAACCTTGGTGGAGGCAAGTTCGAGGAGATTTCTGACAAGATCGGCGTGGAACAGCTTTGGCCCTGGGGTATTAGCGTTGGCGATGTCAACGCGGACGGATGGGATGATATTTTCATCACCGCCGGGATGAATTTTCCCTTCCGCTATGGCATCAACTCGATGCTGCTGAACAATCGGGGCGAGAAATTCCTCGACTCCGAATTCCTCCTCGGAATTGAGCCGCGCCAGAGGCCCTATACTCCATGGTTCGTCATGGATTGCACCAACCAGGAAGTTTTAGCGGACTTGGGCAAGTCTGTCTGCGAGGGACAAACGCAAAAGGTCAACGTGATGGTTCCCCGCGCAAGCCGGTCCTCCGTGGTATTTGATCTTGACAACGACGGTGACCTGGACATTGTCACCAACGATTTCAACTCCGAACCTCAGGTACTGATCAGCGATCTCGCCCAACAGAAGAAAATACACTGGCTCAAGGTCATCCTCATCGGCACAAGATCCAACCGCAACGGTTTGGGCGCGACCGTTCGCGTGCACGCGAATGGCCAGATCTACACAAAGTATAACGATGGCAAATCCGGTTACCTCTCGCAGAGTGTCCTGCCGCTCTACTTCGGCCTCGGCGATGCAACCAAAATAGATCGCATCGAGGTCAATTGGCCATCGGGGCGCAAACAGGCGGTTAGTAAGGGCCTACATGACAACCAAACGTTGAGAATTACCGAACCCACGGAATGATTGATCCCCGAAATCGCGTAACCGATACTGAAGTCTTCGACCTGCCACTTCCTCGTCAATGCGTTACCAGGGGATGAGGAGGCCAAATCATAGGCCATTGCCGCTCCTCTTGCAGTCCCGAAAACTGCTTAAGAACCTCAATACGCGAGCCTTCTTAGGCCTAGTGACCGCTACAAGCTGTGGAGTTCGTGGTCTGCTCTTAAACCGCGAGCAACGATTCAAATTGGAAAAGCATTCTTACTTTATCCCGACAGTGCTTTCACCTAGACTAAAGAAGGGTTCACACCATTCCTCGAAACATGCGAGCAATCACCATTCTCCTTGCAGTCTTCTTGCTGGCCAGCGCGTCCTGGTGTCAAACCCCACCAATCCATTTTCGCGAAATTGGAGCCCAGGCCGGACTCAGTGCGGTTCCCTTCAGCTCGATGAAACAACAATACGTCGTGGAAACGATCTCCGGGGGAGTGGCCCTGTTCGATTGCGACAACGATGGGAAGCTCGACATCCTGGTGGTGAATGACGCGACGATCGAACAAGCCCGCGCCGGCGGGGTTCCCATGGTCACGTTGTATCACCAAGGCGAAAATCTGAAATTCAAGGACATCACCAAGGAAGCGGGTCTCACACGAAAAGGGTGGGGGATGGGCATTGCCGTGGGCGATTACGACAACGATGGCCTGCCCGACATCTATGTAACGGGTTACAACGGGAACGTGTTGTATCACAACCTGGGAAACTGCAAGTTTGAAGATGTGACGGAAAAAGCGGGGGTTGCCGGCGGGGGATTCAGCGCCGGCGCGGCCTGGAGCGACTACGATCGCGATGGATTACTAGACCTTTTTGTATCGCGATACGTGCATACGGATTTGAATCATCTGCCCACCGCGGAAAGCAACGCGCCTAACTTCATGCACAAGGGCCTGCACGTGGAAAACCCGTGGACGATGGAAGGAGAGACAGATTTTCTCTTTCACAATCGCGGTGACGGCACGTTTGAGGAAGTCTCCAAGAAGGCCGGAGTCGATGATCCGGGGAGACATTTTGGATTAGGGGTTGTTTGGGGCGATTACGACAACGACGGATGGCCCGATTTATACGTTGCCAACGATTCCAATGCGAACTACTTATACCGAAACAAGCACGACGGAACCTTTGAGGAAGTCGCGCTACTGACAGGCGTAGCTCTCAGCCCGGAGGGTCAGGAACTCGGCTCCATGGGGGTGGACATGGCCGATTTTGACCGCGACGGGCGACTGGACATTGTGGTAACGAACTACGCCGACCAACCAAAAGATCTATATTGGAATCAGGGTGCCCAGGGATTCTCGGATCTCGCTTATTCCTCAAAAATCAGCAAGACGGCGCTGCCGTACGTTGGCTGGGGAACAGGATTCATCGATTTTGACAACGACGGTCTCCCCGATATCCTCATCGCAAATGGCCACACCTATCCGGGAGTGGATACAATCCCGAATAGTGTCAAGTATCGCCAGCCTTTGCAGCTCTACCGGAATAACGGAAATCGGACCTTTGAAGAAATCGCAGGGGCCGCCGGCCTAAACGACGGTCCGTTGCAAGCGCGGCGTGGCGTGGCCTTTGGGGACATCAACAACGACGGAAACATCGACATGGTTGTTTTCAATGTTGGTGCGCCACCCTCCCTATTCCTGAACGAAACGCATAATTCGAACCATCGGGTGCTCTTCAAACTGGTGGGCACCAAGAGCAATCGCGAGGCAGTTGGAGCGCGTGTGACGGTGACCAGCGCCACGCGCTCACAGATCGAGGAAGTGCGTGCCGGATCCAGCTATTTGTCCACGAATGATCCGCGTCTCCATTTCGGGCTTGGCGCCGATGCGGTGATGGAGAAAGTGGAAATCCGATGGCCTGGCGGAAAAGTAGAAGCGCTGCGCAACGTTGCCGCCGATGCGATTTATACGATCGTTGAGGGCGAGGGAATCAAGGATACCTTTAAACTGTCGCCACCCTAAGCGCGCTAACTCACGAGATCCCGCGCCACAGCAAATCTTTGTGCAATGCTCTAACCGGAGCTATTTCGACGGCAGGGGTTTACGCGGGAGCTTCTCTTCGCGCATCGCCAGGTTGAATATAAAGGATGCCGCAACGGCGGCGGATTGCTTCAGGTCGTCAGCGAGGACATGGTCATACGTATCCATATTGGTATGCGGGGCGCGCGTGTTGTTGCCTTCCATGTAGTCCCGGATGAATTCGAATCCGGGCAGGCCAATCTCATCAAATGAAACGTGGTCGGTGGCGCCAATGTTGGCGAGCGAGAGCGTAGAAGCGCCCAAATCCTTGAATGGCTCCAGCCACGCGCGGAAAATCGGCCGCACCGCTTCGTTCCCCTGCAGGTAAACTCCGCGGATACGGCCCGTGCCGTAGTCAAAATTGAAATATCCGGCAAATTTTTCGTACTCCGGCTTGAATTCGTATCGCACGCCCCCCGGCTGGCCTGCAGCGGCGTCCACCTTGCGGCCAAAGTGTGCGGCGACATACGCGTGTGAGCCGAGAGTTCCCTGCTCTTCCGCGCTCCACAAACCGATTCGAATGGTGCGCCGCGGCTTCCAGCCGAGTGATTGCTCCATTGATCGAAGGATGCGAACAACTTCAAGAGCCGACGCTGCTCCGGCGGCATTGTCGGTGGCGCCCGTCGCCGAGTGCCAGGAGTCAATGCTGCCTCCGACCATCACAATTTCATCTTTCAAGTCGGTGCCGGGAATTTCGGCGATCACGTTGTAGCTCATCGGGTCGTCATCGTAAAAGCGCGCGCTGATATTCACTTCCAGCTGCACCGGAATGCCCCGTGCCAGCAAGCGGATGATGCGATTGTATTGTTCCGCGGCGACGTTGGCTTGTGGTATCAACGCGGGCCTGCTGAGATCCCACGCGTGCGCGCGCTTGTCGAAGGGCACTTCCGACGAATTGGGGACCGTAGCGGCAGTAACATATACTGTGCCAGCGTCGCGATACGATGGCTGCAACACCACGGCCGCGCCTTCCGATTCGACAAATTTCCACTTGCGATAGTTCAGTTCCTCTGTAGCGCGCTGCTCGGGTGTGAATTGAAAAGGTTTTTCCTCGGGCGGCAGCGGAGCACTCGCGAGCCGCTGCAAATCTTCGTCGGTTTGCCGTTGCGCCGGCGGCTCAAACAGCGGATCAACCTGGCGCGCCCCCGAGAAGAGCACAATCTTCCCACGCAGCTTACCCTTGTACTTCTCTAGTTCGGCCGCGCTCTTTACGTCCAGGAAAACGACTTCGCCGCGAATCGTGCCGTTCGTGCTCGGGCTCCATGCCTTGGGATAAGCAATCAACGGGCTGAACCCCGGCGAAATCATGTTGGCCGTAAAACCTTCGAGCGACCACCCGCGCCCAAACGGTCCCCAAGCCTCCAGATGCGCGTTGGCTAGCCCCCACTCGCGCAGCTTATCGCGCGCATACTCCTCAGCCCGCTTCAGCCCCGGCGAACCAGTCAACCGCGGGCCGCTGACATCGCTCAGCTCCGCAACCATCTCCGTAATCTGCGAGTGGTTGAGCGCCGCGTCACGGATCTGCTTCACCGCTACGAGATCTATTTTCTCCGCCGAAGATTGCGCTGCGAGGGCGGAAGCGAACAACAACATGCCGGAGAGGAGCACCGCGAGAGCTGCAAAATGTCTGAGTGAAAAACACTGTGTGCGCACTGCTTGCGGCATGGCATACCCCTACTCTGTGATTTGTCCTATCAGCAAGACGCGACGAAGAGGGTTTTGTTAACGTGGAAGAGGGCAAAGTTTCCCAAACCCAGCTGCAGCATGTACATCCACAAATCGTTCAGATTTCCCGCGCCCCAGCTGATTCTCCGTACGCGCCGAAGAGCCACAAATTCCCTTTGGCATCTACCCAACGCGTAGGAAAAACACGGCCGCCCGCGTATTACCGGGAGCAAGCGATCCCTGCGTGCTACAAGTGGGATCGGCCTACTTTCGCCTTGACAGCATTGCGATCGACGGCGTAGCTTCTCGATTCATCGTTACTTTTTCCGCTACGTTTCTCCCAGGAAGCGAGATCTGCGGGAAGCAAATCACTCTTCGATGAAAACAACGCAACCGCCCGCAGGCCTGCGTGCAACGGTAATGGCGATCGCCGCACCATAAGATGGGGAAAGCCGCTGGACTTAGCCGTGTTTTCTTGAGAGGCAACGCATGAAGAGACTTAGGATGACCAAATCGAATGTGGTGATTCTCCTCTTTGCTGCCCTCTTCCTGTTTGTACTGCCGCCTCTCACACCTTACATCGATATCCCGAAGTTGGGAAAAATTGGGTTGAGTGGCATGCAGATGTTTTATGGGGTTCTCTCTCTGGAAATCGTTCTGGCCGTTTATATTTTTGGCGTTGGAGTATTGTCGCGAAGCCAACCGCAGCCAATCTCTGCCGGCTACCCGCCCCAGCCGGGAAGCATCCCCGCTCCAACGGTGCAACCGGGTCCCACACCCCCCGCACAAAAAAGCACACCGCCCGTGACGCCGCAGGGAGGCCACTGAAATGCTCTCGCTCATCGAAACTCTCACCGGTTTTACCGCCATCATGCTGATGTTGAGCCTGCTGGTAAAGACGCTGACATCGGTGGTCAAGAATCAGGCCGACTATTATTCCGACAATCTGAAACATGAAGTCCAGCGTCTGGCGCTGGAGACCACCGGAAAAACCTGGGACACTTTGATGCAAAATCCAAATACTCCAGACTGGGCGCGGAATATCCATTGGGAGCGTCTGGGCGACCAATTTTTGACTCCTGCCTACATGGGCTGGTTTCTCAAACAATTGGATCAGAACGCGCGCGTCTTCGACCTGGATACCCGCCTCAAGATTCACGTCGCCAACGTAAATTATGCCTTTCAACTTAGGATGAAAAACCTGGCGCTGGCCTTGGGATTGGGGCTCTGCCTTTTCGGAAACATCAACGCGTTGACGATCTGGAAATCGCTTTATACCGACCAACAATTGCGCGCGACGTTTTCCGGCCCTTACGCCGACAAGGCCGCGACACTCGCCAATGCTCAGGCCACACAAGGCACGGACCCAACCAAGAAACCGACGCAAGACGAACTGGATTCGCAGATCAAAAGCCTGCAGAAAAATATGCGCGGCTTTTTGACCGATGTAAGCTTCGGCATCGGCCGGGTCTGGCGGGCGAACGCCCAAAACGAGCCGGGCAACGAAAAAAAATCCGTCGAATTCTTCTTGTATGAATTTTTGGGCTCGCTCTTGACGGGAATTATGGTGAGCATCGGCGCGCCTTACTGGCACGACATCCTGCAAGCTCTTTCCGCACTGCGGCCCGACAAGGCAAATGCCTGAACGCGCGGCATAGGAAAATCTCAATGAGCCCACGCGCAAATTTCTCCGGCAGGTTTTCGCCACAGGTCGCACTTCCTCGGATTCCAGCAAGGTGGCGCACATGAGCGTCTATCTCCTCGGAGCGCGAGGCCCAGAGGTGGTGCAGATCCAGCAGCGGTTGACGCAACTTCAATTTTATTCCGGGTCGGCGGATGGCATTTTCGGAGGTGGCACGGACGCGGCAGTCCGCGCTTTCCAGCAATCCCAAAACCTTACGGTGGACGGACAAGTCGGCCCGGAAACCTGGGGCGCGCTTTTCAATGGCGCGGC
>Ga0207061_1052_pt1 | contig 32404 bp, 30 predicted proteins | sample Alteio_BWMinCont_31_FD_153275 | JGI IMG/M metagenome (GOLD analysis project Ga0207061, IMG submission 153275) | Enriched cells from forest soil in Barre Woods Harvard Forest LTER site, Petersham, Massachusetts, United States -... | ecosystem: Environmental > Terrestrial > Soil > Temperate forest >... | reverse complement strand
GGCACCAACTGTGCGCAGTGCCACACCGTTCAGGGCTGGAACAATTCCGTCCAGCAGGTAAAAGATCACCAGAATCGCTTTCCGCTCTTGGGCGCGCACGCCGCCGTGCAGTGCGAGGATTGCCACAAGAGCGCAGCAGTGGGCCAGTACCAGGGCCTCTCGACTGCTTGCGTCTCGTGCCACCTGACGGATTTTCAAAAGACCACGAATCCGAATCACGTATCGGCGCAGTTCTCACAGACCTGCGAAACGTGCCACTCTTTTGACAGTTGGTTGGGTGCGAAATTTGACCACAGCACCACAGGTTTTCTGCTCACTAACGGCCATGCCAACGTGCCTTGCGCTTCCTGTCACATCAACAACAACTACAATCTGAAGATTGCTCCCACGGATTGCGGCAACTCGCAGTGCCACCTGACCACCTGGCAGCAGACCTCCAACCCCAAACATTCGTCCTCTCCGAATGTTTTCCCAGTGGCCACCTGCTCCACCTGCCATACCACCGTCTCGTGGCTGACAGCGACCTTTGATCACACCACCACAGGCTTCCCGTTAGCGAATTCGCACCAGATGGCGCCAGCGGGCAAGGTCAGCGCTTGCACGGACTGCCACATCAATAGCAATTACAATCTGACGATTCAGCCGACCGACTGCGGCAACTCGCAATGCCATTTGAACACCAATTACGGCGGCGGTTGGCAAGGAACGAACAATCCTGTGCACTCGACGTCCGGTCCCACGTTCGCGGCGGCGAATTGCTCGAATTGCCATAACACGATCTCGTTCCTGACCGCCACGTTTGATCACAGCAGCACAGGCTTCCCGCTAGCGAATTCACACCAGTTGGCGCCAGCGGGCAAGGTCAGCGCTTGCACGGACTGCCACATCAACAACAATTACACCTTGACGATTGGTCCCACGGACTGCGGCAACTCGCAATGTCATTTGAATACCAACTACGGCGGCGGCTGGCAAGGAACGAACAATCCCGTGCACTCTACGGCAGGCACAGCCTTTGCCGCGACGAATTGCTCGAACTGTCATAACACGGTCTCGTTCCTGACCGCCACGTTTGACCACAGTACTACGGGCTGGCCACTTCTCGGTTCTCACCAAATGGCGCCCGCGGGGAAAGTGAATCTTTGCACGGACTGCCACCTCAATAACAACTACACGTTTACATCCGCGAATACGGATTGCTACGGCTGCCACCAGGCCGCCTGGAACAGCACGCCTACCTTTGGCGGGGCGGTGCCGAATCACATTACGGCGGGCTTCCCGACTTCGCTGTGCTCGCAGTGCCATGACACCATTGTGTGGACGGATTCGACGTTCAATCACGCCAACACCGGATTCCCGCTGACGAATTCGCACCAGATCATCCCGGCCGGAAAAGCGAAGGACTGTGACCAGTGCCATGTGGGGAACTACTCAACGCTGGCGATCCAGCCGAATGACTGCGGGAACTCGCAGTGTCACCTGACGACCTGGCAACAAACCAATAACCCGACACACTCGAGCGCCGGAGCGCCGTTTGCCGCGGCGAACTGCTCGACGTGTCATAACACCATCGCTTGGACAACAGCGACCTTTGATCACAGCACCACGGGCTGGCCTCTGACGGGTTCGCACCAGTTGGCGCCGGCGGGCAAGGTGAACCTCTGCACCGACTGCCACATCAATAACAACTACACCTTCACAAGCGCGAACACGGATTGCTACGGCTGCCACCAGACAGCCTGGAACAGCACGCCGACGTTTGGCGGGGCTGTGCCGAATCACATTACGGCGGGTTTCCCGACTTCGCTGTGCTCGCAGTGCCATGACACGATTGTGTGGACGGATTCCACCTTCAATCACGCCAACACCGGATTCCCGCTGACGAATTCGCACCAGATTGCGCCGGCCGGCAAGGTGACGGGCTGCGACCAGTGCCATGTGGGAAATTATTCGACGCTGGCGATCCAGCCCACGGACTGCGGGAACTCGCAATGCCACCTGACGACGTACAACGGGACGAACAATCCGGTGCACTCGACCGCTGGCGCACCGTTTGCCATCGCAAACTGCTCGACCTGCCACAACACGATTACGTGGACTACCGCGACGTTTGACCACAGCACGACGGGCTTTCCGCTCACGGGTTCACACCAACTGGCGCCTGCGGGCAAGGTGAATCTTTGCTCGGACTGCCATATCGGGAATAACTACACCGCTGGATTCCCCGCGATGGATTGCGGCAACTCCCAGTGCCACCTGAAAGATTGGAACAACACGCCGACGTTTGGGGGGAACGTGCCGAACCATATCACGGCGGGCTTCCCGATTTCGCTGTGCTCCACGTGCCACGACACACTTCTCTGGACAGACGGAAAGTTTGACCACTCCACCACGGGATTCCCGTTGCAGGGGCCGCATATGTTGCCGCCACGCACGGCTGTTACGGGCGCGATTGGGCCGATGGTTAATGCCTGCACGGACTGCCACATCGGAGGGAACTACGCGACTGGCTACCCGACGACGGACTGCTACAGCTGCCACACGACTTACTATACCAACGCGCAAACCTATAGCACGACCGCACCAAATCACGTGGCTGCGAATTATCCCACCACTTGCGTAGCCTGCCACACCACTTACGTGACCACGGCATGGTTAGGGGCCGTATTTAACCATACATATTTCCGAATTCCGCACCATGCGTCCGTGTGCAGTGACTGCCACATTGTGTCGACGGACTACTCGCAGTTCGCCTGCACGAGCTGCCACACGGTGCCGACCGCACACCGGCCAGGCATGTCGCATCCGAACGTGAATGGCTATATCCCGCCGCCGCAGCCGGGTTCCGCGACGGTCTGTTACAACTGCCACAAAGGCTAACCGAACGCGTCGATCGTCGCTTCGATTCCTGTTCGCGGGGAAAAAAACGGTGGGGGTACTGAAGCCGAGGAAAACAGAGAAGAAAGGGGGGTTCAAGTCATTAGGGGGAAGAGCACAAGGAAGCGGCTGAAACGGAATGCCGGTGCCCAGCGACTGCTGGGCGCTGCGCTTTCCGCCTTCTTGACAATTGTGCTCTTGCTTGCCGCAAAAGTCCCCAGTGCTCGGGCCCAGGCTCCTGAAGGTCCGGCACCCGCTCCTACGGCGCCTCCGCCGCAGGCCAGCAACAAGCCTGCGGTATTCCGCGTGAAGTATGTGGGCGACAACACGACCTACATCGAGGCAGGCCGCAACGCCGATTTGCAGGAGGGCATGAAACTCTCGGTAGTGGAAGCCCCGCCCGATGGAGTGATTGCGGAAGGTATTCAATATCGCGGCTATCAGCACGTGGCCGAACTCGTGGTTTCCTCGGTTTCCGACTCCTCGGCGGTGTGCGACATCGTGACCGCCAACGGTGAACTGAAGGTTGGACAGGCGGCATTTCTGACGCCGGAGAGCGTTTTGACACGGCATCAAACCGAACTCGCCGCCGACGAAGACAAATACCCCATCGTAATGACGTTCACGTCGGGGGATCCTCTGGACGAAGAGATTCGCGAAGTGCGCGAAACCAAAGAGACGCAGTTAAGCCCCATGCAGCGCATGCGTGGCCGCATCGGATTCAACTACGGCTATACCACCGAATCCGGAGGATTCAGCTCCCGTCAGGTGGGGTTGGTCATTGACGCGGATATGCAGAATATCGGCGGCAGTTACTGGAATTTTGTTGGCGCCTGGCGTGGGAACATGGGCTCTAGCAGCACCAGTCTTCCCGGCGCAGCAACGCAAACACTTACCGACCTCGTGAATCGTACGTACCGCATCGGCTTCACCTATCAGAACCCGTATTCTCCGGTGACGATGGGAGTCGGACGCTTGTTTGTGCCCTGGGCGCCCAGCCTGAGTACTATCGATGGCGGCTACTTTGGCAGGAAGATCGCGCGCAAAACGACGTTTGGTTTTTTTGGCGGCTCCACTCCCGACCCTTCCTCTTGGAGTTACAACCCCGACCAGCATATTGCCGGAGCGCTAGTAAACGTGGAATACGGCGGCTTCGATCATTTCCGGATGTTCAGCACGGCGGGTGTGGCGCTGACCAGCATCCAGTTTAAGGTCGCGCGCCAATTCGCTTTCTTTGAAAACACCTGGTCGTGGAAGCGCTACGTGTCCTTTTACAATTCCTTGCAGGCCGATGCGGCGAGGAAGTCGCCGCTCGTCAATGGCGGCAGCAATCCCACGGGGGTCTCGCAGAGCTTTTCGACACTGCATTTCCAGCCGGTCAAGCTGTTTGGCTTTGGGGTGAATCACAATTACTTCCGCACCCTGCCGACCTTCGATCCGCGATTGCTGGGAACCGGCCTGCTTGACAAGTTCCTGTTCCAGGGCTTCAGCGGCGATGTCCGGCTCGATTTGCCGGAACACATCGGCCTGTTCGCCAGCCTGGGCGAGAGCAAGACGACCACGGACAAGAAGAGCTCGCTCAACCAGGCCTACGGCATTTCCTTCGGCAACATCTGGAAAACCGGCATTTTCGCCGATGCGCATTACTCGAAATTCAACAGCTCGTTCGGGAGCGGCAAATACACCGCGTTGTCGCTCTCGAAAAGCCTTTCGGATACCCTGCGCTTGCAGGTCTATGGCGGCCATCAGATGTTCAACTCCCCGCTGTCAACCAATACGAACTCCAATTTCGTGAATGGCGTGGTGGACTGGAATGTCGGCGCACGGTATTTCCTGGAAGGGAATTTCGGCTGGTACCACGGCACGGCCCTGAGCTACACGCAGTGGTCCAGTGTTTTTGGCTACCGCCTCGGAGGCTTCCGCAAACAATGAACTTCCGCGCCGAGTTGAATCGAAGATCTCATTGCGGGCTTGCCGAAATGCTGGGCCGGTTCTTCGCGGTTTTTCTGGCAGTCCTTCTCTTTTGGTGCGGGGCATCTCTTGGACAGACTCCCTTGGCGCCGTCCCTTCTGCACGCCCCTGAAATCCCAGTTACACCCGAGATCGCTGCTTTCCTGCGGGCGCGCCAATCCGTCGAAAAATTCTTCGAGCAGTCCTCCAATGTGGTCTGCACGGAAAATGTTACCCAGGCCATGGTCGGAAAAAACGGCAAGGCCAACTACCGCGAAGAATCCGTCTTCGACTATCAGCTGCAGGCCAAGACCGACAGCGGGTCCCTGAAACTGGTCGAAACCCGCGACACGCGCAAAGCCGCTTTCCGTGATTCCGCCCGCACCCTGCTCATCACCAACAATTTCACCAGCATGCTGCTCATTATCCATCCGGCTTACGAGACCAGCTATACTTTCGAGCCGGCCGGAGAGGAAACTCTCGACGGCGTAATCTTCCTCAAAATCAATTTCAAGCCTGTTCCGGGAGCCTCCTCGCCTGCGGCGCTGCAGCTTCGCGGGCAGAATTACCCCCTTCCACTTTCCGGAACGATCTGGGTCGAGCCGCAGACCGGGGCCGTGGCTAAGTTAGTCGCCTCCATGGATTCCAGCTTGAGCGATCTGGGCCTGCAAGCCATGCGCAGCGAGATCCATTACGCCACCGTGCGGTTCCATGACCCTGACGAGTCTTACTGGATGCCCGTATCCGCCATTATCGATGTCGAAACGCCGCGCCAGCACTGGCGCAATATCCACCGCTTTACAGGTTATAAAAGATTTAGAGCCACTATCAAAGTCGAGGATCTAGAGGCAAAACCATGAGCGCATCCGCAAGTAGCGTAGGCACCGCCATCCTTACACGCGACGCCGAGAAAGGCCATCGCACGCGTCTGCTTCTCGCTTGGCTGCTGGCCCTCGCCGTCGTTCTGGTGATCGCCGGCTACGGTTTTGACTACTACACGCTCAGTGCCGCCCAGCGTCCCTTCTCCCCCAAGCACGAACTCCTGCGGCCCAGTGGCACGATCGGCATGAAGCTCGGCATGCTCGGGGTACTGATGTTTTTCCTCATCTATCTATATCCGCTGCGGAAAAAATGGGGTTGGCTCGGCCGCCAGGGGAATTCCCGTCACTGGCTCGATTTCCACGTCGTCCTCGGGACCGCGGCGCCCCTCATCATCGCTTTTCATTCCTCTTTTAAGTTTGGCAACATCGCCGGAATGGCCTTCTGGAGCATGCTGATGGTCACCCTGAGCGGCTTTGTAGGCCGCTATCTCTATTCGCACATTCCTCGCGGCCTCAGCGCCGCGGAACTCTCCATGAAAGAGATCCAGGAAAAAGAAGAAGCCCTCCGCAAAGAGCTCGCGGAGCAAAAAGCTACCTTCGGTTTTTCCGTCGATGCTCTCGCGGAGTTGCCGTCACCGGCCGAAGTGGCCCGGACCCCTCTCATCGCTTCGCTTCTTTCCATGTTTGTGCTCGATCTCAAGCGCCCTTTCCGCGCTTCTCTTTTGCGGCTGCGCCAGGCCGGCTTTGGCCCTTGGGTGTTTTCCTGTTTCGGCCTGTTCGCGACCCGCAACCAAAAACTTGAGCGTGCCATTCTCCTGACACAAAAACAGGCCTCGCTCTCCCAGAGCATCGCCTTCCTCAGCCGGACGCAGCAAATTTTTTCGCTTTGGCACGTCATTCACCGTCCCTTTAGCTATGCTTTTGCTATCCTCGCCATTCTCCACATTGGCATTGCTCTCTTCATGGGTTACAGGCTGTAGCGCGCTATGGACAATCTCATCTCATTTCTGATCGCCGCGGGAATCATTCTTACTTTTCTGCTTCTTCACCTCAGGAAGCTCAAGAAAAGGGAAGTGCAGGCACTCGAAGCCCTTGAGAAGGGGAAACTGCGCTCCGACGGTCCGCAATCCCAACATCCTCATATCGACGCCACCTATTGCATTGGCTGCGCCGCCTGCACTATGGTTTGTCCCGAAGGCGATGTTCTTGCCATGCTCGGCGGCAAGGCCGTCATCGCCAACGGCTACAAATGCATCGGCCATAGCCTCTGCGCTGAGGTTTGCCCCGTCGGCGCCATCACCATGGTCATGGCCAGCGCCAGCATGGGCGGGGACATGCCTTACCTCACACGGGAGTTCGAGACGAGCGTAAAAAACATGTTTATCGTCGGTGAGCTTGGTGGTTTGGCCTTGATCAAGAATGCTGTCAACCAGGGCCGCGATTGCATTGATAACATCGCCAGAAAAACAGCGGCGCTCGGCGGCGCCCGGCGCTCTCCCGATATATACGACGTGCTCATCGTCGGAGCAGGGCCTGCCGGAATCAGCGCCTCGCTGCGCGCAGCGGAGAAAAAACTCAATTACATCACGATCGACGAGGGAGAGATCGGTGGCACTGTGGCGAAATACCCTCGCCAAAAGCTGGTCATGACCAGTCCCGTGGAATTTCCCATGCACGGAAAATTCAAGAAGACCGAGCTAAGCAAAGAGGAACTCCTCGCTTTCTGGCAGAAAGTCTTGCAGCGCGCCGATTTCAAGTGTCGCCAAGGTGAAAAGGTAGACGACATCAAGAAAGGGCAGGACGGTGTCTTCACCGTCGCGACGGCTAAGGCCCAATACCGCGCGCATGCTGTTTTGCTGGCGCTCGGTAAGGGTGGCAGCCCACGGAAGCTCGGGGTCAAAGGGGAGGAACTGCCCAAGGTAATGTACCGGCTGATTGAAGCGGATCATTACGTCAACAAGAAGATCCTGGTGGTTGGTGGCGGCGACAGCGCCATCGAGGCGGCCATGGGCCTGGGTCACCAGGTCGGCAATCAGGTGACACTTTCCTATCGGAAGGAAGCTTTCAGCCGCATCAAGGAGCGCAACGCGCAGCGCATTCAGGAATCCATCCGCAAGGGCAGGGTCAAAGTGATCTTCAACTCCAACCCCGTGGAATTCAAGCAGGATTCCGTAGTGCTGGATGTAGGCGGCAAGACGCAAACGGTCCCCAACGACTTTGTCTGGATATTTGCAGGTGGTGAACCGCCGACCGCTTTCCTGAAGAAAATCGGCATCGGGTTTGGCGTGCAAGACCTTACTTCCGCAGGCGGGCGTGAAGTTAAGGCCGCAAAAGAATCCGCGCTCGTTCTTGCATGACTCTGATCGTCGATTGTTTATCTCAGATTTGCTCGAGGTCGCGTTTTCTTCCGTAGCGAAACGCCATCGCAACTCCGAGGGTCATAAAGCCGATCGGGGGAACCACCAGCACGGCCACACCCTTGCTGATGGCTCGCTGCCCGTCCTTCGAAGTCGCTTGCGCCGAGCTGTAACACATCGCACAACCCTGGCTGAACGCGGGCGCGGCCCACAGGAAGAAGCCCAGAACAAGAAATGTGGCGCGAACTTTCATTTCACTCCCAGATAAAGAATGCGAAACGCATCCGGAAAGAAAAAGATGGTCATCAAGATCAGGCACGCGACCACCGAACACATGGTAACCCACTTCATCCTCGATACTTCATACTTTAAATGCATGAAGTAGCCGATGATCAGCGCGGCCTTCACAATGGACAGGGCCAGCAAGATCGTCAGCATCTTTCCAGGCTGCATATTCTGATAGGTCAGGTAGACTTCGATGGCGGTCATCGCCAGCAGCGCGCCCCAAACGTAAAAGAAAAGCGATTTGCTGTGGTGGCGCTGCTCTTCGGCGGCGCGTTCAGCGAGAGCTACTTGAGTGGAATCCATATCTCACCGGCTCCTAGAGAATCTTTGCCGACATCAGATAGACCAAAGGAAAGATGAACATCCATACCAGATCCACGAAGTGCCAGTACAACCCAGCCACCTCAACGTCTGACGAATCGTAAACCTTCGGCTTCAACCAAAGGATAATCGAGATCACGATGGCCGCGATCAAGAGCACGTAGGAGCCGTAGTGGAAGGGGCTGGTGGACGGAATCAGCAACCACGCCGCCAGCCAGAGAGCCAGCAGGATGGGAATGAATTTGCGCCGTAGAGCCACCACGCCGAGGTAAATCACCCCCAGCGTCACGTGCAGCATGTGCATGCCCGTCAAGCCAAAAAACGTTGCCGCAAACTGTGGCACGGTTTTGGAGACGTTGACAAACTCAGGGTCGGCCACCGCGCCAGGGACAGCCGGAAACATCGGGAGAGACAAGCCTTTCTCAATCAAATTGCTCCACTCGCGTCCGTGCAGCACGATAAATCCGATGCCGCACGCCATGGTGGCCAGCAACCACAGTGTTTGCGCCTTGGCATTGCGCTCCACTGAGGCTCTGACCGCGAGAACCATTGTCAGCGAGCTAGTGAGGAGAAAAGCCGTCATGATGGTGGCGTTGACGATGCTCTCGGAATGGAACGGCGTCGGCCACCCCGCCGTCGAAATGCGCCCGTAGCTGTAGGCGTAGAGCAGCGCGCCAAACGTCAGCGAATCGGAGAGCAGGAACAACCACATCCCGATTTTCTTCGAGTAGGTCCCAAACAGCGACGGTTCATAGACTGACGGGATGTCGTGCGACGCGGAATCAGCCATGCGTTCGGCCTCCTGGTCAGAAACGTGCGGTTAGCTCGCAAACTTCAGCAAACACAAAATGTAAATCCACAGCCCGGCCATGAAATGCCAGTACCACGCGGTCACATCCACCACGATGCTCCGGGTCATCAAGGATCGCCCCATCAGCGAAGCAACGCCCGCGACCAACAACGCGAGTACTCCGCCCATCAGGTGAATGGCATGCGTGCCCGTCAGCAAATAAACAAACGAACTGCTCGGCGTGGTGGCTACGTAAAAGCCGTTTCCGGCTAACTGCTTCCAGGCCGTCCACTGGCCGAAGAGAAACAATAATCCGAGTGCAATCGTAATCGGCAGCCAGGGGATCAGCACCTGATCACCGGAGGAGGCTCCCTGCGTCGTTGTGGCCGGCGCAAGTGCCGCTCGCCCCTTAATTTGCCGCCGCGCCAGCTCCATGAACAAACTGCTCAATACCAGCACGCCCGTATTGATCAGCAAAAGTCTCGGCAGCGCGACCGGGATCCAGTCGTGAACCATCGCGTTCGTACGTGGATCGAATGTCGGCAACCCTTGGCGCACCACGTAGGCGCTCGTAAACGACACGAAGAGCATGATGACTGGCGTCAGCGCCACAAGCAGTCCGAGCCGCGCCCGCCGCAATCGCGTCGCGTAGTCCGGCAATCCCGAGCCGCGCCGGTCATCGCCGCCACCTCCAACCACCGGAGGCAGGATCCCGCCGCCCCCAGAAATCCGGGGATCGTCGGCCGTCGCAGTGGTGGTGAAACTTGCCATGGATAGTTAGTGTGCCGGCTCGATTTCCGGATCGTTCTGCATCACGTAATCGCGCGGTGCGCCGGGCACGCTGTACTCGTAAGGCCCGTTGTTCACGACCGGTGTGTGTCCGCCAAAATTGTCGTGAGGTGGAGGCGTCGCCGTGGTCCACTCCAGCGTGGTGGCTTCCCAAGGATTGTCGCTGGCCTTCTTCCCCTTGAACATGCTCCAGAAAAGATTGACCAGGAAGATCAGTTGGCCGGCGATAGTGATGAACGCGGCGTAGGTGATGAACTTCTGCAACCCGATCAGGTCGTGGAGATAGTTGACCTCGGTCATTTGCGAGTAGCGCCGCGGCATTCCAGCCATGCCCAGATAGTGCATCGGCATAAAGATCGCATACGTCCCGATTAAGCTGAACAGGAAGTGCCACAACGCCAGCTTTTCGTTCATCATGCGCCCGAACATTTTCGGGAACCAATAATAGGTCGCCGCAAAAATCCCAAAGATCGACGCCACTCCCATGATCAGGTGGAAGTGCCCCGGCACGAAATACGTGTCGTGCAGTTGAATGTCTAGCACCGGCTGCGCCAGGAACGGGCCGCTGATTCCGCCGGAAACAAACAGCGAAACGAAACCGATGGCAAACAACATCGGCGAACTAAATCGTATTCGTCCGCCCCACAAGGTGCCCAGCCAATTAAAAGTCTTGATCGCCGAAGGCACGCCAATACCCATGGTCATGATCGAGAATGCAAACGCGGTGTAAGGGCTCATTCCACTCATGAACATGTGATGTCCCCAGACCATGAAGCCGAGGAACCCGATGGCCATGATGGCGTACACCATCGCTTTGTACCCGAAAATGGGCTTGCGCGAGAATACCGAAAGCAGCTGCGAGCACATCCCCATGGCCGGCAGGATCGCGATGTAGACTTCCGGGTGCCCGAAGAACCAGAACAAGTGCTGCCACAGCAGGGGCGAACCGCCTCGATGTCCCGTGACCTGTCCGTTCATGGTAATCAGCGGGACGAAGAAGCTCGTGCCCAGGTTGCGGTCCATCAGCAGCAGGATCCCGCCCGACAGCAGAACCCCGAACGCCAGCAATCCCAATATGGCGGTGACGAACCACGCCCACACCGTCAGTGGCATGCGCATCATGGTCATGCCCTTGGCGCGCATATCCAGCGTCGTGGTGATGAAGTTGAGCGCTCCCATCAGCGCGCCGATGCAAAAAATCGCGATGCTGATGATCCACAAGTCCGCACCCAGGCCTTCGCCCGGCCCGGACGACTGTACGGCGCTCAGTGGCGCGTAACCTGTCCAACCGTGGAGAGGTGCGCCTCCCGCGACAAAAAACGCCGCGATCATCACAATAAAGCCCAGAAAAGTCGTCCAGAACGAAAGCATGTTCAGCACCGGAAACGCCATGTCCGGCGCTCCGATCTGTATCGGCAGGAAGTAATTGCCAAAGCCGCCCTGCGGCGCCGTGGTCAGCACGAAGAACACCATGATCGTGCCGTGCATCGTCACCAGCGTGAGATAAGTCTCCGGTTTGATGTCGCCCAGAATCGGCAACGCCACCGCCGGCCAGATCAAGTGGATGCGCATCAGCAGCGACAAGAACATGCCGACGAACACCGCAGCCAGCGCCAGGAAGTAATATTGCAGGCCGATGACTTTGTGGTCCAGGCTGAAGACCCACTTTCGAATGAAGCCCTGAGGGGCCGCGTGCGCGTGTGATTCCTGGGCAGCGCTTTCGTGAGTAGCCATGTTATTGCTTCTCCGCCTCCCGTGCCGCCAACCATTTGTCAAACTCTTCCTGACTAACGACTTTCAACATGCCATGCATCTTGTAGTGCCCCAGCCCGCAGAGTTCCGCGCATAAAATTTCATAATCGCCCGTTTGCACCGGCGTGAAATGCATGTGGATCGCCAGCCCCGGCACGGCGTCCTGCTTGAAGCGCATGTTGGGAATAAAGAAACTGTGGATGACGTCGTGAGCGCGCAAAATCACTTCAATTTCGCGGTTCACCGGTACCACCATCGTTCCCGTCACCACGTCATCTTTGGACGCGGGGTCTTTCGGGTCCAGTCCCAGAGCCGCTTCGCCGCCCGCCGACGCGTCCTCCAGTTCCGGATTCGTCGCGCCAAACTTGCCGTCCGGCCCGGGGTACCGGAAATACCACGCGAATTGCATTCCCGTGACTTCCACGCGCACGGCATTCGCTTCCGCGGCTCGGAATCGTTCCGATGCCCAGATCGAACTGCTGGCCAGGTTTAGCCCCACAAAGAGGATCGTCGTCAGCACCGTCCAGACTACCTCCAACCTGGTGTTGCCGTGGGAATACGCCACCTTTGACGAAGAGCTACCGCGGTCGCGGTAAAGCCACACGGCATATCCCAACGCGAGTTGCGCGGCTACGAACACCACACCCATCAGAATAAATGTCACGGTGAAGTGATGATCGATCAACGGAGCCGCGGCGGAGGCCCCGACTGGCAGCCACCAGGTCTTCGCCACGAAAAAATACGTACTCACCAAGGTGATCAGCCAGATGATGATCAAAAGAACCAGGCCCATCGAGCGCGACCTCCCGATTTGGATTCCCGGCCTTCCCCACTGAGGCGCTTCTTATCTTTTTCCAAATCAAAAAAGTGGGGGATGCAAACCGGGGCGAATATATCACAGGTTTTTCTGAGCGCAAGCGGCTTCTTGCATCTTTATTTTCTTTGAGCGAAGCTTCTTCTCCGGGCGGTCTGTATTTTTTTTCCACCTCACCTCATAATCACGCATTGACGAAATTTTTTGTTTTGAGTAATATCCGTTTCGTTTCTGGGGGGTCCGCTTAAATGTTGAGGGCCTCACGATGTTTTCGTATGACACTACTCCAATCCGTCGGGCCCCTGACGCTCGCTGCGGATGTGCTCCATCCCTGCTTCCAGCCCACAGGTCTCTCGCTTGACCGCGGAGCGGCAGGGAATTTTTCCTCCGCGCTTTTCGGATTTCTTTTCGATGACAGCTTTTTCAGCGGCGCGCGTACACCGTTTAGTTTGTCTGCGTCTGATTTTTAGCTCGGTGAGTACCTAGTCCAGGAGGTAGCGAATGGCAGGCCCGGAAACCGAAGCGGGTAAACCCAAGCCGGAAGCTCCGAAGTCGCCCACGACCGGCGCCGGATCAGCATCAAGTTACGTCGGTACGCCTGCCGTGGGCACGTCCAAAGCCGCAGCCGCTGGCGGCTTGGCGACTGTCGGCCCGGAAGCCAGCCAGGTCAATGAACGCCGCCGGCGGCTCGTGTGGACCACGGTCACCGCATTTTTGGGCGCCTGGTTCCTCGCCTTCTTTCGTTTCTTTCTACCGCGCACACTTTTTGAACCACCTACCGTCTTCAAAATCGGCTATGCCTCCGATTACGCTCTCGGCGTCGATACCAAGTGGCAGCAGAAGTTTCGCATCTGGGTGGACCGCACACCGGATCGCGTCTTCGTCATCTACGCTCGCTGCACCCATCTCGGCTGCACTCCCGATTGGAAAGCCAGCGAAAACAAGTTCAAGTGCCCCTGCCATGGCAGCGGGTACGACAGCGAAGGCGTGAACTTCGAAGGCCCCGCGCCGCGTCCCATGGACCGCGCGCATGTGGAATTGGCTCCCGATGGCCAAATCATCGTAGACACTTCCCGGCTCTATCAGTGGCCCAAAGGGCAACCCAGCCACTTTAGTGATCCGGGTTCTTTTTTGCCGGTGTAACTATTAGCTGATTTGTAGGGGTGGGACTTGCCCCACCCGCTTGAGCGAGCAACAGACCGAGCCAGTAGCAAACGGGAGAGCAGACGATGCCGGACGAAAAAACGCCAAACGGTAAGAACGGCAAATCGGTTGGCCTGGTCGAGCGTCTCAAAACGGGCGTCAAGGAGGACCTCGAGTCCCTCAAGACCGACCTGCCCGCGAAAGCCAAAGAACAAGTCGAAATCCTGAGCAAGCCCACCAAGACCCAGCTCTTCACTTCCATTTTTCGCCACAAACACGACGACACGCCGCGCAATCGTGCCCTCGGCGTTCTCTCCAACGTTTTCCTCCATCTTCATCCCGCCAAGATCAATCGCGACTCCGTTCGTTACAGCTACACCTGGGGCATGGGTGGCATTACTTTCTATCTGTTCATCGTCCTCACCCTCACTGGCGTCCTGCTGATGTTTTACTACCACCCCAGCAAAGTGCAGGCTTTTCGCGATGTCCTCTATCTCGAGCACGACGTGCCCTTCGGCAAACTCTTGCGCAACATGCATCGCTGGGCCGCGCACTTGATGGTCATCGCCGTCGAGCTCCATATGTTCCGCGTGTTTCTCACCGGCTCGTACAAAAAGCCGCGCGAGTTCAACTGGAACGTCGGCGTGATTCTCCTGGTGCTGACTCTGCTGCTCTCCTTCACCGGCTATCTATTGCCTGACGATCAGCTCGGCTTCTGGGCCGTAACCGTTGGCACCAACATGGCCCGCGCTACTCCGCTCCTCGGACACGAAGGCCCCTTCGGCTCGCAATTAGGCATGACACCGTATAACGACGTTCGTTTCGGCCTGCTCGGCGGCTCCATCGTGGACGCCAACGCGCTCCTGCGCTCTTACATCTGGCACTGCATCGGCATTCCCATCATCGCTTCCATTTTCATGATTCTACACTTCTGGCGCGTACGTAAGGATGGCGGCATCTCCGGACCGGCGGCGGTGATTCTCGACTCCGAAGTGAAGGAGGCGAAGAAGTAGCCATGGATTGGAAACAACTGTGGGAAATCCTCTCCGCCCCGGACAACGTGCCGATCATCGCTATGATCCCGTTGCTGGCCTTTTATATCTACCTCGCGTGGAAGCAGGCGCATGCGAATGACGTCTTGATCGAGCAACTTGCTGGGGATGCAGCGCTCGCAAAAACCCATCACCGCAAGGCGTGGCCCTTCAAGCCCGGCTGGGCCAAAGAAGTGCATGTCTGGCCGTTTCTCCTTCGCATCGAATTCCTGGCGGCCATCATCGTCACCATCATCCTGATGGTCTGGTCCATTACTCTCAACGCTCCGCTCGAAGAGCCGGCCAACCCGAACTTGACCATGAATCCTGCGAAAGCGCCCTGGTATTTCCTCGGCTTGCAGGAAATGCTCGTCTATTTCGATCCGTGGATTGCCGGCGTGGTCATGCCCACGCTCATCATCATAGGTCTGATGGTGATTCCCTATATTGATACCAACCCGCTGGGAGCAGGCTACTACACCTGGAAGCAGCGAAAATTCGCCATCGGAACATTTCTATTCGGCTTCATCATTTTATGGGTCTCGATGATTTTCATCGGCACCTTCATTCGCGGCCCCGGCTGGCAGTGGTTCTGGCCCGGGCAGACCTGGGACCACAACCGCCTCATCTATGAAGTCAATCGCGATTTGCCCGATCTCTTCGGCATCACTTCGAATTGGGGCAAAGGCATCTTCGGAGCCGCGGTGGTCGGCGGTTTCTTCGCCATTGGCGGCATGCTGGTCCACGCCTTTTTCCGGCGGAACAACCCCAGAGACTACAAGCGCATGAGTTTGCTGCAGTACTCGATCATGATGACGTTCCTGCTCACCATGTTCGGATTGCCCATCAAAATGTTGTTGCGGTTGCTCTTCCACATTAAGTATGTGTGGATTACACCTTGGTTTAACGTTTAGGAGAATCTGGTGCCCGAGAAGCCCGTCCCCGAAAACGATCCGGTAGTCAGCAAATCGCTCGCCCCGCATTACGTCATCTCCATGGTCCTCTTGATGCTCACGCTCTTCTGGGCATTGTGGGACGAAGACTTTGGCCAGCGTCCGTGGAAAGCTTTCCAGCACGAGTGGAAAGACCGCTATTCCACATTCCTGAAGACCGCCCGCTCGCAGTCCAGCGACTCTCAGAAGGACGTCGAGAGCAGCGCGGACTACCAGAAGCTGAAGCAGGATTACGACACGGCGTTTCAGAACGCTGCCCCGCGCATCAAGGAAATCAACGAAAATTTGCGCGAGCTGAGTGCCAAGATTTTGGCTGTCCAGAATGTTTTTACCGACCGGCGCGCCTATGTCGGCGCCTCGACCTACAGCATCGAGACGGAAACCAGCGCGTCTTCCAAAAAGAGCAAGCAGAAGGACCTCGAAGAGTACAAAAAAGAACCCAGCACCGTCGAAATGCCCGATGGCAAGAAACAGACTTTTAAGAATTACGACGAACTCGAAGAAACGTATAACGACTTGAAAAACGAGCGCACCCAGCTCAGCGCCGAACTCGGTGAATTGATCAAGCCCGTCAACGAGAAAAAAGAATTGATGGATTCTTACGTCACCGACCACATGGTGAGCCTGACGCCTCCCCAACTCGACGGTTTGAAGAACAAAACCGAAGCGTGGACGCCAAAGATCCTCCAGATCAACGTCCCCGAGGCCAACATCGTCGACCGCTGCGAATCCTGTCACATGGGAATTCGTGAGCCCGTCAAGTTGACCACCGCCTCCATGTCTTTGAGCGGCAAAAAGCCCGACGAGTACGCCCGCGCGTTCACCAGCCATCCCGAACCCGACCTTTTGAAGATTCATGACCCGGAAAAATACGGCTGTTCTCCCTGCCACCAGGGCAATGGCCGCGCCACCACCAGTGTGGAAAAGGCCCATGGCACCTACGAGCATTGGCTGTGGCCGCTATTCTCCAAGGGAAATTTTGAATCTGGCTGCCAGACCTGCCATGCCGCGGACATGGTTCTGGTCGGCAATGTGGGGTCGACGCTCAACGACGGCAAAGATCTTTTCCGCCAACGCGGCTGTATGGGTTGTCACCGTTACGAAGGCTACGACAAGGAACCAGAAGACCTGCTCTCCGTCGCCCAGCAGATCAAGCAGCTCGATCAGGAGAAGAAGGAAAACCTCAAGCAAGCCAACGACCTGATGAAGCAAGCCGACAAAGCCGAGAGCAACGAAGAAGCCAATCGCATGAACGATCGCGCGGTCGCTCTCAAAGTCACCAACAGCAAACTCGACCTGCGCATCGTGCAGCTCGATCGCTCCACCAAGAGTCTCCTGCAGGATATGAAAAAGGTCGGCCCCAATCTCAAAGACATTCGCCTCAAGCTAAACAAAAACTGGATCCCGGTGTGGCTCAAGAAGCCCAGCGATTTCCGCGCCACCACCAAAATGCCGAATTTCCGCCTCAATGACGACCAGATCAAGGCCATCTCTGCCTTCATTTGGCAATCGGCGCTCGCCGATCCCTTGGCCAAGCACAAGCCCGGCAACGCCGCTCATGGCAAAGAACTGTTCGAGACGCGCGGCTGCCTGGCCTGCCACTCCATCGGTGAAGGCGACCAGGTACAGGGCGGAACTTTTGCTGCTAATCTCACTCGCGTCGGTGAGAAGGACAATTACGACTACCTCGTCCGTTGGGTCCACAATGCCCGCGAGCGTACGCGTCCCTATTGCCCCTACGAGAAGAAAGACATCGGCCCCGAAGATTACAAAAAGAAGGGCCTGCCCTTTGTCTTCGACCTCGACCACAGCAAGTGCCCGAACGACGGCCACGAACTCCAAGTCCAGAACATGACCGTCATGCCGAGCCTGCGTCTCGCTCCATCGGACGCCGAAGACGTCGCGACGTATCTAATCTCTTTGAGAAAGCAGGAACCTTCTTCCTACGCCGATGCCTCGTTCATGGACGATCCGAAATTGAAGGATGAAGGCAAAAAATGGGTTCGGCACTTTGGCTGCGCCGGTTGCCACGAAATCTCCGGCCTCGAAGACGAAGGCCGCATCGGAACCGAATTGACCATCGAAGGCAGTAAGCCGATCGAGCGTCTCGATTTCGCGCTCCTCACCGAAGTGGCCCAGCGCGGCGGCAGAGAACCCATCACCGATGCCGACGACCTCGCACGTTTGCCCGAAGGCCCCGCCAAAAAGCCGTGGTACGACCAAAAAGGCTTCTTCGAGCACAAACTTGCCGAGCCCAACATTTGGGACCTGGGCAAAGACAAGCCCGAAACCGAAAAATTGCGCATGCCCAATCTGCACCTCTCGAAGGAACAGATTCGCGCACTCACCACTTTCCTTTTGGGTAGCCAGGAAAATCCGCTTCCCGCCAGCTATCAATACCGGCCCCTCGACTATCGCCGCGACGTTCAAGAAGGCTGGTGGGTGGTCAAAAAATACAACTGCATGGGCTGCCACCAGCTCATTCCCGGTCAGAAGACTTCCCTCATGACCATGGCCCGCTATCAGGATGTCCAGGAACAGCTGCCTCCGAAGCTGCTCACAGAAGGGGCGCGCGTCGATCCCGAGTGGTTGCAGCGTTTCCTGAAAAACCCGTCGCTTAGCGACAAAGACACCAATCGCAACGGCGTGCGCTCCTATCTGCAAGTGCGCATGCCTACCTTCTCTTTCTCCGAAAACGAACTGGGCAAACTCGTCCGCTTCTTCCAGGCGCTCTCACGCCAGCCCTTCCCGTACATTCCGGAAGAGCTTCCCGTGCTGACCGCCAAAGAAACCGAGATGGCGCGCAGTCTCTTCAGCAGCACCGCGGCGCCTTGCTTGAAATGCCACGCCACTGGCGACCCCGCTCACGATCGCGTCGCGACTGCTCCGAATTTCCTGCAGGCTCGCGGGCGTTTGAAGCCCGATTGGATGGAGCGCTGGATCATTGACCCGCAAGCCATCAGCCCGGGCACTTCCATGCCGTCCGGCCTTTTCAAGCGCGGTGAAAACGGCCATTGGGTCTTTTCCGGTCCGACGCCCTCTTCTTTCCAGGGCTACGACAAGGATCAGACAAAACTTCTGGTCGATTACATCCTGCAACTCACGCCAGAAGAACAGCGGCGTGTTAGCGCTTCGATGGGCCGTGCGCGCGCCGCGGTAGGCGCCCCCGCCGGTAACACTTCGTCCGGCGCGAGAACCGCCGGCAGCGCGGGGCGCGGCGCTTCGAAATAGATTTTCAGTTTGCATGAGCTTTAGAAACTCAGGAGAGGTAGAGTAACGATATGAAAACAAAAACCTGGATGTCAGTTTGTTGTTTGCCCGCACTTTTGTCATTTGTCCTGCTCGCAGGATGTGGCAAGAAGGAAGAGCAGCCTGCGGCGGAAACCCCCGCTGCTTCAGCTCCCGCCCCCGCTGCCACACCGATTGATCCCGCAACGGCCGCCAGCGTCAGCGGCACCGTGAAACTCGATGGCGAAGCCCCCAAAGCCGCCAAGATCGATATGAGCCAGGATCCCGCCTGCAAAGGCATGAACTTGGCGGAAAACGAAATCGCCAGCGGTGGCCACCTCTCCAACGTCTTTGTCTACGTCAAGGAAGGCCTTGGCAATCGTACCTTCGATGTTCCCAAGGAACCCATCACCCTGGATCAGAGCGGCTGCAAATACCATCCGCATGTGCTTGGCGTGATGGCCGGCCAAACCATCAAGATCGTCAACAGCGATCCCACCACGCACAACATTCATCCCACCCCGAAGGACAATCGCGAGTGGAACGAGTCTCAACCTCCGCAGTCTGCGCCGCTCGAAAAAACTTTCGCCCGCGAAGAAATCATGCTCCCGGTCAAGTGCAACCAGCACCCCTGGATGCGCATGTTCGTCAACGTGACCAAGAGCCCCTTCTTTGCGGTCAGCGGCCCCGACGGCAAGTTCGAAATCAAGGGCCTTCCGCCGGGCGACTACACCCTGGCTTTCGTGCACGAGAAACTCGGCGAACAAGACGTCAAGGTGACCCTTGCCGCCAAAGACACCAAGACCGTCGACGCGACCTTCAAGCCCTGATGCAAGGTGTAGGGTGGGGACTGTCATTCTGAGGGCATCCGATGAGGATGCCCGAAGAATCTCAACTGCAAATTTTGCAACAAGCGCCGTTGAGAATCTCGGGCCACGACAGAAGCTGTTGCGAGCAGGGCCGAAAAGGAACGAATGGTTTTTCCGGTCTTACTAAAAACTTAGAACTAACGACTAACAACTGTCTTTCCGAGGAGGTCTATTGTTTCCCGTGATGCTCTTGCTTTCCATCGTGTTCGGCCTCATCCCTCTCGCAGGGATCGGTTGGATCATCGTCTCCGGCACCATCACCACCGTGGACGGTCTCTTCGAAAGCCTGATCATGTTGAGCATCTCGGGAGTCTTCTTCCTGAACGTCTTCTGGGAACTCCGCGACAAGGGGCTCTTCGGCAAGGCCAAGACCGAACCCTCCAAGCAACCGCCCTCTTCCGAAGAGAGTTAGACTCAGAGACGACATGGCCAGCCCCCCATCCTCTCCAGAAAATGGTGATCAGCCCGAATTTGCCCCGGAAGTTTCCTCTGAGAAGCCTTCGACCTCGCCGCATCACAAAATGTCTCCTCGCAATCGTTTCCTCTTTTTCCTCACCGCCTGGCTGATTGTTCTCATGCCCTTCCTCTTCTGGTGGAACACCTGGTTTGGACGCCAGCTCTCCGATAAACAAATCACCGAATATCTCCAGGACGGAAAACACCCCCGCCACATCCAGCACGCCCTCGTGCAAGTTGGCGAGCGCATGGGCCGGCACACACCGGCGGCCAACCAGTGGTTTCCAGATTTAACGCGCCTCGCTACTCACTCCGTGGAAGAGGTGCGCAACACCGATGCCTGGGTCATGGGCCAGGACACTTCCGTCCCAGGCTTCCACGAGGCTCTCTTGAAAATGTTGAATGACACTTCGCCGATGGTGCGTGGGAATGCCGCGCTCTCCCTGGTCCGCTTCGGCGACGCCTCCGGCCGTCCGCAAATCGTCGCGCTTTTACAACCCGCTCGAATCGTCGCTCCCACTGCCGGCCGCGTTACCGACACCGACAAAGTCGGAACCGCCATCCATCAGGGCGGGCTCATCGCAAAAATTCAAGTCGACAGCTCTGCAGTTGCCTCTCAGAATGGCCTGGAGACCATAGAACTCCGCTCGCCCATCAGCGGCCGGATTCGCAGCCTCTCCGTAGCCCCTGGCTCCCAAGTGGCCGCCGGAACCGAGGTCGCCATCGTGGATCCCGGGGACGAACAAGTTTGGGAAGCCCTCCGCGCCCTCTATCTCATCGGCCAGCCCGATGACTTGTCCGCCATCCGTCCCTACGAGCGCGAACTCCCCGAAGTCTCCGACCGCGTCCGCCAGCAAGCCCTCCTCACCGAAAAATCCATCCGCGACCGCGCCAATTCCCATCCTTAGCAGCTTGCTGAAAAACTGGAGCTTGCCATTCTGAGCGCATCCGACAAGGATGCGCGAAAGAATCTCAACTTCAAAAGCTCCTCAGACTCCCAGTTGGAAACCTTTGGCGCGAGTAGCCCCTGCCCGGATTTCTCTCTATCCTACAGTTGAACAGCCCGTGATACATTGCGCCTGCCCGGCATTGCCGGCTCCGGAGAACGACTAATGCACAGACGCACTTTCATGAACGTCACCACCAGTGCCGCCGCCGCACTGGCACTGAAGCCTCTGGCCTTTGCCGCCGAACAGGATCGGAAAAACCCCGTCCCCTATCCCGATCCGGCCGTCGAAGTAATTGACCTACGCTTCGCAAAATACAAAGTCGGCAACGCCGCTGTCGAGCGCCTATACACCGGCACGCGCTGGTCCGAAGGGCCTGTCTGGTTTGGGGACGGCCGGTATCTTCTCTGGAGCGACATTCCCAACAACCGCATCCTGCGATGGCTCGAGGACACCGGAGAAGTCAGCGTCTTCCGCAGCCCATCGAACTACAGCAACGGCAACTACCGCGACCGCCTGGGCCGGCTGCTCACCTGCGAGCACGACTCGCGCCGGCTAACCCGCACCGAATACGACGGCACCATCATCGTGCTGATGGACCGTTTTCAAGACAAAATGCTCAACGCTCCGAATGACCTCGCGGTACATTCCGACGGCGCCATTTGGTTCACCGATCCGGGTTACGGCATCATGTCGAATTACGAAGGCCACAAAGCTCCTTTCGAGCTGCCCGCTGTTGTTTACCGGCTCGACCCGAAAACGCGTGAGGCCACTGTCGTTGCCAGCGATATGGATAAGCCCAACGGCATTTGCTTCTCTCCCGACGAAAAATTGCTCTATATCGTGGATACGGGAACTCCCAAGCACGCCGGCGATCCCCACCCGATTCGCGTTTATGACGTGGTGGATGGTGTGCGGTTGAAGAATGGCCGCCTGTTTGTGGATATGTCGCCGGGTTCATCCGATGGCATTCGCTGCGATACGGACGGCAACGTCTGGTCCGCCGCGGGTTGGGGCCAGGCAGACTTCAATGGAGTGCATATTTTTGCGCCCGACGGCAAGCTCATCGGCAAGATTCATCTCCCCGAAACCTGCGCCAATCTCTGTTTCGGTGGCGCCAAGAAAAACCGCCTGTTCATGGCCGCCAGCCAATCTCTCTACGCCGTCTACGTCGATGCCCAAGGCGCCCAGCTCCCCTGACAAATTCTCGCCACCTCCGTCTCCACTTGTGGTGGCGGGACATCTTGACCGAAAAAAAAGCTGAGCCAGGGCACTGCCCGGCTCAGCCGCTTTTTCGCAACTGTATTTTCCTGTTATCTGTGGTCGTCGTCACCGCGTTCTTTCGGAGCGAAAGCCACTCCGCGAAACACTTCGCCCGCCTTTGCCGAGCGAATCGTCGCGAAATGCCCGATCCGGTCATCCCTGTCGTTGTCCCCGTCACCGGTTGGCAGGGTTGTGGCACTCAGTCGATCGCTGACCTTCACCAACTTGTTCGGGTCGGCCCCCTGATCTCCATTTTTGCTAATCGTTGAGGTTACCGCGAAGAGGGTCACTGTGCCGTCATGGTTGTGCTTGCCGGTCAAGTTGCGGCAGCCGTCGGTGGCAGGGCTGATAGCGGCTGGATAATTCTCAATGCTGTAAGGAACGCCGATGTCCAGCCCGTCTTGCAAGACGTAGAGGAGTTGCCAAGTTCCGTTGACCAAGCTCCATTTCTGGATCCCGGAAGTGGCTAGGGTGACGTCATCGGCCACGTTATTCTTGCCGTTGATGACGCGTGTAGCAACGCTAGTCCCGTCGCCCTCATCGCAAACATACAGCGTCGTTTCGTTGGCGAACCAAGTACCGAAGGGAAACGCAACCGCGTGTCCCCCGGTGCCATCCTGAGCGACCCCACTCGCAAGTGTTGTGGGGAAACCTGGAAGAATGGTGATGGGAGCGCTTGAAGCTGTTGAGGGAGTCGGCAACTCACCGACATTCCCGACCTGATAGACCGTATTGATGCCATTGCCGCCGCTGCCCTTCGTGACATACATCGTGTTTTTGAAAATCGTCAGGCCACGGAAGTTGTTGTCCTTACCCGGTTTGTCCGCGGTCGAATATCCGACCTGCGTAACTTCGAAGTCTCCGAGCATGGTGATGTTCGGAGGCACGGGCGGCATCAGGCCCGGAACCAGAAGTTCAGCCCCTGTGGAAGTAACGAGATTGATGCCGACCTGAGTGGTCTTGAGTTGGCTCTTCGAGAGGCCTCCGTTATTATCGTTCCCAGTTAAGTAATATAACGAGTCGGCCTTGATGGCGGCACGTCCGTTGTTGCCGCTGTAAGCGTTCCCGTCGGTCACCATAATGCGACCGTTGGCATCCACCTCCCCAACGGAGCGGAAGTAATTCGAGACCACCGGATTGGACGGGTCGACCACGCCCGGCGTATTGGAATTGGAGACGTCGAGTTGATTGGGGGCGGTGATGAATCCCGGACCGCCATGATAACTCACGAACGTGATGGACTTGCCGTCGGTCGATCGGTTCAGTGCGAGTTCCGACTTCGAACTGAAGCTGGTCACCAGAACATCGGTGGGTATGTCGAGAGTGTCAAGCCAATGGCCATCTGTCGTAAGGTTGTCCAGGAAGATCGGCGAAGTCACACCGAAGCTGCCGTCGGCGCCGTTATTGTTCCATACGTTGTGATTGTCCAGGAGATTTGGATATTCCCCATTGTCGACCGCTGTGGCACACGTTACTGCTACGCTGGCGTTGCCACCTTTGATGAGCGGGATATTGACATTGCCCGCCACGCAGCCCGGCGGCAAGGTCTGGCCGATCGTGACCGTCTCGGCCGTTCCCTCATACACGCTGCGGCTCAGCACCAAGCTGTCTTCTCTGAACTTAAAATGATGGGAATCCCCATCGCCTGCCGCCAACATTCCAACGGCAGTTCCTCCAACTACTAGTGCTACTACTACTGCGGCTGAGAAATTGTTCTTGCTCAAGTGTCCCTCCTACGGGCCGCCAAAATCACACGTCAGCCCGCAGGAGGGATGAATATTCCGCGAAAATTCCATCAATTACCGATGAATGCGTGCTTCGTTGAGGGCGGCCGCAGGACCAGCAAATAGTTTGGCAACGTCCGCTTCATGGCTCCTTGCTCTCGCCGGTTGGCTCTCCGAATCCGGCGCAACGTGCGCGCCAACTCTGGCGGTACTTTTCGCGCTCCTCCGGTGTCATCTGTTCCCAGCGTTCTTCCATGCGCTCCTTCATTTGCCGCCGCATATTGGAGCGGCCGGGACCGTGCAATCCATGTCCCCCGAAGAGGATGCGGCACAGCGCGAGAATCCCAAACGCTTGCCAGAAGGTGATCTGGTGCCATCCGAAGAGCGGCGGCAGCAGCCAATTCCACAGATGCATCACGATTTCGCCGCCGATGTAGGCAAACAGCACCATCGCTAGGATCGCCAGTGGAGCTATCCAAATCATTTTCTTCCATTTCCTGTTCATGTTCCGTCCCTCACCCTTTCGTGAATTCGTCATGGATGTCTTGCAATCGTTCGCGCAGATGCAGCACCGCATAGCGTTTGCGCGAGAGCAGCGTATTTACGCTCACTCCAGTCTCCTCAGCTATCTCCTTGAAACTGCGTCCTTCCAGTTCGTGCCCAAGAAACACCGCTCGCTGCTCCTCCGGCAACTCGTCGAGCGCGAGTTCCATCTCATCCAGAAGCACGTTGCGCATGTAGACCGCTTCCGGCCCGGCCTCGGGCGACGGCAATAGATCTTCGATCCGCAGTAACTCGCCGTCTTGTTCCTCGACCGCTGTCTCGCTGAACCTCTCTGGTTTCTTCTTGCGGAAAAGGTCCGTGATCCGATTGCGCGCCACGCGAAACAGCCAGCCGGTCACGTGCTCGATCGGCATCAGCAGGCGGTTCGCTTCCACCAGCTTGTAGAAAACGTCCTGCAGGATGTCCTCCGCATCGCCCGGGTCGGGCACGCGCCGGCGGATGAAATGGCGCAGCCGGGATCGTTCTTCCGCGACGATTTCGGAGATTTGACGGTCTTGCTCGATCATCGAGGTGACGCTCACGGCCTATTCCATCCACTTCTGTAGACGAATGACGGCCGCAAATATTGTGCGGATTTATACGGGCGAAACAGGGGGTGGGCCCCAAGCTTTAGCGGAAAGTCCGATCTCCCCCGAGTTCGTGCTGTCCGCTCTTTTGCAAAACGAAAAATTCCCCGTAAGACTCTGCACCTTGCGGCAGAACGGCCTTTTCCACTGGTCCTTCGGCGTTGTAAAGCGGTGCGAGATAGATTCCATGCCGGGCGGCAATTGCCTCCATCTCCTTGACACGCTTTGGAGTGATGAACCCTCTTCCCTGAGAAAAGGGTTCGAACCGCCCCTCCAGAGCGAGGGCCATGCCTTCGAGCAGGCATCCATGGACAACGTCGGGGAACGGATGCCGATTCAGGATTCCATGAAAATCCGGCGCGAAACTCATTCCGCCGGTGATCTGTCCCAGACCTCCGAAGAAAACTGTGGCGCCACGCATCTCCGCGCTTGAGGACAGGTTTTTCGGGTAGCCCGCGTCGCAAACGAGTGCGTCGGGTGTGATGCGGCCCAACAGAAGCGAAGGGTACGCCAGGCTCGCCGCGCAGATCACGGCGTCCGCCTCGCTGGAGAATCGCTGGAGATCCGTCCCGATCTCCACCTGCACTCCATCGGCTTCCAACTCGGCGGCGAGCCTGCGCAGTCGCTCCACGTTGCGCCCGCTGAGCAGCACGCGCCTCACCATCGGCGCCAAACAACGGGCGCAGCCGGAACCTACATCTCCCGTTGCTCCCACGATGAGCAGCGTTGATCTTGAGAGGCACCGGCCTTCCAGCGCGCACATTTTCTGGATACCCTCAACGATGAAAGCGACGGTCAACGTATTGCCAGTCGTGAAGGCCGTATCGTCCCTGTGTGGAAGAAGATCGAAGTTGCCCTCGATCAGAATGGAGCTGAATCCTCCGAGGCTCACGATCTTCGCTCCCGCATTGATCGCGCAGGCCGCCGCCGCTCGAACCCGGGCGATGTTCTCGTGTACGTAGGCAGCTTCCAGTCGGTCCGGAGGAATGAAAGAGTCGATGTACAGCCCGCGCGCTTTCGCGCCCCCGCTCTTCGTACTCATGATCGATCCGATGTCAACATGGCAGACGGTTCGGGGCGGAATCCATGGAAGGATGTCCTTGATCTCCTCGTTCGGAATAGGCGTGCGCTCCGGTCCGCGCAGAACCGCGATTACGTCCGCAGCCGCTCTCCAACTCTCCTGATGCCCGATCAAAGCGAAATCGACGTCTATCGTCGGTCCTCGCCTAGCTAAACTGGCAGCTGAGTCACCCATGTAAGTGTGACCTCCCCGGGTATCCCCAGCATGTCCAGCGTTTTCAGATACTGCTGCAGCGACGCCCCACGAAGCTCGGCTGCCGACAAGCTGACTTCGAACAGCGATGGCTTTACACAACCGGCGTGGCACACCTCGCAATGTCCATCCTTGCATTCCTTCGCCAGCATTTGCGCGAGTGTGGTCATCACATCGAGATGCAGCCGGTGGACCTTGTCGTCGAAGCGCTGCGGGTCCAGCGCTCGCTCCGCCCTGAGAATCGACATAGCGTGATCGACGTGCTCTCCTTCCTCGGCTGCGATGCGGGCAAAGGTTTCGCCTAGACTCCCAGGTCCCACCTTCCCGACGCGGGAATAGCTTGCGACGGCAAAGGATTCCAACATGATCTCCTGGACGATCAGGCAGCCGATAAAGTCCCGCTCGGTGATGCAGCGCAGGAATGCCTCGCGGAGCCGCTTCCAATGTTTTGCGTCGACGTTGTTGGCGACGTCCACTCCGATCTTCCGGCCCTCGGCAGCGAACGCAGCGGCATGCCCCCGTTCACACTCCGAATGCTCCAGTGCATCGGCTACTTCCGCGGGATCGTCACAAACCTCCGATAAGGAGGTGTAGTTCATCGCCGCGAGTTCTTCGCCGGTCATTGCCTGTGCCAGGATGTCCTGCCAAATCGGAGCACCGGTCGAAAGAGAAGCACATTCCATCGCTGAGCATTTAACATCAATAAGTGGTTCCACGTTTCCTCCTGAACAGATATTTAGTATTCAAACTTTTTGGCCCCATTGCGGGTTCCACAGTCCGCGCGCCGCGAGGATGAAGGTTAAGCCCCCGAGCCCGCCGAGCCCCCAGAGTGTCCAGACGAAGAAGAAGCCGCCGGTGGACTTGGCGATCTCGCCGTAATGTGCCCCCCTCATGTGGATGACGGGCATGCCTGCCGCGAACAACCCGACGAGCAGCATGATGACGTACCCCGATCGCCGTTCGGCGAGCACCAGCGTCCCGTACAGCAACACCACGAGAACGGCCAACGCAATGTTTGAGGGCTCAGCCTTCGATATCCCACGGACGATGTCGTCCGTAACGTGAAGCGTCAGCAAGAGGATCGAGAGCAGGGACGCGATGGTTAAAATGCTGTTGTGTTTCATCGGACATTCTCCTTGCTAGATTTGTGTTAGATCTGTGTGTGCCTCTCAGCCAAACGCCAGGTGTGCTTTTTCATTCCACTTCAGGACGTTCACGCCCTTCACCATGAGCCACAGGCAGAGTGACAATTCTCCGATTAAGGCAAGCGCCAGAATGAGGGAGATCTTCCCCGCGTATGCCGGGGCGAGGATGAGCGTGAAGCTATTCGCCAGATAACTTAGACCGGCAATCGCCATCAAAACGCCAAGAGTCCTGGGGAAGTAACCTGACCTGAAAAGCAAATACCCATACACCAGACATGCGAAGCCAAAAAATATGAGGTCAATGCCAAAGCCGTAGTCATGCAACTTGAGAGAAACTTTGACTAGAGCGTGTAGCTGATGTGGTTCAAATACCTTCAGGTAATCTGCGTTCCCCGAGAGGAACAATGCTGCAAAAAGACATAGCTTGCTGACAGCCTCGATAGGGAATTCGACTATGTTGAAAAATACCGCAAGCAAAGCAAAATTTTTGTTCACTGGCCTGAGCAATACATACAAGATCAGCGTTAGTGCGACAGCACACACAAGCAATATCAGGTCACCGGCAATTTGGACGCGCCACAGCGACTCAGAGGCCGCAATATTGTTGGCTGTGGCTGTAACATCTCCGGACACCACGAGTTTGTCTCTGACGAAAAATTCACCGCAGAAGCCGATGACTATGATAATCAGATACAGCACGCCACCGATTCGTGCGTAAACTTGCGGTGAAGTTTCTCTGACCCGTTCCTTCATTGCATCTGTACTCATAGTCGTTTCTCCCTGCGTGCGAAATGGGATCCAGTCCCGGGTGAATCAGATTGGTTCGCGGTACCGCCGCAGCCGCACCGCTGTGGCGAGGAATATCGCGGCGACTGCCAGCCCTACCCACAGACCCGGCGTACTGAAAAATTGCGCCGCGGTCAGCGCTGAAATGATTTCCATCATGTTTCCGCTCGGCGCTGTGGTGGTGGAAGGCTCCGGTCCGGTCAAGCGGTACTGCAGCATGGCGAGGAAATGCGAAGTTCTGAACGCCATCTTCTCGACTCCCCAGATCACGAACGGAGGCAAGAACGCCCATATAAACGGCGCGCGTGGCGCCCAAGCCGAAACCAGCAGCAACCAGCCGTACAGGGGCGCGTACCACAGGCCATGAACGGTCAGAATGTGGTAGAGGAGCATCAGTGAAAAGTGGAAGAACGACATCCGCGCCCCCAGCGTCCCGCCACTCAGGCCGCTTCCCATCAGGACCGCGCTGCTCAGCAGCAGCATGACGAACTGCGTAACAATGGTGATGGCGAAAGTGAGCAGCGGCATAATGACCAGGGGAATGGCGAACTTCGAGAGCACCGTGGTGAGGTCGGAAACTGGCAGCGACTTCCAAAACAGGATGCTGCGATCGCGGCGCTCTCCGTACAGCGCGTCGAGAGAGTAGAAAATTCCCACTATAAAACCCGTCCCCATGATCAGGGCAGCCGCGAATTCGTACGGTCCGTCGAGCGGTTCGTGCCGGTGCTTCGGGCTGATCGTCATTCCAATCAAGAAGGCGAGCAGAAAAACGGCGGCGGCGGCCAGGGGAGCGATGTAGATCGAACGGTATTCCCACAATTCGCGCCGCACCGACCAGTACATGCGCCGGCTGGCGGTGATGACCGCAGGCGCGGTTACTTGCGATTCGAGGGGAGACTGGGGCACGGCGTTTGATGGAGTACTCATCGAGTCCCTCCTTGGGCCGCGCCGCTTTGGTTGCTGAGCACGGCAACGAACAAGTCGGCGATGCTGGGTTTGCGCACGTCGCCAAGCGCGGCGAGTTGCTGACGGCCGACGCGATCGAACAGCAGGATGCTGCGCCCGAACACTTGGCGTTCGTGAATCGGTTTCAGCGCCCGTGCCGCGGCGATCTGCTCGGGATTCACCATCACTTCCAGATAGCGCGACTCGAATTCTTCCATGCCGCAATCGAATACGATGCGGCCGCGGTTAATGAACATGACATCCGTCAGGACATCCTGAATCTCTTCCACTTGATGGGTGGTCACCACGATGGTGCGGCTGCGATCGAAGTAGTCATTCAGCAGCGAATCGTAGAACTGTTTGCGATACAGAATATCCAGGCCAAGCGTCGGCTCGTCCAGCACCAGCAATTTCGCGTCAATGGCCATGACCAGGGCGAGATGCAGTTGCGCCACCATGCCCTTCGACAATTCCCGGACCTTACTGGCGCGCCCGATGGTGGTCTTCGCAAGAAAGCCTTCCGCCTTCGCGCGGTCGAATCGCGGATGTACGCCCGCGAAGTAGTCGAGAGCCTGCCAAACCCTCATCCAGCGCGGCAGAACGGCGACGTCGGCAATGAAGCACGCATCGCGCATGAGCTTTTCGCGCTCCGTCCAGGGGTCTCGTCCGAGCACCGTCAGCTCACCCTGATATGAAGTGAGGCCTAGAATCGCATTGAGCGCCGTGGTCTTGCCCGCCCCGTTGGGCCCGATAAGTCCGAGGATCCGGCCCTCTTCGACACGCAAATCGATACCGTCCACCGCGACCGTTGTTCCGAATGCCTTCCGCAAACCGCGTGCTTCTATGCAAGCCATGGTTTAGCGCTCCTTCTTGCGCGGATTCGACTCGGCGGGTTTTGCCTGCGCGTCATCCGCAGACGGCCCGGGGTCTGCGCCGTTCAGCAGTTCTTCCGCCTTCAGGCCGAGCCGCTCGATGGTCGTTCGGACCCTAGGCCATTCTTCGCCAAGAAACTTCTGTCGTTCGGCTTCGAGCAACAAACTGCGTGCGCCCGCATTGATGAACATGCCCAGGCCTCGCCTGCTCTCCACCAGCCCCTCGTCCACTAATTGCTGATAGCCCTTCAGGACCGTGAGTGGATTCACCCGATATTCAGCCGCGACGTTGCGCACGGAAGGCAGCGGATCGCCTTCCTTTAGAACGCCATCAAGAATCATCGCGACCACGCGGTCGCGAAGCTGGCGGTAAATCGGCTGACTGTCATTCCACTCACGGTCCATTAGGTTTTCCCAGCTCGCCTTACGGCGGCGTCCTCCGTCATTGTCCCCGCTTCAGGTCCATGCGCACCTGCATGGGCTTGTCTCCGGGCATCATATAGGTCCACTCCTCAATGTGATGGTCGGCGTCGATGATAGTAAACACCGCGTGGTACATGTGACCGTACTGATTGCCGCCAGAAAGGTCGGTGAAATCAAACTCGATCTTTTTTCCGTCCGCCGAAGGCCGGGCGACCATGTGTGGCCGGTTGCCCGCGTCACAGTAGTGGATCAGATTCAACTTGTCTCCATCCACGTAAAGCATGGTTACCGGATGGTCGTACTTGGTCGCATCCAACGGCTTTCCTGCTTCCTGCATCTCGTGCACGAGCGCATTTCCCCTGGAAGTCACTCGCAGGGTGATCTCAGGCTTGGCGTTGTCAATTTCGGGGTCCGGCGGCGTGGCTTTCAAGGAACCTTGCCACGTACCCGCCAGCGTTTTCAGGTTGTCGAACGACTTTTGCGCGTCGGACATCACCGGCTTGTCGACGGCCTTGTGCATATCGGACTGCGCGACGGACTGCACAGCCGACTGCAAGACGGCACGCAAGACCGACCCCGTGACGGAGTGCGCGACGGACTTAGCAAATGTCACCGCGGAGAGCGACATCACAACAACGATTGCTAGCAACAGTACTAGACGATTCGATTTCATGTTTCATTCTCCTTACGCTTCTTTTCTTTCGGGTTGGGGTTTTCCCTCGCGTGCTCCGCGCGAGCGAGCATCCCTTCTCGAGTTTCTAGTGTTATAGTTAACTAGCACACTATGTCTGTCAAGCCTTTTTTTCGTTTTTCTTTGACTGGCAGACTAAGTCTTTTAGAATCAGCATTTACAAACCGTCTGAGCGTAGGGGGGAGCACAACTTTCGAGTTGAGAGCCCTTCTTGTGGCGTGCAACGAAACCCAGTGAACTGTTAGCTGCCAAGCGCCAAGGCAGAGCTCAAGAGGAAAGTTTTAGTGGCCTAGTTTCTGGGCAGATTGAAAGGAGGAACAGCTCAGTACGCCATCGGGCCGACTTCTTTTTCGACTTCGGCGATATCCACCATCACGATGGCGTCCCATGGGCAGCCATCCAAGAAACAGCCGTCGGGGCCTTTACTGAGGCACTTCTTGCAGCCGATGCACTGGATGGGGTCTATCTGGATGCGCCCGAACGGCGGATTGTCCTCGTCCGGCACCCAGAACATGCAATCCTCGACCGGGCAGTACTCCACGCAGGCTGGTGATCCGGCGCAGCCCGTGCAGCACTCGGTGATGACGGCAAGTTCTTTGGGTTTTTTCTTGCGCGCGGTCAGCGCTGAAATGATTTCCATCATGTTTCCGCTCGGCGCTGTGGTGGTGGAAGGCTCCAGCCATCAACTGCGATTTTAACCTGTATGTCAAGCTTTGCAAACTGCTTAGTGGAAAATTACCCGGCAGCGCCCGCACCTTAGGCCGGATTC
>Ga0207061_1019_pt2 | contig 32470 bp, 32 predicted proteins | sample Alteio_BWMinCont_31_FD_153275 | JGI IMG/M metagenome (GOLD analysis project Ga0207061, IMG submission 153275) | Enriched cells from forest soil in Barre Woods Harvard Forest LTER site, Petersham, Massachusetts, United States -... | ecosystem: Environmental > Terrestrial > Soil > Temperate forest >... | reverse complement strand
TTTACGATCCAAGCATTCTCGGGGATTCCAACGACGTTCGATACTCTAAATAATACCACTCAAGCGGGAACGCATGGCACGGGCGGATCCGGAGGAGGTTCAGATGGCCTCGATGGATCAGTATTGGGAGACAGTATTTTCCTACGCGCAGGCTCTTCTCTCACGCTCATGGCGCCCGACGTTGGTGATCTTTTGACGCTCGGTGATCACGTTGCGTTTGTTGATGATACCAGTTTCGGCGCAGGAGGCACCACTGTCTTTGTCAGTGGCAATGGCACGGTGGTGTACAATGGCACCACTGATTATCAAGGTAACATCACGATTAACAATGCGAATTTTAAAGTGAATGGAACAATCGATGAAGCAGCAGTTTCAGTCTGTAGAAACATTGGTTTTAGTATGCAAAGAGGTACATTGAGTGGGGTTGGAACTTTAACCGGAGATGTCTTTGTCAATTCTGGAACGATCTCTCCAGAGACTGACGGAACGCTCACGCTGGGCAGCTTGTTTCTCAACTCAGCAGATCCAATTAACAACACCCTTGGAAGCCTTGTACATATCGAAATCGACAACAACAGTACCTCGTTAGTTTCCGTTACTGGAGCTGCATCATTAGCAGGGACCTTGGAGATCGAATTAGATCCAAATGCTCAACCAGGTACCTACACAGTTCTTACATCATCTGGTATTACAGGCACCTTTGATGACGTTACCTTTACGGGACCAACGCCGAATTATACACTCTCTTATCTCCCGCTCGGGAATCCTACCTTTGTGCAATTTAAGTTTTTGGGTTTTTTGGAACCAGCATCAAATCTGCAAGGAACACAAAAGAAAAATAATTTTGGGCTCGAATATGAACTTTATAACCAACTGACTTGGACATTGAGTCAATCATCTGAGACTACTGGTTATTATCTCTCTCGTGATGGTAATCGCATCGCAACACTCAGCGCATCAACAACCAGCTATCAAGATCATAATCGGCCGCGCGGTGTTGCTGCAGTCTATTCGTTGGTTGCATTTGATGGCAGTGGCGATATGAGTTCACCGGTTACCGTTACTGTTTCATGAAAGTAGAGGATATGATTATGTATAAAAAAATTGCCTTACTTTCTGTATTACTGTGCACCGTGACACCATATGCATCTGATCTAACGCCGTGGCTTGAGATAAAACCAAGCTATTTTTTCTTTTCTGCATCTCCGATGAATGATATCTACGATGATGGTGGCTTTGAAATTCAGGGTAGCTTGTCGGTCCCTTTTTGTAATTATCTTGATCTGTATGGCAGCATCGGCTATCGCGAGGCATGGGGCCGCGCATTGAATACCTGTGAAAAAACAAGCTTAACGGTAATACCGGTTGATATTGGTTTAAAACCGGTATTCAACTTTTGCGAACGCTTTTACTATTTCTTTGCAATTGGGCCACGCTACTTTTACTTTCATCAACACAACAACTCACCATATGTTGATTGCATAATCAATGGTAACGGTGTCGGTTTATTTGTAAATACAGGCTTTAATATCTTGATTTCAGAGTGCCTCTTGCTTGGCATTTTCGGTGAATATTCATATGAAAAGAAAAGCATCTGTCCTCATATGCCAAATGTATTCAGCAATGGCAGCGTACAAATAGGTGGCTTTGCATTTGGCCTAAGTGTAGGCTATGCGTTTTAAAAGGAAGCTATGGCCAAAGAATTTAAGGTTGGTGATCGTGTATCGTGGAATTCAGAAGCGGGGATTGTCCATGGTACGATCAAGAAAAAAATCACCAAAGAAATCATCTTTAAAGGCTATACCGTGCACGCATCCAAAGAAGAACCACAATATTTGATTAAAAGCGAAAAGACTGAGCATATGGCGATGCATAAAGGTTCTGCGCTGCGAAAGCTGAAAAAATTAATTGTTAGTTAAGAAAAAATGCAGTGGCATAACTAATACACTCGTGCCTAACTTCTCTACTTTGTCCTGGTAGGTTAAGGTGCTATCATGAGGGCAATACGCTTTGAAAGAGACCAATTTATATACAATTTCGATTTTGCGTTCATTTTTGCTTTTCGATTCTGGCATAGCAACGGGGTACATAACCATCAAGTTTCCTTTACCATATGTTTTATTTAGTTGATTATGTATGTTTTCTAAGGTTACTTGTGCATTTATATCAAATGATTCTTTCGTCCTAGACGTATAAACTTGTGGACTGTCAGTCGCTGTTGCCAGCGGACCGTCGTCAGCCGCTGTTGATTGATCTTTTTCAATCCATACTGAGAGCTCGCTCTTAGCTGAAGGGTGTGGGATCAATTTGGGAAGGAGTGAAAATCTTTCATCCCTTATTTGTCCCTCAAATACAAAGCGAAATTTAAGATTTTCAATATAGACACATTTCTTTTTGACGCATAAAGTATCGAGAGTGTCGGTAGCGTATGACGGCATAACAGGTTTATAGGTATCGGGATCGTTGCTGTCAAAAAAATTGTTGGGATCAAAAAGATCTTTTGCAACGCCCACCGTTAAAATACCCTGTCCTTTGGTGTCGTTGAGATATTTATGGATGCCTTCAATTGTGAGTTTTATTGGCACGTTGAGCTTGATCAATTTTTCGCCCCGAATAAACTTATTTTCAAAATAGACGCCTGGCAAAATTGTAATCCGATGTTTTTGGTTTTCACTAGCCAAGCAGGATAGTATGGAAAAGAGAGATAGGGCTATAAGTATCATGACGCTCCTCTTGGAAACTAAAAATTCCACGACAAGATAACACAAAGTCTTAAAATATTGAAACTAAAAACGAAACGTGAGATCTAATGCCACATCTTGAGCCCAGTATTTGTTGCCAACCTGGCCATCATAATGGAGCGAGACGTTCACGGTGTCGCTGAAGTCTTGGTAGATGAGAGCCAAACGCGGCGCGAATAAGTTTCGTTCGTAGTCTCCACCTCTGCCGGTAAAGCAGCAGGATGAGTTTGCGAAGCTGGCGCTATAATTTTTGTTCGAGCATGGAGTTTGGTTTATGTATGCCAGCGTGAGCATCGGTATAATCTCACCATCACACATAGGGTACGTGGTGTTGAATGCAAGCCCAACCTCTCCTTGAAAGAGCATCGCATTTTTTTTCTTCACGGTGAGATTAAGGCTCCCGGCTCCCGTTTCTGTGTAACAGCCTTCATGTTGTAATATATAATCGAAATTGAGATACGGAGTTACCTGGAGCTGTGATGGGCACGTCCAATATTCAAAGCCTAGGTGAGCCAGCCATTCATTGCCATTGTGTTTCGCGTGTGCACATCGTTCGATAGTGCCAAAGTTGAGCTGGCGTGTGGTGTTGTAGTGGTTGAATGCTCCGATGATTGCCGCGTTCATATACAATTGATCGAATGCAAAACGGCCATAAAGCCCACCATAGTAACTGTTGAGTGTTGCATTGCCCGCTGATTGTTGCCAATGAAAATTATCGTAGGTGTAGCTGAATGCCAATCCGAGAGTGCAGTTTTGGATAGCACAATCAACGCCGAGTGTTGCACCGAGTGTGGTATCTTTGTAGCCAAATGGTTCTGATTGATGTTGCCATTGTGCAATACCATCGATCCAAAAACAGGTAGGTTTTTCACAAAGCTCACCTTGAGCGAAATACGATTTTTGTAAATGTTTTGTGTAGGTTGAACGGACAAGAATAGCATCAAGCAATTGTACCTCTGTAGGGCCAGAAAAGAGTGCCGGGCTCATATTTTCAAATGCATCCTGCATTTCATTAAAATTGAGTGCGAGCAACGTATTAGTAACTGTTGCTGCATCCGTACCCGTAAGGGTAACAAAGCAGTTTGCAGCGTTGCGGGCATTGCAGGTGAGGCCGATAGCGTCTAAAGGCACGTAGTTCAGTTGCACGGTGAGCGGATTATAAACCAAACGCATGAGCGATGGCACAGAGCTTGTCAACGATGAGAAGGTGCCAGTTGCGCCGGTGCCTGTTGTAATGATCGTGTAGGTGATTGGCGCGGTGAAGTTGAGATCATCAGGAGTAACTACAACGCTTCCTGCAAGCTGCGCAAATCCTGATGTTGTGATGAGATTGCTTTCGCCTGCGGAGTTGAGTTCAACATTGTAAGTGCTTGTGGGGAATAAAATAAGATTAGTGGTAAACATCTCGCCAATAGAGTTGCCTGGTGAGATGGTGCCGTAGTTATAGATACTACCCTGCACGGTGGCATTGCCCGAGAACATACCGCCAGATTCGTTTTGAAGATCTCCACTGATAGATCCATTGAGATTTAAGATTCCTGATTGAATGAGCGTGGTGCCCAGATAGGTGTTAGCACCATTCAGTCTCAGTGTTCCTGTGCGAGCCATGAGAAGTCCCGGGTCTGCTGCCTCAGTTAATAAACCGGCGCCTTCGATTGGATTGACAAGTGTCAAAGGATTGTCGATCTGGAAGGTGATGTTGCCTCCCGATTGAATAAAGATATCTTGTCCGAGAGAAGATCCATTGCCACCGTTACCGCCCGGTGCGGTTCCACCTATTCCTGCTGTCGTTGCGTTGTCAGAAAAACTGACACCGTCTTGCACGATGAGCGTGCCGCCTTGTTGAATAAAAATCGCCCCTCCAAGTCCAGAACCGCCCCCACCACCTGCGGCCTCGTCTACTACTGAGCCACCCGCGCCGCCGAGGCCATAAGGATCGACGCCGCCACTAATCTGGCCTCCACCACCGCCTGCTCCAAAACCGCCATTGCCGCCAACGCCTCTGGCCGAGCCACCGCCCCCGCCGCCAAAAGCTCCGCCGATACCACCAGAACCATTAAATCCACCGCCTCCACCACTGGTGCCATAACCTGCACCGCCGCCATTACCGCCGCCACCGCCACCGCCAGCACCATACATATTGTTTGTGCCGACGCCTAAGCCGCCAGCACCTCCTGTACCATTCCCTCCCTCATCGATCGAATCAGAACCATGAGAGCCACTTCCACCTGAGCCAGCGCCGCCACCACCACCTGCACCATTAGAGGGAGTGCCCAAACCACCGCCTCCGCCACTGTGGGCTGGCTCGGTGGGCGTAGCGGCAACGGAACCTCCGCTTCCCGCAGGTATTGATTCAGGGATCTCCCCGCCACCACCTGCGCCGGCGTAATTTGAGAAAACATTGGGCGATCCAGCCCCTACATTACCACCAGAGGCTCCACCGCGATTGCCACCACCACCGCCGCCCGCGCCAGCACTAGCGCCTGTGCGACTTGCAGTGCCACCTCTACCACCGCCGAAACCGCCACCGCCGCCGCCTGCACCGCCGCCAAGTACATTACCCTCGCCACCAGCTCCACCGATAGCTTGGTTATTATTGAGACTCATCGCAGAAATAGTCATGGTACTGCCTGAGTGTATATAAAGGGCACCACCACCGCCCGTTCCGCCGCCTCCGCCTGTTTTACCAGAACCGCCAGTACCACCTTGCGAGAGCCCATTTTGAATAGTGAAACCCGTAATGGTAACCGAGCCTTGTGCTAGAGAGAAAGCTGACTGAAGGCCACCTCCATCGATGGTTACACCACTGCCCAAAATGGTGACAGGGGTTGACGCGGTATACCTCAGTGCAGGAAATTGCGTGTCTAAGTCGATTGTTTGTCCGGCGATGGGTGAGCAATCAATGATGTCACCACCTTCGGCTGCAAGAATAGCAGCACCGAGAGAACCATCGTCGGAACCGCTGTCTGTGTTGGTGACGAGGATTGTGTCTGCGAATAGTGGGCTTGAGAGCACGAGAGATGCAATGGCGAAAAAAAGAAGTATCATTACTTTACCTTTTCAATAGGCATAGATAGATAACAACTTTCTACCATATCGTTGATAATTTTTGCAATTATACTAATTACACAAAATCAAGCCGTTTTTTGAGATTACGGAGTGCGATGATAAAGCAGAGTGTTGAGAAGCATGCAATAACTGCAAGACAGAGCCAGAAGTTAGCATAGCCAGTTTGACCAAGCAGTGCTACGCGAGTGCTTTCAGTTATGTAGATCATAGGGTTCAACGCATTACAATAGGCAAGCCATGGCAATGCGGCGTGCAGTGAAAGCCAAGAGAATTGAAAGCCGCCGATGAGCCACATGGGACTAATAAATCTGCGCCATACATTGCCAAGCAGCGCAACATTTGGCGTAACACTTGAGACCCATAATACAAAGCAGGCATAAAATGCGCTCTGGAAGAGGATGGCAAGGATTAATTTATAAAACGAGACTTGCGCCAGATCGAGGGCACCCCACAAGCAGATATATCCTACGGGGAGCATGGCACAGGTCAGTGTAGCATAAATGATAAAATAGTAGATTGACTTGCAAGCAAAGACAAGTGCCGATGGTATCGGTAAGGTGAGATAGTAATTGATAATGCGGTCGCCCTCGATATCAGCTACGAGATCAATGACATTTGAATGGAGCTCAAAAAGGCCAACCGCCACGATCGTGCCGCCAAATTGCACCGGCCCAAAATTGGCAAGGCCAAAAAAGGGCATTACATAGTTGGTGATGATAATGTTCAAGCTGACCCAGATACCAATATTGATCGCTTTATCAAAAAACGTTTGCTTGTAGAGCATTAAATCAGTGTAAACCAGCTGTTTGCACGTGCGGATGTATGATCGTATCATCGCTCTTCCTTTGTGCCTTCCAGAAGCTGGATAAACAGATCTTCCAAATTTTGTTTTTTAAAATCGGCCATCAGTTTGTGCGGCGCATCGATGAGCATGATGGTGCCTTTATCAAGAATGCAGACGCGATCAGAGAGTTTTTCCGCTTCATCAAGATAGTGAGTGGTGAGAAGAATAGTTATTCCCTCTTTTTTAAGCTCGCGAATCACATTCCACAAGTGACGCCTGATATGAGGATCAAGGCCAACCGTTGGCTCATCAAGAATCACCAGTTCTGGTTTATGAATGATGCTTCGTGCGATCATAAAGCGCTGCTTATAACCGCCAGACAAGATCGATGCCTTTTCATGCAGATAGTTTCCAAGGTCAAATTGTGCAACGAGCGTAGCGATCCGCTCTGCAATTTTTTCTTCATCAAGCCCATAATAACGGCCTGCAAGGATCAGATTTTCGTGCAGTGTGAGCATAGTGTTGAGATTTGGTGCTTGAGGGCAATAGCCAATCTTGCGGCGGAAGTTTGGCAGATCGGCGTAGATCGAGTTTCCACGGTAAGTGATATCGCCACTGGTGGGCGGGTGGAGCGTTGCGATGATGGAAGAAAGAGTAGTTTTTCCTGCGCCATTGACACCCAAGAGACTGAATACTTCACCGGCATGGATATCAAGAGAAACCTCTTTTAATGCGGTATGAAAGCCATGCTTGAGCGGGTAGCTCTTTGTTATATTCTTGATAGAGAGCAGCGACATGATGAGAATCCTAATTGAATACAATATGAAATATTGTACCAGGAAGTTGGAAGCAGTACAACTATTGGTTGTTGCCGCACTCTGTGTTGCGAAAGCTGAAAAGTTAAAACGCTATTTATTATTTATGGTAAGGTAACCTATAACAATCAGAAAAAAACCAAAGGGAGAGCTTGTGTAGTTTTTTAAAATTAATCTTGCTTGCTTGTATCTTTATTGCCAGGACAGCGACATCTATTTTTCTCAACTAGTTGGGTTAATAGGTCTACTTTTTTGTCTAAGTGTGTGATAAGTGTTATTAATTTTTTCTGTTGTTCATCTTCAGATTCATCAGATGAGCTTTCATTTGAGAAGTCGTGATCGCAACGTGGTGAAGGAAATGAAGTTTTGCTTTGCGATGATGAAAAATTATTTGACCGTTGCGGTTGATCAGATGCTGAGCAAAGCATAACAATGCTACATATGCTTATCGAAAATAGTTTCATTTTGGTCTTCTTTCATTATCATGTGCAGTAATGGTATATATTAACAATACATGAGCTATATATTAGGGTAAAATAATGCGGTATGCAACAATATTGTTTCTGAGCATGGTGCCATGTGTAAGTGTATCTGCGATATCGATAGTCTATAACTTTCGCATCGCACAAGTTACAAAACAACCAATAGTGGAAAGTGCTGATGATCGCCATTATTCCATCGTAGGCTTACTTTTTGATCAATTCCAAAAAAAATATGATGGTGTGCGCCAAAATTTTGTAGGTGGTTTGGCGGCATTTATTTATAATTTTGAGCCCTATTATTTTCGGACAGATTTCAGTGTTTCACATATAAAAGAAATTACTGAGCATGTAACTACCTTTTCTGCCACGGAGACAGATGATCTCCTTTTTACGCTTGGCCGAAATTTTAAACTGAACGATAAATCTGTCATGACGCTATCTGGGCTTTTTGGTGTGCCAACGCATGAAATTTTTACTCTGCAACATGTGGCCTTTGGTTACGGTCAAGTTGGGCTAGGAATTCAACTGGATGGTTCATACGTTTTATGTGATACTCACACATTGTTGTATGGTGTCCGGTATATTTACTATGTGCCACGGAAAGCAGCTGATGATTCAGGCAACAAATACACCTTCACCATCGGCAACCTTGCTGACGGGTTGATTGCATATAAATATAATTGGCTCTCTCATGGTATAGAATGTGGATATACGGCACGATCAGATTTTGGCGCCCATATTTCCCCAAATCTCGATGATACAATAGAAAAAACTAATTATATACGAAACAATTTTTACTTTATATATAAATACCGATTTATGATTGATGAGGTTGCAAATAGACTTCTGTTTAACATCTCATATGGTTTTGATAGTAAGCCTAAGGTGTATGGAAACCAATATGTCGTTACTCTCTGGGCATCATGGAACGTGCGCTTTTAGATTAATCAGTTAAAAAATAGAGTGTAGAACGTTCTTGCTATCTTTTGAAAAAGTTTTACAATAGTCAGGCATGAGATTTTTAACAATAACAAAAATAACAACGAGTATCGCTATGTTTATACACCAAATTCTATTTTCTTTCTCTTGTATCTTTTCTACAGCATATCTTTTGAGTGCCGATTCGATTCAGTTTGATAAACCAAAACTAGTTGATACATTGCAGAATTTATGTGAACAGGCTATCGAAACCAATATTGCACTATTAAGCAATCAAGTAGCGTATAATTCGATACAGTCAAAGCAGCTTGCACACTGTGTACAGAATAAATTGATGCACATACAGCCAGAAGCTATGCCTGCGTATATTAATGGGTTGCCTCTGGTTATGCAGCTTGAATTGTTAGATGAAACGCATACCTATGAAAGAAAAAATGGTAATGATGAAGAACGGAAAAAGTTTTTTGCATATCTCACAACGTTTGATGGTGGTTGTACTATGTTACGTACCATTTTAGATGAGATTGGATGGTTGCATGTAGAAAAACTTGAACGATCGATTGTAAAGAATCCCGCGACAGACCAAAGAATGATATATACGGAGAAGGATTGTACGTGGAAGCTTTTTCCGTATGAACCCCACAGCTATAATAAACAAATCGGTCATGCATCTGTATCAGTCGAAGAGGTAACACTGTCTCCAACCATGATCCTGGCACCTCCTGTCTATATAAATGTATTCTATGAAGTTAAATCGGAAGGAGAGATAATATGGTTGCCAATAAAAACGCTGAAAATTATTGGTTGGCAAAAGTTTGACGGTGTCAACCAGTGGGCTTGCAACGAAAGTTTAGATGAGCAGTCGCGTAAAGTATTCGTGGACTATGATTCAGTCGGTAAGCTTGGTCAACGCCTTTCTTATTCATGTGATGTAGAATTGAATACAACATTTGGTGATGGTATAGCTTCTCTCTTTAAAGTATATAATTACTATCGGTCTAAAATTACCCATGAGAGTATAGCTGGTAGTGTCACAGATTCTTTGATAATAGCAGCAGCTGATGTACAATCACCACGTGCATGTGAATGGATCAACAATACCGTTGCAGCTAGAATTGCCGCGCAGAAAGAGAAAGCAGGCGCGACAGCTTCAAGCGAGTAAGTGCTATCTTTTTTCCAACATTTCCACTAACTTACCTGCTTTTCGCTACATGATAAAACTCTTTTTTATGGCCTTGTTTTTGTTTGACGATCTTAGTTGCGTGGATTACAATAATCCTAATTTTATAAGTCATCGCTCCAAAAGGAAGAGTATGTTACATCGTATTACGTTATTATCTCTTTGTTTATTAACAGTGGCAATTTATGCTGCGGATGAAACAGGCAAACATACCTTATTATGGCTTGATCTTGAAATGACCGGTTTATCAGCAGAGAATGATCTGATCTTGCAGAGTGCTGCTATCGTTACCGATGATAATTTAGAGATTGTTGCAGAATGTCCTGAGCGTGAGGTGCATTATGATGCCTTACCTAAGATGGATCCTTATGTGTTTGCGATGCACACTACATCAGGTCTTTTAGACAAAGTTGAACAATCAAAACTCACATTGCCTGAAGTAGAAGATGAGCTTATCAGCTTTGTAAAGGCGCATTGCAAAAGTAAGAATACGCAATTGTGTGGAAACAGCATTTGGAAAGATCGTCAGTTTTTGGAAAAACATATGCCACGTTTTATTGCATTATTTCATCATCAAATGATCGATGTTTCTTCTATTGGTGGTGTTGCATGGCGCTGGTATCCTGAGGAATGTAAGAAGTTTCAAAAACAAAAGACACACACATCTCGTAAAGATATTCTACAATCTATAGAAGAGCTCAAACATTTTAGAGAGCATATTTTTAAAAACAAACAAAATTAATTCAGTTGATCTTGAAATTAAAAGGGACATTCTTCACGATGAAGAACGTCCCTTTTTTTGTCAACATTGTGTTTCTCAAACAAACAGTTATTCTTGATGTACATAAAACAAATACACTCATTTTTCAGAGGATTCTTATATGATCTACGCACTTTTTTTGGGCTTTTTAGTTTTGGCAAGCAATCAAATGTTCATTGCAAGTGAAAGTAAGCCTTGGATTAATCTTGTGGGTAATCTTGACGAGCTAAAAAGGGAACGTAAGTCTTTGGTTAATGCTGTGAGTAATCTTGACGAGCTAAAAGAGGTTGGTATATTTGACGAGCTTAATATAAAAAAAGTTGGTACAGTAGACTCAACTAATTCGAAGTGGATTCAGCATGGTGATGTTTTTGGATTGAAAAAAACCGCTACAAATTGTACCAGTGCTTATGTAGGCACCATGGTAGCAGCTATGATCTATCCGCCAGCGATTCCGTTTATAGTGTGGTCACTAAAAACTAAACTGGCAGTTGGCGCAGTTGCTGGATGTGTTGGTTTATGGATTATGAGGCAGAGTGTACTCGATCGTTGTGAAGCTCTTGAGGTACATAATAAGAGTGATGATGGTTCATATTACAAAATTACAGTTTTGCATCCTTGGGAATTATGTGTTAAGCCATTGCAAAAATATCTAGCATTCACCGTTGGCTTCGGTGCAGCAATTAGTTTTATGGGATTAGCATACAATAGATGCAACATACCAGTTTGATGTTATCTTTTTTCCAACATTTCTACCAAACTGCCCGCTTTCTGCCACGTAATAATGGTGCCACCGCTTCGTGATTGGCCGGTGTTGCCTGCATAGATGATAAAGGTATCTTCCGGATTAACGTTGGCTATTTCTGACCAGTTTTTAATATTGGTGAAGAAGTTGCTGTTGATCGTTTCCCCTGATTTTATCTCAAGGGGTACCAAGCGAATGCCAAGATCGATAAGTCCATCGATCTCTATGCGGCCATTTTGATCACGCCAGTAGTATAATGGTGGTTCGATACCGAGATTGTAATATTGCTTGTAAAGATCGGCAATGATGAGATTTTCAAAAAGCGGTCCGCGGAAAGTGCTTAATGCTAAATCATCTGCTGAGCGGATATTCAGAAGTGAGCAAGCAAGACCGGTGTCATAAAAATAAAGTTTCGGTGTTTTGGTTATGCGCTTGGTGAAATTATTGTGATAGGGCCTGAGCAGAAAGATTATGTAGCTTGCCTGGAGAATAGAGAGCCAGCGATGGACTGTTTTTTGATCAATGCCGCATTGTGTAGCAATATCCTCGATATTTAGTTGCTGACCAACACGCCCTGCGCAGAGTTGCATAAATTTTTGGAAGGTTAAAAGATTTTCTACGGTGGTAAGTTGGCGCACATCTCGTTCAATATAGGTACGAATATATGCGGGGAATAGTTCTTGTGGCGTAAAATTTTGTGCATGAATGCGTGGATATCCACCATTGAAAATGAGTGTGTTAGTGTCGGATGGCATAAGGCCATTTTCTGCAAGTTCGTGGATAGAGAGGGGCAAGAGAGTAAGGATACCAACGCGACCTGCAAGTGACTGAGTAATTTTTTCATTCATGAGAAAATTTTGTGAACCTGTCAATACAAAATAACCCGGGCGATCATGTGTATCAGCTTCAATCTGTATGTAAGAGAGCAATTTTGGCGCATACTGAAACTCATCAATAATAATTCCGTGCTCGTTTTCATGTTCACGCAAAAATCGTTCAGGATCATTCACGACAGAGTCTAGATTTTTAGGGTCTTCCAAGTTTACATAACGGTAGTTTTTAAAGAAATGTTGCGCCAGCGTTGTTTTTCCCGATTGTCGGGGGCCAAGGATGGCAACCACGGGGAATTTGGTAAATCGTTTAAGCGTGGGTTCAAGATCTCTGCGTGCAATCATAGTTTTGGCCTCATTTGTGCGAATCTAGGTATCAATGCCTAATTTAGCACAAATAATCTCGTAAAATCAAGAAGTTGAAATGCCATGAAAAGGGCCGCACAGCTGAATAAGGCGATCCAGTCGCTGCTTATACCATGCCTGTGCGAATCTAGGTATCGATGCCTAATTTCGCACAGGATTTGGGTTTGTTTCGATTGAAACGACGTTTTCGAGTGTGCGATGGTTTTGAATTTAAGTCAATTTAGTGTTCATGTTGTCTGATTTTTTCCCTGGTGTGCAAAAAAATGGAACCATATAAAATGGTTTGCAGAGACTTTTTTTAGCAATTAGGAGTGTATATTCATGGCGTATCGTGATATCAAAGAGCTTTTGCTCAGCTACCATCCAGCTGATGCGCATGAGCAGCTTTTTAAAAATGAGATGCTTGCATTTTTTAGTACACATGCAGATTGTTTTGAGCGCAGTTTAGAAGTTGGCCATTTTACGGCATCATGCTGGTTGCTCAACAAGGTGGGCGACAAAGCACTCTTGATGCATCACGCCAAATTAGATCGCTGGTTTCAGCTTGGTGGTCACTGTGACGGCAATCCTGATATGCTTGCAGTGTCGATTAAAGAGGCGCAAGAAGAATCGGGCATCAGGGCTATTGCACCAGTTTCATCTGAAATTTTTGATATTGATATTCATCTGATTCCCGAAAATAAAAAAGAAAAGGCGCACTATCATTATGATGTGCGCTTTTTGCTGCAAGTTGTAAGCGATGAAGAGGTTGTGCAGAATGCAGAATCAAAAGAGCTGCGATGGATAGATAAAAACGGGAGCGAACTCATACACGGCAACAGATCGCTAGAGAGAATGTTTGATAAATGGGTTCAGCAATAGTCAATTATGTTTCTGCTCTTGCATGCATAAATCAGATATACTACAGTATCAAGAACTGCGCATCAGCCTAAAAATTAGAAAAGGTATATCGTATGTCTCCAATTATGCTCCACATATGGGGTCCCTTTGCTATTCAGTGGTATGGTTTTTTTATCGCATTGGGTGCGCTCGCATTTCTTTTTATGATCAAACGAGATCCTCGCTTTCCCATTCTTAATTTACAAAATTGTTTTGATGCGCTGTTTTTGTGGGGTGCGGCGGCGGTGCTCATTGGTGGGCGCATATTGCATGTGATCCGCCATTATGATGATTATGATTCCTGGACGGAATGGTTTGCGTTTTGGGAGCCGGGATATGCGGTTTTAGGGAGCACGATTGCGGTGTTGTGCGTAGTGCCGACTTATTTATATCTTCACAGAGTTCCCTTGTTTCCATTTCTTGATTTGATTGCTACTTATGTGCCGCTTTTGCAGTCAATTGCGCGGCTTGGCTGTTTTTTTGCGGGCTGTTGTTTTGGGTGCGCAACACAGGTAGCGTGGGCAACGATTTATACTGATACAGCATCACTCGCACCGGCCTATAGGATGCTCCATCCGGCACAATTATATAGTGCTCTTGGCCTTTTTGTAGTATTTCTCATTATGTATTTTATCGCACGCAAAACGTGCAAAATTCCTGGTCAGCAGGTGACGTTATATCTTATGCTCACTTCTTTAGAACGGTTTATCACAGATTTCTGGCGCGGTGATCGTGAGATGGTGCCATCAGTTGAACGTATGGGTATTGCATTGTCATTTCACCAACTTCTTGCGCTCGGTATTATCATCAGTGGTGGTATACTGTTTCTAACCGTTACCTACAGCAAACGATGGCGCAGCACATGACTATTTTTGAGATCATAAAACAACGGGTACAGATCCTCGATGTGGTGCAGGATTACACCGCACTAAAAAAAGCAGGTGGCTACTGGAAGGGGCGTTGTCCCTTTCATCATGAAAAGACCGCATCATTCACCGTGAGCCCTGACAAAGGGATTTTTTATTGTTTTGGCTGCCACACCAGTGGCGATGTGATCGCCTTTGTTGCACGCGCAGAAAATCTCTCTGGCCAGCGTGATGCGGTGAAGTTGTTAGCAGAAAAGTTTAGCATCGATCTACCCAATGATGGTGAAGTGTCCACGCACACCGTGCAAGAAAAGGAGCGGTATTTTACGATCCATGCACTCGTGGCACAATGGGCACACATGCAATTGATGCAACCTACACATAAAGAGCTACTTGCTTACCTTATTGGGCGTGGCTTTACGCAAAAGACACTCAAGCAATACGAGGTTGGGTTTTTCCCCGGCGGACCAATAGCCTTTAAAGCACTTTGTACCGAATTAAAAAAACATAATTTTTTGGCACAAGATTTGGTGGATTGCCATATTCTTTCGCAGAATAAAAATCTTTATTATTCACCCTTTGAAGAGCGAATTTTATTTCCCATTAAAGATCCTATGGGGAGGGTCTGTGGTTTTGGAGGGCGGATCTATAAAAAACAGGATGCGCGGCCCAAATATTACAACACCAAAGAATCAGATTTTTTTATTAAAGGTTCACTCCTCTTTGGTTTTGATGAGGCAAAAAAAGCTATGCAAGCAGCGCAGACCGTATTTATGGTGGAGGGCTACACAGATTGCCTAGCCATGGTGCAGCATGGCTTTGCTAACACGGTGGCTACGCTTGGCACCGCTTGCACGCAAAATCATCTCAAGCTACTATCCCGTCATGCCGATCTCCTTTATGTACTCTATGATGCTGATGCGGCGGGTACGCAGGCGATCTTACGGCTTACTCAGCTCTGTTGGCAGGTAAGCATGGAGCTTCGCGTGGTACGGTTGCCACAGGGTACTGACCCAGCATCCTACTTGGCAAGTGGCGGTGCGCTTGCCAAGCATATAGAGGAGGCAAGAGACATTTTTTTATTTTACATAGAAACAGTTGGATCTGCATTTACCACAGCTCCCTTAGGACGCAAGCTCGAAATTCTGCGGGTTTTGTTGGAGGCGATAGCCGGCATTCAGGATCCTTTAAAGCGTGATTTGGTCATTTACCAGGCCTCGCAAGTGCTTGGCATTCCGGCAGCCATGCTTGCTTCGGAGCTTCGGCGTATGCAGCGTGATGGGGGTAACGAGGCAAAAAACCAGGCTGAAATAGCTCCGCAGCCACAGGCTGGTGATCAGTTTAGTGCAACGCAATTAGAAAAAAAGCTAACATGTGCTATACTACACGTTACTGATATATTAGATGCGCGCAGTATTGCCTATATAATCCGCTATATGCCGCAGCCGCTCGCTGACTATGTACGCACCGTTATCGCCATGGCAGATCAAGGGGTAAAAGACCCGTTTAAACAATTCTACGCCAATCAGGCGCCAGAGGTGCAACAAGCAATCAGTGAGCTGATCTGTTCATATGAGCCGGCAGCGTCACAAAGTGCTGCACAAGCACTCTTTGAGCAATGGCAGCGGTTACAATGGCGCCGTATCGTTGCCGATATTAAAGAAAAGATCGCGGAAGCGACTATTCATCGGGATATGGTTACGGTGCAAAATCTGGTGATTGAGTTTAATAGGCTCAAATCAGAGATGGTAAACGGGGTGTAGACCGCAAGGTCACTAAAATGGGATAACTTATGAATAAAAAGACGCAAAAACCTGCCGCTAAGGCAAAAAAAACGAGTGCTCAGGCTGCTGCAACAACCACGGCATATTCACCAACGATTGACCTTAATAAGGAGCTTGTTGAAGAGCTCTTGGAGCGGGGTAAGCGTGATGGTGTGCTTGCCTATGAAGAGATCATAGAGCTTGGTCAAAAACATCATATGAATGATAAAGATACTGAAGAGCTTCTGAAACTCTTTGAAAAAGAGAATATTGAACTGGTAACGCAGGAAGAGCTTGAAGGTGCTGATATTGACACGGGTACGCCTGAAGAAGAAACTAACACCTCCGCGCGCCGCCGTGATCTTGATGTAACGCTTGATGAAGAAAATGCTGATTTCGAAGATGAAGACGAAGAGACTGAGGAAGAAGATGTCCGTCAGGTATCGGGTTCAACCCAGCTCACTGATAGTGTTAAATCATATCTCCGTGATATCGGTAAGATTCCACTCCTGAATAAAAAAACAGAAACAGTCATTGCGCAAAAGATCGCTGATGGCAAAAAAGAATCGATCGAGGCGGTTTCTAAGTTTGCCTTTGTGCAAAAAGAGCTTGTCACTATTGGTGAACGGGTCAAGCGTGACAAACTGCAACTGAAGGGTGTTATTCAGTTTTCCGAATTCGATGAAGACAATCTGCCAAAGTTTGAAGAAGAAAAAAATGGTTTCTTGCAATCGATAGCCGAGATGCAAGCGCTTATTGGCAATGAGCAAAAGATCTATTATAGCTATCGCGGTAAACTTGATTCACGTCAAATAAAAGATGAGATGTTGCGCAAGGTGCAAGAAAATCGTGAAAAAGTGTGCGAGAAGATCCAATCGATTCGTCTTGCAAATAAATTTATTCGCCGCATGGGAAGCAGGCTTGATAAAACGTTTGCAAAGATAAAAGAGAAAGATCAGCTTATTGAGCAGGCGAATCGTGATGTTAATCGTCTTGAAGCGCATGTGCCGATGATGCAGGATGATGTGACGCAGTCCGAAGAGCTAAAGCGCTCGATTCGCATTGCACAAAAAATGCTTAAAAAGATTGATCAAGAGCTTGGCTTGCCGCGCCAGGAAAGCATTAGATATCACACGCAACTCATGGTTGGCCAGCGCAAAGATAAGCGTGCCAAAGATGATCTTGCACGTGCAAACTTGCGACTTGTAGTCAACATCGCCAAAAAATATGTCAACCGAGGGCTTCACTTTTTGGATCTGATCCAAGAAGGTAACATTGGTCTCATGAAGGCGGTTGAAAAGTTCGAATTTGAGCGTGGTTATAAATTTTCTACCTATGCAACCTGGTGGATTCGCCAGGCGATTACGCGGGCGATTGCAGATCAATCACGTATCATTCGGGTGCCAGTTCATATGGTGGAAACGCTTAATAAGATTAATAAAATTAAGCGCACCTACCTGCAAGAAAATGGCCGTGAGCCTTCTCATGAAGAGCTTGCAAAGATGCTTGGCATGGATGAGAAGAAGATTAAGAATATTATTAAAGTGTCCAAAGATCCGGTGTCGCTCGATACTGCCGTTGGTGATAGTGAAGATGCCTCGATTAAAGATTTCATAGAAAATGAAAATGAACCATCGCCAGCAGAAACAGTCTTGAGCAGTGATTTGAAAGAACGTGTACGTGAAGAGCTCAAAAAACTGACGCCGCGGGAAGAAAAAGTGCTCAAGATGCGCTTTGGTATTGACGTTGCATCTGAACATACGCTCGAAGAAGTTGGTAAAGACTTTTCAGTGACGCGTGAGCGGATTCGCCAAATCGAAGTAAAGGCGCTGCGCAAATTACGCCATCCATCCCGCTGCAAATCATTAAAAACATTCTTGCAAAAAGAGTCTCTAGATGACAAGGTGGAAGATGATGTATTCTCAGATGATAATATAGATATCGAATAAGCGAGCATTATGGCTGAACCACTGAGTATAGGATTACCACTCATCTGCTTTATCGGAGCACTCTGTGTACGGGCGGTATTATCTTTTTTAGAAACCAGTATTACGGCGTTACGCCTTTTTAAAGTAAAAGAACTTGCAAGCACCACAACGCGGTATGCACCGTTGTTTAAAGTGCTTGAAAGTTCGCCGCACCAGGTTTTAATTAGCATTCTGATTGCAAATAGCGTTGCTGATGTTATTGCAGCAACATTGGCCACCACGGCGATTCAACGCACTTTTTTGAAACTTGGTTTTTCGAACGGCGTTGGATTTTCAATGGGTATTGGTGTGGCATCGCTTGCGATCATTATTTTTGGTGAGATTGTGCCGAAAAATATGGCACGCAACAGGGGCGAGCATCTTTTTCAAAAACTGCTTGGCGTGACCTATGTGTTGTTTATGCTCATGCGGCCGATCACTACGTTTTTGTTGTGGTTGACCGATTCTCTGACAAACCTTGTACAATGGCGCAGATCAACACCAGCCGATGCCGATTGGGTTTCTTCTGAAAAAGAGATACGGTTTATGATCGATTATATTCACCAAAAAGGGCTCATTGATCCAACCAAAACAGCGATGCTCAAAAATATCTTTGAGCTGGGAACCACGCAAGTCAAAGAGGTGATGGTGCCGAATGGTGATGTGATCGCCGTTGAGGCCTCCACTAGCATTGCAGATACCTTATCACTCTTTTCTCGTTACCACTTCACTCGTATGCCGGTCTATGAGAAAGATTTTGATAACGTGGTTGGCATGGTACACCAAAAAGATATTTTCCAGCTGCTTTTGAAAAAAGAGATTAAATCGCTCAAAGAGATCATGCGGCCAATTATGTTTATTCCTGAGACTGTTCGCGTCAATCAGCTTTTGCAGGAGTTCCGTTCTCAGCATATGCATATCGCGATCGTGCTCAATGAGCATGGCTCGGTGACGGGGCTTGTAACGCTTGAAGACGTGATTGAAGAGATTGTGGGTGAAATTAGCGACGAGCATGAAGCAACTCATCAGGCGATCGTGGTATTGCCCCAGGGTGGTTGGCTTGTCAACGCTGCAACGCCCCTTGAGGATATCGAAGATTATTTTAACATCACCTTTGAACCGACTGATTCTGTGACGCTCGGCGGCTTTTTGACTGAACAGCTTCAACATATCCCAATCAAAGGCGAATCGGTCACTTTTGCGGGTTACACCTTCCAGGTCCAAAAGGCAAGCCACAAACGGGTCCGCCAGGTGCTTATTTCCAAGATCGAGGCAACCTAGAATTTGACAATCTGAATAGATTTGTGTTAGTCTATATATAGGTAATATGTATTAAAGTCATTCTTACGGCGAAGCCCGACGTAGCCGTAGGCGTAGACGGGGAGGTTTCGTATGAAATTACTTAAAATAACGGCCTTTTTAGCGCTTTGTGCGGGGTTTTCTGCATTTGCAGGTGGTGATCGTGGTAAAGATTGGAATCCTTACCAATACAGACACGAGCCAAGAGATTTGTATGAAGGGGCTTTTTTCACAGGATTAGGCGCTGCGGGGTGGGGACTTTTTAACTCAGTACAAAAGTCTGAAAGAAATTTATGGGAAAAGCTCGGATATCCCAAAGAAACTTTCAAACTCGCATTATGGGAACGAGCTGTACGTGCTCCATTTATCGCCGGCACCGCTTTGGGAGCTCTTGCACTAGGCAGGTATTATACTAGCAACTGGAAGCAGATTAAAAACGATTATGCTTACGAGTACAATAGAAGGTTCAAAAGGTAATGGGTATTAGCAGGTAAGAGGATTCATCGGATATAGCTTAGTAACTGAAATGGTGCTTAGGAGGTTTGCACGCATGAAGTTAGTTAAAATCGTTCTTTTATCGTTGTTGCTCATGCATGCTTCAAGTGGTACCCATGATAATTTTTACAATACGAATCAGAAAAAAACTCTTTTAGGTGCTGGATTAGCGGGCTATGGCGCCTATGGTTGGTACACACGCAATAAATTATACAACGTAGGCATTAACTTGGATTTAAAAAAGAATATCCGGCGTTCTCTATCTACCGCTCGATTATATTCCGCTGGCAGAGGGCTAGGTGGCCTCTATCTGCTGTCTCAATACTACAACAATAGTCTGCAACCAGCTTATTACACACCACTCAAAAAGTAATCGCTTCTACCTTCCTTTTTCTAATGCTGCAGCGTAATTATAACAATAAAAATAATCACTCCAAAGTTTATCGCTGCTGCTGTACTCATTATCGAACAAAAAATAGTCTGCAAGTGCTTCGCGAACACGCAAGAGCTCTTTGAGCCTACCGCCTTGATTTTTGTGCTTTGGATCGGCAATGGTGAGATCTAAAAGCTCAATGGCACGATCAAATGCTGCATCGCTTGCTTCTTTTTTGCCCCTCTTACGCCAATTAATGGTCCGCTCGATATCAGTGCCCACATTAGCAAGTTGTTCCATCAAAGATAGTTTAAACCAGTGTTCTGGGGTCAAGCCTTGGTGGAGCATTATTGTTGTACCAGTCTGGTAACGATTTCAATTATTTTTGCTCTAATTTGTGGATCATCAACAGAACGGCTTCTGTTTTTTTGAACGGGACGGATATTTATCATGGAATCGAATTCAATAAAATCTTCTGGAGATTGATCGGGATGCAAATTTATTCCCCATAGGTTTTGTTGTTTAGATCCATGTTCTTCTAATAAGAATCTTTCTTGATCAGCATGTAAACCAGCATCAACGGCCATAATGCCCTTTTCTATATCAACAACCGCTTTCACCAGGTTGCCATACATCTTCTCAGACATCTGTTTGAGTTCTTTTAAGCTGATCGAGTCGGTTACTAATTGCATAAGATACCCCTAAATGTTACGCATACCTAATTACTATGCCTTAAACCCAATAAGATTCCAATCTCGTTGTTTGACTTGTGGAATACTGCTACAATCTAGGGAGCAAGAAAAACATTTACTTTAGAGGCTTCTATGAAAAACAGACTGAGATTGTGTATGCTCCTTTCACTCTTTACCAGCATAGCACTGCATACAAGCGATTATGGGTATCTTCAAAAAGTAACTGAACTTGTTTGTAATAAGGTAGATCATGTGGCATTGATTGAAGTTGACTTTACTACGATGCGCTCTTCACCTTTGTATGTTTATGTGCCCCAAAAAACTAAGCACCCGATATGCATGTGTAAACCTGTAATGACGCATGATGGTGTGAATTATATGCTCACCAATATTGCTTTTGACAATCAACGTAATTTAACTCAATTGACATTAACGCCAAAAAATAGCGAAACCAACAAACAATAACAATTATGCGTAACAACTATTTTTTTCTTCTGCCACTTCTGATTTTTAGCAGTGTATTTTCTTGTGATCTTCCTGAGGACCTTTATAAACCGCTTATCATGCATGCGCTTAAGGGCAATATACGATTCGTTAAAGTGCTCAAGCAACTTTCAACAAAGTTCTATGCGATTATTAATGATCCTGAGGTGATGAAGGAGATTATAGCGCGGAATGTCGTCGGTCAAGCACGGTGTAGTTCATGGTGTGCAAAGATAATTGCAACTCAAGAGAGTTTGACGTACAACAAGGTTAATCGAGAACTAATGCGGGAGGATGATATTGACATCTACTGCAAGCGTCTCAGGACTGAACCATACGCAGACGTAAATTACCAAGAGGGTTTTTGTACTAAACTTCAAAGACAATTTTGGGAACGATGTTATAAAAAAGAAAAAAGGGCTGCTTGGGCCATGGCATTGCTTAATAATGGTGCCAATTTTCATCATCAGTTGGACTGTCATGGCAGAACGACTTTGAAAGATGCAGTGGGCGTAAGTATCGGATTTCCTTTTTATCAATATGAACGGGTTGATACTTTATATACATTAGAAGCTTTTTTCAAACATAATGCACAGATCGAAAAAAAATATATTGAAACTAAACATTTGTGTATTGATGAAGTAATTAAACAGAAACGTGAAGACTATTATAATGATGAGCGGCCATTTATGACCTGGTCTGTTGATTATCTCACGCTCATTGCAAAATATGGTTTTAATATAAAAACGGTTTGTCCTCATCCGCTTCATTATCATCTGTATAACAATCCTGACCTTGCCCCTGTTATGGTGCAATATCTGGTGCAGGAGCATAATTGTGATCCTTATGAAATGGTCGATATGTGTGATGGATCAGAACCGGAAAGTCCGTACACAATCGTGACTAGAATCTCTGATGAATCACTCAAACAAGAACTGCTAACAATCTTTAAAACTGCAAAAAAGCAGATTTAAGCTCGTTATTTTTTTGTTACCTCGCCGTCGTCATCATAGGATGTGTCCACAAGGCCTATGAGCGGGGCATACGTGTAGCGCCATGCATACGTTACCGAGCTGCCACGCTTTTGTTCATCACTGCCATTGAGCAGTGGCAGTTCGCTTTCAATAAACTGGCCTGAGGGGAAATGGTAGAGGCGTGTGACGAGTGTTGCGTTACCAATATTGGTAACGTGATAAGTCGAAACGACTAAATTATTGGCATGTAACGCAGCGCGGCTTGCGTCTACCAGATCGTTGATCTTTGCGTAGGGAATGTTGCGACCATTAATAAAGCCGCTTTTTTCAACGCCTTTAAATGCGCGTTGTGCTGTGTGGAGCGCCTTATAGAGCTCGCGAGTATCATCAGATTCGCGCTTGCGGATTGGAATAATAGGTGTGCTTACATTGTTTGTTGTGACCTGCTCAGTCAGTTTTTTGAGTGATAATTCGATCGTATCAAGGACTTCTCGTCCCGAACGTTCTTGCTTTTCTGTTTTGTGTACCATGATGAACCCCATCCGCCTTCGCCCTTTAGGGCTACGGCGTGATAGCTACGCCTTAGCGCACGGCGCGGCGGCGAGCATTCTTGTATATTGTCAATCTTTAACTTTTTTTAGGATGCAACAAAATAAAAATTTCAGCAACTGGTGTTGCATGTGGCAAGAGAAATAATTTTGAGTAGACTTACAAAAACCTGAGAATAGTGAAGTCAGACTATGCAAAACGATATTCAGAGACTTATAGAACCGATTATGCCACTCTTTGCGCGTATCGATAGCGCAGCGCCAGAAAGTGTGGTGACCGCGTATCATGCGCTGGGAACGCAGCTTATGCAGCGATCGGCAAATAGTCCATCACCCGCATTGCTGAAAGAGATTGCAGATCTGCTCGGCGAAGTGGTGCCATCACAGCAGGCGATGAGTATCAATAATTTGCGCACGATCTACCGTTTTGCAAAAGAGTATAAAGCGGAAGATCTGGTACATAAGAAACTGGCGCAGATACCCTGGAGCCATCATGCGGTGTTGTTACATACGGTGCAAGATTCACAGGCACGTCTTTTTTATTGTGATGCGATTCTGAAATATCGCTGGTCACGTGCGGCGTTGATTCGTAATATTCACAGCAATCTTTACGAACGGCATGCGCGAGTGGTGACCAACTTTAGCACCACATTGCCGCGATCCTATGCACAACAAGCACACACTGTCTTTAAGCAGACCTATGTCTTTGCAGCGACAGATGATGTCACCACTGAGCGTGAAATTGAAGATGCCCTCATCACACACATTACCGATTTTTTAAAGGAGCTTGGCCCCGGTTTTGCCTTTATCGGGCGGCAATATCATATTCAAACGATTGGCGATGATTGTTACATCGATCTTTTGCTCTATCACACGCTGCTCCGTTGTTATGTGGTCATAGAACTCAAAAATGGCCCTTTAAAACCAGAATATGCCGGCAAAATGCATTTTTATATGCAAGCGGTGGATGCGGCGCTCAAAACGGCACATGATAACCAAACGATAGGCCTTATTTTATGCAGGAGCACTTCACCGGCAACGATCGCAACGCTCTATGATGCGGCAAAGCCGATGGTGGTTGCGGAATACCAGTTGAGGCAGCGGACTGAGAAGGTAGAGAAAAAAGGCGTGGTGCTAACTAAAGTTCCGTGGCATAGGTCTTTGATAGGCGGGTCATTTCTAGCCGTGCTTATTGGTGTTCTAGGTTGTATCATCATGTACAGTTATTTTTATGCGTAGAGAGTTTTATTTTACGTTAAATGAGCGGAGCATCCAGGCCATTTTTTCGTGCTTTTCCATGAGGTCGGTCAAAAAGTTACTGGTGCCATCATCGCCAAGCTTGGCTGTTTTTGCAACTGATTTGCGGAGCGATTGAATCACCGTTTCATGATCGCCGCACAGCTGTGCAAGCATATCAAGCGCGGAAACTCTTTTACCGATTGATTCAGGAATAGTTGCATGCTCTAGAAATTCGGCACAACTGCCGAAAGATTGAATGTTGAAGACGCGGACTCGTTCTGCTACTTCGTCGACGATATCAAGGAGCGCTTCATATTGTTTTTGGAAAAAAAGATGGAGTGCAAAAAAATCTGAACCTACCACATTCCAGTGGAAGTTCAGTGTTTTGACGTATAACACAAATTCATCAGCAAGTAGTTGATTTAAGAGCACCGCCACCTGTTTTTGCATCGCATCGGTAAGGCCAATATTTACCTTCATTGAGTATTTCTTTCGTAAAAACTGAAAAATCAACTTTATTGTGCACAGAAAATTGTTGAAAAAGCAATAATCATAGACAATTGCAGTATGATCACAGTACCATAAACTTCAATAAAAAAGGAGCCTTTATATGTGTATGAAAATTCTCTATTCGCTTATTTTAGTTTTGAGCGCCATTTCTTGTGTTGCTATGGATGTTGATGAATCTCTCGATGCACCGCAGCTGCCCAATCCATCATCACCAGACGATAGGTCAAAGTACTGTCTTTTTATTAAAGTGCGAGATGGTCAGGTAATTGGTATTACTATTGGAATGCAAGATTTTTTTGGAGAAAAAATAGAGATCGCCAGAACTATCAACCCTGATACTATGATGCTCTTTTTGCCGCAGCTTGAAAAAGGTACGGTTAAGTTAGTGCTTGATTTTTTGAGGGTGTATCAAGTTAGGGGGGCTTGGGACGAAGTAGCAGCAATACTGCAAACAAACACATTCGATAATCTTATAAAAATTGCCCATACCGTAACGCTTCTCAATCTGTATGATCTTAAACGTATGGTGCGTGATGTTATCATAGATACCTTTAAGGGCAAGGCTATTGTGCCTCATACTGAAAGAGTTGCGACGTTGCAGAAACTTGATTCGCTAGAAGAATCCTTTGTGAAACCTATCAAAAATAGCTTATTTGGTGATTTTAAAAGAATGTTGCGTGATAAAAATCCTCTTTTTGGAGTTCGTCAAAAGGTATTAATGCTCATTCCTTATCAGGAAATCAAAGATCTTTGTTTTGCAGGCAATGGCGCCTCTCTTTTTTGGGTCACTGCTGACAATCGCATGAAGGGGCAAGATCTGTTGAACAATACTCAACTTTTTGATTTTTCAACCGCTCCCTCAAAAAATCCTGTTGAGAATTTTTTGATTAATGATCTTACTCAACTTACTACTAACTATGTTGGTTCCCTTTGCTGCCTTACCCAACAAAACACAAAGATAGCTATCTATGATGGTCAAAGAGGTGTGTTTGCAGTACTTGAAATAAACAAGCTTGTTGTGAAATGTATTCCGAGTAACAGAGGAAATCTTCTTTTTATAGAAACAGCAGAAGATAGTTTGTTGTATAAAAAGGGTTTAGATGGACGGTTCCGTATCGCAACCGTGCTTGCATTGCCTTATAAGGTTGAAGGAGCTAATCATCCAGAAGTTCGCTCTGTTTGCTTTTCTCGAAATGATGCTTTTTTATATGTGCTCTACAATAATCCAGCCACTGAGGAACATCATTTTTGTATCTATGCTATGGAGAATAATAATAAGCTTGTTGCAAATATTTTTGCACCCGATGCATGGTGTGTTGCGCCGGCGCTGCACGCAAATAATTGTTGGGTACTCTGTAGCGGGAGAATTGAAAAGAGAGCATACAGTACGCGCTCAAAAGAAGTAGAGGTTCTTTTTGAGATACTGATAGAATCTGAAGCGTATGAATCTCTACAAATCAATATAGATGACAGTTATGCCATCATAAATAATAAAGAGTTGATCAATATTGGTGCGCGCAGAACTGATTGTATCTATAACGATATCATCACCTTTGCGAGTGATCAAAAAAGCCTGCTCTTGATGGAAAAAAATCTGCAAAAGCAGGGTTTTAATAATCTAATCCAAGTGCCGATTCGTGCTCACGAATTTAACTTTGAGCTCGATGGGCTTTTTGCACGGTTCTCCTTGGTTCAGATCTCTGAGCTCGAATCACTCATGCAAACTTTTTCGCGTGATCCGATGGCGCCTGCGCGGCCTTTGGTTGATTTCATAAAGAGTACTCAGGCTGATTTGCGTGATTTTGTGCAAGCATATTGCTTCCCTGGTATAAAATTGCCACATATGCGTGAAGAAGAAAGCGAACAACCGGCAAAAAAACAGAAGCTGACGCATCAGTAACGTTACACCACACCAGGCATAAATAAGATGCTGCTCCGATAGCGGCTGTGATTGAGTGCATTATATAAAAAGAGAATATCATGTATCGCAACCGCTTTCAGATAAATTTCACGCACATGAATTTTTTGCACCTTGTGGACCGGCGGCTTTGAGGGGCCTAAAATTTGCACATTTTTTTCAGCACGAGTGCGCAACGTGGTGAGTGCATACGTAATTGCGTGTGCATCTTTTTCCACCGTTGCTTCATCTTTGTGTTGTAGTATGAGCATACATAACTGTTTATAGGGCGGGTATCCATATTCTTGGCGTGAGTGCATCTCAGCAGTACAAAAATCGCGGTAACGCAGTTCATCAATGTAAGAAAATACGGTGTGAGCACTCATCGTTTGAACAATGACCTGACTATGATCGGTATGGCGCCCTGCGCGGCCTGCCACCTGAATCAATTGTTGTAGCGTGGTTTCAGTTGCGTTGTATTGCGGAAAATTCAAATTCAGATCAGCCCATAAGATGCCCACGAGCGTCACTTTGGGGAAATCATAACCCTTGGTGATTGTCTGTGTGCCCACCAAAATATCAAGTGAACCGGCATAAAAATCTTCCACCGTCTTTTGCCACTCTTTTTTACTTTTCGTGGTATCTAAATCGGCCCGTGCAATGCGTGCCTGTGGAAAAAGATCTTTCAACAGTGCGCATACTTTTTGCGTACCGATTCCTTTTTTTAAAAACTGAGATTCTGGCCCGTTGCACTGCGGGCAAAAGGTGGGGAGCGGCCGTTTGTAGGTGCAATAGTGGCAGTATAAAATATTGTCTTGATGGAGCGTTAAGCTGACAGAGCAATCGGTGCACTGGAGCGAGGTGCCACAGGCAGCACATTGTACAAAAAAGGCAAAGCCGCGACGGTTTAAAAATAAGATAGCCTGTTCTTTCTTGTGTAACCGTTCTTTGATAGCGGCATGGAGCTCAGCGCTGATCCAAAATGAAGGCCGTTTTTTTTCGGTGATGAGATTCACCACCTGAATTTTAGGAAATGCGCCCGCATAGCGGCGTGAGAGCGTGCATAAGCGCCAGCCCTTATGCGTTACGTTATATAAACTCCGGAGCGATGGCGTTGCAGAACCAAGTACGATCGGCACTTTATAGGTGTGCGCGCGCATGATGGCCGCATCTTTGGAGTGGATGTAGGGATATTTCTTTTCTTGATATCCCACTTCATGCTCTTCATCAACGATGATAAGGCCTAGATTTGCAATTGGTGCAAGGAGCGGCAGATGCACCCCAATAATAATCACCGGTTTACCGGCAAGGAGCGCAGCCCAAAGCTCTTTTTTTTCTTTTGCTGACACTGCTGAGTGAAAACTATAAAAGGGAATATGTTCTGGCATGCTTTTTTTAAGCCGTGCATAAAATGAAAGGGCGAGTGTTACTTCGGGCACCAGAAAGAGAGTTGTTTTTTGTTGTGCAAAAGCATCGAGCATTAATTTTTTATAGACTTCCGTTTTACCTGATCCGGTAACGCCATGAAGCACAGTGGCCTGATAGCGTGATGCTTGTACGTCAGCTACAATTGCATTGTATGCGATTTCTTGCTCATCGGTGAGCGCAGAGACTGGTGCATTTGTCTTTGCATCTGCTGCCGTAGGCAAGCACAGTGTGGTTTGTTCAATCTGTTTTTTAATCGATTCAGCTGATAAAAACCCCTTGAGCCGTTGCACTAAGTAGGCAGGTTCGAGGGCATGATAGGCAGCAAGTGATTCCAAAAATTGCCAATAGTGTTGGTCGTTTGGAAATCGCTCAAATTTTTCAATCGCGCGAATTGCAAATTTCACTGCAGGTTTTTCATGCTGCTCATGAATTACCACCGCCGGCGTCACCCGCCGCTGCAACGGCACTTGCACAATGCTACCAACTAAACTGGTTGCAATTGTATGCTCCTCAGTTTTTGGCGCAGCGTACCACAGCGGTTCTTTAAATCCATTTAAAAGTTTGACTTGAATAAACATGCTCTAATTGTATCACAGAGCAGAAGTGAGAGGGAGAAAATTTTACGCACAAAAAAAGGCATGTACCATTGCTGATACATGCCCTTTGCTATTATTCGCAAATAAAGGGTGACTTGTTAGAAGCGCGCTTTTTTGCAAGATGCAAAACTACTTGTTTTTACACTGTCTATAGCATCACCATGATATCGCACAGAAGCAGAACCATCAGCTCGTCCACCGAGCACACGATTTACCCATAGTTTAACAGAGGAAAAACTGGACGCATTTACTATCGCAAAATTAGATTTAAGATCAGAAGCATTATATGCCGATGATCCTGAGGTAATTACTGATTGTTGATCGCAATTACCTTGTATATTTGCTTGAGCGAAACTATCCAAGACTGCCTTAAATGTTTTTGTATTCAAGTTCGGTATTGTAACTTTTGCAGAGCCACTTGCATTGATTGATTCTACACTCGTTACATTATTACCTATAGACACGTCTGAAAAGCTATCTGCCTTAATTTTCTTAAGCATAGGCGCATTCAGTACTCTAACTTTTGCAGAACCACTCGCATCAATAGATTCTACACTTGTTGCACCAGTAGATACATCTGAAAAACTAGTTGCTACGATTTTCTTAAGCGCAGACGCATATGGCATTGTAACCTTTGCAGAACCACTTGCATCAATTGATTCTATACCTGTTGCATTTTCACCGGTAGATACTTGTGAAAAACTTGAGGTAGTAATGCGTTTAGCAGCAGGAGTATCTACATGTACTTTCGAAGACCCTTCTACAAACAATGAATCATTGAGCATTCGCGCAAGAACGGTACACAATGGTTCTCCACGGGTGCCTTTAAATTTGATGCCCGTGTTTTTTGGAAGCTTCGGTTCCAATTTTCCATTTTTTACACCGAGTCTAAGATCAGAATCAAAGACTGCTTCATCACATTCGATGTATGAATCTTTGTCGTTCATAGTTATATGCGCAATTGATGAATGTACTGAAACTGTGTCTAATGCGTCTTGTAATGCAATACGTTTTTTGTTTCCTGTTAATTTAACAGTTTTTGCTGTCTTACCATTAAAGTTATCTTCATCTGACACGGTAATGTAATCAGATGCTATTGTTGGGTAACCATTTCTGTTATTTACTACGATGTCTGTATCCGTATGGTTAGTAATCGTAACCTTATTACCTAAGCCAGAAAAACTCCAACTTGGACCTTCTTGAACAAGGACTTTGGGGTTCTCTTTAGTTTTGATCTTTTTAGGTTTATGTACCTCTCCATCAGGACATTCTGTGCTGAATAAACGAAATTTACCGTTTACCCAAGACATGATGTTAAGGCACGTATTATCTTTTTCTGCTTGCACTGTACCACATATTAAAAGTGTTGCAGCAAGCATGTTTTTATTTAATCGTATCATTTGAAATCTCTCTTTTAAGATTGTTTTTTAAAATCTATCGCGAGCAATGTACACAGCGGTTTATTACCAGTTTTGCTAAACTTCATGCTGGTATTTCTTGGTGCATCATAGTGCACTTGATTTTTTTGGTTAACACCAAGCATCAAACCATCATTGATTGCTTCTACAAGAATCTTATCGCATTCCAGTGTGTATAAAATATCACGGTATTCGAGGTCAAAATTCTTTTTCTTACGGCTGAGAATATATTCTTTTTTAACTGTATCGCGGCCTATGCCATTTACACAGCCATATTTGCAATCAGAATGAGAGACAGTAACGGTATTTGGAGTCGTAGTTACTACGCGGCGAGCATCATCATAATACGTTAAAGAGACGGTATTATTCAGTTCTATTTCTTTGCCGAATAGGGTGATTTTTTTAGGCACTTCAACATTTTCACCATCTGCCTTTATTAAGCCATAGCCTATATTAACTTTATCACCGGTTGTTTTTATAAGGCCAAACCCGATGTTGGTGCACTCTTCACCTTTTTTGTTTTTACCAACTTTCACAAGCCCCATTATGTTGACATCCCACTTGCAATCATCTTGCGCAAAAGCACCTGCGGTTGCAAGAAAGGCAGCTATTGAGCATGTGGTTAGAATAGTATTTTTCATAAGCGATCTCCGTTTAGATTTAACAGTTTTGATCTATTATCAAGCATATAGAAACATTACAAATTGTCAAACGAGTTGTTTTTAGTAATGTATTCATAAGATCTCCATTATTATGCAAGTAGATTAGAAGCTAGACTCGCGGTTCCTGCTGTAATTGTATAAGCCACTCCTAATGCAGTAACCACAGCTGGTAATACGCCTATCAACAATGGACCAACCATATGAGTTCCAGCTTGTCCGGCGCATGCATTGAGTGCTCTGTGGAATGATTTGTCAACGCGTTCAAAAGCTTTGCACATAAAGTAGATAGTTGGAAGTTGAAAAATAAGCGCAGTTCCCCAAAAGGCGAGCAATCCTCCGGGCATTGCTATACCGCGGGCAACATGGTTGGACAGTAGAGGCGCTAACGCATTGTATATTCCCTTATGAGCAGTGATCCCTGCTATTGTGGCTGGTACTACGCCAAGTACTGTGCCGGCAAGTTCTGCTCTTCCTATCTTTTTACCCCATCCTTCAAAATCATTGATGTCTGTTTTTTGCTTTGAAGAAGCTTCATCAGCATATGCTGGTATTGCACAAGCAAATGCCAATAGGAATGATAGATTTTTGAAGTTCATAATAACCTCTACTTAAAATTATGAGGACACCAAGTTATAGCGATATGCGCCAACCAATTCCCAACAATGCTTTGATCTCACGGAGGCGGCAGTAAAGATTTTCCATAGTGGCCCCGCGAGGATCATTTGAAAGTTCATGTTTTGATTCGCCTAAGAGAAAAAAACTGATTTTGTGAAAGGTTGATAGATTGTTGTATAAACAGCTTTGTATAGTGTTTTCTATTGATGCGAATGAATCTTTAAGAATCTGTGAGTCAATCTTATTTTGTATAAATCCGCTTATTGTATTGAATAGATCACAGAGCTGATCAATGAAGCTGTTCCATTCAGTATGAGTCATATAAATATAATCGGGTATCATCTTATGCTTATCAATGATTGGCTCATGCAAACCACTAACATAGCTTATTATATTGGAACGATAGCCATATATCGGAATATATGCAGGCGTGTCTATTTTTAACTGTTGCAATGAAGGGATTATGATTAATCTTATTGCTTCGGTTGCATCTATTTTAGGAGCACCGGATCTTATTAGATATCTATCGTGATAATAGAAACCATCTCTTGTTAGTTCAACATATGCGGTATCAAAAAAATATGCTGATGATTCTGTTTTTTTAAATGCCTTGCGTATTGCCAACATTGAATCAGCAAGCCTTTTCATATTTTTATCTTTTATCGCATCATTATTTTCAGATGATATGAGTGAGGCATAACATGCTACTGAACCTATCAGAGATAGCGCTATGAGCGCCTTTTTAGTATATGTAACCATAGTTCCCCCATTACCTAGATTTAATCTTTTGATCTACTATTCAGTCTATAGAAACATTACAAATTGTCAAAAGAGGTCAAATAGCTTCATTTGATCGCACTTTCTAGAAAGTTTATGAGGCTTCTAAAGGCCTAAAAATTGGGTTTTAGGGACTTGAAGGGGGCTGCAAAGCTGCTTTGCGCAGCATACCACAGCGGTTCTTTAAATCCATTTAAAAGTTTGACTTGAATAAACATGCTCTAATTGTATCACAGAGCAGAAGTGAGAGGGAGAAAATTTTACGCACAAAAAAAGGC
>Ga0207061_1051_pt1 | contig 32535 bp, 23 predicted proteins | sample Alteio_BWMinCont_31_FD_153275 | JGI IMG/M metagenome (GOLD analysis project Ga0207061, IMG submission 153275) | Enriched cells from forest soil in Barre Woods Harvard Forest LTER site, Petersham, Massachusetts, United States -... | ecosystem: Environmental > Terrestrial > Soil > Temperate forest >... | reverse complement strand
GTTTCGGCATTGGCAGCCGCGCACGCTTGCCCGCCGTGGCGGGTTTACCCGTGGTAGCGGGCCTGCCCGCCGTCGTCGGCCCGCCTCCAGCAGCCCCGTCATTTCGAGCGGAGCGACCGAAGGTTCCGACCTTGTCGGAAGAAATCTCTCTTCCTTCCGCCTTTGGGACCTCAGCCTCACCAGCGTCGGGCTCCCCCGACGGCTCCGGCGTCCGGTCGAACCGCCGTTTTCGCTTATATTCTTCAAGCTTGGCCATGCACGGATTCTACCCTATGCCGTCGTGCGGATTGCAGACTGCCTCTCGCTGTGCCATGTTCTCCAAGCTCTCCTCTTGACAATCAGGAGGAGAGATGTATTCTTCCTCTTGGTCCTCAGGAGGAATGCGCGTTTATGGCGGACAAGCCGACCGATCTCGTCCAAGGCACGTTGGACATGCTCATTCTGAAAACGCTCGCGCTCGAACCCATGCACGGATATGGGATCGCCGTCCGGCTCGAACAAATGAGCAAGGGCGTTTTCCGCCTCAATGCAGGTTCGCTGTTTGTCGCCTTTCAGCGGCTGCAACGAGCCGGGTTGATCAAGAGCGAATGGAAAGCCACTGAGAATAGCAGGCGCGCAAAGTATTACGTCCTAACAGACCAGGGACGAAAGAGGCTCAACAGCGAAACAAGAGAATGGGGAAGGCAAGTGGCGGCGATTGCCAGAATCTTGGAGGCGTCGTAAGCGAGCCATGTCACTGCTGCGAAGCCTATCAGATGGACTTCGATCGCTGTTCCGAAAGGAGCAGGTCAGCCAGGAGTTGGACGAGGAGCTAAACGGCTTCCTCGAGATGGCGGCCGAAGAAAAGATGAAGCAGGGGATGAGCCGCAAAGATGCGCTTCGCGCGGTGCGTTTGGAGAGAGGAAGCCTCGAAGTTTCGAAGGAAGAGGTTCGCTCCTCCGGCTGGGAGTCTTTTGTAGAAACCTGTTGGCAGGATTTGCGCTTCGCCGTCCGCATGCTGCAAAAAAATCCAGCATTTGCTCTTGCGGCGATCCTCACACTCGCCTTAGGAATTGGCACGACGGCGGCGGTTTTTAGCGTCGTCGATAGCGTTGTCCTTCGGCCGCTTTCGTACGCCGCCTCGACCCAGCTGGTGATGATTGACGAATGGACGCCAAGCTTTGGATCCATCCCGGTGAATGGCTTGCATTTTCAAGAATGGCGAAGGGGGGCGAAATCATTCGACCGCATTGCGCTTATCGGTGGCGGGAACGTCAACGTGACAGACTTCAGCGAACCGGAGCGTCTCCCCGCCGCAGGAGTTTCACCCGACTTATTTCCGTTGCTAGGGGTTCGACCACAACTGGGCCGTATCTTTCTCAATGACGAAGACGTTCCAGGGCGCGATCACGTCGTGATAATCAGCAACGAACTCTGGCGAAGTCACTATTCGGCCGATCCCGAGATTATAGGTCGAACAATTTCCATCGACGGTGTGCGCTATGAGATCGTGGGGGTCCTCCCTGCCAGCTTTCATTTTCCAAGGCTCGATGACCTGTACCCGCTCACGATCGTGCAAGACAAGCCACAAATATGGAAACCAATCGCGCTGGGTCCTGAGGAACTTGCACTAACCGGCGGGTTCAACTTCGTATCGATTGGGCGCCTCAAAGCAGGTGTTTCTCCTCAACAGGCTGCCTCCGAACTCGATGCGATTGAGAGGGATTTTTCCTCTGCGCTTGGCTCGGATCTGAGATCCCATGTGATCCTGCTTCAGGACCGCATCATAGGACGAGCAAAAACTGGTCTTGAGCTGATGCTAATGGCCGTGGGCATCGTGCTATTCATTGGTTGCGTCAATATCACAAACTTGCTGCTCGCGCGCCTTTCCTCGCGTCGCCGCGAACTGGCGGTGAGGTCAATGCTCGGGGCCAGCCGCTGGCGCCTCAAGCGTCAGATGATTGTTGAAAGCCTCACGCTATCGGCGGCAGGTGGTGCATGCGGCATGCTCGTCGCTTATCTCGGGATTCGATCGATCTTGGCACTAGCACCCGCTGACCTTCCGCGGCTGGATGAGGTACACATCGACGTGCCAACCATCGTGTTTGCGCTGGCTATTTCCACCATTGCAGGCCTTGTGATAGGCGTGTCGCCTGCCTCGCAATTAGGCAGGGCTGAAGTTGGCAAAGCCCTGGCAAGCGGAATGCGATCGACGGCAAGCCGTGGGACCGGGCGCCTCCGGTTTGCGCTTGTCAGCGCGCAAGTGGCGCTGAGTGCCATATGTCTGATTGCTGCCGGTCTCTTGTTGCAGAGTCTTCTCAATCTTCTGAATGTCGACCGCGGCTTCGACACAAACCACATTATCACTGCGGGTGTGAGTCTCCCGAACAGTCGTTATCCCACTCCTGAAAGCCGAGTCGCATTTGTCCGCACCGCGCTGGATCGGCTAAGAGTGCTGCCGGGAGTCACCGACGCTGCAGCCGCGAACATGTTGCCCCTCGCCGGGGAAGGCGGAAATAGCCAACTGCTGATTCCAGGCACGAATGTCGCGCTTTTCGAGCATGCAGTCAGCAATATCCGCACTGTCGACAGCGATTACTTCAGGACTATGGGCATCTCGCTGCAAGCCGGCCGCCTGTTCACGGACGCTGATCAGCAGCGCCAGGTTGCGGTGATCTCGATGTCGATTGCCAGACGTGCGTGGCCCGGCGAAGACCCGATCGGAAAACGCTTCCATTTTGGTCCACCGAGCAATGCCGATAAGGAAGTGATCGGGGTCGTCAACGATGTTCGAGGCGTCAGCCTGGAGGCTGGACCGTCACTCAACGTCTACGTGCCTTACTGGCAGAACTACTTCGCCGCCACGTCGTTCGCTATTAAGACGGTGAACACTCCCACATCGATCGCACCAGCCATTCGAGAGGCAATTCGTAGCATAGACGCGGAGCTTCCCCTCTCTGCGTTGCGAACGATGGACGAGGTCGTTGAAGGCTCGTTGGTACAACGTAAATTCCAAACGAACCTCGTGAGCGCGTTTGGTGCGGGGGCCATGCTGCTAGCCTGCCTCGGAGTCTACGGCGTGATGTCATATTCTGTCACACAGCGCACGACAGAGATTGGAATCCGGTTGACATTCGGCGCTGAACGAAGGGCGATCTTGCGAATGGTGTTAGAGCAAGCGCTACGCCCTGTCGCCGTAGGGATCATCGTGGCTGTCCCGCTCGCGCTCCTTGCAACCTCCTGGCTGCGGTCGTTGCTTTTCGGCGTCAAACCTCAGGATCCAGGGACGATGATCGTGGCATGCCTCGTTCTGATTATCGCAGCCGCGCTGGCTGCGTATCTGCCAGCGCGACGCGCCACACGCGTCGATCCCATAACGGCCTTGCGTCACGAGTGAGGACCTATGTCACTGCTACGAAGCCTAACAGACGGACTTCGGTCGCTGTTCCGAAGGGAACGGGTCGAAAGGGAGTTGGACGAGGAGCTAAACGGCTTTTTGGAGATGGCAGCCGAAGAAAAGATGAAGCAGGGGATGAGCCGCAAGGACGCGCTTCGCGCCGTGCGCCTGGAGCGGGGCAGCCTGGATGTTACGAAGGAAGAGGTCCGCTCCTCCGGCTGGGAATCTTTTGTAGAAACCTGCTGGCAGGATTTGCGCTTCGCCGTCCGCATGCTGCGCAAGTCTCCCGGGTTCACCGCCGTCGCCGTCCTCACCCTCGCCCTCGGCATTGGCGCAAACACCGCCATCTTCAGCTTGGTGAACGGTGTCCTGCTGCGGCCGCTCCCCTATCGCAACCCAAACCGCCTTACGATGGTGTGGGAGAAAAGCCGCGATGGCTCCCCAGAAAACGTCGGCTACGCGACGTACCTCGATTGGAAATCTCAGAATAAGAGTTTCGAGGAAATTGCCATTTACAGTTCCTGGCAGCCCGTGTTGCAAGTTGGCGAGCCCGAACAGCTCAGCGGTCTTTGCGTCACCAGCAATTATTTTCGCACCCTCGGCATCCATCCGGAAATCGGACGCGATTTCTTGCCCGAAGAAGACGGTCCCAACGCCAACAAAGTGGTGATGCTCAGCCACTCGTTGTGGCAGCGCAAATTCAACTCCGACCCTAACATCGTCGGCAAACCCATCGATATGAACGCAACGCAGTACCTCGTGGCCGGCGTTTTGCCTGCGGCGTATCAGTCCTTGATGAACCAGGATCCGCGCGGAGGCGCCGTGGAAATCTGGCGTGTGCTCGGCTACGACGTTTCTCAGCCCTGGGCTTGCCGCACTTGCCATCATCTTGTGGCCATTGCTCGGCTGCGCGACGGAGTAGCCATTACCCAAGCCAACGCCGAGATGGACACAATTGCCGCCGCACTGAGCAAAGCATATCCGAAGGAATATGACGATATCGGCGTGACTCTCACATCGATCCGCGAGCAACTACTGGGCCCGGCTAGCACGCCGCTCTACATCCTGCTCGGGGCCGTCTCTTTCGTCTTGCTGGTGGCATGCGCGAATCTTGCCAACCTGCTTCTTGCCCGCGCCACCGATCGCGAACGTGAAGTTGCCGTACGCACTGCGCTGGGCGCGACGCGCAGCAGGATCATTCGTCAACTGCTTGCGGAAAACTGCCTCCTCGGCCTGCTGGGCGCCGCGGCGGGACTCATCCCTGCCTACTGGACGCCTAAAGTTCTGGCGAGTATCGGCGCGGGAGACCTGCCGCGTCTCGATCAAGTACATCTCGACTGGCGGGTCTTGTTATTCACCATTGGAGTTGCGCTGCTCACCGGCATCGCCGCGGGCCTTGCGCCTGGATATCGCCTGTCGAAAAACAATATGCACGATTCTTTGAAGGAGGGCGCGCGCGGCAGCGGGAGTGCCGCGACCCGCCGCTTGCGCGGGCTGCTCATCGTTTCTGAAGTTGCGCTTTCTCTGACGCTTCTGATCGGCGCTGGCCTTCTGCTGCGCAGCTTGAGCCGGTTGCTGGTAGTTTCGCCCGGATTCGATCCTACCAATGTACTGTCCATGCAAACCTCCGTCCTCGGCCAGCGATTCAACGACAACGCGGTCGTGCGTCAATATTTTGCCGATGCCGTCGAACGTCTTCGTGCGCTTCCTGGTGTTCAATCCGCCGCTGCCGCCAGTCAGATTCCGCTGGCTGGGAATATGGACGAGTACGGCTTTCACGCCGAAGGCAAAATGCATGCCAATCCAGAAGAAGACCCGAGCGCCGAACGCTACTGCATCACTCCGGGATTCCTTGAGACCATGCGAATTCCCTTGCTTCGTGGGCGCGACATTTCTTCCGCCGACACAGCAACCGCGCCCCCAGTCCTGCTGGTCAGCGAAACCACGGCGCGCCACATGTGGCCCGGCGAGGATCCGATCGGTAAACGCGCAAAGATTGGCGGCTTGGATAAGCCGTGGTTGACCGTCGTCGGTGTCACCGGAGATGTGCACCACGTTGGCCTCGACGCTGCTCCCGGCATGCAGATGTACATTCCGCACCAACAATGGCCATTTCCCGACGGCTTGATGGTCTTTGTCATTCGCACCGCAAGCACTCCCGCAGCGATTTCCTCCGCCGCACAACAAGCCATTCACTCCATCGATACCACGCAGCCGATTTCGCGGATCATGCCGCTCGAAAGCTATGTGGGCCTTTCTGTGCAAGGAAATTCGCCTTGATTCTCATTGGCGCTTTCGCCGCGATTGCGCTGGCGCTTTCGCTGGTCGGAATCTATGGCGTTACGGCGTATAGTGCTGCGCAGCGCACTCGCGAAATCGGCATCCGCATTGCCCTCGGTGCCCAGCGGCGTGAACTCCTCGGATTATTGCTCCGCCAGGGAATGCTGTTGGTGGCTTGCGGGGTGATCGCCGGCGTAACTGCCTCCCTTGCGCTCACGCGTTTCTTGGCCACCATGCTTTTCGACGTGCAGCCTACTGATGGCCTGACATTTGCCAGTGTGGTGCTGCTGCTCTTCGCGGTGTCCGCCGCAGCCTGTTTCCTTCCGGCGCGCCGCGCGATGCGCGTCGATCCCGTGGTGGCCCTGCGTCACGAGTAGGAAACGAGCCATGTCCTTGCTGCGGAACATAGCTACAGGGCTCCGATCGCTGTTTCGAAAGAAACAGGTCGATAACGAGCTAAACGAAGAACTATACGGCTTCCTCGAAATGGCAGCCGAAGAAAAAATGAAGCAGGGAATGAGCCGCAAGGAAGCGCTTCGTGCCGTGCGCTTGGAACGAGGAAGCCTCGAAGTTTCGAAGGAAGTCGTCCGCTCTGCCGGCTGGGAATCTTTTGTAGAAACCTGCTGGCAAGATTTGCACTTTGGCTTGCGTATGCTGCGCAAGTCTCCCGGCTTCACCGCCGTCGCCGTTCTCACTCTCGCGTTCGGAATCGGCGCCAACGCGGCCATTTTCAGCATGGTGAACGCCCTTGTGCTCCGACCGCTGCCCGTTCATGCCCCGAACGAAGTCGCATCACTGGCATCGCAACCTCACGGATCCGGTTCGAGTAACGGGTTTTCCTATCCCGATTTTGAAGATATTCGCGACCAAGCCACTTCCGTGTTCCGCGACATGACCGGCATGCAGCCGTCCCATATGGACGGGTTCAGCATGAACGGCCAAAGCCAGCCGATTTGGATGAGCTACGTCACGACCAATTTCTTTCAGGTAGTGGACCTGCAGCCTGCGCTCGGGACTTTCTTCGAGCCTTCCGATGGGAGGATCGATGGCTCCGAGCCGGTGCTAGTGCTGAGCTACTCGTTCTGGAAAAACCATATGGGAGGCGATCCGAATATCGTAGGCAGAAGCGCCTCGATAAACGGGCGTTCAGTGACGATCATCGGCATAGCCCCGGAAGGCTTCAGAGGAGTTTATTCGATTCTCGATACGCAGGGCTACTTGCCGGTGGGAATGGCAACGGCAACTTTGGATAGCCCCAAGGATCTCCTGACGAACAGGAGCGTGGAAAACATCGAGATTCTCGGCCGACTCAAACCGGGCATGAAGGTCGGCCAGGCCCAGCCCGTGCTTGCCGTAGTGGGTCGTCAACTCTCCGAGCAATATCCAGAAATCCATAAGTGGGATTGGCTCCAAGCCTTTCCCGGTGGCCCGCTTAACGCCAACCCGCAGGACACGGCTGTCATCGAGTCCATGGCTGCGTTTTTCCTTTTGCTTGTAGGGCTCGTGCTGGTGCTGGCCTGCATGAATGTTGCGAATTTGCTTTTGGTTCGGGCCGCAGCGCGCCAACCCGAGATGGCCGTTCGTGCGGCCTTTGGAGCCGGCCGTGGGCGGCTCGCGCGGCAGCTCCTCACTGAAAGCCTTCTCCTCGCAGCCCTAGGATGTGGGGGCGGTATTGTCGTCGGAGTTGCGGCCAGCCGCTCAGTCAACTCGATAAACTTCGCGTCGGCTATTCCTGTCGTATTCAACGTAACCTTCGACTGGCGAGTGCTTGCATACGCCGTAGGTGCGGCCCTTCTGACCGGAGTGCTAGTCGGGGTGACTCCAGCGGTTCGCGCAGCGCGCGGAAACCTGAACCCTCTGCTGCACGAAAGCTCCCGGACTGCGACAAGCCGCCGCCAGCGCGCTCGCAGCGTCCTGGTTGTCGCCGAGTTGAGCGGCTCAATGATGTTGCTGATCATCGCGGGATTGTTCGTGAGGAGCCTGCGATCTGTTGAACGTTCCGATCTGGGGTTCGAACCGGATCATGTTTTGAATCTGACCATTTCGCCCACAGACGCTGGTTACGATGAAGCCCAGGCAGGTCAATTTCTCAAACAGATTATTCAGCGGGCGCGCGCGTTGCCGGCCGTTGAATCCGCCAGTCTCGCAGCCACCATTCCCATGGGTCACTACAACTACGGAGACGAACTGAAGATCGAGGGTTATGAAACTCCGCCCGGCCAGCAGCGGCCGCTTGCCGGCTACAACGCAGTTTCGCGGGAATATTTCCGAACTATGCGGATACCGCTGATTCGCGGGCGCGATTTTTTCGATTCCGACGACCGGACTTCGCAGAACGTGGCAGTCGTGAACGAAGAAATGGCCATGCGGTACTGGCCGAATCAGGATCCTATCGGCAGGCACTTCACGACCGGAAAGGACTCGACGCATCCGATTCAAGTGATCGGCGTGGTGAAGAACAGCCGGACTCAGCACCTGACTGGCTCATTCCGTCCGTATTTCTATCGCCCTCTTACGCAATCTTACCTGACTCCCGTGACTCTCCAACTTCGAACAGCCCTGCCTGCGGCGACGGCTGTTCATCAGGCGGTCGATCTGATTCATTCGCTCGCTCCAGCCATGCCTGTTTTCGACGTGCAAACGATGACTCAGGCTCTCGACACGCTCAATGGATTGTTGCTCTACCAAGTCGGCGCCGCACTGACCGCATCGCTGGGCACTCTGGGCCTTCTGCTCGGCCTGGTCGGAGTCTACGGAGTCGTTTCTTATGCTGCGGCCCAGCGCACGCACGAGATCGGTATCCGAATGGCTCTTGGCGCGGCCCGGTCGAGCGTCTTGAAGATGATTCTTAGGCAGGGCCTGATAGTGACGGCCGCAGGCGTCCTGGTGGGCGCTTTGCTGGCCGGCGCGATTGGGCGCCTTGCGAGAGATTTGCTGGCGGGTGTTTCGCCCATGGACCCGCTGACGTATGTTTGCGCATCGGGCCTGCTCGCTACGGTGTCGCTGCTCGCCTGCTACATCCCCGCACGGAGGGCCATGCGCGTTGATCCGATGGTCGCCTTGCGTTACGAGTAGTTCGCGCTAATTGTTTGGCCCAAGTCTGCTCCTTATCGCAATTCTCGCTGATTTTCGATAAACGTCCTTTTTCTGCCCCGCATTCCTTGGGCACTGCTCGGGCCAATTCCTCCGCCCGGCGGCTTCGCGGCTTCTGCTTTCCCGGTTCCTCCTGAACGACGTAGGTCCCTCCCATAAAGCACCCGCTCGCCTTGGGAGCAGTGGCCTCTCGCTCAATCTGATATTGCCCCGGGTAGTGACTGATTCTGTAAAACGATGTTGCAACGCGTGGATGCATCTTGCTTCTTGTCCGGCTGGCGGCTATCTTAAAAGCTCGTACGCAGTCCCATGACTGTCGTCGAAGGAGCATCCATATGGCCTCGACCGTCTGGAAAGGCCACCTTACGTTTGGCCTGATTTCCATGCCTGTCCGCATGTCTACCGCGGCCCGCGGCGAACGCATCAGTTTTAATCAACTCCACAAAGAGTGCCATTCGCGCCTCAAGCAGCCCTTGTTTTGTCCCCACTGCAATCGCAACGTGGAGCGCTCCGAAATCGTGAAGGGCTACGAATACGAAAAAGATCAGTACGTCCTGTTCAACGAAGATGAACTCGACAAGATCGAACCTTCCTCGGCGCGTGTGATGGAAATCCTGGAGTTCGTGAAGCTGGATGAGATGGACCCGCTCTATTTCGATTCTTCGTATTACGTCGCCCCGGAAGATGCCGGGCTGAAGGCCTATCAGCTCCTCATGAAAGCCATGAAAGAGTCCGGCTACGGAGCCATCGCCAAACTCACCATGCATCAGCGCGAACACATCGTGATTGTTCGGCCGGGAACCATGGGCATGACCCTCCACACCATGTTCTATTCGAATGAGATTCGCGCGGCCGAGTCCGTTCCCACCGACAAGGTCGAACTAAAGGAACAGGAAAACAAACTCGCACGCCAGCTCATTGAAAGTCTTGCGGCGCCTTTCGAACCGCAGAAATACCGGGACGAATATCAGGAAAATGTGCGCACCATGATCGCCGCCAAGCTCAAAGGCCAGGAAGTGACCGAAGTCGCCCACCCGCATATGGCTCCGGTGATTGATTTGATGGAAGCTCTCAAGAAGAGCCTCGCGGAAAAGCAAACTCCAGCCGCAGCGTCCGCGCCTGCAGCACGGGAGGCAGTCGGCAAGAAGCCTCCCACGCGAGCCCTTCAGCCGGTTGCATCAATACAGAAGAAGGCAGGGAAAAAGGCAGTCAGCTAATCTTTAATGAGCACTAAGGACAGATTCAGCTCAGAGGACATTCAGCGCGTTCTGGGTCTGACTGAAAAACAGCTGGAGTATTGGGACCGCTTACGCCTCGTTTCTCCCCAAAAAGAGCAGGGAAACCGCTTCTACGATTTCCGCGACCTGATTAGCCTGCGTACGGTTAAGCAACTGGTCGAAAATGGCGTGCCCGCCGGCCGACTGCGGCGATCCCTTGCCGCGCTTCGCGAGAAACTTGCCCATGTCCATGCGCCTCTCTCCGAACTCCGCGTTCTTTCCGACGGCAAAGATGTTGTAGTCGAAAGCGAGGGCGCGCGCCTGGAACCGCTGTCGGGTCAATTCGTATTAAATTTCGAGACTCGCGAGCTTGGCGAAAAAGTGCGTGTGATGACCGGGCCCAACGCCGATGACTGGCTGGCCACCGCGCTCGAATATGACGCCGAGGAAAATGCCAGAGCGCAAGCGATCGAAGCCTACGATCATGTTTTGAGCATCGATCCACAGAAAGTCGATGCTTTGCTCAATTGCGGGACGCTTTGCTACGAAGAAGGAAATCTGAAAAAAGCCGCCGAATATTTCACGCGTGCTTTGCAGGTTGACCCCGAAAATGCTCTGGCCCATTTCAATTTAGGTAGCGTTCTAGAAGAAGTCGGCAGGCTGGAAGCGGCGCGACTGCATCTTCGCAACGCCGTGCGTCTCGATCCGAGTTATCCCGACGCCCACTACAACCTGGCATTTGTTTGCGAAAAGCTCGGCGCGCGCAACGAAGCGCAGCGGCACTGGCAAGCCTACATTACTCTCGATCCCACAAGCCCGTGGTGCGGCTACGCGCGCCAGCGGCTCGCCGGCGCCACCGCAAGAACCGCTGGCACTTGCTAGTCCTCGCCCGCTAGAATCTTTCCGAGGTCGAAAGCCCATGTGCAGGAACATCAAACCCCTTTTCAATTTTGATCCGCCAGTCACGGATGAAGAAGTACGAGCTGCCTCGCTGCAGTTCGTGAGAAAAATAACGGGATTTAACAAGCCATCCAAGGCCAACGAAGAGGCGTTTCAAGCCGCCATCGAGGAAATCGCAAAAATATCAGCGCGTCTGATTCATTCCCTGGAAACGACCGCACCGCCGAAGAGCAGAGAGGAAATGGCCGCCAGAGCTAAGGCCCGCGCGGCAGAGAGATTTGGTGCTTGAGTCTTTCACGCGGCTTCTTGTCCACGTGGTGACGAGCCCACAACAGCGTCCCTATATTTCGTAACTAAACTCACACAGCCTTGTTAACGAAAGCTTGAAACTCGCTCACTACGCGGGCAGGCAATTCGCCAGGCGTTTTCTTGATGAGCAGGTCGTGCCCTGCGCCGTCAACTTCAAAAAGCGCGTGCGGGGTCGGGATCAGCTTCAGAGCGGAGTTCATTTCCTGAATCGTGCCGAAAGGATCCCGCGTGCCGTGAACGAAGAAAGCGGGCTTGTTGAGCTTCGGAAAATGGCTGGTGCGGAGCTGATCAGGTTTTTGCGGAGGATGCAGCGGATACGAAAGAAGCAGCAAGCCATCGACTAACTGTGAGTCCTCTGAAACAAGAATCGTAGCTTGGCGTCCGCCGTAGGAATGCCCGCCGAGAAATACGGGGCCGCGTTCTCTCTGTTTCATGAGCGCAACTGCGCGCCGCAAGCCGTCGCGGTCCCGCGCGGCGTTGCCGGGCGAAGGCGGCCCGTGCGGACGCTCCGATCGGAACGGCAAATCGAAGCGCAACACGTTGAAGCCGGACGCAGCGAAAGCGTTTGACATTTCAATGAGCAGTTTTGATTGGCAGTTTGCGCCGGCGCCATGCGTAAGCAAAATCGTGCTGCCGCCCGGCTTTGAAGGCGCGTGCAAGAAGCCGCGAACGGGTGGGTCGGCGGCGGCATCAACAAACGGAGCAAACATCGAATTTGTAAGAGCCTCGCTTGATGCAGCGGCAGTCTAACAACGCAGAAGGGCACTCCCGACTAAAGCAGCTTTCTTGGAGTGACTCCAACGCTTTAACTGATTTTCCCGCTTGCGTGCCGAGGACAGTGATGCGTGTTCTTCAGTCCACGCCAGATGTACCGGCCGGCGCGCGGCTGTCCAGGCCGCCCCTTTGCCCTTGTTGTGTTCCTGAGCTCGCCGAGCGGGATCATCGCTGACGCCGACATAATATGAGCCGTCCGAACACAGGAGTATGTAGCAGTAAAACATGCGCGTAAAACGGCGAGGTGCCCCTCGGCTCGCAAAAACGCTCGCTCGGGACACCATATCCTCATCGGATATGGTGGAGGCGGGGGGAGTCGAACCCCCGTCCGAAAAGCGCAACGACACGAAGCCTACATGCTTATCTCAATTCGGTGTGCGGCCCAGCCCTTGCGAGCCTGCCGCGCGTTCGCCCGCCACGCTCAGAATGAGCAAGAAACGCAGCCAGCTAGTCCGATGAATCTCGCCCGAACCTTACGGACCGAAAGGCGCGGGCCAGCTCACTGTGTGACGCCTCTGACCGGGCCCATGAGCAAAGCCCGGGGAAGCGGCAACTTAATTAATTAAGCTGCAAGTGCCAAGTTGTTGTTGGCATTTCTAGTTTTCCACCAAGTTGCGGGCAGGTGGGTCCCGGCATGCCTTCGGGCCGCGACAGCTTCCGTCGAAACCGTGTCGCCCCCGTAGTACGACTCAATTTTAGCATTTTTGGAGAGATTGCGTTTGGTCGAGCCTCCTTGTGTGCGCGAATGACTGATGCAATGACGTAACGATGTAACGATGTGCGATTCCGCCCTCCCCGTGGTTTTTTGTAAGTGTTGCATCTAAAGGATTTAGCTTTTCCGTAAGTTTTTTAGAATCAACACTTATGGGCATGTTTGTAAGTGTTGCGGATAAAGGAGTTAGTGGCGAGTGGCGAGTTGACTTCGGCTGCGCTCTCCGACAGGGCCGGGATCTTTCCGACCGAGTCGGAATCCTCGATCGATTGAAAGTTGAAGGTGGAGAGCTTGAGGAGCGAGAGAGACCCCCCTGCCCCCTATGGTTTTTGTAACGATATGGTGTGAAAGGGTTTAAGAGGTGGGGGTCTGCAAACGATATGATTCCATGGGAGTTAGAGAGCCCTTTCCGACAGGGTCGGAATCTGCGATCGGCTACGGTCCCCGACAGGGTCGGGGCAGGCAGGACAGGTTGGGGGAAGGGGACCCTTCGACTACGCTCAGGACGAGTAGAGTTCGGGCGGGCGAAAAAATTGAGAGGTCGGAGCGTTCCGTAACCCCATCCGGAATGCATAGTGCGCATCCTCATAGCGGCAACTTCGAAAAAAGAATACATGGAAGTACCCTATGTGTCAACTACTATTTTGGTTAGCGTCCGAATGGATTCGTAAACCGTTGCAACGTTTGCAGGTTACACGTTTGTCTGGTCCGTCGGCACCGCCTGGTTCGCCAGCGGCGTGGGATTCAAAGGCGCGGCTAATGGATATTAAAAATCTGGTTTGCAGAGCCAGTGCAGGTGTTCTGCTCGATGTGTGCGCCCGAGGCAGTCGAGGCGCCGACGACGTCCACGCACCCATTGCTCATGTTGCCGGAAAGGATTTCGTAGCCGCCGGATACGGCTTTGAGTTGGTAGTATTCGGGCCACACGGCAACACAGCTGTACTGTTGGATGAGCGCGCCTGCAGAACCAGAACCTCCCGCGACATCCCAGCAGAGATTCGACGCGGCGCTTACGAGGTAGTACCAGCCGCTTACGGGGGCGGCGGTGAGGGTGAACTTCTGCGTATTGCTGGTCGAACAAGGGGATTGGATAAGAGCGGTGAAGCCCGCGGAGCCGCCGGTGTCAATGCAGAGATTGCTGTTGGTGTTCTGGAGCGTGACGGTGCCGGAAGGCGGAGGAGCGGCATTCACGGTCAGGGTGGCCACGGTGGTGGTGGCCGTCCCGGCGGAGTTGGTAAACACCGCGCGATAGCGGTTCCCGTTCTGCGACAAAGAGGTGGTGAAGCTCAAGGTGGTGGAAGTGGCTCCGGAGACGTTGCTAAACGTGGCGCCGCCATCGGTGCTCACCTGCCATTGCACTGTGGGAGTTGGCGAGCCGGTGGCCGCGGCCGTGAAGGTCGCCGTCTGGCCTGCGGTCACCGTCTGATTGGCCGGCTGGGTGGTGATTGTCGGGGGTGTGGTGGAGTTGTTCACGGTCAGGGTGGCCGCGGTGGTGGTGGCCGTCCCGGCGGAGTTGGTAAACACCGCGCGATACTGGTTCCCGTTCTGCGACAAAGTGGTGGTGAAGCTCAGGGTGGTGGAAGTGGCTCCGGAGACGTTGCTGAACGTGGTGCCGCCATCGGTGCTCACCTGCCATTGCGCCGTGGGTGTCGGCGAGCCCGTGGCCGCGGCCGTGAAGGTCGCCGTCTGGCCCGCGGACACCGTCTGATTGGCCGGCTGCGTGGTGATTGCCGGCGTCGTCGGGGAGTTAACGGTCAGGGTGGCCGCGGTGGTGGTGGCCGTCCCGGCGGAGTTGGTAAACACCGCACGATACTGGTTCCCGTTCTGCGACAAAGTGGTGGTGAAGCTCAGGGTGGTGGAAGTGGCTCCGGAGACATTGCTGAACGTGGCGCCGCCATCGGTGCTCACCTGCCATTGCACTGTGGGTGTCGGCGAGCCCGTGGCCGCGGCCGTGAAGGTCGCCGTCTGGCCCGCGGACACCGTCTGATTGGCCGGCTGTGTGGTGATTGTCGGCGTATTCGAAGGCGCTACGGTATTAAAGATCTGGTTTGCAGAGCCAGTGCAGGTGTTCTGCTCGATGTTTGCACCCGATGCGGTGGAGGCACCCACGACGTCCAGGCACCCATTGCTCATGTTGCCCGATAGGATTTCGTATCCCCCGGACACCGCTTTGAATTGGTAGTATTCCGGCCACACGGCAACACAACTGTATTGCTGGATGAGCGCACCCGCGGAACCAGAACCTCCCGCAACATCCCAACAGAGATTCGACGCGGCACTCACCAGGTAGTACCAGCCGCTTTGGGGGGCGGCGGTGAGGGTGAACTTCTGCGTATTGCTGGTCGAACAGGGGGATTGGATAAGAGCGCTGAAGTTCGCCGACCCGCCCGTGTCAATGCATAGACCGCTGTTTGTGTTCTGCAGCGTGACGGTGCCGGATGGCGGAGGCGGAGGACCAGTATTGACCGTCAGCGTAGCCGCCGTGGTGGTGGCCGTCCCGGCGGAGTTGGTAAACACCGCGCGATACCGGTTCCCGTTCTGCGTGGAGGCCGCGGTAAAGCTCAGCGTTGTTGAAGTGGCTCCAGAGAGGCTGCTGAATGTCGCGCCGCCATCGGTGCTTACCTGCCACTGCACCGTGGGTGTGGGCGAGCCGGTCGCTGCGGCAGTGAAGGTCGCCGTCTGTCCCGCGGTCACCGTCTGATTCGCAGGCTGTGTGGTGATGGCCGGTGGCGTCGGCGAGTTCACGGTCAGTGTGGCCCCTCTAGTGGTGGCCGAGCCGGCGGAGTTGGTAAACACAGCACGATACTGGTTCCCGTTTTGCGACAAAGCCGTGGTGAAACTCAACGTCGTGGAGGTGGCTCCGGTGATGTTGGTGAACGTCGCACCGCCATCCGTGCTCACTTGCCATTGCACCGTAGGTGTGGGCGAGCCGATCGCCGCGGCCGTGAAGGTGGCCGTCTGGCCCGCTGTGGCTGTCTGGTTTGTCGGCTGCGTCGTGATCGTGGGAGCCGGCGAGAGAACCTCCAGATTGCCGCTGTCATCAACCGCTCGACTCAGAACGTTCAAAGTCCCGGAGTTGGCGGCCGTGAAGACATAGCTCCAATTCTCGCGACCCGTTGCGGGGTGCCAGGTCGTTCCCCCGTCTACGGAGACCTCAACTCCTCCAACCACGCCGCCGCCGGAATCTTGCGCTGTACCTGTAACAGTTACCTGTGAGCCCGCAGTTACGGTGGTTCCGGGCGCAGGCGACGTGATGCTTGATCTAGGTGGGATCGTATCCGTGGAAGCGGTTGCGGGCGCGAGACCACTTTGTAAGGTTGCAGGCTGAACTCCCATGTCCGCGAAGAGATTGACCATCGCCTGCCGCATATTCGGATCGGCAGAGCCAGAATACCCGACATGGTCGGATTCGATCCCCCACGACCAATGGATCGTGCCGGCTGCGAAAACCAAGGCTCCGCTCGGAGCCCGGTAAAAGGTCAAGTGATGTGTTTCGGTGCCATTCGAAAAGGAGTAGCCCGAAGTAGGAGAGAAGTAGAGATACTGTGACACGGACGCAGTGGTGGTCGAGAGATGGATGAGACCTGCGGGTCTAAACCCATTGTCAGGATCCTCATCGGACTCATACCCCAAAGTGCTCTGTGCAAGAGTGGCAACTTGGCCCGGCCCAAGGGCTGCAATACTAGTGTTCCGCCAGAAGCGCATTTGGCCGTCAGCCTGAGGAACGGTGATCGCGTCGTCTTGAGGCGCGCTCACGGCGCTCCACGTCCCAGTTAAAGCATTCTCCGGGGGCCCTCCATCGGCGGGAGGGCTGAAACGCATGTCCCGCCAAAAGCCCGTCCACGTAGGGGGGTCCGCGGGATCGATTACGCTTCTTGGATAGGTCCCATTTGTGGCTGTTTCTTTGTAGCAGACCAGCGTTCGGTAAGGTGCACTGGTGCCGTCAATACTTGGTTCCCAGCGAGTCTTCCAAAAGACTTCGTTGCCGCTAAGGAATGCCAGATTGACGCCGGCTGCCCGCGCCGCTTCCACGTTGGCGCGCTGTCCGCCAGACCAATATTCGTCATGTCCCACAGAGAGAAAGAGTTTGTGTTGACTGATCTGCGAGCCGTTGCGGTCTGTGTCTACACCAGTGGAATAAGTGACGTCGTACCCGTTCGCCTCAAGGAACCGAAGGATCGGATATTCATGAACGAAAAAATCGAGGTGGCTTTGCGAAGGGTTGACTGGCCGGTTGTAACTGACTTTGTAGGCACGCCCGGCCGGGTTTCCCGTGTAAAGGCTGTTCCCGCCGTAGTTGTTATAGGCCTGCCAAGTTGTATCGGAGGTTTGCACCAGAATGTTCGAATGGCTGGAATCATTGCGCACCACAAAAATGGTTGCACCTGCCTCTCCGGTGTCCAGCCTTAGGAGTCTGGCGAAATAAACTCCGGACGTGGCAGTGCTCGGTACGGTCCAGGACGCGGAAATCCCCCAGTTGCCGCAGTCTATTAGGCCCGTCGCACTATCATTCAGACAGGCAGGTTGCACTTGCGGCAGAGGGACTGAAGGAGAGATAGAAGCTATGAGCCGACCATCATTTCCCTGATAGTAGCCCAAACGATAGATATCGATACGGTAGGAGGTAGCGGGAGTGGAGATTTTGAAGAATATGGTTTGGCCCGCGTTCACGCTGATGTCGGTCGTAAAGCCTTGAATACTCGGTGAGCCCGCCCCTTGAACGTACCACTGACTAGCGGGAGTGCCTGGCAGACAATTCTCCGCCTGGATAGCGTTTTGCGGTGCCATGCAGGTGGCCTGTCCCAGCGCAACCGGCGGCAAAAAGCCCAGGACGAGGAATGCGAGCAGAAGAGTCGACAGGGCGGGCAGGTATCGGCGGGCCAGCAACATGGCGAGGTCCTTTCGTATGCAAAACCCAAAGAAGAAGGTGCTGAAGCGTTACTTCGCTTGCCCCAGCAAAACCCGCTTCTCTCATCTACTTTTCGATTAAGGATAAAACTCTGAGTGCGGTATCAGGTTTTTATAGTAGGTCGGAGGCCTTGGGAATCCCATTCTTGAACTACTGAAAATCGTTAAGCTGTGGCGCTAATGAAACTGAAGCATGACCAGTACCAAAGTAAAGCGTAGATGCCGCGCATCAGGCCCGCTTGGGAAGCGCCGAGAATGAGCATCTTGGGCCGAGAATGCTTTACCTTAAGTCATTGACGAGCCAGAATTGAGCATAGCAAATTCTCGAATAATTCCGATTACTGGATTAGCCGTAACGAATTTCAGTAATTCTCCTCATTGACTGTGGGTTTCCTTATAGCTTATCAAGGGTCGGGGAAGATTGTAGGCTTAGGCGCCGCCCGCCCCCCTTCTCTTTTGTGGCGCTTTGGCCGGGCTAACGTGGCCAGTGAGAGCCTGAGGGAGCTAAGGCGTAGCCCGATGCCAGTGGCGCTGTCCTGATGCTCGAAAGGCGGAGCTATGGTTTTGCCGCAGGCCAGACTCTCTCCTTTGGCGCCTACCTGATTCAGGTACCCAAGGGTTGGAGAATTGATACGGCACGTACATCAATAGGCCCAAGATTCCTTGCTCTTCCCCTTGGCACGAGAGTTGGAAACGACATGCCTTCCGGAACCAGTCTCGCATCGGCGGCAACCGCGACATACCGCAAGACTCGCCCTCCAGCGAACCAAGGAGTGGGGCTTCTCCTTATGGACTCTTCGCTGAATCCTATCTCATGCAACGACGAGACGATCTGCATCCTCAGCTATCCAGAAGCACCCCAGCATATAAGGCACTTGGACGTCTTCCTTAGGGATACGATTCGAGCCCGTCTCCTAGACTCCCAATCCCCTCAACACTCACATTTCGTCACGGAGTTTGTATCGGGAAAGAGGCGTTATCGCTGCTTAGCCTTTCATCTGAACCGACATCTAAGAGGTTCTTCTCAGCCGACCTTTGAGCTTCTGCTGGAGCGAGGCATTTCAGGATTGTTTTTTCTTCCTCGGATCGCCCAGCAGTTTAAATTCTCGCGACGCGAGCAACAAGCGGTGGAGCTATTGTTGCAAGGCCTTTCCAACAAAGAGATTGCGAATCGAATGAACATCAGTCCCAACACGGTGAACACCTTTTTCCGGTTGATCATGATCAAGATGGGCGTTTCCAGCCGTTCCGGGATACTCGCAAGAATGATCAGAGCCAGCTTCTCGAGCGCTTCCATTTGACCTTCCGGTTAACCGAATCCCCGGGGAAGCGTGCGCTTAATTGATTAAGCAGCAAGTGCCAAGTGGTTGTACCGGCGGAAACCAATGGTCTACTGAGATGCAGTTCTTGAGCCTGCCGAAGGAATCCGTGTCTTTGCGCTTTGGCGGGTGGGCCATGCTATTGTCGTTGTGATTGTGTTTGAGTCGCGAGCACAGGTGGAGTATGCCACTGCGGTAGCTTGCCATCGAGTGGCGAGAGGGGTGCCGCACTCTTTGTGATTTTCAAAGGGTGCGAGGGTTTTTCTTTCATGAAGAACAAGGAGGGCCGCAGATCGGAATATGTGCTCAAGAATTTCGATATTCTTATATCATGGCGAGGAGTAGAACCTGGGCGGCAGGGCCTCGGACGAGGCATTCTGAGATGAAAGCCATTGGGTATGCAGTGAAAACTACGGCCATCCGATTCATTTCCATCGGGGTGCTTCTTTCTTTCCTTTGCGCGACGGCGGTATCCCAGGAAAAGAGCCCCGGGGAGAAGCCGTCTCCAACGCAGGAACCTCCGGCGATGTCCCAGGAAAAGAGCGCGGGGCAGAAGCCGACTCCGGCAAAAGAATCTCCGGCGGTGTTGAAGGTGACCACGCGGCTGATCACGGTGGACGTGGTGGCGAGAGATCACCATGGAGATGCCGTCAAGGATCTCAAGAGCAGTGATTTTCAGATTGTGGAGCAAGCGGGATCGCACAAGGCGCAAGAGCAAATCGCGTCGTTCCGGCTGCTGGATCGCGCGTTGGCCAAGGCTCCGGATTCGGAGAGGGCGGCGCTGCGACTTCCGGCAGGAGTTTACTCGAATTTCGTGACGACCAAGAGCTTGTCCGCACCGCCCACGATCCTGTTGCTGGACGGGCTGAATAGCGACGCAACCGCGCAAGTCCAAGTGCGGCAAAGGATGGTCCGCCTGCTCGCCTCCGCACCGAGCGATGTTCCCATGGCGGTGTTTCTACTCGGGAGAGAATTGCGAATGCTCCAGAATTTCACGGGGGATGCGAAGCTGCTCAGGGCCGCCGCGGAACGGGCGCTGACGCTGGAAGCTATCAATATGCAGGACAAGGACTTTCGCGACGATACGCTGAGTCATTCCTCGCTGCTGGAAGAGATGGCGGGAGCCGAGGGCCAGAGTGACATACCAGGAGGACCGCCGGGGGCTGCCGCGGGTGCCCAGGGCGGCCCAGGAAGCTCCGCGACGATGCCGGCGATGCGGGCGCTGGAGCTGCAGCAGTTTGAGAGGGAACAATACGCGGAATCGATGGACATTCGCGTAAAGATGACGCTGGACGCGCTACGAGTCATCGCCCGGCACGTTAGCGGCTACCCAGGAAGGAAGAACCTGATCTGGATTTCGTCCACATTTCCGCTGGGCATCCTGCCGGACGCCAACGTCAAGATGGTCGCGCAATTCAGCGGGATCCGCAATTACAGTGAGGACTTAATGGCAGTGGCGAGTTCTCTGACGGACGCGCAGATCGCGGTTTATCCCGTCGATCCGCGAGGAATGGACACGCAGCAATTGTTCAACCCCGAATCGCGCGGGAAAATGAATCCCTATTCCGCGGGAGCGACACTCGACCGCGAAAGCAGTCTCCGGTACTCCAGCCAAGAATCGATGCGGGACCTGGCGGACCAAACGGGCGGGAAAGTCTGCTTGAATAACAATGATCTTTCGGAATGCGTCAAGCGAGCCGTCGATGATTCTTCGTCTTATTATGAGCTGGCGTATTATCCCACGGACAAGAATTGGCATGGGGAGTTTCGCCGGATTAGCGTGAAGACGACGCGGCCCGGCGTCCAGCTTTCGTTTCGGGCAGGTTACTTTGCGCGCGATTCGGACGCTACGATTTCGGCGAAGGATGCGAAGGATACAGATACGCGCGTATCGCAAGCGACGTGCAACGATTTCTTGACGGCGACTTCGATTCTCGTCGAAGCGAGCGCCTTGCCTCCGGATCAGCCGGGGCAAACAAAATATTTTCTGGTGATCGATCCGAATGCGCTTTCTTTTACGCCGGGAGAAGGCGGAGTGCGAAACGTGCAGATTGAACTTGCTACTTGCATGTTCAACGCGCGCGGGCTGCCGCTGCAATACAATCGCCAGAGCATCGGTCAGAAATACACGGAAGCCGAATACCAATCCATCAAAGCGCACGGCATTTCCCACACGATTTCGTTCGTGCCGAAGCCAGAGACCGCGCGCGTACGATTGCTGGTCTGCGACACGCGGACGGGGATGGTCGGTTCGGTGGATCTGCCTTATCCCGCACAAGTGATTTCAGTGCCTTCAGCGAAACCGGAAAAAGGCCCGGAAGTAGCCGCCAATGCAGCCGGCCAGACCTCTCCCGCGCCTCAGGCATCGCCGCATGTCATCAAGTTCCATGGCAAGGAAGGCCAAAACGGGGTTCTGCAGTGGAACGCGGAGAAGATCGTCTATTCGGGCGACATGCAGCCGGAGGCGAGCGCGAAAGCCTTGTTTGATTCGCTGTGGGCGAAGTCGTACAGCTGCGAGAGCGGGAGGCTGTTGTCCGCGAGCGACAAGACGACGCCGGCTCCCCAGCCATTGCACTTCCGCGTTGATGAGGGACACAGCGCCGAGGTCTATCTGGATGCTCAAGACGGAGTTCGATATTCCGGCACGGTGACCGTCGATGGCAGCGTCAAGCCGTTTTTCGAGGCCTTGCGCACGCTGTATCAGTGCAAGAAGCCGGCGGCGACTTCCGCCCCGAAGTGATCTGACGGATCGCTTGTTTTAACCAATCCGTTGCGCCGATTGGTCCCGGTGGCAACCAGTGCTCTTCCAAGTCATAGTTATCAGGTGTTTCCCTGTATTCGCAATTGGCGGTTGTCCGCCTGGCGATTGGGTACGATTCGCCTCAGTTAAGCAACAATTGGGCACAACGGTACCGCTAGGCCGTTGACTGGAAACCACCTAGCTCCCAAAATGCCTAGACGGGGAGATTTTGGGCGAAACACGGCCGAAAACCGGAATGGCACAAGAATCCAGCGCCGTCGAACAGGCAATTGCACGAGCTCTGCGGGATAATCTCGAGCGCATCAAGCGCGCTTCGGATGAACTGCATCACGCGGTCGGCGATGTGGTGGCCGCTTGCGCGAGCAATAAGCCGACGAATGCGTTGCCTCCCTTGCTGCGGGCGCAAACGTCCGCGGCGTCTTTGGCGGCTTCTCTCGAGGTTTTGTCCAGATTTATCACTGTTTCGCTGCAGACGGGCCACCGGTCACCGCTCGAAGAGCAGATCACGAATTTGGTGGGCAAGGTGGCTGCGGAACCGCCCAGTGCGCCGCAGCGCCCGCACCCTTCGCAGCCTGTGCCGATGGCTTCCAAGGCGCCGCCCGCGCCGGCTCCGGTGGTCGCGGAGCCTGAAGAGACGGAATTGGAGTTGCAAGGTGAGGCGGAAGCGCTTGAATTGACGGAGCCCGCGCCGGTAGCGGGAGAGCCGGAGTTCGAGGGCGAGTTTGACGTTAATCGCCTGTCCGCGGAAGAGCAGGAATTGCACCGCCGGGCGAATCGCGTTGCCAAAGTTTCGATGCAGGACATAAAAATGCTGCGGCCGGATCAGGTGCGCCTAGGCCGCCAGAACAAGGATCTCTGCATCCGATTGAAAGAAGACATTGAAAAAGCTCATCGAGAATACGACCGCCGATTCAAGCCCATCATGGACCACCCGGTGGACTATTTTTACCGCTGGATGGTGGAAATCCTTGCCGATGGCGATGCCCATTGCCTTGGCGAGTATCCTTACGCTACGCCGGCGCGCCATCACTAGTAACGCAAAGAGTTCGCGCTTTTGTGGCTCACCGCGAGATGCCGTATTATTGTGTCTACCGATGGCACGCCGATTCGCTGCTCTGATGCTTGCGCTGGTCTTGTCGCTGGGCGGCTCGCTGGACGCTTTCGCGCAAACTGCGACGCAAAAGCGCAAGTCCAGGAAGCCCAAAGCGCCAGCCTGCCGGGTTGGATGCCAGCCGGATACGCCCGCTCCTTTAGTCGCCACCGATACTCCAGAAGATGAGGCAGCGCAAAGAGATCTCACGGAGCTGGCGCGAGCGCTGCACAACGGGACGCCAGGCGCGTATGAAAGACTTTCCACATTCGCGGTGAAGAACACCACCAATGTTTGGGGCGCGCGCGCGGCACTGGCTCTTGGTTTCGAAGACAATTCCAAAAACCGCAACGCGCAGGGGCTGGGATGGCTGCTCAAAGCGCAGAACGACACGTTGCTCCGGGAGTACGCATTGTACTGGACGGCGACGGCGGAACGTCCTCTGGGCCGCAACGCCGAAGCCTACAAAGTTCTGCAAAGTATCCAGCGTGACTACCCGAACACGGCGATGCGCGAGCCACTGCTGGAAGCGATTGCGCCCGTGGCGGTTCTGCTCGGGCACCCGCAAGAAGCGATTGATGCGTTGAACGCTTACGCGGGCACTACTTCAAAGCCTCCGCTTCTGCTGGAGCGCGCCCGCGCCTATCAAGCGGCCCACCAGCTTCCACGCGCCGCGAAGGACTATCAAACTATTTTTTATAAGACGCCTCTGGCCGATGAAGCCAAGCCCGCGGGTGCGGCTTTGACTCAGCTGATGCATGCCCTCGGGAAGGAATATCCTTATCCCGGCGTGGAAATGCAGGAGATGCGCGCGCAGGCTTTTTATGACGCGCATAAATGGAAGGAAGCGCGCGCGGAATTTGAAAAGCTGCTGACCATGCTGAAGGATCCGGCGAATCCCACGCGGCAGCGCGCGCAGCTGCGTGTGGCGGAGTGCCGCGTTCAACTGAAAGGTTCGCCGTCGCTGATCGCCGCGCTGAAGACTCCGGATCTGGAAGTGGATGCCGAGCGGCTGTACGCGTTGTCGCAGGCGTACCGGACGGAGAAAAAAGAATCGGAGATGTTCGCGGCGCTGAATTCACTGGCGCAGAATTATCCCCTGAGCAAATGGAACGAAGATGGATTGATGGCGGCAGGGAATTACCATTGGGTGGAGCTGGAACGCGAAAAAGCCGTCGTTGCCTACCAGCGCGTGTTGGACACATTTCCCAACGGGAAAAACTCCTATAACTGCGAATGGCGCATCGCCTGGGTGGCGTTCCTGAATCATCAGCCCGATGCGGACGACCGCCTGACAAATTTCTTGTTGAAAAATCCGGTTTCCGCCAATGCCGTGGATGCCCTCTACTGGCTGGGCCGCAACGCCGAACGCGAGGGAAATCCCGCGCATGCGCGCAGCTATTACGACAAAGCCGTGGAGCGGTTCCCGCAGACTTATTTTGGCAATGCGGCCGCCGCGCGTCTCGTGAGACTCCCCCCCGGCGAAGAGGATCACTCCGATGTTCTGGAAAAGATTCCGCCGCCGCCGGCCCTGCGGCCGTTTGATGAGCCGATTCCCGTGGCGGCCACCGATCGTTGGGCGCGAGCACAGGCTTTGCGCTCCATCGCCTTCGACGCCTCCGCCGAACAGGAGTTGAAGAACGCGTTTTTTGCAACGTCTTCACCGCGGTTCCTTCTGGAAGCCGCACAGGCTGCGTTTGAGCAAGGCCATTTCGGCGCCGGCATGGCGTACGCCAGAATCGTGATTCCCAGCGTGGATTCGCGCAAATTTGGCGAAGTCCCCATCGCGGCGTGGAAGGCGCTCTTTCCGCTTCCGTATGAAGCTGCGCTTCGCCGGGAAGCCGCCAAGAACGATTTTGATCCAATGTTTGCCGCGGGCCTGATCCGGCAGGAATCGACGTTTCAAGCGGATGCCGTATCCCACAAAAACGCCATCGGGTTGATGCAAGTGCTTCCGAAAACGGGGAAGCTCTTGGCAAAACAATTGAAGGTGCGCTACACGAAGGACAAACTCTTCGAGCCGGACTACAACATTGAGATTGGCATGGTGTACATCGCCGCGCTCGTACGCCTGACTGGTGCGCCTGAATATGCCGCGGCGGCCTACAATGCGGGTGAAGACCGCATTGCTGCCTGGAAGGCCGAGCGCAATTACGAAGAGATCCCTGAAGTCGTCGAATCTATTCCGTTCACCGAAACCCGCGAATACGTGCAGATCGTCTTGCGCAATACGCAAGTCTACCGGATGATTTACGGCCAGCCGAGCGTGGCCACGCAGATTGCCTCCGGGCATGCGCGCTAAAGCGGATTGAGTCTCGCTGGCGCGAGGGCTTCTTCAAACAAACTTTTCTTGCCGAAGCGCGATCCATCATTTCCCGCGATTGCCATTTCTGGTATCTTGCCCACGCGGGCGATTTCATCCACTTAAGCAGGTGAAATGAGTTCTCCAGACTCCACCATGGCGCAAATCTCGCGCCGCATGCTCTCGGCGAAGGCTGAGCAATTCACGGAATCCGTCATCCGGGAAATGACACGGCTGGCGCTGAAGCACGGCGCCGTCAATCTTTCACAGGGCTTCCCTGATTTCGCGGCTCCGGAAGAAATCAAGGAAGCCGCGCGCAAGGCCATCTCCGACGACATCAATCAATACGCGATCACCTGGGGGGCGAAGCCGTTGCGCGACGCCATCGTCGAAAAATTCGAGCGGACCCAGGGGGTGAAGTACGACCCGGAGCGCGAGATCACTATCTGCTGCGGCTCGACCGAAGCGATGATGTCCGCCATGATGGCGATCATCAATCCGGGAGATCAAGTTGTTGTGTTTGAGCCGTTCTACGAAAACTACGGGCCGGACGCGATTCTGAGCGGGGCGACGCCACGGTTTGTAAAACTGCGAACCCCGGACTGGACTTTCGACGAAAAAGAACTCGCCGGTGCTTTTGGCCCCCAGACCAAGGCGATCATTCTTAACACGCCGAATAATCCCACCGGCAAAGTGTTCACGCGCGCGGAGCTTGAATTTATTCGCGACCTCTGCGTGCGCTGGAATGCCTACTGCATCACCGATGAAATCTACGAGCACATTCTCTATGACGGGGCCGTGCACATTTCCATGGCGCAAATCGATGGAATGCGTGACCGCACGATCGTTATTAATGGCCTGTCGAAGACGTACAGCGTGACGGGATGGCGCGTCGGCTGGGTCCTGGCTCCTCCGGAACCGACGCAGCCGATTCGCAAAGTTCATGATTTTCTGACCGTCGGCGCCGCTGCCCCGTTGCAGCAAGCCGGCGCAAGCGCTTTGCACTTTCCCCAGAGCTATTACGAAAAACTCGCGGCTAGCTACACCGCCAAACGGGAACGGCTGCTGCGGATTCTGACGAGCGCCGGATTCACCGTCTTCAAACCAAAGGGCGCGTATTACATCATGACGGACATTTCGCGTTTCGCGGATCCCGACCGCGCCCATTTCCAAGCGGATACGAAAGATGTGCGCTTCGCGAAGTTTCTCGTCGAAAAAATCGGCGTCGCTGTAGTCCCCGGCTCCAGCTTCTACAACGACGCGCGCGACGGCGCCTCACAAGTGCGCTTCACCTTCTGCAAAAAAGAAGAAACCCTGGCCGCCGCGGAGCAGCGCCTCGCAAAGCTGCATGCATGATTCATTTCCCTCGTAAGTCCGATCCGCGCATGTACTGCCTCGCGCAGGCCCGGAGACTCTGTGCTAGAATCTCGACCCGATGAGCACCTTATCCTCGATCCTGAATCTCATTCCCGACCAAACTCGCATGGAAGCCAGCGGCGACGGCGCAAGCTTTGATATTTCAGCCAGCGCGACTCGGACGTATCTTTGCCGCCTTACGGTTACGGAGCAAATGGAACAGGAATCCTTGGACGTTTCGATCTTCGGCTCTGCCGACGGAGAAACCTGGCCGAAGAGGCCGCTTCTAAAGCTCCCCCAGCAGTTCTATCGCGGTACCACAAAGATGGTGCTGGACTTGTCGTTTCGCCCGGAAGTCAAGTTCATCCGGGCACGCTGGGACCTGGTCCGCTGGGGAAGAGGAGCGCCCGCACCGATGTTTGTCGCGGGGCTGGAACTAGCGGAAGTTCCGGCAATGTCACGCGAAAGTCATGCAAAGGGCGCAACCCTCGCCGCGGGGTAACGCTGTGGTAAAAACTTTCCCTCGGATGGATGAAAATACAGGGGTTCATCCCAGCGCTTGTATTTTTACTTCTAAATTTTATATAAATAAGGGAGTTTCACCCGCTCGAAAGGTTTTTAGGGGTAGGAGACTGACGGTCGGTTGCCCTGTGGTGGTTAGTCCCCTACCCCGCGAGTGGTCTTGCATGTATAGACGAGGCGAGACACGAAATAGTTTCCTGAATTGGAAGAAATAGTTTTTGTTGTTCTCGGGATCAAACCCCGAGCGTTACGGTATCGAGGTAACGCGCTACCGCCGCCTTCCACTTGAACTTATCCTGTATCGCCGCCTGCAGGGCTTGTGCGGCTTGCGGTTCGCCGTGGGTCAGGTATGTTTGCTCCGGGGGGCGCCGGCAAGGCGGTAAGCCAGCGCAATAGCTCGCTCTTTCCTGCGTGGGCCGAGAATTGCCCCATGGTTACGATCTCCGCGCCGACCGGCACCACGTCTCCATAGATGTTGACTGACTTCGCGCCCTCCTGCAGGGCTCTCCCGCGCGTGCCCTCGGCCTGGAATCCCGCCAGGATCACCGCATTACGAGCGTCGGGCAGCCGCTGCGCCAGGTGATGCAGCACGCGGCCGCCGGTGATCATCCCGCTTGCCGAAATAATGATGCAAGGCGTTTTGACGTTATTGATGGCCTTGGAGTCCTCCACCGAGGACGCCAAGTGGAATACATGGACATTCAGAGGATCGCCTTTTCCATCGCTGCCTTCTTCCTGCGCGAACACCAGATCATGATCCTCGGTGTGTTTTACGTATAACTGCGTCGCACTCAGCGCCATGGGGCTGTCTACATAGACCGGGACGCGCGGAATGCGCTGCTGATCTTCCAGTTGCTTCAGGTAATACATGAAGGATTGCGTCCGACCGATCGCAAAGGCCGGGATCACGATGGAGCCGCCGCGCTTGACTACCCGGTTCACGATTTGTGCAAGCACTTCGCCGGGATCGCCTGCTTCGTGTTCCCGGTCCCCATAAGTGGATTCGCAGATCAGCACGTCGGCGTTCGACGAGGGTGTCGCCGGATCCTTCAAAATCACCTGGTCGTAGCGTCCGATATCACCGGAGAACACCACGACAATTTTCTTGCCACCTTCGATGATCGTCAGTTCCAGGCTTGAGGATCCCAGAATGTGCCCCGCGTCGTAGGACACCACGTGAAATTCCGGACTGATGTCGAAACCGCCGCTCCGCGGCATGGGCTTCAATAGTTTGAGAACGGGATCGACGTCCTCCGGAACGTAGAGTGCCTGGGGATCCTCGTGATGGCTGTATTTATGGGTTTGCGCGTGCAGGGCGTCCTCTTGCTGCAGGTGGGCGGAGTCCTTCAGCAAAATCGTGGTCAGCTCGATCGTCGCGGGATTCGCAAAGATGGGACCACGGTAGCCGCTCTTCACCAGCACTGGCAGCCAGCCAGTGTGGTCGAGATGCGCGTGCGTCAACATCACGTAATCAAATGTCTTCGGATCTACGGGGAGGGGCTTCCAGTTGCGGGCTTTGAGCTCACTGGTACCCTGAAATAATCCGCAATCCACCAGTAACCTTTTGCCCGCTGCTTCAACGAGGTATTTCGATCCGGTGACGGAGCCTGCCGCGCCTAGAAAAGTGAGTTTTGCCATAGGCCGGATATTCTACTCGACCTTGGTTTTCCTGGCACGCCGCATTGGCACTGGCTGTGCGAAATTCGCCCAGGTTGGACTAACGCTGCGGCGCAACCGTATAACGAACCGAATCCGCCGGCTGTTTCAGCTGCGACCTCGCCGTTTGCGGCGCTCCGTAAACTTCGAGGATCTGAGCCTTGTACTTTTGCACCAGTCCCTGCACGATGTGGACGAGTTGCTGGTTTTGGGCCTTGGCACCACCCAGCCAGAGGGACATGAAGAAGATGATCCCGGTCAGCCGGGTAACCGCGGAACGTGTTTTCATGTGCGTCTCCTCCTACCCAATAAACGCGGCAGAAGGTCAAACGGAATAAACGTCCAGCCAATCCGGCGTCATTCAACGAGCAGAAGTTCTTTGAGGGTCGTCACGGGTCGCGCAATTCGACCTTGTTGCTGCGGTAGGGCTGAAAGCCACTGCCCCAATCCACGCTGATCACCTCCATGTCGAGCTTTTCGCCGTCCACCCGGACGATGACAAAGTGATAGGGATTCAGTCCGCGATCCACGCTGGGCTTAACGAGATGTTGGAGCGTAACTTTGTTTGCCTCATTCGCCTTCTGGTAGTCGGTGAGATCGGGTTCCCCCGTATATGCGTAGATTGGCGCTCCGCCCCCTCCCGAAACGACGAGGTCCATGCGATGGGGGCCGCTGGCATCGGAGTAGTGTTCCACCCAGTGCTCGAAAAGATGCTCGTGCCCGGAGAACACCGCCCGCACGTGGTGCGCGTTAAAGAACGGCATGTAGCGCGCCCGCAACTCCACTGTCGGTGGCTCCACGTTGGTTCCGCCATGCGAACCAGAAGAAAATGGGGCTTGGTGACAAAAGACGATCACGTTGACGTAGCGGGTACGATCAAGGCCTTCAAGCTGCCCTTTGATCCACTGGTACTGCTTCTCGTCTCCGGCGATATTGGCATCGAGGGCCACCACGAACGTGTTCCCATAACCAAACGAGTAGGTTGTCGAGCCCGTCAGGCGGCGCGGCGATCCATCCTTCGGAATCAGGGCTGCGACGGCATCAAAATAGTTTCGCAGGCCCGCTGGTGTGGTAGTCGCTTCATGATTTCCCGGCACAAGAAAGTACGCTACGCCGCCTTCCGTGGTCAGACGATTAATCAAAGGCACGAAGCTGACATTCCACTGCTTAGTCTCCTGGCCGCGCTGAACGGCATCGCCCGATTGCAGAACAAAACGCACCGGGTACTCTGTGCTTTGGAGCCGCTTGATCTGGGCGAGCATCGAGTCCACGATGAGCGAATGTTCGTATTGAATCGCGACGCCATCGCGGCGTCCTCGAGTGTCACCGTACACGATGAACGAAAATCGCCTGACATCGCGCGACTGCGCCTCTGGCGGCAGTGGAGAAGCCGGTGGGGAGATTGGTTTGACACGCTCCTGTTCCTGTGGCGCTCCGGACAGAGTGCCGGCCAGCGCCAGGAAAACCGCCAACGAACAGGCAAAGAAAAGGACAGCTTCACGCAACGCTGGGGCGATTCGTTTCACGATCGACATAATGCCTCCGAATCCGGGTTTTCTCGCGTGCAGAGAGTTTACTTCAAAGAGGAGCAGACTCAGACCGGAGAACTTGTCTGCCGGGAGCCTCCAGCGTACAGTACAGGCGGATATAAGAAATAAACCAAGGGATTGATATTGATGCTGCTTGTCAGAGTTACTTTCACTGGGAAACGTTTCGTTTTCGCTCTCGCCATCTTTTTTTCTGTTGCTCCCATTGCGGTGACAGGCCAGGGGAATGGCAAAAATTTCGGAGCGTGGTCTGGGATTCTCGTATCCAGCGCCTGTAACGCGGACGAAGCTTTTGCCGAATCTCCTGAGTGCATGAAAAATGTGCCGGGCGCGAAGCTGGCTCTCTATGACGACACGAACCGGGTCATGTATAGCCTCGAGCCGCAGGCCTCGATTACCGCTCACCTGGGTGATACAGTGACCGCTCGGGGGACGCTGGATGATGACGATACGATTCAGATTGCATCCATCGAGTTGATGTCGATTGGACTCGCGGTCGGCCAGAAAGCTCCCGCTTTTTCCGTTCGCGACCAGTTTGGCCGGGTGCAAACTCTCGATACCTTGAAAGGCGCGAACGGCACCGTTCTTCTTTTTTTCCGTTCCGCCGACTGGTGACCGTTCTGCAAAGGGCAGCTGGTCCAGCTGCAAAGCGCTATCCCGCGATTCGAAAAACAAGGCGTCAAGCTGGCGGCCATCAGTTATGATTCGGAAGAAATCCTGAAGTTTTTTGGGGACCGCCACAAGATCGAATACCCCATGCTCGCGGACTCGGACTCGAAGACCATCAAGGCGTATGGCGTGTTTAACGCGGAAGCCACCGGGATGCAGAAGGGCTTCGCTCGCCCCGGATATTTTTTTATTGATCCCAGCGGCATCATTCGAGAAAAGTTCTTTGAAGCGAAATACCGAGAGCGGCTTACCGGAAATAGCATTATTTCGAAACTCTTTCCCGAATTAGGCCAGGAAGTCACGGAAACGGTTGAGGCCCCGCATCTCCAACTGGCTCTCGAACAATCCGATCCGACGGGCGTTCCCGGCACTCGCATTACTATCGTTGCCGAAGTGCGGCTGCCCAAGGATGTGCATGTGTATGCGCCTGGCACCGAGGGTTATAAGCCCATTCAGCTTGTGCTGGAGCCCACGCCGCAACTGGAGCTCAAGCCGGCAGTTTACCCGCCGTCCAAAATTCTCTATCTGCCAGCGATCAAGGAGCGTGTGCCGGTCTTCGAGGGCACCTTCCGCATTAGCCAGGACGTGCGAGTGAGTTCCTCGTCAGAGTTCTGGGGCTCGCTGGGGAAGGATGGGAAAAACTTTGTGATAACGGGGAAGCTGGAATATCAGGCTTGCGACAAGTCCATGTGCTACTTGCCAATGTCCATCCCGGTCAAATGGCAACTGCAAGTGTTTCCACTCGATAGGACCAGAGCTCCCGTGGACATCCGCCACAAATAGGCAAGCAAAGCCGAGGTCTCGCGAATACTCGTTGCCCCGTCGGGCATCAGTTGACAAATGGATAGATTTCGTCAGCGATCCAATAATTTTCAAAAAGGATTGCAAAAAGCATTCCCACCAGCCACAGCACCCAACGCCGGCGTCTCCATATGGCGCTGAGTGCGGAGCTCTGCATGGGAATGTCCACAAGATAAGCGGTGCTATAGCAAACATTGGCGAGCAATGCGAGGACGGCAAACTGGAGCAGGGGAATCAGCTTCAACGCGGGGCGAAAATGGGGCCAGGTCGCTGCCAGCCAGCTCACAGCGACGGCGAAAAGGACCAAGTTATAGAACAGGCGGCGGGGTTCCCAGAATCGGATGGCATCGGCGAGAAGCCCGCGAAACGGTCCCGCGGGTGAATTGCCGAAGGTTTGTGATTGAGTTGGAGGCGCGGCTTCCATAGCGGAGGTCTCCTATCTCGTGCAAGACTAATAGCGCTAATATACTTCACGGCTTCTCACTGTCAAGTACTTTGTGTTGCAAAGTATGCCGACGTAACTTCCACTGGCTGAGTGGTCAGCAGGATTCTGTTCGTGGCTATGCTAGAATTTAAGCGTTCCTCCGGTGGGGCCGTGGCGCAGTTGGGAGCGCGCCTCGATGGCATCGAGGAGGTCGTGGGTTCGAATCCCATCGGCTCCACCATTTGAAGAATCCAAAGAACTTACCTTCGAAAACCGCTGACTGTTGCCAGCACTGTTGCCAGCTTTCGATTTTCCTCTTGCATTCAAACATGAATCTTTCAGGCTTGCCGAGGAAAACCGGATATGGCCCATTACACTCTCGGGCAACTTCGGCGACCCTCTTGCGTGGCACGGCGGCGGAAATACTGGACGGCGGTCCAGCGTGCAACGCAGCAATGCATTCGAGGGGTTGGCCGTCCTCCATTCGGATTAGGGCAGTGTGAGCAACAGAGACATCTT
>Ga0207061_1016_pt2 | contig 33188 bp, 27 predicted proteins | sample Alteio_BWMinCont_31_FD_153275 | JGI IMG/M metagenome (GOLD analysis project Ga0207061, IMG submission 153275) | Enriched cells from forest soil in Barre Woods Harvard Forest LTER site, Petersham, Massachusetts, United States -... | ecosystem: Environmental > Terrestrial > Soil > Temperate forest >... | reverse complement strand
TTCTTCATACTCAATGTGATGGCATTCGCACAAGACACAACTAAAACACCAGCGCCGCCGACGCAGGTAATCTCATTGATTCCCGGCGACACGCTGAGGTTCTATGGGTGGCTTCAGGGCTTCGGTGAAGGTGAAGTCCTAAAAGACGGAGTCCTTAACAACGACCGTGCGTGGTTGTACCTGAAAGAAGCCCGGTTCGGATTGAAGGATAAATTTAACGGTACAACGCTGAATATGCAATTGGCGTTGGGCGGCGAGGATCAAACAATCTCCTCCGGAGTCGCCTTGTCCCTGCTCGATTTGAGCGCTGATATTCCTTTATGTGGCAATTACTTCATCAAGGTAGGACAATTCAAAGTCCCGTTTGGTCGGGAAGCAATGACGTGGGAAAGCTACAACTTCTTTAGTGATTACTCGCTCACGTATAACACCTCCGAGAACGGCAGGGACGTTGGTGCTGCAATACATGGAAATTACGGCATTTTCACAAGTACGTTCGGTGTGTTCACCGGCGGCGGCAGAGATGTACCGCTTCGCTTCCTCCCGGAAGATCTTGGCTGCCCTGAACTCGTCGCGCGCATTGGACTTAATGACGGATACGACGCCGATAATCTTGATCTCAGCGAAGTTGACAGAGGTCCGAATGGATATGCGATTGATGTCGATGGATTATATACTCGTGACAGCAGAATCGGACATTCAACCGTATTGAATGTTAAAACCTCCGACAAGAATTTAATGTTAGACGCAGATTATAATCCTTTCATCGGAATATCCCCGTTTTCACAAGGTGTGTACTGGCAGTATGGCATTGATGGCGGTGTCCGTACAACTGCGAATAAAACAACGTGGTCGGGTGAATGGGAATTGAATCACGAAGGTTATTCAAATGATTATGGAGGGTTGCATTTAACAACCGGACGCATCCAAGCGCAATTGATGGGTGAACATATTGGTTTTGGGTTGCGGTATTCATTCTACCAACCGGACCAGAATTTCACATATGTAGCTAGCGGAAAAGCGTATACTAATTTTATGGGGACTGAATTTGTGAATGAATTTGTGCCGGCTGCAACATATTTCTTCACGAATCAACACCTGAAAGTAACGTTCGAGTTGCCGGTACTTCCCGATGCACCTGTTATCACTGAGCCGGGCATTGGGTCGTATCTGATAACAGAGATGCCCGATCAGGTAACAGTGCTCAGCAATGCTGCGCATCCGTTTGTTGTGCGGCAAACGGTCATTCAAGCACGATTAGAATTACAATATCAATTCTAAAGTGAATTGTATCGCAATATCAGATGGACGAACAATCTAAGAAATTCGTTGTGAAAACAATATCGATGAAAGTAAGACGTACAATGAAAAAAGACATATTTGCTCATACGCTTTATGTGCCAATGGTTGTTATCATATTTCTAAATTGTTCGTCCATTCTTTTTGCACAGCAGGCAAAACAAATAAAATATGAAGTCGTAGATCAAAGCCATCTATGGCTGAACGGCTCTGCGACGCTGGGATCATGGAGCTGCGGAACTGGATTCATTTCCGGTTTTGGCATACCGCAGACTGCCGATCACCCCGCCGTTGTAAGAGTGATTATCAAAGTGAATAATCTTGACTGCGGTAACAGTGGTATGAATAAAGATATGTACAATGCGATGAACGCCGAGACGTATCCCAACATTCAATATGAACTGCTTGATGTCAAACGGGTGAGTAATCCCACCGAAGATGGTCTATGGATTAAACTTCAAACACGCGGGAATCTGACGATCAATAATGTGACGAAAGAAGTGGATATACCCGTCAGCGTTCGTAAACTTGCGGGCAATGCATATCAGGTTGTCGGCTCGAAAATGCTGGCAATGTCTGAATTTAATATTACACCCCCTTCCGCATTTTTTGGACTTATCAAGGCGCATGATGACCTTGAAGTAAAATTCGATATTACGTCAATCCCAAACCCCGATACCCTTTCGCAAGTGAACAAGTAAACCCGGTTGCCGATGAGCGTTTCCCCTCCCGGCAAGGAGGCGAAGCATTCCGAAACTTGCGGTAGAAGCGAACCGACAACCGGTTTTTTTATTTGTTAACAAGTGTTTTGGTACTATCAACTAACCCCGACTAAATGTTCAACTCATGCTTGCAAGAATTTTCTTTGCGCGGGGGACATATTCGCTCGAAGGGTACTTACGAATGAGTTCCCGAAATGCTGAGCGTGCTCGAGTGCTATTGCCGAGATGCAGGTACGTTTCTCCGACCATGATCTGTGCCGCGTCTGCTTTCGGAGTGTTTTCGTACGTGAACACGTTTTTAAACGCTTTGAGCGCTTCGGAATATTGGTGCAATCCATAATAACATTCTCCGATCCAATATTGGCAATTGCCCTGCATGCCTTCCGGCTTTCCGGCTTCGAGCAAGCGTTGGAACATTTCCATGCTTTCTTGGTATTGGTGGCTGAAAAATAAATCCAGCCCTTGTTTGTAATTCCCCTGCGGATTGGCAACCGCTTCGGAGCTTTGCCCCGGCGGTTGCGATTGCATGAGGTCTTTCACAGCTGCTAATTCCTCACTCACACCGTTGATGCGATTGTTCGTTTCGTTCAACGCTGTGCTGAGTGAATCAACACGGTTTGCCAGCGTTTGCGCTTCGGCGGGTTTCATCGGTGGCGCTGTGTGCTGCATTGCAGAGGTATCTTGCGCCGCACCTGTTGTATCAGGCGGTTCCTGCCCCATATCATTGTCCAAAGGTTCACAACTTTCGATCGAAAGCGAGATTGCAACCGCGAACAAGGACGTGATGATGAGCGGGAAAAAATATTTGAAAAAATATTTCATGATAACATGATAAGCATTGTGTTCTCTTGCAACTTACGAATTAACCGCTGCTGCCTCATTCTTTTTTATTGTTCCTGTAGTTTCTTGCACGCCGCCGGGCATGCTCTCAGGGTACAACAGGCAACTGACGAGATGTTCGCCCCCGACGTCGGCGAGCACAGGAGGAATTTGTTTACACACCGGCATCACTTTCGGGCAGCGCGGATGAAAATAACATCCGCTTGGGGCGTTTGCCGGGCTGGGCACGTCGCCGCCCAAGATGATGCGGTGGCGCTTGCGGTCGGGATCGGCAATTGGCACTGCGCTGAGCAACGCTTCGGTGTACGGATGCTTCGGCGATTTGTAGATGGAACGATAATCGGAAATTTCGGCGACTTTTCCGAGATACATCACGCACACGCGATTGCTGATATGCTCGACAACCGAAAGGTCGTGTGCGATGAACAGATACGTCAAGTGCAATCTCTGCTGAAGTTCTTCCAATAAATTGATAACCTGCGACTGGATGGAAACGTCAAGCGCGGAGACTGGCTCGTCGCAGACAATGAATTTTGGTTCGACTGATAAAGCTCGTGCAATGCCGATGCGCTGTCGCTGACCGCCGGAAAACTCGTGAGGATATCTGCGTGCGTGCAGTGGCGAAAGCCCAACCGTTTGCAGGAGTTCTTCGACTCGGTCTTTTACCTCTGCGTCGGTTGTGCGCAGTTTGTGAAATTTGATGATCTCACTGAGCATCCCGCCGACCGTAATGCGGGGATTGAGGGACGAATAAGGGTCCTGGAATATGATTTGCATCTCGCGGCGCAGCGTGCGCAATTCATCCCGTCCCATCCCCGTTATTTCTTTTCCTTCAAATTTCACGCTTCCGGACGTTGGCTCGATCAGCCGCAGGATAGAGCGTCCCGCCGTGGTTTTCCCGCAACCCGATTCACCGACGAGACCGAGCGTTTCACCCCGATTGATCGTGAATGAAACGTCGTCCACCGCTTTGACCTGACCGACGACTTTAGAAAACACTCCCTTTTTAATGGGGAAATATTTTTTCAGATTTTTAACTTCAAGGATCGGCTCTGCCATGTACTCCAAAAATTGTATGTGTTCTATATTAACTGCGCAGCCATACCTATTGCAAGAATCGCCGCAGTTTCGGCACGCAGCCGGCGTTCACCCAGCGAAACGATACACGCGCCTTTTCTCTCGGCTTCATCGCGCTCGGCATCCGTGAAACCTCCTTCGGGACCGACCAGAATAAGGATTCTCTCAAGGTTTTTATTCTCCGTGAGAAATTTAGCGAACGAGTTGTCCGGTGATATTTTCTCGTGCGCCATTACCGTTGCCTCGACGCTAACCGCAGAATACGCTTCATCCACACGCATTGGCTCGCGAATTTCCGGAATGCGGCAACGCAATGACTGCTTTGTTGCGCTCACCGCAATCCCACGCAAACGCTGGAGATTCACGCTTTTCCGTTCGCAACGTTCCGTTATAATCGGAATGAAACCTGAAACGCCAAGTTCAGTTCCTTTCTCTACAAGAATATCGAATTTTGCGCTATGTTTCAATAGGGAAATGGCGAGATAGATTTGGCGACGGGGTTCGTTCAATTCTGGGGTGTGCTTCGTAATCGCGCACTCGATGGTATCGCGGTGTATATGCGTGATAACCGCTTGATATGCCATGCCTGCGCCGTTTATTACCATGATCGCATCGCCGGGTTGACATCGTAGGACTCGTGCGCAATGACGCGCTTCTTCTCCGGTCAGTAGAATGTGATCGGCGGTTATCTGATCGGGAGACGCATAAAATGATTCCACTGTTTCAGGATGGGTTGGGCGCCCGGGTTATTTGATAAAGTTCTGTGTTGGAATCAATTGTCCATCTCGACGTCGACGGTTGTTTCAAGCGTTTCTTCGTCAACCGTTATCCGCAAATGGTTCGGGCGGCAGCAAATGTAGCAATCTTCGGTCAGTGCAACATGCTTCCCTGCTGTCGGATCGAACTCGATCTCGTTTGTCGCGCCGCAATACGCGCAATCGAACGTTATAATTGTATTAAGCCGTTTCATCGCAATCGTAAGTACAGTGTCGGAATTATTGTTAGTCGCTTAAATTATCTGCGCTGACAAAATTGTCAAATATTTCGCGTATCGCTGCGTCAATCGTTTCTCGCGAAAAGCCGCGCGAAAGCAAGTATTGACGCAAGGCATTCTTTTGTTTAAAGAGCGGTTCATTTTTTGATTTCGTCGCGCGTCGTTCGGCAAGCCGCATCGCCGCTTCAAATTCTTTTCCGGCATCGAACTGATCCGCAAGTGCATCGTCTATCGCAAGGTCGGTAATGCCTTTCCGTCGAAGATCCTGCCGCAATCGCGTCCTCCCGAATGGCTTTTTCAGGAGCGCATCGTGGACGTATTTCAGTGCGAACATGCCGTCGTCAAGATAATTCCCTTCATGCAATTTCTTGATGGCGCGTTCGATTGCTTCGTATGAAAATTTCTTTCCTGCGAGTTTCTCCCGTACTTCGCGTTCACTCCGCACGCGGTAACCGAGAAATCGGTGCGCCGCGGTCATTGCGTCGAACAATTCCTGCTCGCGCCGCAAATCCGCGAACTGTTCTTCCGAGAGTTCTTTCCCTCGGAATAAAACGAATTCCGCTGCGACGTCGTTCGCAATTTCTACGATGTCTCCCGTATCAAATTCAACCGATTGAGCTTTTGTGCGCGGTTGAATTTTTTCGATGCGCATGATCTGCGGTTACGCCGGCTTCACACTCAATTTCTTTGCCGCCGCTGAGGCTGTTGATACGGCGGTGCTTGCGGCTGTCGCTTTTTCCTCGCCGTTGCCGTTCGTCGTCGCGGCGAGCGAAATGCCGAGTTTTGTCCGCACGGCGTCCTGTACTTTTGTGAACGTTGCCGGATTCTCCTGCAAAAATTTCTTCACGGCGTCACGCCCCTGCCCGATGCGCTCGTCGTTATAGGCGAACCATGAGCCGCTCTTCTGAATGATGCCGTTGTCCACCGCGACGTCTATCATGTCCCCGAGACGTGAGATGCCCTCATTGTATAACACGTCAAACTCGACCTCCTTGAATGGCGGCGCGACTTTATTCTTCACGACTTTGACGTGAACACGGTTGCCAATGATGTCCGTGCCATCTTTTATCTGTTCCTTGCGTCGTACGTCGAGCCGGACGGATGCGTAAAATTTGAGAGCGTTGCCGCCGGTTGTCGTTTCAGGATTGCCGTAAATAACGCCAATCTTGCTGCGCAATTGGTTCGTGAAAATCACTACGGTGTTTGACCTCCCGATGGCGGCGTTCAATTTCCGCATCGCCTGCGACATCAACCGTGCCTGCGAGCCCATCTGTGCCTCGCCCATCTCGCCTTCAATTTCCGCCCGCGGCGTCAGCGCGGCAACGGAGTCAATCACAACCACGTCCAATGCGCCGCTGCGGACGAGCGTCTCGACGATGTCCAACGCTTGCTCGCCGAATTCCGGCTGAGAGATGAGCATCGAGTTGACGTCCACGCCAAGTTTTTTTGCGTAGTTGACGTCAAGCGCGTGTTCAGCGTCAATGAACGCCGCAATGCCCCCGCGTTTCATTGCTTCCGCGATGACATGCAGACAGATGGTCGTTTTGCCGCTCGATTCCGGTCCGTAAATCTCAACGATGCGACCACGCGGCACGCCCCCCACGCCGATTGCCGCGTCAAGGGAGATGGAACCCGTCGGGATGGCTTCCACCGCCACCAGCGCGTGATCGCTCAATTTCATTATCGAGCCTTTGCCGTGCTGTTTTTCAATTTGGTCAATCGCGGCGCTGAGCGCGCGCGTCTTTTGTTCCTGTGAAATCTCTACCGACATCGTGTTTTTTTCTTTCAATATATAATTCGTGAAATCAGCGTTGTAAAATTTCAAAAAATCGTTTTTGTATTTCCGCGTTCGCACGCTAAATACCCTGCGAAAGTAACAAACTTGCCTGGAATTGGCAAATAATTTTCTAAAATAGTTTGGTACTTATGAAAAAAATATTAGCCCGACTCATTACCGAATTATGCTTATCGGATTAGATGAATAAGTGAAAATTTTATTTTCAATAGAAAACAAATATAATTCATATATTTATGATAAGCAAGTCACATTTTGAAATAACTATATAATATTGTAAGATATTCAGCAGACAGGAGAAATTGTAAAAAATCCGCATGTTGGGAATTTTCTAGTTCGTCGGATGCCAAGTATATTGTAAAAACAAAATCTTTTCCCGTCCGCTATTAAAGTTGCATTTTTGCAATTACATGACTAAACGGCAGGAACATCTTTTCACAACGACATTGCAGTCTCGTGTGGCAAAGCAAATCGCGCAAATATTTGCTGCGTCGCGGGGCACTACCGTGAACGGTATTATCGCAGCTGTAAGTGGCGGCGTTGACTCCATCGTCATGCTCGATATTCTACAATCATTGCAAAAAAAATCTCCGTTTGCTCTTGGTGTTGCCCATTTCAATCACCGTCTACGCGGCGTGGCAACATCCGATGCCGCTTTCGTTCGCGCGCTTGCTGAGAAGTGCAAATTGGAATTTTTTGAGTCATCGGGGGACGTGCGCGATTGTGCAAAGAAGAAAAAAATCTCGATTGAGATGGCTGCGCGTATCCTTCGATACGATTTTTTCACAAAACTGCACGGTAAGACAGATTACCAAGCAATTGCAACCGCACATACACTAAATGACAACGAAGAGACAGTCTTGATGAATCTCCTGCGCGGCACAGGATTGGCAGGCATCGCAGGGATTCCCCCGTTACGCGAAATAAAGGCGAAGAAATTTATGATCCGCCCGATGCTGACAGTATCGAAAGACGAGGTCATCCAATATGCAAAGGTAAATCGTCTACAATGGCGGGAAGACGCCACGAACAAAATGCTCGATGCGCGACGGAATTATATTCGCCGCAAACTCGCGCCGATGCTCGGCGAAGTTAACCCAAAACATGCGCTGGCAGTGGCGCGTCTGGCGAACATCACGCGCAATCTGCTCGACGATTTCCGTCCCCAGATTAAGGCTGCGCGTATGAAGATGACGAAACAGAAAAAAACGGGCATTTCGCTTTCCATTGCAATCGAACCTTTAAAAAATTATTTTAACAGGCTTCATACTATAGACGCTATTGCACTGCAAGAGATTTTGGAGGAAACATTCAATTTCCTGCCGAGTTATGAAGATATCGAAGGTCTTTGTCATCTTGCGGACCGTCAAACCGGCGCGCGCCTTATACTTGATAAAAATTTGAGCGCAATTTGCGACCGCGACGCGATTGTGATTACGAATGAGAATTCGGCGCTTGCTTCAACGTCGCAAAAGCAGGTACTATTGCGGGTGAATGAAGTTGCGCGCATTGGCGGTTATATCTTTTCCATACGTGAATTACCCCGCGCAGGGATTGAGATCGGGGAGACCCCGATGTGTGAATATGTAGACGCGGACAAGGCGGGTGACAGATTTATTATTCGTCCGTGGGCGCCCGGCGATTTGTTCATGCCGCTCGGCGGTTCAACTCATAAGAAAGTCTCCGATTTATTAACGGATCGAAAAGTGAATGCCGCAACAAAAAAGAACGCGCTGGTGTTGTGTTCTACAGAGCATATAATATGGGTGTGCGGCATGCAAATAGATAATCGCGTACGCATTATGAAGAAGACGAAAAGAGTTTTAGAATTGAAAATGCTCGAGTGATACACGATAGGGTGGTAGGGGCATTACAATATATACTGGAAATATTCGACAGTAGTGGGGTATATTCGATTGCATGCAAGTTATGAGCAATCTTAACAAAAGAAATATTTTGAACAAGCATTTTATGGATCAGAACAAAACAACGGAAAGCAATCAGGACGAAAAGACGGCTTCGGGAAAGCCGACGGCGCCAAACCGTCCGCGCCGCAAGCCGCAGCCGCGCAAAGCACCACGTCGCCGGGAAGAGGACGCCGCAATCTCCAAGCAATTCCGCTCGACGATGACATGGATCATGCTCGTCGCGGGTGTGCTGATCGTATTATTGCTTATTAAAAGTAACGACGTTTCCGAGGTTGGCGTCTCGAACACGACGTACCAGCAATACCTTGATGCGGGAGAAATCGAAAGCGCGCATATCGTCAAATCGTCAAACGGCACGTATGATTTTCATGGCACGCTTCGCACTGCCGAATCAATCAAGCGAAGCGACGGCACATTGGTAAAATTGACCCATTTTGTTACAACTCTGGGTTTTCTCGACTCCGGCATGGAAAAAAATTGGCGCGATAAAAATGTTGACTTCACGTATGAAGATTCAAGCAGCAACACATGGACGAATACGCTTATTACATTTTTGTGGCTTGCTCCCGTCGTCATTCTCGGTATAATACTGATGCGGCGGTTTCAAAACGGCATGGGCGGTGCGCGCGGCATTTTTTCATTCGGGAAAAGTAAAGCAAAACTTTGGTCTGATGGTGGACCGAAAGTTACTTTCGCAGATGTTGCCGGAAGTGATGAGGCAAAAGAAGAATTACAGGAGATAATCGCGTTTTTGCGTGAACCCGCCAAATTTCAGCGTCTTGGGGGTAAAATCCCGAAAGGCATCTTGATGCTTGGTCCCCCCGGAACGGGAAAAACGCTGCTGGCGCGTGCAGTTGCCGGCGAAGCGGGCGCACCATTTTTTTCTATCAGCGGTGCGGATTTTGTCGAGATGTTCGTTGGCGTTGGCGCAAGCCGCGTCCGCGATTTGTTCGAGCAGGCGAAGCGTAGCGCACCCTGCATTATATTTATTGATGAAATTGACGCTGTTGGCAGACAGCGCGGCGCCGGATTGGGCGGCGGGCACGACGAGCGTGAGCAAACACTCAATCAGTTGCTAGTGGAGATGGACGGATTTGAACAGAATGTCGGCGTAATTCTTATCGCCGCGACAAATCGCCCTGATGTGCTCGATCCTGCGTTGCTCCGCCCGGGTCGCTTCGACCGGCAGATTGTTGTCGATCGTCCGGACGTTCGCGGACGGGAAGAAATTCTTAAAGTACATGCGCGTCATATACCTGTTGCGGCTGATGTATCATTCGACAAGATTGCCAGAGGAACCCCGGGGATGTCCGGCGCTGATCTTGCGAACCTTGTTAACGAGGCGGCACTGATTGCCGCGCGGCAAAATTATTCTTCCGTTCACATGCGCCATTTTGAAGAGGCGAAAGACAAAGTCCTAATGGGTGCGGAGCGCAAAAGCATGGTGCTGTCGGACGATGAAAAGAAAAAAACCGCGTATCACGAAATAGGTCACGTGCTGACTTCCAAATTTACACCGGGTTCCGATCCCATTCACAAAGTAACGATCATTCCCCGCGGACGGGCACTCGGCGTTACGTCGTATCTTCCGTTCGACGACAAGCACACGTATTCGATGGAGTATGTAAAAGGACGCATTGTCTCGCTGATGGGTGGACGCACGGCGGAATTGCTGATATTCAATGAACTTTCCACCGGCGCACGCGACGATATCCAACGTGCGACGGAACTGGCGCATAGAATGATATGCGAATGGGGAATGAGCGAGAAACTCGGTCCGATTTCTTTCGGCGAGCGCGAAGAAGAAATATTTCTTGGCAGGGAAATCACGAAGCATAAAAATTACAGTGAGCAAACTGCGCAGGAAATAGACGAAGAAATAAACAAGGTCATCGCCGAATGCTCGAACCGCGCGGAAACGATATTGAAAGAAAATATTAAAATATTGCACAACCTCGCTTCCTCGTTGATTGAACGCGAAACGCTCGACTCCGATGAAATTGACAAGATCATGCACGGCGAAACACTTCCCCCGGTTGTGAAGGACGAACGACAGAATGGCGCCGCTCCCGCCGAAGAAACGGCGAGCAAAACGTGATCGCCTGCCGAATGATTTGCATTGTGTAAATTTGCGGTATGCAGCAAGCGAACGATATACCATACGACAAAGAGATTGAGCGGAAAGCGATACATCTCAGTTCGATTGCCATTCCGATTGCATATTATTATCTCCCCCGTGCGCTTACGCTTGAAATATTAGTTCCGGTGGCAGTGCTGTCGTTGGCGCTTGATATTGGGCGCTATTATAATCCAGCCATTGCCCGATGGTTCTATGCTACGTTCAAGCACCTCTTGCGCCCCCATGAACTTGATACGAAGCGAAAACTGTTGAGCGGTGCGACGTATGTCTTTGTGTCGGCTGTCATCTGTGTATCTATTTTCCCTAAATTGATTACCGTTGCGGCATTTTCTGTGCTTATTGTTTCCGACACGGCGGCGGCGCTCATCGGCAGGCGATACGGCAAAACAAAGTTTTTTCAGAAATCCCGCGAGGGGGCGATTGCGTTCTTTATTTCCGCGTTACTCGTCATTGCCGTCATCCCAAAATTGCAATCCGATATTGCCGTCTATATAGCGACTGCCATCAGCGCATTTGTTGCAACTATCGTTGAAGCGGCTTCGATTGTGCTGCGCGTGGATGATAATCTCGCCGTTCCGCTTAGTATGGGATGCACGATGTGGGCGTTGATGTACTTCCTCTCCGCAATTTTTCCCGAACGATATGAAGTGCTCTACACGGCGATAGTGGGATGGAAGTGAACGATGAAATTTTCGTGCAGAGTATTTTCACTCATCGCGTGCATTTTCATTATTGCCTTAACAGCAAAGATTGTACAGGCACAGCGATACTGGATTTACTTCCGCGATAAGGGAGTTCCGGTCGATGTTGCGCCCCTTTCCGCAGACCCCGCGCGGTACGCGCTAGCGCTCAGCCAAGTGACGGAAAGATCTCTCCATAGGCGCGCAAAAGTCCTGCCTTCTGATGCACTTGTTGATGAACAAGACCTTCCTTTATATAAACCGTATGAAGATTCTTTGAAATCGCTCGGTATTGTGCCGGTTAATGAATTGCGATGGTTCAACTCGATTACTGCTGATATTACCGCACAGCAGATGCAACAGCTATCTAATTTGCCTTTTGTAGAGTCCATACAACCGGTAAAATCTCTTAATTTTTTAAGTAATGACGCGCTTGAAAATATTTCAGAGAATGAGTATTCAATTCCTTTCCTTCGATCTTCTACATCCGTTTTGGCGAATGATACGCTCGATGATGGAATATCGTACAATCAACTTCATCAAATACAGCTTGTGGATTTGCAACAAATGGGAATTACGGGGAACGGCGTAATTCTCGGTATGCTCGACGATGGATTTCGGTGGCGATTTCACTCTGCAACAAATACCGCAAACGTGTTGAAAGAGTATGATTTTGTTTTTCACGATACCATTACCGCAAATCAGCCAGGTGACGATCCGAATCAGGATGCGCATGGCACATTGACCTTTTCGGAAATTTGTGGCTATGTCCCCGGAGTGTTTCTTGGAGGAGCGTTTAACTCGGCTTTTCTACTGTCAAAAACAGAAGACGTCAGGAGTGAAAAGCATATCGAAGAAGACAATTACGCAGAAGCGTTGCAGTGGATGGATTCGCTCGGCGTTGATATAACGTCCAGTTCGCTCGGCTACTATATCTTCGACCCCGCTCAAGGGAGTTATACGTATGCCGATATGAACGGTCATACAACGATATGCGCCCAGGCGGTAGAACACGCGGCAAAACTCGGAATAATATGTGTTACTGCTGCAGGTAATGAAGGTGCACACGCGTGGACATACATCATTACCCCAGGGGATGCGGATACTGTGATTACTGTCGGTGCGGTAGATACAAATGGAATAATTGCGGGATTCAGCAGCCGCGGACCAACTTCAGACGGAAGGATAAAACCCGATGTGTGCGCGCTTGGCGTCCAGACATTCGGCGCAGGACTTGCCGATTCGTCGGCATATATCAATGCGAACGGAACGTCATGCTCGGCACCTCTCGTTGCATCGGCAGTTGCACTCATCCTTTCAGCGCATCCTGAAATAACACCACGCGCAATACAGGAATCTCTTCATGCGCATGCAACTCTCTCAAATACACCTGATACCGCGTATGGATGGGGCATTACGCAAGCCCTGAATACCGCACTTTCATTCGGCACGATCTTTAGCAATCCTCCGCGTATAATTATTGATGTCGCATCAGGCAATAATAAAATATTCACCGCCGTTAAATCATTTAATGGCATCGCAAATGCTTCGGCAAAGATTTATTATGTTATAAACGGGTCTCAAATTTTTAATGTGCTCCCGCTTCAGCATCTTGGCACTTCGGATTTTTATTCTGGGGTTTTTCCGTCAATTGTTTCAGGAGATACGGTGAAATATTATATCACTGCGGCAGATAATAGCAGCCGGACTGCGACGGCACCGCAAAACGCTCCGCAATCGCTTTTTTCATTTATTGCAGGAGATACGAGTGAATTTCGAGTTTCGCCAATAAACGTATATAACCTGCCCGCACCCGAGACGGTGCCAACGAATTTTTATCTTGCGCCGAATTACCCTAACCCGTTCAATGGAAAGACACAGATAAGCTTTGGTTTTCCCCAAACGGAGAACGTGACAATAAGAGCATTTAATATCATCGGACAGAAAGTCGCAGATATTTTTTCGGGGAACGCATTTGGTGATGAAGAGGTGTATTGGGATGCAAGTAGTTTGCCGGCAGGAGTATATGTTATCCGACTCTCATCCCCATCATTTAATTCAGAATTGCTCACAATTCATACTCGTTGATAATATGTGTTTTTAAGTCGTTACGTGCCTGTGCAATGAAAAAGATACTGCCGCATATATTTCTCTGGATATTTCTTTTTGCGCTTCTTTTCCCGCTTGGATGGATGTTTGTTATGTCCTTTGGACATGGGGAAAGCAGTTCAATTGCAGAAATGTTTTCTCAAACGTGGAGCTTCAAGAATTATTCAGATATACTCGCCGGGGATGTTTTCCCCCGTTATCTTTTTAATTCGTTTTTCGTATCGATTATTTTAACAGCGGGCAACTGCACTCTTTGTCTTTTGACAGCGTATGTATTCGCACGGAAAGAATTTCGTTTTAAAAATTTCTGGTTTGCGACGGTGCTAAGCGTCCTTATTCTTCCCGCTCAGGTTGTGATGATACCGATGTATAGGTTGATGGTAATGTTCGGCTGGATAAACACGTATTGGGCGCTTATTATCCCGTGGCTTGTAACCCCGTTTGGAGTGTTTATGCTGAAACAATTCATCGAAAGCATCTCCCGTGATATGGAGGACGCCGCTTGTATTGACGGTGCAAGCCAACTTACCATAGTTTTCCGGATAGTGATGCCGCTTGCAAAACCAATGTTGATTCTGCTCGCAGTGTTCGAGTTTCTTGCGTCGTGGAATTCTTTTTTATTTCCATTTCTCTTTACGAACGATGAAAACATGCGTACTCTTCCCGTCGGACTTGCGTTCTATCTCGGAAAGCAATCGCTCGATTGGGGGCATTTGATGGCAGGGGCGAGCATTGCAGCGGCACCGGTTATCATGTTGTTTATTCTTTTCCAACGAAAAATTGTTGCTGGTTTGATGGCGGGTGCATTGAAGCAATGAAATGCGAATTTATCTTTCGATTTGCTTGTAACAACGCTCATGAGTAGATTTTCATTGCGTAGCACTGGCATTGCCATTTGGCTTCTTGCCACTGGATTGCTTGTGCTGCACGCGTGGACGTATATGCCGTTCATCGCCGATGATTCGTTGATTTCACTGCGGTATGCCGATCGTTTGTTGCATGGCTTGGGGCTGACGTGGACGGACGGACCACGCGTAGAAGGATACTCGAATCTGTTGTGGGTTCTTGCCTGTGCACTGATGGGCAAACTCGGATTTGATTTAATAGACGGCGCGCGGATTCTCGGGTTGCTCGGCATGAGCGCCGCCATTGCGGCAGTGGTGTATGCTTACCGTCCGAAAAGCAAAAATCTTTCGAACATTCTTCCGCCGCTCGCCGCCGGACTTGTATTGGCACTTTCTGGCACGATTGCTGTGTGGACAATCGGTGGATTGGAGCAGCCGTTCGTAGCAGCATTCCTTGCGTGGATGCTGGTGCTGTTGTATTCTGTAGCAGAAGGGAACGAGGTGAAATTTCATACTATTTGGTTATCGGGATTGTTTGGAGGTTTGCTCTGCCTGACGCGCCCTGATTCACCGTTGTTCATAGCTGCGGCATGTATAGCGATTTTGCTAATACGGGGTCTAAACAAAGGGACGATTCGCATCCTTGTCGCATTTGGCACAATCCCGGTATTATGCGTTGCGGGGCAGCTTGCATTCCGACTCATATATTACCGCGAGTGGGTTCCCAATACAGCCTATGTCAAGATAGCGTTCTCGCTCAATTATCTTATTCACGGGGGGTATTATCTCTCGACCGGTTTTTTATTCGGATTACCATTAACGGTTATAGTCGTCATTGTATTGCGGCTTGGATATCAAAAAAAAATCTCAAAGAATGTCTTAATTTATCTTGTCCTTCCGCTCATCGCATGGGTTGGTTACGTGTTGATAATCGGCGGTGACGTTTTCCCGGCACGCCGACATTTTACTCCTATTGTGATCATCATTGCGTTTTTGGTGGCTGAAGTAGTAACGTATTTCATGACAATTAGAAGCATTAAATTTATTACGATGCGAATCATGCTTGCATCCATTGCTTTTATTGTATTGGAATATATTGATATCGCCGATCGGCGAGGCAATGGAGAACGCTGGGAATGGGAGGGTAAAACGATTTCGACGACACTGAAAAATGCTTTTTACAAGCAGCAACCGCTCCTTGCCGTTGATGCAGCCGGATGTATCCCGTATTGGTCGGGATTCCCGTGCATTGATATGCTTGGATTGAACGATTATTATATCGCCCATCATCCACCTGCGGATTTTGGCGATGGACATATTGGGCACGGCTTGGGTGACGGAATGTATGTCATGAGGCGAAAACCAGATATGATTTTTTTGTGCGGTCCGCTTGGAGGAGAAAAATGGGTGTGGTTAAGCGGACAGCAAATGCAGTCAACACCGGATTTTTACCGAATATTTTCTCTTGTAAAATTACGGTTAGACGACACGTCAAGCTTATATGCGCTGGTCTGGGTGAATAAAGAGAGCCCAAAAATCGGGATTCAATATAATCAAGACACCATAACGATACCGGCATGGCTTGCAAATGCCGACACAGGAACCACTGCCGAACCCGGGATCGACGGCAATCTCGTTGCGCTTGTAAACCAAAACACGCCGGAACGAATAAAAGATATTCCACTTCGTGCGGGAACGTGGCGTATCGCAATCGAACCGGTGGATTCGGCAATTCATTTCAAAATCAACACAAGTGCGAATGATTCAGCTTTTTATAACGTAACAGCAAATCCCATTGTCATGCTTTCGGATTCGACGGCAATAAATATAGAGTTAATGTCGGACGATTCGAGGATGCACCGCATCAAGACGATTACGTGCATTCGAATGCACGATGAAGTGAATAGCGCGAAGGATGATAAGCGGAATGTGAATTGATAACAAAAGAATAACATGCGCGGCTTGACTTTTCGGTAAGTTTGTATTATTTTTACGGTATGAAATTTTCTCCGGCTAGTCCGGTTTTTCATCCTTCAACCCTCCGACAATTTCTTTTCCCTCGATTCTGCAACTTTGTAGCCGCGATCCGTGTTGATATTTACAAATGGGTAGATATAGCTGGTTGTGTGAAATTCATGAGGGAACAAATCCAACGGTTAGATTTCGGACTCGTCCTTTTGACAATAAACTTATAGAAAACAAGGATATTTTTTATGGAAACAGATACTCAACTTAAAAAAGCTCGCGAGTATTTTGAAAAAGGTTATCATTTACAAATGAACGGACAACTGAAAGAGGCGATTCGCCTTTATAAAAGTTCCATTGCAATTTGCGAAACTGCCCAAGCACATACGTTTCTCGGGTGGGCGTACAGCCAGCAAGAAAATTACATGGGTGCGATTGATCAATGCAAAACTGCCATTGAGTTGGATCCTGATTTCGGCAATCCCTACAATGATTTGGGCGCTTACCTAATAAAACTCGGAAAATTTGACGAAGCCGTTCCGTGGCTGGAATTGGCGATTAAAGCAAAACGTTATGATTCGCCGCACTTTCCGCATTTTAATCTTGGGCGCGTGTTTGAACGCAAGGGAATGTGGGAAGAAGCAATGGCTGAGTACGAAAACGCTCTCGAGCTTGATCCGAATTATAAACTCGCGCAAGATGCAATTCTCCGCCTTCAGGCGATGAAGAATTGAAATTGATTCTGCGTCAAATTTACGTATAATTTATTTATCGGTTTCATCGTAACCAAATCAATGTCACAGTTCAATAGACGGGAATTTCTCAATTCCGCGGTAAAAACATTTGTTATATCGAGTGCTGGTGTTATGATAGCTCACAAGGGGATATTTTCGGATGCACTTGCTAATGTAATGCCTTCACCGTTAATGGAGGATATAACGCCTGGTAGCGCACCCGGTACCCTCGTCATCAATCTCTCCGATCACGAAGAATTGAAAACTGTCGGTGGTGATACAGTTGTTGACGCTGGCGATGTGGGAAAAATAATAATCGCACACACCGAAGAGAATACATTCGATGCTCTCGCAGCGAAATGTACTCATAAGGGATGCACAGTTGCGTATGACGCTGACGATAAAATATTTCAATGCCCGTGCCATAACTCGCAGTTCAGGCAAGACGGTTCGAATTTGAGCGGACCAGCGTCAAGTCCGTTACAGAAATACTCCGTTACCTTTGCAAGCGGCGTGGTTACAGTGTGGCTTAGTGGAAAACCTAATATCGGTGCGGATTCGACTAATTCAAGTGCTGCGCACACACCGACTGTAAATGATACAATAAAGACGGACTCGACAAAAAGATTAGAATAGCAATACTTCCACATCTCCCATTCCTTCCGTTCGTCATTGTTTCGCCCCAGCTAAAAAAATAAATTGCGCTCCAAATGAAATCAGCGTTGTGCGTCCGCGTCGCGGTATTACTTATGTCATATTGTTTGTTCGACTGTTCCCGTGTGCAGCAGCAGCAACCTGTATCCGACACGTCCGCGGTACCGCAGCCCGTGCAGATAAAGCCAATGATTATTAGTCTCCGTCCGCCGCGTGTTCTTGATACGATGTTCTATGCGGACGTATTTGGCGCCGGTGTTCCGAAAGCTTTTGTGTTCAGCATACGGAGGGATACGGGTAATGTTTTGGTGAATACTTCGACGAATGAAGCCGCGAAGAAGAAGGCAAATACATCGTCGAATCTTTCATCAAATGATACATCAAATAAGTTATCAAGTTTGCTCCCGTCTTACGCCCGGTTCGACCTGATGCAGATATACAATTGGAACATCGGGGATTCATCGTGGAATCTGGCTGAGGTGGATTCATTTGCATTCGGCGTTGCCGTGGGTTCATATGACGTAACCCGAGATGGGAAGCCTGATATAATTGTACGTACGCGCACCGCGCCTAATGGTGTGCAAGGTGCCGGTGGAATGACAATTTGGTCGGCGCATAGCGGCGAGTGGAAGCGGATATTCAATACCCGTGCGGGCGACCCGTCCTTGCAAGACATTGACGGCGACTCGCTTCCGGAGGTCGTGTTGCACGGTCATTTTTCCGGGGTGCTTCCCAGCACGGAAGCCGTAGAATATGTTACGGATATTTATGCGTTCAACGGCATGGAATTCGCCGAAGCGAAAAGCCACTATCCGAAGTTTTTCAGCGATATGTCTGCACAGGCTGAACAAAAATACGCGCAAGCAAAAACACAAACACCTGTGACAACCCCGATAACAGACGAAATGAATTTTACATTATATAAGCCGTGCCTGCTTGTGTTGGCATGGTTCCGCACCGTTGGCAATACCGCGGGTGCGCGTGCATTTTGGGAAAAGGAAAAAGATTACCTCTCGCAAATGATTCCGCAGGAACAGTACATTGATCTTGATGTGTTTGCAAAAATGAATTGAAATTATAATGCCCGACCAAAAATTTAAAATCGCGTTAGCCCAAATTGCGCCCGCCCTTGGCGACCTTGAAAAGAACATTACTCAGCATATAGAGTGGACAAACCGCGCTATTGCCGAAGGCGCATCGGCGATTGTTTTCCCGGAACTGAGCTTGTCAGGGTATTCTTTGCGCGATTTGAATTTCGATTTAGCGCTGAACCCGCGTTTCGATGACCGCTTGAAACCGCTCAGGGAGTTGAGCGCAAAAATCATGATTGTCTGCGGCGGCGTGGAAGAAAGCAGGGAATTCGGAGTGTATAACTCTGCGTTTGTATTCTCAAGCGGGGAATTGCTTGCGACGCATCGCAAGGTGTACCCGCCAACGTATGGGATATTTGAGGAGTTACGCTATTTCTCGGCAGGGAGCGCGGCGCGGGCTTTTGAAACGGACATTGGTAAGATTGGCGTCCTCGTCTGCGAGGATCTGTGGCATATTTCACTTCCATATCTCCTTGCGGCTGACGGTGCAAATGTAATCATCACCCTTGCCGCCAGTCCAACGCGTTTAGCCGGTACAGAAAGTGTCCCGAAGAACTATGCAATCAATTCGCAGCACCATTGTGCTTACGCGCGCCTTCTCAGTTCCTATATCGTGTTCGTCAATCGTGCAGGTTTTGAGGATGGAGTAAATTTTTGGGGCGGATCCGAGATCGTCAATCCGAACGGCGAGCCACAGGTCGTCGGGAAGTTTTTCGATGAAGACATGATATACGGTGAAATTGACGTTAATGAGGTACGCCGTGCCCGGCAGTTTTCCCGCCATGTTTTGGATGATAATTTATTGTTGACTCAGTCTGTCATGCGTCGGATCATACGCGAGAAAAGTCTCGATGAAGAAGTGTAGAAGAAACCTAAGCGATGAGGTTTGTTAAGATAATTCCTTTTGCGTTCATCGCGTTTACATTCTGTCTTTCGATATTCGGCTTTAAATGCGACGGAGAAGCGAAAGCAGTGGGATTTTTTAAACTCCGCAGATTTAGCAGTATTCCTCTTATAACGAGAGAAATAATTTTTTCATCGGATTGCACTGTTGCGTTATATGATCCGGCGAATACAAAAGTACCTTTTGTATATTCGATGACAAAAAGCGAATGTGATTCGTTGAAAGCAGCATGTTCACAATCCGGGTTTTTCGATGCATTATACTATGATCCGACACAGCACGTTCATAATCCCGCAGGGATTGACATGGAATTCTTAAACGGGAATTCCATAAAAAAAGTGCATATCACTCAATTCCCGAACCTTCCACCCGGTGTATCCTCTGTACTTGCATGCGCAGGCAGGATAGAAGCCCGCGGTTTGGAAATGAAGATGAAAAAAGCCGAAGAAGATTTACAAAAAAAGAGAAAAGAAGAGGAAGAGGAGAAACAACAGGATTTAACACATTAGAGGAAATAATAATAATGTTTTCTACATCAAATTTATATAAATTGCGCGTAAGAGTATGTGCTAAATCTTTTAAGAACAGAACAATTAAGGAAGACCTCAATTGAAAACGCTCTTCAACAATGCTGATTATCTGGAATTGAAAAACAGGTTGGAGACTCTCCAGCCCGCTAACCAGCGGCAATGGGGAAAAATGGATGTCGCACAGATGCTCTCGCACGCTGGCAAAGCAATTGAAATGAGTTTGGGTATTATAACGCCGCCACCGGATGGCAATGCTTTTTTTCGTTTTATTGTCCGCACATTGATAAAGCCTATGACGTTGGGCAACAAACCGTTCTCAAAAAATTCTCCTACATCGAAAGCGATAAAAATCGCGGACGCAAAAATATTTGCAGAGGAAAAAAGCCGATTGCTTTCGCTCCTCCTGCAAGCGCATGATTATGGCGAAAACGGCAAGTGGCATCCCCATTCATTTTTCGGGAATCTTACCGGTGAGGAATGGGGTCGACTGACGTACAAGCACGTTGATCATCATTTGCGCCAATTTTCTGCATAGGAATATCTTTCTTTCATTTGCTTTGAGAAAAAATTGTTCGCAAATTTGTAAGACTTTATCGGTTTACCAGTATTTTTTATAAGTGATCCCGCATCCCCAAATATAATGGACCAGGAAACAACTCAAACAGCAACAATAACTTCCCCTTCAGCGCCTGCATCTTCCCCCGCTCCGGCAGCAACAGCCACGCAAGGGACACAGCCAGTAACGGTTTCAGGAACGGCGTCTATCACATTCGTTGAGGATGCTAAAACGTTTTCAGTGCCCGTGGGGACTAACATCCGCAAGTTTGCAAAGGCGAACGGCATTGAGATATACTCCGGCGTAACGAAATACACGAACTGTTTGGGCAACGGTTTGTGCGGCACCTGCCGGGTCGGCATAGACCCCACTGATGCAGCCGGACCGTTGACGTTTTTCGAGCGGTTCACGCTCGGCAAAGATGCCGGAAAACTACGTCTCGCGTGTCAAACCTCCGTTGCGGGTGATTGCAAGATAAAATTAAAACCGGCGCATGATTACGCCGAGGTGCACAAGAATATCCTCATAAACGGAAGCCTTATCGGCGCATTCTCGTTGATGATGCTCGCATTGCTCGTCTTGGTGTTTTTTGATGTTATCGGCAAGTGGTTCTAAGTGAGGGAACTGCAAACACCGGTTAATTAAGGGTAGTTGCTAATCCGGTCAATTATTGGATAGTGTATTTAAAGACGTGTTGCCCCGTGCAATAATTTTATTTCTCCAGTCCTTTCAAACTCTCCTCCAATTTCTTCTTCGCATCGCCAAAACTTGCGAGTTTTGAGCGCTCTTTTTCCACGACGTCTTTCGGCGCACGGTCGGCAAAAGCGGGATTTTCTAATTTTTTCGTAACGCCTTCAATTTGTCCGTTGAGTCGTGTTATTTCCTTTGTAAGTCGCTCGCGTTCCTTCTCTTTGTCTAGCGTTCCTTCGAGTGAAAGAATAATCTCGATACCATTTAAGATTACTTTTGCTTGACTGCCTTGTGGTAATCCATTTGCCCCTGAATTAAAGGTAGTTGCAACGCCTGAAAGAGAGTCGATATATTTCGTAGCGTCATTTGAACGAAACGCATTCCACCAATTCGGTACTGTTCCAGTAGAGGTATTATAGAAAAGTGGAATTATAGCCTTTGACGGCACATTATTGTCTTTACGTATCTGACGATTTTTTTCGATCACCCCCAACGTAAAATTCATCAAATTTTCTGAATCAGTATCGACAAGGAAATCTGCTGCGGACGATAATAATGAGCGCATAATCGTTTCTCCTTGTTTACGCTGCCGCAATATCTGCCAAATTTCTTCTGTGATGAACGGCATGACGGGGTGGAGGTATCGTAATGTATTGTCGAATACTTCAATTGCAAAATTGCATAGCGCCATTTTCTTGTTGGCGTCACTTTCATTGGCAAGACGAATTTTGACGATCTCCACGTAAGAATCACAATACTCATTCCAAACAAATGAATAGAGAGATTTGGAGTATTGGTTGACGTTGAATTCCTTGATGGCGGTTTCAAGACTTTCGACAAATCCATGAAATCGTGAAACAATCCAATGATCCGCTAACTCTTTTGCATCATCTCTCAATACATGCGTGTGGAAAATCGGATTTCCGAGCGCAGATTCGCACTCCGTTTTTTTCATCATCAAAAACCGTGCGGCGTTCCATATTTTATTTGCGAAGTTTCTGCCGATTTCGCATTTCTCTACGTCGAAGAGGACGTCCTGTCCCATTGGCGCGATGTAGAGGATGGTAAAGCGCAGGGCGTCGGTGCCGTACTGATCCATCACCGCGATGGGATCGGGTGAATTGCCGAGCGATTTGGAAAGCTTTTTTCCTTCTCCGTCGCGAATGATGTTATGAAAATAAACGTCGCGGAACGGGGCTTTTCCGTCGAATTCTAATCCAGCGACAATCATCCGCGCGACCCAGAAAAATATAATATCCGGTCCGGTGGAGAGGAGATTTGTCGGATAAAAATATTTCAAATCTTCCGTTTGTTCAGGCCAGCCGAACACCGAAAGAGGCCACAGCCATGATGAAAACCATGTATCGAGCACGTCTTCATCCTGCCGGAGATTTTTTGAGCCGCAGTGCGGGCATGCTTCAGGCGTCGCGCGCGAGACGATGGGTTGTTTACATTCAAGTTTGCATTCACTGTCGCCCACACAGTACCACACAGGGATGCGATGCCCCCACCACAATTGCCGCGAGATGCACCAATCGCGGACGTTCGTCAACCAATGCTCGTATGTCTTCACCCAGTGTCTTGGGTGAAAGTTAATAACATCCAATTTATTTACTTTTTCACCAAGTAAATTAAAAACTACTTCGTTATGATTAATTATATCATTATCAAAATTAGTTTGAACTTTTTCAACATCAGCAACGACTTTTAACGCTTGTATTGCAAGCGGTTTCATTTTTACGAACCACTGATCGCTCAAATACGGTTCGATAACCTCGCCGCTGCGTTCGGAGTACCCGACGGAGTTAGTGTAATCTTCAATTTTATCCACCAAACCCGCGCAATCCATGTCGGCGACGATTTTTTTGCGTGCGGCGAACCGGTCAAGACCGGCATATACACCAGCATTTTCATTCATCGTCGCATTCGGATGCATGACGACAATAGAAGGCAAGTTATGCCGCTGCCCCATATCAAAATCGTTTGGATCGTGGGCAGGGGTAATTTTCACTGCGCCGGTACCGAACGTCGCGTCAACGTACTCATCCGCAATAATAGGTATCTCGCGGTTCATCAACGGAAGGAGAACCTTTTTCCCGATGAGTTGAGCGTACCGTTCGTCTTTCGGATTCACCGCGACGGCTGTATCGCCGAGCATCGTTTCCGGGCGCGTTGTTGCAACGATGATGAACTCAGTAGCGGAGGGTTTCCCGCTGCCTTCCAAAATCGGGTATTTGAAATGCCACAGTTTTCCGTTGCGGGTTTTGTGCTCAACTTCTTCGTCGCTGAGTGCTGTAAGTAATTTTGGATCCCAATTGATTATGCGTTTGCCGCGATATATCAGCCCTTTCTCGTACAACCGCACGAATGCTTCGCGAACGGCAGCGGAGAGATCATCGTCGAGTGTGAATTTTTCGCGATCCCAGTCGCAAGAGATGCCAAGCCGCCGCAACTGTCTGCCGATAAGCCCGCCGTAATCTTTTTTCCATTCCCACACCCGCTCCACGAATTTTTCTCTCCCAAGATCGTGCCGCGTGAGTTTTTCGTTCTCCATCAAACGCTTTTCGACGACGGCTTGCGTGGCAATGCCCGCGTGATCCATCCCCGGCACCCAGCACACTTCTTCGCCTTTCATCCGGTGCCACCGCGTGTAAACATCCTGAATGGTATGATTGAGGACATGGCCAAGTGTCAAACTTCCTGTTACATTTGGCGGGGGCATGACGATTGTGAACGGCTTTTTATCGGGATCGCGCGTTGCTTTGAAAAAGCCGCTTTTCTCCCAATATTCATACCATTTTTGTTCGATTTCTTTTGGCGAATATGCTTTTGCAAGTTCAGGCATAAAATTACTTCTTCATAAAAATATTTCGCAATGCCCCGTCCAACTTGGGGAATTGAAACTGATATCCTGTGCTCAATATCTTATTTGGAACTGCGCGCTGTCCCTCCAAAACAAGCGAGGACATTTCACCGAGCAGCATCTTCAGAGCAAACGAGGGTACGCCGAAGAACGACGGGCGATGCAACGCCCGTCCGAGCGCGCGCGCAAACTCTTTCATCATCACTGGGCTTGGTGACGAGAGATTAATCGGGCCGGAAATGCGGTCGTTGTTCAGTGCGAATTTGACAATACCCGCATGATCGTCCAGATGTATCCACGGCATCCACTGTGCGCCCATTCCAAGGGGACCGCCTATGAAAAATTTGAACGGTGTTACCATTTTTTCCAATGCGCCGCCGTTTCTCGCAAGCACAATTCCAGTACGGAGAAGCACGAGCCTGACCCCCGCGTTTTCAATCCGCCGCGCTTCCAGTTCCCACACTTTGCAAACCTCTGCAAGAAAATCATTCCCCGGAGCATGTGATTCGTCAACGTCACCCGCCGGTACGTTTCCGTAAAATCCAACGGCGGAAGCGTTGATGAGAACGGAAGGCTTTTTTTCAGCCTTCAATATCGCATCTACTATAGCTCGCGTGGCATTGACCCGGCTCTGTAAGATTTGCTCTTTCCGTGTTTTTGTCCATTTCCGTTCGCCGATGGATTCTCCTGCAAGATTAATCACTGCATCTGCCGTGTTAATGGCACTTGCCCACGCGCCGACAAATCCACCGTCCCATGGCAACATACGGACAGCGCTCCCTAATTTTTCATTTGCAGCGCGTTCATTCCGCGAGAGCACTGTAACGTCATGCCTTTCGTCGGAAAGCGTCTTTATAAGCGCGCACCCGATAAGACCTGTTCCGCCTGCGATGAGAATGTTCATAGTTTTTTACCTGGTAATATTTGTTCCAGCGCTTTCGCAAACTCTTCCGACTTTTGCGACCCGATAAGCAAATGTTTGCCGTTGCGGTATTGAAATTCAACACCATAGTTGCCGCTAACGTTGTACGCTTTTCCTTTCACGCCGTATCTGATTCCCCACCCTCCATATTCTCCGATGGGATTGTATTTTCTCGCCGTGAAGGATTGCACTTCGTTCAATTCTATTTTATGAAAGCGAAAATGGAACGGGAAGAACTGGACGTACAGCCCGACGGTGCGCAATTCAGTTATTAATCGAGCAGCATATAACAACCACAATACTCCCCCTTCGACGATAAGGACAATTGTGAATCCCAAAATATCATTCTCTATGGAAGTGTGATGATTGCCGACGGGTATGCCGGTAGTATATTGTCTAATTGTCGTGTAGAGAATAATACCAAGAGGAAGTAATAATGATGGAAGAATCAGCGCCCATAGCCATTTTTGCCGGAACCGCTGTTCTTCGCGGAAAAGGATTTGTGTGTCAGAATTCATGGCAGCAAATATAGAAAGCGTTTGGCGAGGGAACAAACGAACCCTACTTATTAAGTCTTCGATGCAACCATAATAATTTCTCCCGGATATTTTGTCCCAAACGGGCTATATCGAAACCTGAATAAACTGTCTCAACATGAAAACCGCATCTTGCGAGCAAATGTTCAAGTTCATACCGAAAGAAATACCGCATGGCAAAATTATGCACTTGTCGCTCCTGCCTGCCGTCGGGATGCGTGATATAATAAATCAATTCAATTTGCTGCACTTGACGGGGATAATCGCACGCGCTTACGCGTCCGCATCGTCGGATAGATCTTCCATCTGGCAATGGAGTATTCGGAACGTCTTCGATCTCTTGAAATCTTTTTTCGTCAACCAGAATATGAAGACATGGATTGAATGTATCGAATATCAGTTTTCCTCTGTTCGAGAGATGCCTATGGATTGTTGCAAGGCATTCCATTTGGTCTTCAGTCCCAATGAGGTGTTGAAATGGACGGTATGGAATAGTGATGAGGTTATATTTTTCTCCGAGATTAAAATTGCGAATATCCGCGTGGAGTATATGCGTGCGTGACTGCGTTTCAATAGATTCACGGGCGAGTTTATTTCTGCAAATCGCAAGCATAGCATCGGAAGAATCTATTCCGGTTATCTCAATTCCGGCCTGTGCTGTCGGAATGAGAACCCGTCCGGTTCCGCACGCAGCCTCGAGAACAGGACCGCCGCATTCTCGTGCGGCATTTACATAAAAATCCACGTCGCCCCGCGCATGGTTGGGGGAACGTAATCATAAAATTCCGCTTCATTATAATATTCGTTTTTTGATCTAAATATCTGTGAATTCACCATGCAAAAATCTTAATTAGAATATGCCTCTATGTACGAAAATGCCCCGTTAATATCGGAAGCAATGTGATACAGTTTCCTATGCTCTGGATGGGCGAATTGTTGTTCGTAGATATGCTCGAACAAATTGATAAGATGGTCGTAAAAGTTATTTGTATTGATAAGCACGATCGGTTTGTCGTGAAATCGAAGTTGCTTGAGCGTGAGAATTTCGAGTATTTCTTCAAGTGTACCGAACCCGCCGGGCAATCCGACAAAGATGTCCGCCCGTTTTTCCATGATGGTTTTGCGCTCTCGCATGTCTTTCGTAACAATTAGTTCGTCTGCGGCTTCATATGCAAGTTCGTGCGTGCGGAGTTGTTCGGGAATGACGCCGATAACTTTGCCTCCGTTCGCATGGACAGACCGCGCGAGCGCACCCATCAAACCAGTTTTGCCGCCGCCATGGACAAGGACAAATCCTTTTTGTGCAAGCTTCGCTCCAAGTTCATCCGCGACCTCGAAAAATTTTGACGATACATTATCGCTTGATGAACTAAATACACACACAGATTTAAGCATTTTGTCGATTATTGACTGTAAATGCAATTCAAGCACACTCTGACATGGTTGTTTTGTTGATCAGAAACTGGAAGAGCAGTCCGCAAGGTCTAACCACATATATTACATGCCCTTGCCGTGGCAGTTTTTATATTTCTTGCCGCTTCCACAAGGGCAAGGTTCGTTCCTCCCGATTTTATTCTCCACGCGGATAGGTTCCTGCTTTGGCGGGAGACCGTCGTTTTGCCGCTGTGCCTGTTGTTCACCGTTTGTAGGTACAGACTCAGCGACAGCAGGGGCATGCAGTCCCATTCCTTGGGCGCTTTCATGCTGGAACGTTAATCTGCTGGGGGGTGGCACACGGCTTGGCTGTCTGCCGCGCAAGAGCGGAGCCCGTTTTTGTTGTTCTTGCGCGGGGAAAGTCTTAAATACGAGGTCGAGAATTTCTTTCCGGAGGTCATCCTGCATGGCAAGAAAGATATTGAATGCCTCAGTCTTGTATTCAAGAAGAGGGTCTTTTTGCCCATACTGGCGAAGATGTATTCCTTCTCGTAAATCGTCCATCTCGCGGAGGTGTTCCCGCCATTTGTTGTCAATCACCTGTAGGAACGCGAAGCGCTCGATGCTTGACATAAATTGAATACCTGTGCGCTCTTCTTTCCTTTTGTAAAAATCATTCACAGATTCCATCACTCTTCCGACAATGCCCTTTTCACCGAGCGATTGAAATTCCTCCGGTTTCAATTGCACGTCTGCCAAGAACAAGCGGCGCGTCTCGTCAATTATAATCGGGGCTTCGGCGTTTTCAAAATGCTCGTGTACGAGACTTCCCACCGTTTCTTCCGCCATTTCGAGAATTTCGTCTTTCAGTCGTTCGCCTGAAATCGCATGGCGGCGCATGCCGTATATGACCTCGCGCTGCTTGTTCATCACGTTGTCATATTCAAGCAAGCGTTTGCGGATTGCAAAATTATTTTCCTCTACTTTTTTCTGGGCACGCTCAACACTTTTTGTTACCATCGGGTGCGTTATCGGCTCTCCTTCTGGCATTTTGAAACGTTGCATGATGCCTGCGATGCGCTCACCCCCAAACAAACGCATTAAATCGTCATCAAGCCCGAGGTAAAACAACGAACTTCCTGGGTCGCCTTGTCTGCCGGCGCGTCCGCGTAACTGTCGGTCAATGCGGCGGGATTCATGCCGTTCCGTTCCGATGATATGTAATCCGCCTACTTCCACTACTCCGGGTCCCAGCTTAATATCAGTGCCGCGCCCCGCCATATTTGTCGCGATAGTAACGGCGTTTTTTAATCCCGCGTTGGCGATGACTTCCGCTTCACGAGCGTGCTGTTTTGCGTTCAACACATTATGCGGAATTCCCACGCGCTTGAGCATCCGCGAAATCGTCTCTGAGGCTTCAACGCTCGTTGTTCCCACGAGGATAGGTCTGCCGAGCTTATGCATGTCCTCGATCTCTTTCATCACGGCGTTGTATTTCTCTCGCTTTGTACGATAGATAACGTCTTCTTTATCGTCGCGAACGCACGCTTTGTTGGTCGGGATAACAGTTACGTCCAACTTGTAAATCTCGTAAAATTCAGCCGATTCTGTTTCGGCTGTTCCCGTCATACCGGCAAGTTTGTCGTACAAACGGAAATAATTCTGGATGGTTACGGTTGCGAACGTTTGCGTGTCTTTTTCCACTTCGACGTTCTCTTTTGCTTCAATCGCTTGATGCAAGCCCTCGGAATACCGCCGTCCGGCAAGGATACGTCCCGTGAACTCATCTACGATAAGAACTTTTCCATCTTGAACGACGTATTCAACGTCCTTTTCATAGAGGGAATATGAGCGGAGCAATTGATTGACGATGTGAATGCGCTCGCTCCGGTCGGCGAAGCGTGCCAGCAATTCATCTTTTTTGATTTGCTGTTGCTCAGGTGTCAGCGATGCATCGTTTTCTATCTCGCTGATTTCCGTCCCCATATCCGGAATTACGAACAGATCTTTATCCTCGCCAGTGGTCATGATCAAGTCGCGCCCTTTTTCTGTGAGGAATATCTGATGATTTTTTTCCTCGATGACGTAGTATAGCTCGTCGTCAATCACATGCATTTGCGCCCCCGAATCGCGCAAATAGACCAGTTCGGTGTCTTGTAGTAATTTTTTGTTTTCCCCGTCGGAAAGCAGTTTCATAAGCCGGTTATTTTTCGGGAACCCTCGGAATGCGCGAAGAATAAGAACGCCTGCATCCTCTTTTTTCCCTTTTACCAGCAGATCTTCCGCTTCAGCGACGATCTTAGCGATGAATGCGCGTTGAGCATTGACCAGACGCTCAATACGCGGCTTCATTTCCTGAAACATGCTTTGGTCGTCGTGTGGCACAGGACCGGAAATGATGAGCGGTGTACGTGCCTCGTCAATCAGAATCGAATCAACTTCATCAACGATGGCATAGTAATGTCCCCGTTGGACGATCTCGGCGTCGTCGCCAGCCATGTTATCCCTCAAGTAATCAAAACCGAATTCGCTGTTTGTGCCATAGGTGATATCGCACGCATACTGTTTTTTACGTTCAAACGTGTTCATCTGCTGCGTAATACACCCAACGGTAAGCCCGAGATACGTGTAAATGGCTCCCATCCATTCGCTGTCGCGGCGTGCAAGATAATCATTCACAGTAATAAGATGTGCGCCACGTCCCGTTAACGCGTTCAGATATAAGGGCAGTGTTGCAACGAGCGTTTTCCCTTCGCCTGTCGCCATTTCAGAGATTTTCCCTTCATGGAGGATGATGCCTCCCATGAGTTGAACATCGTAAGGTACCATGTCCCATATTAACTTATGCCCGCTGACTTCGATCTGCCTCCCGACCATTCGGCGGCATGCTTCTTTTACTGCTGCAAAAGCTTCAGGTAAAATCTCATTGAGGAATTCCTGTGTCTTTTCTTTCCGCTCTTTTTCAAAATCTTCAATGTCGTTGTGAATCTTCTCTCGTTCGTCGGGACCGATATCTTGCTTCAATTGCTCGCGGTTTTGCGCAATGGAATCTTCGACGTCACCGATACGCTCGCGGAGGCGAGCGCGGAATTCTTGCGTTTTTCCTTGTATTTCCGTCTCGCTGAGTGCAGGGTACTGCTCGGCAAAGGAATTGATTTCCTCGACAACAGGTAAAAGTTCTTCAATGTCCTTTTGCTTTTTGCTTGGAAAAATTTTCTGAAGAAAATCAAACATCAAACTGTTCCGTTTTCAATAGTATAAAATTGTGCATCGGATATGTATCATCAATTATATTCATTCGAGAATACCGTTCAGGCTTGATTCCGCGCAGATAAAGCCAAACAACAAAGATACGGATTTGAATAGAGGCAAACAATATGGAATCAACGGTGCTATATTTGAGGTTGTTATAATGCGCATGAATCTTAATAATCGCTATAATCGCTCAAAACCTGAAATATTACACCGTCTTCTCTTTTCCTGGTATAGACGGAACGGCAGAAAATTTATTTGGCGAGAAACGCATGATCCGTATATCATTCTTGTATCGGAAATCATGCTTCAGCAGACACAGGCTGGAAGAGTTGCTGAAAAATTACCCGTCTTTCTACGCCGATTCCCAAACTTTAAAACATTAGCACGAGCGAGAAAGAGCAGCGTCATCCGCGCCTGGCAAGGCATGGGATACAACCGCAGAGCGGTCTATTTGCGGGAATGTGCGAAAATGATTTGCCGCGAGAATGAATTTTTCTCTAATAAGTTTGTTCCAATAGAAAAACTTCTTCATCTGCCTGGTGTTGGCAGATACACTGCTTCCGCAATAGCGTGTTTTGCATACAATAAACGTGTCCCGGTTGTTGACGTAAATATCCGCCGAGTTCTTTCGCGCATCACGCGAGTGGAAACATCATTTGGCACACTTCTTGCTGAAAACGAAACATGGGGCGTTGCCGCATCTTTACTCCCGAGGAATACTTACTACGAATGGAATCAGGGACTAATGGATGTTGGAGCTATGTATTGTTTGAGAAGTAAAACAGATTGTGATGTTTGTCCATTTAATTCCGTCTGCGCATCAAGGGCAGTGTTATCGAACGCGAAATCGAAAAAAACTATTTCATTATCGAAAAAAGTCGAGCCGTCCTTCCAAAAAGTCCCAAACCGTTTATGGAGGGGCAGGATTATCGAATGCTTGCGCAATAGGACGCACATATCTCTGCACGATATCATCAAAAAATTGGGATTGGTTCCAGGAATTGAAGAAAAACATCACATCTTAAAGCTATTGACAAATTTGATTGCAGAAGGATTAGTTCAAAAAAACAAGAATTATTATATGCTCTCTCGTTAAAATAAATATTCTTTACCTTTTTTCTTCGACGGGATTAAAGTCGTAATTTTTAATATTATTTTAGCGTAAGGAAATATAAAACGAACCTTGAGACAGAATTCGCTACACCAATAAGTCTGACGGACTTGCTTGACCGGACAATACATCTGTGCGGAAAGACATTCCAGCGTACATTGATGATCGTTTTAATGACGATGGTGCCTGCGGGAATTATCGCGGGTTTCGCAGTCTGCGAGTTTTTTGCGGCAGTGTCTGACGCCGTTTCAATAGCCGCAGCTGCGCATGCCAATATCGAAAATTCAACGGACGCCGCTCTTCCTATTTTTTATGCATGTGTGGAAGCAATGATTGCCGTTCTATTCTTCGGATTCGCATTTGCAATGCTTGTAGCGGCGGTAGTTGAGATTGTAGATGCCGAAATACACAGCGATAAACTTGCGTGGCAGCATGCATTTGCACGCGCGTGGCGAAATGGATTTACAATTTTCCGTCAGAATATAATAAAGATAATATTGGTGATATCCATAAGCATAATATTTTCTGGAATTACTTCTTCAGGAGTAAGTTCATTTTCTGTCGTTTTTTTTATTGCATATTTTTTAATTTCAATTTGGTTGTTGATTTCAGCGGCGTTTGGTGCGCAGGCAATTGTTTGCGAGCAGAGTAAGGCAATTCGGGGGCTTCTTCGCAGCTTAACGATTGTACGAGGTCGTTGGTGGCGGGTGTTTTTGATGTTGCTTCTGGCAGGGTTGCTTGCACGGTTTGTCTTTAGTCTCATAGGAGTGCCTTTTGTTTGGTTTTCAATAGCTCCGTTCCTCATACATCTGAATAATATCAATACCGAAAGTGAAAATCTGAATGAGACCATTAGAACTGTGTTCCCGATTCTCAGTTCGATGGGGTGGGCGCTTGGGATGTTTATTGCCTTAACCGCAGGATTGGTTGCAACGGTGGAATCGGTATTTAAAACAATATTATATTATGATCTTCGCGGACTACATGGCGAATTTACAACGCCTGTAGATGGCGGTGCTAAAACAAGCAACTTAATATAAAAGTATATATGCCTTCCGATCAAGATTCACTTTTCGATTTCCATTCCGGTTTGAAGGAAGAGCAGGGGAGTGATATATCGAAACCCGATTATGACAAATGGCTTGCCCGCGGCAGAAACGTGAATACTGCGGCGATCATTGCTTTAATCGGGGTTGGTATATTTTACTTTTTTTCGCAAACGCTGTTCCTAATTATAGGAATTATTGTTAGCGGACTGGCAAACAAAATATTATTGACGCCAAAAGATGTTTCGACGTTGCTTTCAACGTCGATGGACCTGATTATCGAACCTATACGATGGGCATTGCTTCTTTCGGAATATTTGGCGCTTCTTCTGCCCACCATATTTCTTATCAGACGGTGGCACACCAGCAGGGTGCGGCAATACGTGCGATTAAAAGGCGCGCCAATTTTTGAGATTATTCTTGCAGTTGCAGGTATCATACTCATTTTGCCTATTGGCTCATACATAACAAATACATTGCAACAATCTTACCATTTCAATAGCGACATGCAAGAAATGATTGAAAAAG
>Ga0207061_1046_pt2 | contig 33517 bp, 49 predicted proteins | sample Alteio_BWMinCont_31_FD_153275 | JGI IMG/M metagenome (GOLD analysis project Ga0207061, IMG submission 153275) | Enriched cells from forest soil in Barre Woods Harvard Forest LTER site, Petersham, Massachusetts, United States -... | ecosystem: Environmental > Terrestrial > Soil > Temperate forest >... | reverse complement strand
AACTTTGTGAACTTGTGGCTGACCCCTTGACGAACTGGATCAGGTCATCGACTTTTTGCTCCACCCTGGCAAGCCGATTCGAATTGAGAAACTCCCAGGCAAGCAAAGAGAGGATCACCGTCACGATCATGGCCCAGTCCGAGAGAGTGCGCTTCTGTGGTGGAGTCATCCCGCACCGCCACTGTGGAGCCACGCACGATAGGCGGGATTCGCGTAGCGCACGGAAAAGTGAACGAGAAGCCAGAGAATGAAACCGATGGTGAACGGCCAGGGGATGTAGGCCACAACAACCTGAGTCAGCATCGGAGTGCGAGCTGCATGGTTGATTCCACACCAGACCTCGTAGCCCGTGCAAATAAAAAACAGCACAAACCAGAGCATCGTTCCGAAAGTGTTCCAGTGGCTCATTGGTTGCTCATCATCACATCGAGCGTGCCGGTGTTCGCAGCACCACACGTCGAGAGCGTTGTGTTAAGACTGGTGCCAGTCAGGGACACTTGCAAAGGAACTGGGAAAGTTCGGAAATAAGACGTTGTACCGACCTCACCAGGAGCCGAGGTCCACACGGTCACGCCATTCGAGGTGATGGTGATCGTCGCCGTTCCCGCTGAGCACCTGGCATTTATCATGTAGATTTTGTTGAGACCCGTTGCACTAGCAATGCTCACAGCAGTGTTTGCCGCGCTCACGGCTTCCTGACTCGCGCTTCCAAAAGGACTCCCCGAATTGTTTACCGTGATTCTGCCCGTCGCGTCCGTGAGGATCGTTCGCACGTTCGTATTGTCGCTCCCCGCGATCAGCACCGGGTTTTCGCCGGCAACTGGGGAACCGGCCGGAACAAACCCAGTGACGTTCTGAGTGAGAGAGCCCGTCTGCCAAATGTATCCCGTGATGTTCACGGCACTCGCGGTAGCCCCCGTGAGGGAGAAAGTGATCGTGACCATATTAGTTGGGACAAATGGCATATAGATATACAGCGGCGAAGTTCCATCGCCGGCCACTCCGCCACAGGAACCCAAACTACTTCCACTTTGAGAGGCGATGGGATTCGATCCGAAAAAAGGTGATTTGAGACTGGCCTGGCAAAAAACGCCGTCCGAACCTGTGTTCGATAGATCGTTCACAGGGCTTCCGAGATCGATGGCCTGAACAATGATGGATGAACCGGCAAAGGCAAGTCCCCCCGCCTGACCTGCGGCAGCCTTCACACGAATGACCATCGCACCGCCAGGAAACGGAGTGCTGATGTTGAAGCTGAAAGTGTTCGTTCCCGTGACCAGGGAAACATTTTTTTGGATGATGAAAGCGCCAGGAATCCCGCGCGTGATCGGAAAGCTGTTAAACTGCGCCGGCGTGCTGAGAGCCGCAAAAAAGAGCAATAGGAAGCCCAAAGACGCGCGAACCAGGTTGGCCTTGATGTTCATCATCCACCTCACTCGACAAGAACCGGCAGCTTTATAGTTCCCGTACCGCCGCTGCAGACACGCGCGGAAGACGGCACGCAGCTCGCGGCCTCACGACGGCCGCACTGATTCGATCCCGAAGCCGCCGCGCCAGTCGCGCCTCCCGTTCCCGCATTCCAGAATTTCAGTTTGTTGAACCAGCACGTTGGACTCGTCTTCGAAGCATTGGCGTAGAGGAAAGAGAAGATCTCATACCCGAGGATCGCCGCGGGAATCGAGAGCAGCACCCAGATCCAATTTTTTTTCATCCAGTCCATCACCGCGCCTCGTAAAATCTCGCTCTCTCAGAATCGAGGTAGAGAATGCCGTGGACCTCGATCCACGCCCGCGGATTCGCCGCGGGATTCGAAACACTTCTCATCGGCCGTTCACTCATCCAACTTTTAGACTTCAGCACCAGGCTTCCCGGACCGTGATCGATCAACCACCATTCTTTAGAGCCAGGCAGCCGATAGATCCTCCAGGTCAATCCTCGGGAAGCAACCAGGGCGCAACCAGCGTGCCCAGGAGCACCGCTCCGATCACGATCACCGCGACGGTCAGAATCGCGCGTAGGTATGCGGAGTAATTCCACGTCACCACCGTGATCGCGTTTGTCGGCTGATTCTCCCGATCGGAGTTTAGGCCGGAAAATTGTCGCCATTGCTGCGCGCCACACTTTGGACATTTGTGCGCCTCCACATCCTCGACCAGCACGTCGCCGTGTCCCCAAATCGTTCCGCAATTTTGGCAGCGGTGCAGGTGATTTTTCGTTTCGCTCATAGAGTGTTGTGTCTACCTCTGCCGATTTCGTAAGGGCTGACTCCTCCGCCACTGTAAGCACAAAAATCTGCACCACCGCCACCGCCACCACCAACAAAACCGCAACTATTGTCTGCAGCAGCAGCAGCAGCAGCACATGGAACAAAAGCAGCCGGTGGAGAGGCAACCTCCCGGTGCCCCTGGATTCTTGCAAGGTTGCGCAGTGGTGACGCACTGAGGATTGCAGAGCGGAGAATTGCACACCGTTCCGGCGCAAGCGCCACAGTTGCAGGTGATATCGCAGCGAGTTGCCGGCGAACCATCCGAATAGACCAGAGAGCCGTCACACTTTTGGTAGATCTCATTTCCGTTGGCATCCTTGCCGGCATACGCGTAGTTCGAACAGCAGCCGCAGAAGCCGGGAGTTTTGTTGCACGATTTTTTTTCCACCAGCCGTTCCGGATCCGGATCCGGATCCGCCGCCCGATCCGCCGCCCGATTTCCCCGAGCTGGGCTTTTTTCGGTTTGAGCAGACCACCGAGCAAACTTCCGAGCGAAGACTTCGAACAAGATTTCGGTTTGGCCTTCGCTGGAGTTTTCACGAGCCCGCGCGTGGTGCTCTGCGATGTCATCCACAAATAGAAAGCGACGATCAGCAGACCAATCACCAGGAGCGAGTTGCGGCCGGCATTCATTCGACGGGAACCTCCAGGACTCCCACGCGCTGATAGCCCCTGTAATTCGTGACGGGAGCGCCGCCCTGGTACGCGTAAGCGGGACTGTCAGGAGCCAGGTTCAAATTCGGAAGATTCCCACGCGCACCGATGCCCCGATTCCAGGCCACATCGTTGGCCGGCGAAGTGGGAGCATTGAAAGTGCGATGCAGCCAGTCCACCGCGATCGCCGCGATGACCGCGGAAACGACGCCGAGAATAACGATCGTGGTGTCCTTCATTGGAAATAACTCCCCACGGTGTCAGTTGGAGAAACGTTCAGACTTCCCGTCACGGTCGAGAGCCAGGGTCGCCAGTCGCCGGCATATTTCTGAGCGAACTGCGTCCAGGTCCAGGAAGAGGGATACGTTTTCGATTTGCCGGCTGCGACGTTGGAAATTTTGTCGTAGAGCCACTGCCATCCGGTTTGCTTGTCCGGGAATTTTGTCACGCTCGATCCGGAGTGCGGTTCGAATCCATAGGTCAGGGCTCCGTCCGAAATATCTCCAGGATTGTTGAGCTGATCGGGGACAGAGCCTTCGATGTTCGCACCCTCGGCACGTGCAATCGCGCGGCACACGTTCCACACGCGATCGCCGGACGGCCAGGTGGATTCGTCGAAGGTAATGCTCATCGCACCACTCCCCGTTCCATCACACCCGCCAGGTGGTGCGCAGCAACAGCAGCTTGGTGCAGACGGGGCAGAGGGAGCAGCCGGCGCGCAACACCCAGCGGATTTCGATTTCGCGAATTCATACAGAGCGACTCCTCCGAGTCCCAGAATAAAAAGTGGCCAGGCCCACATCTAGAAACCACCACCACCGCCGCCACCCACGGGCATCTGTTTTCCTCCGCAACAAGGTGGAAAGCCGGCAGCACTCGCCGGCGCGCACCCATAGCAGCACGCGAAAGCCGGGTTCACCGTTCCGCCAGCCGGCCGCACGTAGCAATCACGCGGCACCGTGGTGTAGGTGACCGGAGTTCCCCAGAGCTGACCCCAAAAACTGTGACGCACCTGAACGACATTCCCGCACGGCTGCGCGTAATCGTAATCACTGCAGCAGCCACTCGCAGACCAGATCGTCGAGCCGCCAGGCTTCAAAGTATCGTTCGCAATTTTCGGAGCGCACGCCTGTTGCTTTGTCGCACCCGTCACACCGGGAATAGTTCCCACTTTGGCCAGGCACGTCGCACTTTTGAAATAGTTCGACACGAACGAATAAAGGAAGTACACGCCGACTCCCACAGCGAGGAGAATCGCCAGTACTTCACCCAGCCCGATATCTTCGCCGGCATCCATCAAGCACTCCGTTTTCGTCCAAACAAAAGGAATCCCGCAACAGCCAGGATCGCGATCACGACCAACGCGCCGGCATAGATCGAACTCTGAGCGAGCTGCGTTTGCGCTTTAACGGCCGTGGCCTTCGTCTGCGTGAGATCATTCAGGCCGGCCGTAAGAACCCTCGAACCGTTCACGATCAAAGAGTTGATGGTGTCGCACGTTCCCACCGTCGCGTCATTCGCTGAACAAATCGCCTTCTGACTGGTGTTCACGGGCTGATTCGAGCCGTGACAGCAGCAGCAGGCGGAAAGCCACGCACAACTCATAGAAACCTCCGAAGGCTCGCGCCGGCCAGGATCCACAGCCCGATGACCACCGCGGCAAAAATCGCGAGGCCACTCCAACTCTTTGGAGCGGCACACGAACCAGTGGCCGAGGATCCAGCTTGCGGCGAAATAATTCCCACCGGAGGAGTTGGTGCGGGACTCTCTCCACTTTGTTTTGAAGTTGTCGAAACGCGATCGCAGCTGGGCTGAGCGGAAGTGGGAGTCTCGTAGACGGGCTTAGCCGTCACCGGATCCGTGCCGATTGGACGCACGCCATAGATATCAGAACCAGAAACGACTTTGGTTCCGACCGGCAACATCGTCGAGGCAGCGTTCGGCGGATCGTAGACCTCGTGCGGTGCCTGCTCGATCATTTCTGGAGAGCCAAACAGCATCAGTGCCCCTTTCCGTTTTTCACACGGCCGGCATACGCGCTGATGGGAATGTCCTTGAGTTCCGGAGCGACGTTGCCAGGCTGTGCGCCGCTGACGTAACGCGGAGGCGTGAAAAATCCCGTCGCCGGCCCGCGCGGGTTGAGCGGCACGCTTGCGCGGGCACTAATTGGAATGTTGCTGTTCGACTGCGCCGGCCCACGGCGCCAGGGACGCTCTTGTGCGTTGTTCATACGTGCCACCACTGAACCTCAACTTCAGTTTGCAGAGAACAGATGGCCCACAGCTCACCGTTGAAACCTAGAAAATCGTAAACACCTTGCACCAGCTGCAGGCCGCGGATCGGATTGCCGTCCGCACCGAGCCCGGACTGCAGGTCGTTCTGATTCGGCGCAACGTACAACACCACGGGATCCAACACCTGCAGCTTAAGGTTCACCTTGCGCTTATTGTGAAAGAGCCGCGTGGCGAGAGCCCTGGCCTGCGTCGAAGCCTGAATCGGGATTCGCACATCACCTCACAGGAAGATCAGCATCAAAACCGCAACGCCGATCAGCACGGCATCGATTCCCTGAGTGAGCATGTTCCCGAGAAAAGCAGGGAGTAGAGGTTTATCGGTGTTGCCGAAAATCAGATCCAGGCCAGCAACGAGGATCACTCCCCAGAGCAGAACCTTGCCGAATAGCGGAATGCGTGTCACTACGTCCTCCCAAAAAAATCGCCGCCTCTGTCCCCACCACGAATAGGAACAAAAGCGGCGTCTTCGACGCGATATCGAAGATCGTGTTACCGCTTGGCCGCAGAGCGGCCCAGTTGCGGATTCGGTTTGATCGACGTGGTGAGCAGCTCCACACGGCCGTTCGACTGCGTAACAACGGTGCCGGCGAGATCCAACTGCAGCCGGCGAGTCACAAAGTCCTGAGTGAACAGCACGCGATCGATATCGTGATTGCGAACGAACTCGATCACGCCGATTCCTGGAGGCCACGCCTGGACACCATAGTCGCGCGTGTTCTGATCCTGGAGCTGCGGGAAGCTGTTCCACTCACGAATAAACTTGGTGTTGACGCGCATCCCGATATCCGTGATGCCGGCATCCACAGCCGGATTGATCGGATCGACGAGAGAGAGCGCCGCGGACGTGGGCTGGCCGGCCGTGGTGTCGCGCACGTACTGCCGCAAAAGAATGGATCGAATGGATTCACCCGTGGGCACCTGAGCGATCAGATCACGCGTGACCGGGAAAGGCGTCCCGCTGAGATCGATCTCGCGAGATTGCCGGCGAACCATTGCCGTGAGGGGATTGTGGGCCTGGTCGAGAACCTGAATTGCTTCCACATCGACGGTGGGCAAACCCGTTTGGGCTGAGCCGTAAGCGAAATTCGCATAGGTGCCGCCGTCCATGAAAGAAGCTGCACCTGGACCGCCCCACTGAATGACCGCCTGGAGAAAGGAACACCGCGGAGCATCGAGCAGATAGAACGGGAGCTGCTTCTGGACAATTTTTTCCGGAGGAAACTGGACATCGATTTGAAAGAGCCAGTTGTACACGCCGTTCTGCGCAGAGATCAGCGGGCTGACATCCTTCGTCCCAGGCCCAGGCACATCGGAGTAGATTTCCCGATAGACGAACATCGTAGGCCCCGGAACATCGAGAGGCGTGTCCGGCCCAAAAATGTCGTGAGTGAAGTTCACTTGCAGGCGCTGCGCAAAATTCAAAATGTCCTCAGGAAGCAGCGTCGTTCCTGGAGCGGTGATCTGCGTCTGGCCGCGGAAATTGAAAGTGAGCCCGTAGAGATACAACGCACGCGGGATGTCCATCACGAGCCGCTGGCCGGCAGCGAGGTTCTGGCCTTTCACGACGGGAATATTTTGGAGCCTCATGCGTTTTCCTTCTCGATCTCAGCCGTCTGATCGGGCTGGCCAGGAGCTTCCTGGACGATCGCTTGGCCGTGGAAAACCGCGTTACCTTCCGAGTCCTCAGTGATGTGAGCGGGAAGTGCGTTGCCTTTGGCATCGAGACCGTTGCGGCCGATGACCATCGGTTGGCCGCAACCAGGACATTTCACATCGGTGCGCGGCGTAGCCGTCGCCAGGTTCACTCCGCGTTGGTGTTGTGACCCAGGTTGCGGATTCGCCGCGGCCACGCACGATGCAAAACGGCAAACATAGAGGTGATAGAAAATTTTTCCGGCCGCAACAGCGTCTTTCACCGCGGCCACTCCAGAAACGACGCCGGCGACGGACGGTCCAACATTTTTCGCATCCGCCAGAGCTTTGGCGACAGCGGCATCGAGATCGGCTTGTGTGTAGGTTGCGTCGCTCATCATTGCACCTGGAAAGCTGCGAAAAGATAAACCGTGGACGCAGGAGGCGTCAGAGAGCCCGCGGTTGGATTGATGTATCGAAGTTGCAAAGTATTCGCCGCACTCACGCGGCCCGTTCCCATGTTCCCGACATTCGCCGTGGGAGCCGTAAAAGCCATCACAGCAACCAGGTCATTCACGCCCAGACCCGTCACAGAGACCGCTTGCTCCGTGATAGCAGCCGCGCCGACCGCCGCGGACGTGAAGGTGACCGCACCAACCTGCCAGGCTTTCAGGAACGAATTGCGATTGAGCGAAACGCCGATCGACGTTGGCCACAGGCCCTGCGTCTGGAATCCAACGAATTTTCCCTGTGGGACGCTCATGTCAATCCACCTTCTTGATGACGCCCAGGAACACGTGCAGCCCGACGATCACCACCACACCAACGATCAATAGCTGCGCGAATTTGTTTTGAGCGATGGTCGAGAGCTGCGGGACGCCGGCAATCCAGCCGTTCACTTTCGGCAGGATGTAAACGATCAGGAAGCCGACGAAAAAAGCCGTGAGTAGAAAAGCGATCATACGAGACCAACCCTGCGCTCACGGCGGAAAACAGAAAAGGTATTTGAATGGTTTTCTTAAGCCGTCCACAAAAGGTAACCCTTTAAGAACGTTTTGTGGCCAGAGCCTTCAGAGCAGCATAGAGAGCTGTGACTCTCTGGGCACGCCTCCTATGCCGAAAGAAAACAGAACTCTGGATTCGGCTTTCTCAAGCAGCACTCACCCTACAACCAGGAGACAACGCCCCGCTCCTGGATCGAATCCTCTATCGCAACCTCGCCAAATTCCTGCACGCGCTGTTCCTCGGGCTGGCTCAGAGAGAGATTTCCATCGAGAGGACAAAAATGGCTCAGGAAGAATGCAAACACGATAAGGCCGGTGTGGACTCGACGTTCTGCCCCGAGTGCGGCAAGCAACTCGGCGCGGATCCCGAGGTGGAGGCCGTTGTCGGCCGCACCGTTCGCAAGATCCTCGCGGAGTACGATCTGAAGCCCAAGGCCGCCTCCAAAAGCAAAGAGAAAGAACCGACTCCAAAAACCCTCGCTGAAAAACTCGGGCTCAACAAGGAAAAGAAGTGACAGACATTCTCGACGCCAGCGGCCGGCCAACGAGACTCGGATCTGCAACACTGCCAGTCCTCACCGTAGTCCTCGAAGGCCGCACGCTCGATTTCGGAGCCAACACGCAGCTCATAAAAAAACTTCCACGGGAAAGCCGCGTGAAGATGCTGCAACTCCTCCAGGCGTTGCTCCTGGAGGAATCGTGATGAGAGTGCCGGCCAGAGTTTTCGCCGGCATTTTTTTGTTAGCCGGCTTTCTCTCGATTGCCGGATGCCCTCGCCGGCAGGTTGCACACGCTCCCCAGGAAGAAAAATTCTGGGATCACTGCGAGGAAGTAGTGCCGGCCAAACCAGACGGTTTCCACCATTTCCTTTGCCAAGACGTGAAAGGCAAACGGTGGGAAGTCCTGGTGAGAAGGGAAGGGAAGTGATGGACGGCGAGATCATCGAGGTTCCAAAACCTCAGCAACAAAAGCCGGCTTACAGCCGAGCCGAGTGCCTTCGACAAATCATCGAGTCCGCCTCGATGCAACTGCGGCAGGACGCCGATCACCTGGAGCAGGAGGATCTCGCGCTGGACAGCCGGCTGATCGCGATCCAGGCACAAATCACGATCATCACCGAGAACGATCCTGTTTTGAAGTAAGGAGCTGACATGGCCGAGACCGCAAAACCAAAAAGCCGTTGGTGCGAGAAGTGCAAACGCCGGCACGATCTAAACCACGAGCATTTCAAAGAGGCCGCGCGCGATCGCACGGCCGACACCGTGACGGGAAGCAAGAGCGCCGCGGATCTCGCCCAGAAAGCCGCGGACGGAAAGCCCTCGACACTTCAAACGAAAATGGCCATGCAGCGATTGCAGGCCGACCAGGAGCGCGAACTCCGCGAAGCCGTCGAGCGCCGCTGGGGTCGCCGGATGCGCATGATCTACGGAGTGTGGGGCAAGATCCTCGACGATCCGAAAATGCGATTGAGCGAGGAAGAGGAAAAAGACTTTGGCCAGGTGCACGCGGATTTCGCGCTGGCCTGGGGGATCGCCGCCTCCAACAAACTCGAAGCCACCTTTGACGTGCTCACCATGCACGGAACGTGCATCGCCGGCCGTTCGAAGTGGGTTGCCGAGATCCTCCAGGGACTCAAAAAGAGCGAAGAGAAAGAAGAGTTGCCGGCCGGCGATCCGCGCGCGGTACCAAAGAACTAGCACTGACGTACCGGCGTACCGTTGGCGAAAGCAGACCAATGCTGCAAAACCTAATCATCGGAATTCCAGGGATGAAGGGGTACGGGAAGAGCACCTACCTCAAGGAACTCGTCGAGGGGGAAACGTCACTCGCGATCGTAGACACCCTCGGTGAGCACAAGGAATGGTGCCCAGAGTGCCCAGGGGAATCGATCCGCGAACAAGTGGAAATGCTGGCCGAGCCCCCAGAGGAGTTCCGCTGGAGCTTCATGCTCAACCCATCGGAGTCAGAGAGTCACCTGGACTACCTTTGCAAAGCCGCGTACCGCGCGGGAGGCATGACCTTCGTTTTAGAGGAGGCCGACTATTTCTCTAGTGCAAATCGGGACTGCGAAGGGATGGAGTTGCTGATCCGGTACGGACGGCACCGCGGTATCAATCTCGTGTGGCTGTGCCGCAACGTCGTGGAAGTGAGCCGGCGTCTCAGCTCGCAAACGGACGCCTTTGTGATGTTCCGCACGGCCGAACCTCTATACATCGAGAAACTGGCAAAGCGCCTGTCTCCGGAGATCGCCCTGGAGATCCAGAGCCTCCCACGGTTTCACTATTTGATCTGCCAGCCAGGTCAGAGCACCGAAGTGATTCGCGGAGTGACGCGCGGAGGGGGAGGATCCGGAAATGGCGTACAAGCCGCCGCCGAAACGGAACAGGAACGAGCTGAAGAGGATGATTCTCGCGGCACTTGAAAACCGCGAATGGGTTTCGACGCCGATCCTTCGCAGACTCACGGGCTGGATCGCGGGACGGCCGCTGAATTTTCACATGGAGCGGTACAGAAGCTACGGACTGGTGAAACGGAAAGGGAAGTGGAACGAAAAGCCAGTGCTCTGGCGAATCACGCGGCAAGGGAAGAAAAAACTCGCGTGGTTGAGGAGGACGATGTGAGGTGGGCTTGCACGATCGTCGTGGCGAACGGAGGAAAAGTCGAGCTGTTGAAATACGTGTTGCTGGAACTGCCTCGTTGGTCTGGATTGGAAGAAATGGTTGTTTTCACCTCGTTCGATTCCCAGGTGAGTTGGTCAGCTCGCTCGATCCGAACGATGGAGCTGCGTCCGGTGTGAGATGGTGTGGAAAACGATCACACTAGCAAAAGACTTGTCCTTCTCCAACTCCAGGTCCAATCGGACCCGGATGGGGATGGAACGCGCTCGAAAACGCGGAGTCATTCTCGGAAGGCCGCGGCTGCGGATCAATTTGAGGCGACTGAAAAAACTAGCAGCCCAGGGGAGGACTCTGCGGGAGATCGCGGAGGCCCTGGGCTGCTCAAAAAGCTGCGTGCAAAAAAAACTAGCTAAGACCGAGTGACGCGGATCCGGAAGTTCGCCCTGGGACTGTATCCCACTTTTTTCGCGGCCTTGATCGACTCGCACTCCATTTCAATGACATCTTTCAGGAACAGACGCTCGATGCCGGCAGCCTGCAAAGCCATCCGGAAGCCGGCGAGATTTCCGATCGAGACGCGCTCCCACTCTTCCCCATCGATGTAGACGGTTTCACCGTCCAGCTCCACGACGTAGGCGAGTGATTTTTTCCCATCGAGAACCGTTTCGTAGATGCGAACGACCTCGCCTCGAATCGTTTTTCCTGTTTCCCAAAACTCTCCCGAGACAAACGGAGCCTCGGCATCGAGAGTCCTCCCCTCAAAAACTTTCGCGGTTGCGGTTGCTGTCATGCTTTCCTCCTAGATTTGAAATCTCAGCTCTCGCTGCTCGAAGAAAAGATCGAGATTGTTCGGAGGAGGGGCCTGGCTCTCAGGCTCCGGAGGTTTTTCCGGCCTCCACCAGAGATCGTCTTTGAAAAGTTTTAGTTGCCGGATCCCGTTGGGATCGATGAACGTGTCACGCTCTCGAAAGAGATCGCCCTGGATCCCATCTTTCCATCTGCACTGACCGCAGGCACAACCAACAAAGTCTTCCGGTTTTTTTTCATCGTCGAGAGGTTCTTCCGGCTCCTCTTGTTTTCCGAGAAAGCTGCCAAACATCTGCACTCTGCGCACGCTCGTGAACGCACGCAGGAATTCCACGACGCGCTCCGGACTCTTCGAAAAATCGCCGGCTTTGGTTGCGTACTTCACCAGCTCACAAAGCGCGCGACGGTCAATTCGCCTGGTTTTTCGGCCTTTTTCATCTCGGCTGTAAAGCGGCTGAAGATTAAGGACAAAACTTCCAGTCGCGCGTCTCCAATGCACTCGAAGCCGATGGATCCAGCTTCGGGGGAGCCGATCTGGAGTTTCAACGAGAACGTGAATGTGCGGATGCCATCCGAGTCCCTCTTTTTGCTGAGGATTGAAGACAGCCTCGACAGAGTAAACACCTCCGGTAACGTGTTTTTTCCATTCACGGGTTTCCCTCAGCTTCGCAAAATTCGCGATCAGATCCGAGATTCCTTCTTTGGTGAGTGTGGACCAACTTCGAACGGTGATCGTCAGGAACCAGTAGCGCTTGCGCTTGTCGATTCGTTTGAGGATCCGATCGATCAAGGGTTTGCTGCGCCTGGCTGCGCACTGCTGGCAGAAAACGGAGTTGCAGGGGCAGGGAATCAGCCGGTGAGTTCCGCACTGGAAAGTGAGCTTGCGGTACCAGGTTCCACAGAAGGCCAGGCGCAAAGCGTGGTCCTCCAGCTCCGGATCTTCCTTCGAAGCCCTCAAAAGTGACTTAGTAACGTCCACCAGGACTCGATTTCGCCGGCAGAGCCGCTCCAGCTCCTCCCCCTCCAGGGTAGTTCCCTCGAAAACGCGCGGAGTTTTGGGGAAGATGTTGCTATGTGTTGTATGAACATACGCCCCACTCCCCCCCGCCCCTCGCCCCGCGGGAGAACCATCCGCGGGGACGAGGGGAGCCGGTTTACCCCGCGCCGGCTGCACGGGGGCCTCCAAACTCACTTCATCCATCCCAACACCCTCCGAAACGTGACATCCCTCAAAAACCCGTTCAAACTCTGCAGGAGCCACTCACACGCGCACTCGCCGTGGAAGGAGATCTCCGCGGAAGGGAAGGCGTCGTCCGTGATGGTAAAACGTGCTTCCCAAAAGAAGATCCGCTTTGTGCAGGCGAAGCACTTCACGGAGCCAGCTCCCGCCCTTTGAAAAAGCTGCAGGGACAACGAATGTCGAGCACGCGGCCGAACTGTCGGTAGGAGAATAAAATCACACGGCAATTCGAGAGGTGATCGTCGTGACGATGCCCACAAAGGCAAAGTTCCCCCGGCGAATCAGCCGTTTGCGTCTCGGGTCGCACCGCTGCGTTGCCCGAACTTTCCCGTTGTTTCGCCGGGGGAACTTGTTCAAGGATCTGCCTCAGAAATGGACCAACAGCTTGCCGCGGCCGCGGATTCGGAGCACGCGCACCAAGGTCAGCTTTCTTCATTGGGCAGACTCCTCCGTAATTTTTCCGCACTGTGGGTTTTTGCACTCGTACGTGACGAGATCCGGGTTTTCAACTTTCCAAACGATTTCGAGTTGCTCACTTCCGCAGTGAGGACAGTGGGAGTGCTTCAACCGAATTACCCTGGAGTCGAGGATCATTGAAAAAGCCCCAAAATCAGAGCCGCTGCACATACCAGAAAAAAACCGAAGAGCGCAGCGGTCAGGAGATTTTTCTTCCGCAGACACCAGTTGTCCAGCTCGCGCATCTCGCAATAGCGCTCCCACCGCGTTTTCACGGGCAGGTCAGTCCTTCATTGTGGACGCTCGCTTGAATGTGCACCGCCGTGCCCCAGGACGGCTCCACGAGCCAAACCTTGCTCCACCAGTGGCCACGCCCAAACTTTTTCAGAACGTAGCTGAGACCGACCTCACCGCCGAAATACAAAAGAGAAACGCCGGCAACTTTGGAAGGGGAGGGATGGGGACCGAAGATCGGATTCAGCTCGTGACAGCCGCGGTTGAGGAACCGTTCCGTTGTGATCTGGTCGGCAGTCGAAGCAGCGGCCAGCACACCGACCGAAATGAGAAACGTCCTGTCTATTGTTTTGGGCTTGGGAGCGTCCGGAAGGCCCTGGGCCTGGCCAGGTACGGCCAGGAAAACCACCAGAATCAACAGGATCGCGGCATGGGTCCTATAAGATATATTATGTTAACTACGAAATGGGGCTAAATGCCTCTGCCTAGCCACGGCCCCTTGGCCTCTAATTCCCCTCCGGCAGTTACTTCTTCTCTGTAGGGTCTTCTCAGTTTTTCTTTTGGACGAGTTCGTAATTGATGTACTGCTCAAGCAGGTGCGCGTCCGCTCCCACCATTCGGCGCCCGTTGACAAAAACAGTTGGCGTGCTATTCACTTCGAGTTTCTGTCCGTTAGCCCGGCTGGCATTGACCGCCGCGCCTGCCTCGGGACTTGCCATGCAGCTCTTGAACGCCCCCGCGTCTAGCCCGGATTGCCCGGCGTAGTCAGCCATCTTTGTCCAGGCGTTCGCCGCCGAGATAATCTCCTGGTTGTCATAAATGAAGTCATACATCTTCCAGAAGGCCTTGGGATCTTGCTGGTAGGCGCAGCGGCCGGCGATGGCCGCGGTCCTGGCCCATGGATGGATTTGTTCGATGGGAAAATCCTTGAACACCACGCGCACTTTTCCAGCGTAGTTTTGGAGCATGCCTCGCAGCACATCGTGAAGGTTCCGGCACACAGGACACTCGAAGTCCGAGTATTCCACAAGCGTAACGGGAGCCTTCGGGTCTCCCAATGACGGGGCGTCGCTCATCTGAATGTTCGCGCGATTCTCAGCCAGCGGGTCCTTCGTCATATCCGACAATTCTCCGCGAAGCAGGTACTTGCCATCCTTGCTGACATAGAACTTGGCGGCTTCTTTGTTTTCTCCAATGGTCACATCGATGTCGACGATCATCAGCCCTTCAACGGGGGTTTCCTTTAACGGTCCTACCACGATTGCGACATCTGAGCCGAAGGCATACAGGTGTCGCAGATACGCCTCGATGTTCCTTTGTACGGGAGAGCTTGCTGGTTTGGCCTGTTGCGCAGGCACTACCTGTGCAAACAAGCTGATTGCGAGAATGGCCGATAGTTTCAGAGCTGTTTTCACGAAAGACCTCATGAGTTAAGGAATGAACTTCTGGGCAATTGGGAATGGCCGTCCAAAGCCAAAAGCACGCGAAGTAATCTTCAATCCGGGCGGGGCCTGCTTGCGTTTGTACTCGTTGCGATCCACCAGCAGCGCAATCTCCCGAACCAGCTTCAAATCGAAACCATAATGATCGGATATCTCTTGGGGGCTCTTCAGGTCTTCGATGTAAGCCTTCAGGATTCTGTCCAGAACGTCGTAGGGTGGCAGGCTATCCTCGTCCTTCTGGTTGGGTCGAAGTTCCGCCGAGGGCGCCTTTTCGATGGTCGACCGGGGAATCAGTTCCCTGTCGCGATTGATCCATTGCGCCAATTCGTACACCATCAACTTGGGAACGTCGGAAATCGCTGCCAGGCCCCCTGCCATGTCGCCATACAGCGTGCAGTAACCCACCGCAAGTTCTGATTTGTTGCCCGTGCTGAGAACCATCGAGCCGAACTTATTCGAGAGCGCCATCAAGTAGTTTCCGCGGATGCGCGCCTGGATATTCTCCTCGGTCACATCGGGAGGCCGATCGCCGAACGCTGGCGCCAGCGACTTTTTGTACGAATCAAAGACCTCGTTGATCGGAACGACGATCAATTCAATGCCCAGATTCTTTGCTAGCGCTGCTGCGTCAGCCTTGCTGCCTTCTGACGAAAACGGCCCGGGCATAGAAACGCCCAGCACATTTTCAGCTCCAAGCGCGTCAACGGCTATCGAAGCGACCACGGCAGAGTCTACGCCGCCGCTCAGGCCAACAAGAGCCTTTTTGAATCCGCACTTCCTGACGTAGTCCTGCGTGCCGGTGACCACAGCACGATACGCGTACGTTAGTTCATCCCGCGGCTGATCATGGATTTCGCCTTTCCCAGTCGCCGTGTCGAAGAGAACCAAGTCCTCCTCGAAGGCCCGGGCTTGCGCGGCCACGTTGCCATCTGCAGTCAACGCCATGCTCGCCCCATCAAATATAAGACTGTCGTCGCCGCCGACCTGGTTGACGTAGATCACGGGACAATGGTGATTCAGCGCAATCGATCGCAGCATCTCAAATCGCAAGGAGCGTTTGTCCAGTGTATACGGCGAAGCAGAAACATTCAGCAACACTGTAGTTCCCTTCCCGAAAATCTCGGTGACGGGGTCTCGTGGATACAGTGGTTTCGCCCAAAAGTTTTTGTCGTTCCAAACGTCCTCGCAGATGGTGATGCCCAGATTCTCACCATGAATCTCGAAGACAGACTGGTGATCCGCCGGCTGGAAATACCGCGATTCGTCGAAGACATCATAGGTGGGCAGCAGCATCTTGCTCTGCTCGAAGACGACGCGTCCCCCGCAAAGCACCGCGGCCTTATTGGCGATGGACTTCCCTGTTCCGTTCTTCACGCGCCCGGCGTAACCGACGACAGCGGGCAAGGCTATCTTTGCGGCGAGATCAATCAACTCCCGGTGGTTTCGCTCGATGAATGCGGGGCGCTCCAGAAGGTCCTGGGGAAGATAGCCGCAAAGGCAGAGCTCGGAAAATACGGCCAGGTCGGCGCCGCGCTGCTTCGCTTGAGCAGCCAGGCTCAAGATGCGCGCCGAATTTCCTGCGAAGTCGCCGATGGTGGGATTGAACTGCGCGAGCGCTATTTTCATGCCCGAGCTTTAGGATACGGATGGTTTCCTAAGATTGCAAACTGTGCGCTTGCGAAATGTGACTTCTTAAACGACATTTTGGAATGGGCCTATCATCCCCGCTGCTGGGCAGCCAGGCTGGCAATTCCCTGGCCTGCGCACAATTCACGATAAAAGAGCACGCACAGTTCGGGGAACGCTTTCCGCAATTCACCTGCTTCGAGCAGATGATCCGGATGCCGTGGCCCTCCGTCAAACTGCAATTGCGCTTGCGTATAAGTCTCAAACAGGAGCACTCCGCCCGGTCGAAGCGCTCGGCCTATCTGGGAGAAAAGTGACCTTTGCAGATAGCGGATGCAGAGTATCACGTCGTACGACCGTTCAGGGATCGCGATCTTTTCAAGATTTGCATGCACCAGATCGGTGCCGCCGCGCGAGGAGCGCCCGGCCGTCCCCAGGCTAAGGATGCGGCGCACGGAGGCGTGCATCTCTCGAGCTTGGGCTTCCAGAATTTCCAAAGCCGTTGCTGACCAATCCACCGCCGTCACATGCTGGCGGCGCGCAGCCAATAACAATGCGTGTCTGCCTGTGCCGCACGCTAAGTCCAGCGCATGTCCCATCGGCAAGAGAGGCAGAAGCTCGCGCACAATGCCGGCAGGCTCGGCGGACGGGCCTTGAGCCGCGAGCCTGTGTTTTCCGTCCCATTCGGATTGGCTTGTCGGCATAAAAAAGGCTCCTGAACGAAGTGCTCAGGAGCCTGAAGAAACCGTGAGAGCGCAGCGAGCGCTTCCCTGCTCGAAGTTACACGCTGAACGAACTGCCGCAACCGCAGGTGCTCTTGACGTTCGGGTTATTAAACTTGAATCCTGCTCCCTCGAGCGTCTCGATGTAATCAATCTCGATTCCGTCCAAATACATGGAGCTCATCTGATCGACAGCCACTTTCAGGCCGTCAAATTCGAAAATCTGATCCGCTTCGGAAGTCTGGTTCTCAAACGCCATGTGGTACTGGAAACCGGAACAGCCCCCGCCAACAACCGCCACTCGAAGGGCAGTCGGCACAGGGCTCTGCATCTGCATGATTTCCTTCACCTTGGTGCTCGCAACCGGCGTCAAATTAATCATAAATTCCTTTAGCCTCCGCTCGCAGGCGAACCCGCGAAGCTACGTACACTTCCATTATAGCAAACCTCTTCCCCGCCTGCACAACAGTCCAGTTCCTAACAAGAAATAGTCATTACTGCTCCGTTTCGACAACCACGGACGCTTCCCTTACAATAAGATGCATCTATGAAACACAAAGTTACCCTGATCCCGGGCGAAGGCATCGGCCCGGAAGTCGGCACGGCCACTCGCCGCATTCTGGAGGCCACCGGCGTCAAGTTTGATTGGGAAGAGATTGCCGGACGAACCGGCGACTCCGGAGACCAGGCACAGTCCGTCAATCAGGCGGCCATCGAATCTGTTCGCCGGAATCACGTGGCCCTTAAGGGGCCCATGGGAACGGCCATCGCCGGCGGGGCCCCCAGCGTAAACGTGGCACTTCGCAAGGCGCTCGACCTTTACGCCAACTTGCGTCCGGTGAAGAACTTGCCGGGCGTAAAATCCCACTTTGAAAATGTCGACTTGATCCTCGTCCGCGAAAACACCGAGGATTTGTACTCCGGCCTCGAGCACGAAGTCGTCCCCGGCGTGGTCGAAAGCCTCAAAATCATCACCGAGAAAGCTTCCACGCGCATCGCCAGGTTTGCCTTCGACTACGCAAAACGCCACGGCCGCAAAAAAATTCACGCCATCCACAAAGCCAACATCATGAAGCTCTCCGACGGCTTGTTCCTGAAATCGGTTCGCAAGGTGGCCGCGCAATCCCCGGAGATCGAGTACAAAGAGCTCATCGTTGACAACGCCTGCATGCAAATCGTCATGGATCCTTTGCAATTTGACATGCTCTTGCTCCCAAACCTTTATGGCGACGTCATGAGCGACCTCGCCGCCGGCCTCGTGGGTGGCCTGGGCGTGGTCCCCAGCGCCAATATCGGCGACGATTGCGCCATGTTTGAAGCCGTCCATGGCACCGCCCCCGACATTGCTGGCAAAGGCCTCGCCAATCCCACGGCGCTGCTCATGAGCGCCTGCCTCATGCTCGACCACCTCGGCGAACGGACCGCCGCCGAGCGCATCCACAAGGCCCTCGTAAACGTCTATCGCGAAGCAAAACACACCACCCGCGACGTTAAGGGCAAAGCCGGGACCGAAGAGTTCGCCGACGCCGTCATCGCCAAGCTCGGTTCTAAGTAAATACCCTGGTACTAGGAGTTCCAAGCCTTTAATTCTCTTGGTTTTTGGTGAGCATTCATGCCAGTATTAGGCCCCTGTCCCCAAGGAAGTCCTCGCCCATGCAAAGAACGCGATATCCGGAACGCCGGCGCACCACGCGCCTTTCGCTTCAGGTACCTCTGACGGTGCGTTGCCGCCTGCCTGAAGGCGAAACCATCGACTTGAAGGCCTCCACGTACATCGTGAGCGCCAATGGCGCCTTGCTCCTGATGGACACACCCTTGATTCCAGGGCAAATCGTCAAAGTGTTCAACGAGCACACCGCCAAGTCCACGGACTGTATCGTCACTTCTTTGCGCGAGAAGCGCGAGCGGAGATTCGTGGGAGTCGCCTTCGCCAATCCCAACGTGGATTTCTGGCATATCGTGTTCCCGAAATCCGGCACACGTTCGGCCGTACGCTCTGCCCAAACGGGAGCACTGGTGCCGCCTGGCTTCCGGCAGGATAATTCTCCGCAATTCTAAGGGAATTCGCGCCTCGTAAATTGCCGGGCTTCAGTTACTCTTTCCCACATAGATCTGGTAGACCATCAGATACACGATCACGCCTGTCACGCACACGTAGAACCACAGCGGCAGCGTCCATCGTGCAATAATTCGGTGCTTGTCGAATTTCTCCATCCAGGCGCGCAGCAGCGTGATTAGAATCAGCGGAACGATCACAATCGCCAGAATGGTGTGCGAAGTCAGCAGTACCAAATAAAAAGTTCGGATCCATCCCTGCCCCTGAAACACCACATGCCCCACGCGGATGTGATAAATCACATAGGACACCAAAAATACTGTGGAAACGGCGAACGCCGACAGCATGAATTTTTTTGTGAACGTCGCGCTTGCCCATGCGGATTGCAGCATATCCGCCTGCGAGAAGAATGGCGCTTAACCCGTTGAGAGAGGCATTTAACGCGGCTTGTGAAAACATCGGTCGGTTTTGTCCTTCCGGAAGCGGAGTGATCAGCGCGGTATCTTGTCGTAGATCATCAAGCCCAGCAGCAGCGGGATGTGCAGGACCGTGGCGTGCATCAGCCACTTGGCGCGAGTGTTTGTCTTGTTGCTGGCGGCCCAAAGACAGACCTGCACAAGTGCCGTACAGGTAACAAGCGCGCCGAAAAAGTACACGACCCCGGCCAGTCCCAGGAGAACAGGCAGCAGGCTCACTCCCACAAGGCCAACCGCATACAAAATGATTTGCCGAAACGTGCGTGTCCCCTCGCGGTCGACGACCGGCAACATCAAGATTCCCGCTCGCGCGTAATCTTCGCGGTACATCCAGGCAATCGCATGGAAGTGCGGGAACTGCCAGAGAAAGAGAATGGCAAAAAGCAACCAGGCTCCGCGACCGAGCGAACCCGTTGCCGCCACCCACCCAATCATGGGCGGGATCGCTCCGGGAAATGCGCCTACAAATGTCGCCCATACCGTGCGCTTTTTCAACGGCGTGTAAGCCAGCAAGTAGCTCAAGCAGGTGGCCACTCCTAGTCCGGCAGCAAGCATTCCCGCAACGAAATACAGGTCCACGGCTCCGGCGATCGCGAGCGCCACGCCGAACAGAAGCGCCTCGCGGGGCTTCAGCAAGCCGCTCGGGAGCGGGCGAGATGCCGTTCGGCGCATGGATCCGTCGGAATCCCGCTCGATGTAATGGTTGAGCGCCGCTGTTCCCCCGGCGATCAGCATGGTGCCGAATACGACGTGGATCATGTGCAGCCAGGCGATGGGGCCGTGCGCGCCCATGTAAAAACCGGCAGCCGTGGTCATCAGAACGAGAAAAGAAACGTCCGGCTTGGTCAGCGCGACGTAGCCATTGGCGCGAGCCGAAAGGGTGAGGTTAACTGCCGGCGCCGTGCTCATCCGGTGGTCACCTGCGGTTCCGTGACGGCCGCTTCCCTTCCACGCGGAATCAAGCGGTAACACATCAGCGCGACGAGGACCGAAAACGCGAACAGGATGGCTCCCACGACCGTGTGGATCACCGTCAACGTGACCATCACCGGCATGGGCTGCGGCGCCTCCGCCGTGCTGATCCGCGACCAATAGGCCGCGAAGCCGAGCAGAAACTGCGCTCCAAAAATAGCATGAAGGAAAATCCGAGCTTTCGAGAGTTCGCGCGATTGCCCGAATCGTTTACGCAACACCACCGCGGTCCAGGTCACTACGCCAAGTACGACCATTGCTCCCGCGATGTGCGGCCAGACCGGAATATCTTTGTGCCGGAAGCCCGCGCCGAGGATCACCTGCACATAAATGACAGCCGCATTGAGGATGCTCAGGGAATGAATCGAAGGCGCCCCAGGGTCTTCCATCTGGGGCCGCTCAGAAACCCACCATTTGCTGGTGAAAACAGCAATGCCGAGAACCGCCGCAAAAACGATTTGTGCGAAGCAAGCATGGATGACCGGCAGCCAGTAATGAAGCAGCCGAATGACTATCTGGCCGCCCAGAATGGCTTGTACGATGACTCCAAGCACGGCAACAAATCCGAGCCAGCGCAGCCATACCCTGCTTTCCTTGACCCACAGCAACACCGCCAGGACGAGCACCAGAATTCCCAAACCACCAGCCACTGCCCGATGAGAAAACTCAAAAAGGTCCCCACCCTGCAGCGAGGAAAGCGGTGGAACCATCGTGCCATGCGAAGTCGGCCAGTCGGTCACGGAAAGGGCTGCATCTTTGGAAGTAACGAGAGCCCCGGCAACAAAGAGAAGGATCGTCCAAAACACAACGAAAACGGAGAATCGGTGCACTCCCGGATGGTAAGTGGATGTCATCGCCCCTGTCCCAGCGGCGAATTATACATTTAACTTCCTGCAGTTGAAAGCCGCCCGGACGGCTCCTTGGCATCTATCCCCACGGCCCCTAAGACCAGATCCTTGAGCGCGCCAATGAAGAGAGGCGAGTCGCCGACCGCAGGCATCATCCTGAACTTCTCGACTCCCAGGTTCTTCGCTTCCTCGCGCGCTTCGATGTTGATTTCATGGAGCGTCTCGATGTGCTCCGTAACGAAGGAAAGCGGTACAACCAGCATTTCTTTCACGCCTTCGTGGCCGAGCCGCTCGATCGTTTCCGTGAGTGCCGGCTGCAGCCACTTGGCCGGCCCGACGCGGCTTTGGTAGCACAGTAAATGCGTTTTTGGCCAGTTGGGAAATTGCTTCGAGCCGAGTTCAACCGCGAGACGCACGGTAGCCTCAATCTGTTTCGGGTAGGGATCGCCCTTTTCGACCAGACTCATCGGCAAGCCGTGGGCACTGAAAACGAGGTGAATACGCGAACTGTCGGAAAATTGCCGAAGTACGGAACCAATCCGCTGTACGAGCGCTTTGATGTAGAGCGGATGATCGAAAAAATGATCCACAGTGCGCTCTTGCGGCCCTCCGGCGGGCTGCCCGTACACGCGGCGCCATTCCTTCAGGCTGCTCAGCGTGGTCGCGTAGGAATAATGCGGGTACAGCGGCAGAAGGGCGATCTCATCGAGCGGTCCCGAATTCTTTAGCGCAGCTACCGCTTCCGAAGTAAACGGATGCCAATAACGCATGGCCGTCACAGCCACCGGCTCAATGTATGGCGAGAGAGCTTCGACCAGGCGGACGCGCTGGCGTTCCGTCAGCGTTGCAATCGGCGAGCGGCGGCCGATTTCTGCGTAACGCTCTGCAACCGGTTTGGAACGGCGCGAAGAAATAAGTCGCGCGATAGGACCGCGAAGCAGTCCAAAAGGCCCAAGTGGAATGATATCCGGATCGAGAAACAGGTTCAGCAGAAATGGCTCGACGGCCGCCAGCGAATCCGGCCCGCCGAGCTGGAACAAAACGATCCCAACGCGCTTCTTTCCTGCCAAGCTACTTCCCTCGGCCCACGGAGCTTTTCAGCCGCTCGATGTCCGCCCGCAAAGTGGAAAGGCGCTTCCCGATGCTGAGATAGTAGCCGAAGAAAACCGCCCACCCGAGAAGGTAAGCCGCAAAAATGCTGTCAAAGTTTTTCATTAAGCCTCCGCTTCGCGCCGCAAATCTTCAACCTCTCCACCCATTTTTTCCAGCTTGTACCGTTCCGAAAGAAGCAAAATCATGAGAAGGTGCATCGCCAGCACAGAGAAAAAGAAAACCTTGCGCATCGTCGGCTCTAACCCGGAGCCTGGGCCGCCCATCACTACCGGCTGAGGGTGCTGTGTCCGCCACCAGCGAATTGAAAAATAGACGAGCGGCACATCGAGAAACGCGAAAATTCCAAATAGCGCACTCAGCAGCGCGCGGCGGTCCGGTTCCTCAATAAGAGTGCGAAGAAGCAGGTAGGAAATGTAGAGCAGCCACATCACGAACGTAGACGTGAGCCGCCAATCCCAGGTCCACCAGATACCCCACACCGGGCGAGCCCAAATCGGGCCGGTGATCAGCACAATGGTAGTGAAAGCCAGCCCAACTTCTGCGGCCGAAACACCCAGCCAATCCCACTTCTGCTGGCGCCGCAAGACGTAAAGCAGATTGCCGACAAAGCAGATCATAAAAGCAGTCATCCCCGCCCAGGCGCTCGCCGCGTGAAAATAAAAGATTCGCTGGATGGGCCCCATGGTGCGTTCCATCGGAACCACGTAAAAGGAGGCGAAGGCCGCCGCCACAACCAAACTCAGGGTTAGAAACCCGAGGATCGCGCGTTTTGCCATTGCGGATTATTCCTCCAGGAGATATTCGCCGAAAAGCCATAGCGCCGTCAAAAAGACCACATCAAACCCGGCCAGGAATCCCAGCCAGTCCCGTCGCAGCTCTGGATTGAGATCGAGCAGCGCGGCCGTTGCTTCCGTGCTTGCGATCAGTACGGGAGTCAGTAAAGGCAGCAGGAGCAACGGTAACAACAATTCGCGCATGCGCGCCTGTGCAGAAATGGCGGAAAAAGCAGTGCCGGGGATGGCGACTCCGAGACTGCCCAGAAAAAAAACAAGAACCAACTGCGGAATGACGGACAGTATATGGACGTTATAGAGGATGGCGAAAACCGGCAGCATCAGTATCTCCGTCAGGAGGAGAAAAAATGTGTTGGCGATTAGTTTGGCGAGAAAAATCGCGAAAGGGGCACTCACCGACAACCGTAGCGCGCTAAGCGTGTCATTGTTCTGTTCGCGCAAGAAGCATGGCTGCAACATTAGCGAAGCCGCAAAGAGAAAAGCCAACCACAGCAATCCGGGGCCAAAGCGACGCGACTCGGTCGTCGTTGGATCGAAAGTGAAACTGAAAAGCACGACCACCATCAAAATGAACACCACCGTGGTCGTTAGCAACTCCCGCGAGCGAAACTCCGTGCGGAGTTCCTTTCCGAGCACAACCGCCGTATTGGAGAGCAGCGCCATTCACGCTCCCGCAAACGTCAGGATCGAGCGAAGGCTCGCCCCCGCGGTCGTGTCCGCGACCACTGCGCCGGCGTCCAGCCGAACCGCCCGCGTGGCCAGTGCTGAAATCTCCGATTCGCCATGCAGGCTCATCAGAATCGTCCGCCCGGCGTCCCGCATCTTCCGAAGCGATTCCGCCAACCACGTGATGCCCTGGGGATCAAGCCCAGTTGCCGGTTCATCGAGCAGCAACACCGATGGTTCATTCAAGAGGGCGCGCGCAATCGCCACGCGCTGGCGCATGCCGCGCGAAAAGGTTCGCACGAGTGAACTGCGCCTCTCCAAGAGCCCCACCTCCCCAAGCAGCGTCTCAGTGCGCAAGGCGGGATCCGCGATTCCCTGCAATTTCGCGAAGAGCAGAAGATTCTCTTCGGCAGTCAACTCGTCATAAACCATGGTGGCATGCGCCACGAAACCAGTTGCCGCAGGAACCTCAGAGGTTTCCGCGCTGCCATTCAAGTAACTGACTTTCCCGTATGAAGGCCGCGCCAGGCGCGACGCAACGCGCAGCAGCGTCGTCTTCCCGGAACCGTTGCGACCAGCGAACACCGCGCATTCCCCCGCAGCGATTTCCAGCGAGACACGCCGCAGCGCGTAAAGCCCGCCATACCGTTTTTCGATGTTTTCGAAGCGGATGCCTGTGGGAGAGAAAGCCGGCGCAGTCACCGAGCAACCTCGGGAACAAGACGAGTGCAACGCGGGATCAAAACTCAGCCTCGCACGAGATCGCGCAGGATCTTTTCCGCGCGCGCGCGCTCCTGAGCGTATTCTTGCTCGGTGATTGTACCGGCCTGGCGCCGCAACTCCAGCCGGAAGAGACGTTCCTTAAGCGCGTCCAAGCTGGTTCCGATGGCAGCATCCACTTCCGAGAGACTGGACGGCCCATTCGACGGAGCTGGCGGCAATGCAGTTGATACCGTTGGTGAGGACGCCACACTCGCTTTTGCTTTACTAAATTTGGCAGACGCGGCCTCTTCCTCAGTGTCTGCCACGCCGGCCACGGCCACCACCTGCTTTCTTGAAAGCAGAAATGCGGCAAATACAAAAACGCAAACAAAACCGCCAATCAACGGCCACTTCAAAACATCCAACCGCCCCGGAACGGCCTGAATATTCACGCCCGCCGATTCCCCGCCACCCTGCTGTGCGTCGCGGCCTTGCGGACCTTGATCCGCACTGGCACTCGGAGGAGGCGCCGCGCCGGAAACGTTGACAGCTACGAGCGTTCCCGCCGGAACATCCTGGCGCGCGTAAACATTCATTCCCTGCTCTTGCCCTGTCAACGACAAGCCCTCGCCACTGATCTGCACGCTAGGTGGCGCCACCACCAACAAGCGCCCGCCCGGATAAACAGTCGGAACACTCACGGCAGCCGTATTGCCGGCGTAAGGAAGCTCATAGGAATAGCGAACCGAGTTCTCTCCCGGCCGAAAAGCAAAAGCAATCGAATAATGGTTGTTTTTCTTGTCGATCGGCAGTTGCACGACCGCCATCCCGGACGGCCCGGCTGCCGCGACCTGTTGCAGCGCGCCTTTATCCGGAAGAGTAAAGTTGAAATTTCCATCCGCGCGAAAATAGGCTTGCGGCGGTTGCGACTTATTCTCGATTTAGTATTCTTCTCCGACGATCAGCGTCGAACCGTTGGGCTGGAAAATGACAACATGCGAAGGCACTTCAATTGTCTTCGCGTCTTTGGATGGCTCGTAAATATCCACCTGCACGGTGCTGCTGCCCGGGGGCACTGCCGTATTGAAATTGATGCCGCGGTAAGAAGCGCGCACGAGCATGGGCTGCGCGCCAAGACCAGGGTGATCAAACGTGAATTCGCCCTGCGCGTCGCTCTTGGAATGGGCGACTCCCTGCATGCCCCCCTGCAATTGAATAAGCGTGAGTTCCACGCCCGCCCCGGGCTTCCCCGTCGTGCCATTTTTTACTGTGCCCCGGACGGTGCCGGCCTGGGCGGCCGCGTAGGATGCAAGAAGGAGAGTTGCAGCCAAACTGCATCGCGAAATACACCGGATCATTGCGCGCTCCGGTCAGCCGGCTGTGCTGGGCGCGGCCGCCGTACTTGTGATTCCGTGACCCGTTCGATTTCGGCAAGAACAACCGCCGCTTCATTTTCGAGCGCTGTTTTCATGGCCTCAAAATCGCCTTCCGAGTATTTTCCGGAACGGTACTCGAAACGCAGGTCGCGCAGATTGTCATAGATGGTGTCGCGTCGCTCCAGCAACTGATCAAGCTTGGTGCGACGCGGGGCAAGATCCGACGCGTCCGGCTGAATATAGAAAATAAACAACAGCGTAGCCAAAGCCAGCGCGGCACAAGCGCCCACGACAGCCCAATCCGTGGAACTGATGGCACCCAGCAAAAGAGCAGTGAGAATAAGCACGAATTAGTCCTCTGTCTCGCGCGCGGCTTCCGCGCGGGCACGTTCCAGCAATTCCGGAGAAAGTCGACTCGCCGCTGCGCTTGTCCCCGCCGCTTGCGCGGCAGGCGCCTTCCGCCAACGCGAAATCACCAGAACCACCAGTGCTGCTCCACCAAGCAGATAAAAGCTTGGCATGAGCCACGCAATCATGTTGAATCCTGACTTTGGCGGCTCGGCAAGCACTTCCCGGCCATATTCCAGGATGAATGCCTGAAGGATGGACTCCTCCGCGTCGCCTTTCCCCACCTTCTGGTCCAGCGTCTTCAGCATTGCCGAAGAATTCATGCAGCCCACGTGATTGCACTGCGTGAGAATCTGCCGGCAATTGCACATCGACGTTCCCACGCCGCAGACGAGTTTTCCGCCAATCTGCTTTGCACGATCCGTCTGTTGGGCTCCGGCGGGCGAAATCCACACGGGCAGAATTGCCAATGCCAATAACGCCGCCATCGCAACCAGTTGTCCGCGTTTAATCATGGCCCTCTCGCAACGTCACTGGCGCAGGTAACCGTTGGCCAGCGGGATGAGCCGTCGGCTGCGGCGCGCCCGCCAAAACCAATACGGCGCGCCGGTTCGGCAAGAGCGCCACGATCGTTCCAAACACCACCATCACGCCGCCAAACCAAATCCACTTGACGAGCGGATTGAGGAACGCATGAATCACCGGCAGGTTGGTCTCGGGATCTTCGCCCGCAAATACCACGTACAAGTCTTCCTTCAGCGTCGAATAGATCGCCACCATCGTGCCGTTCTCTTTGTTGGTGACAAAATTCCGCTTTTCCGGGAACATCATCATCATCGGCTTGTTGTCTCGCAGCACCTCTATAATCATGCGTTGCGCCGTGTAGTTTTTTTCAGGCTTGCTGTCCGCGCCTTGCAGCACCAGCGTGTACGGCCCGATCTGCATGCTCTGGCCGATCTGCATGCCCTTCTGAATGTCGCGGTTGAACGCCGCCCCCGACAAACCGATAAACACAAAGACCATTCCCACGTGAACGATGTACCCCCCATAGCGCCTTGTGTTCCGCATCGTCAGGTCGATAACGCAGGCCGCGAAGGAAGCTCCGGAGCGCGCGCGAATCACCTTCGCGCCCCGATAGAATTCCAACACGATCGTGGCCGCCACGAACATGCACAGGATGAGGCAGATCAGCGAGTAGAACGCCCGGAATCCAAACCCAAATGCAATCACTCCGGTCAAAAGGCCAACCCCCAGCGGCCCGCCAAAATTCCGCTTCATGCTTTCCGTGGACGTCTTCCTCCACGCCAGCAAAGGCCCGACGCCCGTCAGGAACAGCAGCAACAATCCTGCGGGAATGTTCACCTTGTTGAAAAACGGCGCGCCTACGCTGATGCGGTCCCCGGTGAACCATTCGGAAAACACCGGAAAGAGCGTGCCGGACAGCACCGCTATGCACAAAACCAGCAGGACCAGGTTGTTGAAGAGAAAGCTCGACTCGCGCGAAATCACCGAATCCAACTGATTCTCGCTCTTCAAGTAATCCCGGTTTTTCAAAAAGGCGCCCAGGCAGACCACCAACACGAATCCAATGAATCCCAAGAACCACGGGCCGATGTTGGATTGCGCAAAGGCGTGCACCGAGCTCACCACGCCGCTGCGCGTCAGGAACGTTCCAAGAATGCACAGCAAAAACGTGCAGAACACCAGCCAGACGTTCCACACTTTCATCATCCCGCGCTTCTCCTGCATCATCACCGAATGCAGGAACGCCGTTCCAGTGAGCCACGGCAACAGCGAGGCGTTCTCCACCGGATCCCAGCCCCAGTACCCGCCCCAGCCCAGCACCGCATAAGCCCAGTGCGCGCCCAGCACGATGCCCGCCGACTGGAACATCCAGGCGATCATGGTCCACTTGCGCGTTAGGTGGATCCACTTTTCGCCCGGATAGCGCGCCAGCAGTGCTCCCAGCGCAAACGCGAATGGAATCGTGAATCCCGTGTATCCCGAATACAGGTTTGGCGGATGAATCACCATCTCCGGGTATTGCAGGAGCGGATTCAATCCATTGCCATCGGTCCGCGAAACGAAATTCATTACTCCATCCGCCCCCGATACTCCCAAGGCTTTGAACGGGCTCTCCACGAAGTTGTTCAGGGTCAAGAAAAACAGCTGTACGCCGGCCATCACCATGCCGACATACGGCATCAACTCTCCATTCTTGTTGCGGTACGCAATCAGCACCGAGACAACATAGACGGCCAGCAGGAAGCTCCAGAACAGCAGCGAGCCTTCCATCCCAGACCACAACGCCGCAACTTTATAAAAGGTGGACAGGTCGCGGTTGCTGTGCGACACCACGTAGGCAACGGAGAAGTTGTCGCTGAAGAACAGATATTCGAGGCTGAACGTGGCGAGGAAAATCAGGCAGCAGGTGGCGATCCCCGCCTGGCGCGTACTTTTGATCAGCAGCGGGTGCCGCGTAACGATGGCCGCAATGCCGCCCGCGAAGGCGTATGCCGCACACACAAACGCTAGAATGAGTGCAAAGGAGCCGAATACATCCACGGGAACCTCGCCTCTCCCCCGGCGAACCCGGGTCTGCTACATGCTGCTTTGCTGGGTTGAGCTCGGTGCCGGCTTGTCTCCACCCGGCGCAGCTTCATACTTCGAAGCGCATTTCGCCTGAACATGCTCTGCCACAAACCGGCCGTCCGAAGCGGGGCGACCTTCCACGAGTGCCTGCGATTTATCTACAAACGTATCGGGCAGAGGATCACTGCCGACGTAGCTGACTGGGAGCTTTTTGCCCTCCCCTTCGAGCACGAAATCAACCCGGCCGGAAAGGCGGCGAATACTTCCGGTTTCAACGGTGCCACCGACGCGCATGCGCTGAGTTCGCGCAGAACCATTCAAAGTCGGGAGTTCAGCAATGGTGTGATAATAAGTCTTGCTCTCGCCATAGCCCAGCCAGGCCAAAAACCCCAACGAGACCACGATCACGCTGATTCCTATGCCAAACTTTGCTTGCTTTTTCACGGCCGTACTCCTGCTGCGCCCTCAATGCGTTTATGCGTTTGATTCTATCACAGCTACCTAAACGGTCTATCTGTGATGGTGGGCACAAGTCAATGTGACGGATGAACAGGCATTCGCTGTCCGGCAGGCCAGTACTATGCTGGCCCGGAAAGTCGTTCTCGTAATGAGGCTACAGCGGTCTCGCTCAAGGATGAATCCAAAGTATACGGCTTGTGTGTATCCAGAAGGATGGGGCATCCCAGATCCAGGGTTTGAATGGACTCGAGGACTGTTCCGAGTGCTTGTGAAATCAGCACCACGCGTTTCGGTTTCAGGGATCGCCGTATCCTCGCGGCGAGCGCCTTAAGTCGCTGCGCTAACAAAGATGCTTCGTTTGCTGGATTTTCAAAACCATTCTCTAGCGGACACTCCAGCACGTGTGTCAGAAAAAATCCCGCCCGTTGAAACTCTGCATGGACAACGTCTGCTCCTCTGCCCGCGCTCGCGATGCCTAGCGCCGTAAGCAGCGACCCAGCTTCACCATGAAACTCACCGCTAGGCGAATACAAGAAATCTTTCTCTTCCATCGGTGAGAACGCGCCGAGAAACAGCGTGCCAATATGCACGGGACGGTAGCGCGTGGACCATTCCAGGCGCTGGAGCCGCCGCGCCATATGCTCCGGCGACGCAATCTGGCCGCATCCGTCGCAACGTATTACGATAGGGCTGTCCATGTCTCATTTAGAATGTAGTGCAGAGCTGGGCGAGAGAGCAAATGAATCGCTGGGGGGTGTCCGTTAAAGCCGACGGCACGAACTGCCAAGCGCCACTCTTACGACGAAACCGCCGCATCCGATGGCAGCTTCACGCGCAAGCACCACTTCAACTCCTGGCTCAACTCCGTGATTTCCATTCCCGGCATCACGATAAACTTGCAGCTCAACATCTCGCGCGGTTCGTCATCGTCTGGCAATTGGCAGCTCACGCGGCAATACTGGCAATCCTGATTCCAGCAGAACCGCCCGTACGGAATCGTTTCCGGACTGATGAACTGAAAACAGCGCAGCAGCGAATTGCGTTCCGGTACCTGAAACTTCTTCCCGAAAATGGTGATCTCGACAAGCTTTTCGTAAGGACGGAAGGGTTCCGACATGACGATTCCTGTTCTCCGTGAACCGGCCTGTGCTTCCATGGTATTCCCCTGCACCGGCACGCCTGGATGATTGCCACCTCAGAGTAGACCGCCACACGCACCCGCACAACGCTGCGTCCAACGCGAGTTTCCAATGTGCTACGGGGTCGAAATGCACCGACGAACTGAAGTGCTGTCGCAGAAAAAAGCTGGAAGGAACGATGCCCGCTAGTTGCCCAAATCGAAGAACTGTCCCATTTTACGGAACTTTTCGTAGCGCGCTTCGACCAGCTCCCGAATCGGCTGGTTTGTGAGCGTCACCAACTGACGGTCAAGAACATCATCCAGAAACCGCGCCGCCGCCTCATGATCGTTATGCGCACCGCCCTCAGGCTCAGGCACGATTTCGTCGACGATGCCAAGCTCTTTCAAATCTTTAGCCGTAATCTTCATCGCCGCGGCAGCGACCTCGGCCTTCGACGGGTCGCGCCAAATGATCGAAGCGCATCCCTCCGGCGAAATCACAGAATAAAAGCTGTTCTCGAGAATGTTCACGCGGTCGCCAACGGCAATAGCCAGCGCCCCGCCAGAGCCACCTTCACCCGTGACCGTTACGATGACAGGAACTGGCAGCCGGGCCATCTCCCGCAAATTGCGCGCGATCGCTTCGCCCTGGCCTCGCTCTTCAGCATCAATGCCCGGATACGCGCCCTGCGTATCGATAAACGTGAGGATGGGGCGGCCGAACTTCGCCGCGAGTTGCATCACCCGCAGCGCCTTACGATATCCTTCCGGCTTCGGTTGCCCAAAATTGCGAATGAGCCGCTGTTTGGTGTCGCGGCCTTTTTGGTGGCCAATGATCGCGACTGGTCGCCCGCGATACTTTGCCAAGCCAGCTACGATGGCCTTGTCGTCCGCGTACCCGCGGTCGCCGTGCAACTCCATGAAGTCGGTAAAGAGCAGGTTTACAAAATCCAGTGTGTACGGCCGTTGCTGGTGACGCGCGATTTGCGCGCGCTGCCAGGGACCCAGGTGCGCATAGAACTCTCGCCGCAATTCTGCGACTTGCTCGCGAATGCGCTCCAACTCGACATCCGCATCCGCGTCTCCGGCCAACTGGCGCAACTCTTCGACGTCTTTTTCGAGGCGCTCAATTTCCTTTTGGCGTTCCAACTCTTTCTGCCGTTCGGGAGGTAGAGTTCCCGTTTTGCTTTTTTCCTTGGCGCTCATCCGGCCACCACCGCGATGGCCCGCTCGCCGCAGACTTGCCGCACCGCTTCCGCCAACTCGGGCGTCGTTTTCACGCGCTGTTGCGCCTGCACCAGTGCCATGGAGCCGTCCGGATGGCACAGTTCAAACACCACCTGGCAAGCGCCAGGAGAACCGGCAAGCAGTTTTTCCAGTTGCTCCAAAACATCTTCGTTCAGCAAACGCATTTCGAGGCGCACGCGAAATTCAGGCGCTGCTGGCCGCTCAGCGATTTCTTCAAGCCGCCGCGCCTCCTGCAAGGACAACCGCGTCCCCGCTTCTTCCACCTGCACGCGTGCTTTCAATAGCAGCGGATTGCCGGGCTTCAATACTTGCTCCAACCGAGCGAAGCTCTCCGGAAACGCGAGAAGCTCCTGAACGCCAGTCATATCCTGAATCGTGAAAATGGCCCAGCGCGCTCCTTTCTTCGAGCGCATCGGCCGCGTGCCGACGATCAACGCCGCAACCGTGATTTCCTTGCCATTGCGCTGCTCTTCAACCTGATCGAGCGAAACCGTTTTCAATTCCTCCAGCCGCGAACCGTATTTCGCCAGCGGGTGGCCCGATACGTAAAAGCCCAGCATGGCGTATTCGCTCGCCAGACGTTCCTCTTCACTAAACGGCGCGGCTTCACGCAATTCGAAAGGCGCCGGCGCGGTTGCCGCCGCGGTTCCAAACAATCCATGCTGGCCCGATTCGCGCGTTCGCGAAGCCCGTTGCAGCGCGGAAATGGCGTCATCGACAGAAGCCAGCATCGATTCCCGTGGTCCGAGCGAATCCAGAGCTCCCGACCGGATCAAGCTCTCGAAAACCCGCTTATTCAAAAACCGCGACTCGATCCGCTCGCAAAAATCATAGAGCGACTTGAATTCGCCTTGATTCATCCGCGTTTCGCGAATCGCTTTGGCCGTGTTCTCCCCCACCTTCTTGATCGCCGCCAGGCCAAAGCGAATCGATTCTCCGACGGGCGTAAAGTAAAGATCGCTCTCGTTCACTTCCGGAGGAAGAATCAAAATGCTCATCCCGCGTGCTTCGTTGATGTACTTCACCACTTTTTCGGTGTTACCCGCTTCCGACGTGAGCAGCGCGGCCATGAATTCCACGGGATAATGGGTCTTCAGGTAAGCAGTCTGATACGCGAGCAGCGCATAAGCGCACGAGTGCGACTTATTGAAGCCGTACCCGGCAAACTCTTCCATCAAATTGAAAATGCGCTCGGCCTTCTTCTCCGGGATCTTGTTTGCCGCGCATCCGGCCATGAATTTCGACCGCTGCGCCGCCATCTCTTCTTTCTTCTTCTTGCCCATCGCGCGGCGAAGAATGTCCGCCTCACCCAAGGAAAAACTCGCCAGGCGATTGGCAATCTGCATCACTTGTTCCTGGTACAAGATGACGCCGTAGGTCTCCTCGAGAATGCCTTTCAATTGCGGTAGTTCGTAAGCGACCTTGGTCTTACCCTGCTTGCGCTTGATAAAGTCGTCGATCATGCCGCCCTGTATGGGGCCCGGACGGTACAGCGCGTTCAAGGCGGTGAGGTCTTCGATCCTGGAGGGCTGGTAGCGTCGGAGAATGTCGCGCATTCCGTGGGATTCAAACTGAAAAATGGCGGTCGTTTCGGCGCGCGCGAAAAGCTTGTAAGTATCCGCGTCGTCGAGCGCCAGGTTGGCGAGCTCCATCTTCACGCCGCGGCGGGGGTGGTGATTTCGCCGCGGCCGCTGACCGATGTCGTCCCTGTTTACAAAACGAATCGCGATGAAATCACGACGCAATATGACA
>Ga0207061_1050_pt1 | contig 33826 bp, 35 predicted proteins | sample Alteio_BWMinCont_31_FD_153275 | JGI IMG/M metagenome (GOLD analysis project Ga0207061, IMG submission 153275) | Enriched cells from forest soil in Barre Woods Harvard Forest LTER site, Petersham, Massachusetts, United States -... | ecosystem: Environmental > Terrestrial > Soil > Temperate forest >... | reverse complement strand
GCAAGGGTGAGCGAAATAGAAACTATGGTCGTGTGATTACGTGGGTCATCCAGAATGAGGACTGGGGACTGATGCGAAAATTCGGTCCCCGCGATGTCCGCGAAATCAAGACCCGAGACTTCCAAGAACACATCGAAGACTTATCGCGCAAACGTCCTGACCTCTCTCCTTCTACTAAGAATACAATACTCGCCGCCTTTCGGAACGTCCTAAAGATCGCGCGAGACGATGGCGTGCTTGATCGGTTACCCGACACTCCTCGGACCAAACAGAAAGACAACCCTCGTCCATTCTTCCGCTTCTATCCGCTCGTTTCTCCGGAAGAAGATGCCACTGTAAAGTTACTCGACATGGCCAGTCAGATGGCCGAAAAGAATGTAATCGTGCGCGGGGTTCCCGTCACGTATGAGCTCTACGATCTGATATATTTCGTGTTTGGTTCATTTGTTCGTCCGATCGTCACGGAACTATATGCACTCCGTCATAATGATATTACGGTTGCCACCAAACCGACGCGACTAATCGTAACTGTGCGAAATGGAAAAACAGGATACCGAGCCGCGAATACGTTGATCAAAACCGTTGTGATTTACAGAAACATTCAGAAGCGATTTCCCGATGCAAAGGGTGAGGATTATCTTTTCTTGCCGCAATACCATAATCGGCACACAGCCGCAAAAATCTTCCAACGGCAGTTTCATGAATTGTTACGGCGAGCTGGGATCGAGGTCGATCCGTTTACGGGTCGCAAGCACACGATCTACTCGTTACGACATACCGCAATTTGCATGCGCATTATTTTTTCGCATGGCAAAGTCAATATATTCAATCTCGCAAAAAACGCTGGCACCTCAGTGGATCAGATTGAGCGTTTCTACGCGCGGAATCTACCACTTTCCCCCGAATTGGCGCGCAATCTGCAGACCATGGGCGACTGAATGAAGCGTGGTTGGAAGTTGTGCGGTGGGCGATGTCGGCGCGAACGCGACGGTTGTGCCGGAATTGTTACGAACGGGCATTTGGTGCCAATCCTCAGGACTGGCCAATCGCCCAAAAGCCCAAATGGCGCTATGCTCAGGTTGCAACCATGAACCGCTAGAGAATTGGCGTATTGAAGACTATGCTCTGCAAATGTCCGACGACTTAGAAGGAAAGATTCGCCAGCTCGAGGAAAGGGCTAAGACTCTGCACGACAATCTATTGGCCTTTGCATCACGTGCTTTTGTTATTGAGTTTGCTGGAACACCGAAAGCTGGAAAAAGCACCTCTGTTGAGGCAATTCGGCATTTCTTTACCCGTCACGATTTTCGGGTTCACATCCTTATTGAGCGTGCATCTGTTTGCCCAATTCCAATGAAGGGGCATCTGTTCTTTAACACTTGGTGCGCTGCGACTATGCTAGCCGAGTTGATTGCCAACGTTGATACCGAGACTGACATAATCATAGTCGATAGAGGAATATTTGATGCACTCGTCTGGCTAACGCTACAGAGGCAGCGTCACGAAGTCACTGCGGATGAAGCGAGGATCATCGAGGCGTTTCTACTGTTGGACCGGTGGCGATCCCTTATCGATTTAGCCGTGGTGATGAATGTTTCGCCCAGCGAGGCGATGGAGCGAGAGAACAGCCAGCGTATCAGTCCTAAGCCGGGCAGCATTATGAATCCGGAGGTATTGGGAAATATCAGCGCCGCTGTCACGTCGGCGGTGAAGGAGTACCAGCAGAGGTTTGACAGCGTCATTGAATATGAGACATCAGGTCAGAATGTTAGGTTATCAAATGCCAATCTTGCTTCGGAAATATTGGATCATCTCGCCGCATTTCTCGATCCAGAAATACTTGTCGTGCCTACTTGTGAGTTGCAGATGCTACCACTCAAACATGGCGGAGCATTTTCCAGGGAGGTTAGAGAAGAACTTTTGCGATGTATTTCCAAGTTTGGCAAGTTCGTTCGCCGATCTTTTGCAGAGAGCAGCCCAGACGTCGCACAGATAATCGCTTGCGGTCTTTTAGTCCACGATGACGAAGTGTTTCTTTTTGAACGGAAGGAGCGCGACCCGAAATATAGTCTTTATGGGAAGGCTACAATTTGGCAGGGTGCTCATGTTCCACGAGTTACGGAAAAAGCTGGTGAGGATCTTCTAAAGAGTACCCTTTTAGATCGAATTAGTAGGTCGCTTTTCTTAAGCAGAACATTTCCCGTTAATCTTGTGGGATATTGTTGGGAGCCGGATAATGAAAATAGCAATCGACACTTCGGTGTAATATTCAAGGTCGAAATTGACAACGATGCCACTGCAGCAGACTTGCGAAAAAAAGAGTTCAGACACGGCCGTGGACATGGGCTTGCCGGTCAGTTCGTAAGCTGGAAATTGCTTACATCAAAGGCGGTGGAACCGAACCTAGAAGCATGGTCGGTATCGATCTTGGATGGGATTGTCGACATTCAGGGCCTAAAGGACGCAGTATGACGGTCGCTCATAGAAAATCGCGGGTAGGGTTTGTGATAATAAAACTGCGAGTGGCAGAAGCGATATTTTATTTGATGCGCGTCAATTCAAAATGGAAGGATGTGAATTTCATCGGGGGTCACGACAAACGTCGCGACGCCGGTGATTTGAAAAATACTGCACGGCGTGAACTTTGGGAGGAGGTACCTTCTCTTCGAGGCTATCCCAGGTTGGACCTTGAGCCTTTGACTGGTGTGGTGAGGTATGGCCCGATGCTATCCAGGTCAAAGGGTGATCAAGTCGAGTATGATATTCAGTTTTTTTTGTTAAGAATAACTAGGTCACCATCAACATTGATTGAGTTGCTAAGCGCAAGAACTCGCAACGTATGGGTTTCTGAAGACGAATTGATCCATCCAACGCGATACCGGCTTTCTAACCTAGTGAAACTTCTAGACCAGGTTACTCCTGGTGGAATTCGAACCATTCCGTTTAGTTCTGCAATTGATATGAGCAGCTGGCGGAATTATTTTGAACCACAAGACGATGAGCAGCTGAAATTTGCGTTGAAATAGGCGAGTAGCTCGCAGAACGAAAGCATCAATGTCGGTAGTTGCATTTCGGTGCGGCCAGTCTCTTCAATTCCTGTGGCATCTGGTGTCCGGAATGGGTCGCCTTCGTTCCTTTTCGTGTTGACACGGATCGTGTTCGTGCACCGTGATTCAAAATCAGGTATGGAATGGGCGATCGCCGCTCAGCACAGTTGACGACGTCCCGCATCGCTGTTTTGATATTCCACGCGCGAAGTTGAATTAGGGGGTGCTGCAGAGTGAGTAATAGCCTACTCGTTGTTCGACCAACATCGTATAACCGGAGGAATTACCATGGCCTTTTGGAAGATATCAGCGCACCTGGATCGTGAAAGTAGCGAACACGTAGGCGCTGGCGGCACATTCCAGGTTGCTAGTTTAACAGATGACGAAGGGAACGATCTTCCCGATTTGGTGGACCAGGGTACGCATTTTCATAACTTCGATGAACTAAAGCACGCGATCATCCGACGCTTCGCGGCTCTTTTGGAAGTAACCGAGGATTAAACATCCATTGCAGAGCCATGCGCCGATTTCCACGTTACTTTTGCGAATGGCACCATCCTTCGCGTGGGCAGCAGAAAGTGATTTTTACGAGAGCAAGGATGAGATCAAAAAGCTGATCGCTAGTTTGCAAACTCCCAGCCAGAGTGATCTTTATAAGCTCCGTTCTCAATTAGCCGCTCGTATCAAAGCGCTTGTCGTAACTCTTGAAGTAGCGCCCATAGGCGAGGCTCCAATCGTCCATATGCTGCTTAAAGAGCAAGACGAAGCCGGACGCGACTTGCTGAAGTCGATGTTTGGCAAACAAAGCGACGATAGAAGATACTTTTTGGCGGTGTTCAAGGACGATACTGCGCTTAGAGTCTATCCGAGTAAGGACGACCCATTCAAAGTCGACACCATAGAAACGTCAGCTGGCAGACAGCGTTACTTCGGCTGGAATCCACCCTTGGAGGAAGCCTAGGTCGAACAGGTCTAGGTGGTCAAAAATCCTGCGCGTGCGAAAGCCGTGGGCATGATACGGTCAACCATGGCCGCGAGGAATACGCGCGTTATACCGCTGATCCGAACTACATCATAACGACCAACACGGTTGAAGGCTACTACTCGATCGTCAAATGCGGAATGAAGGGCGTGTATCAGCATTGCAAAGAAAACCCCTTGCATCGCTATCTCGCGGAATTTGATTTTCGCTACAGCAACCGCATTGTCCTTGGCGCGAATGATGAGGCGCGTTCGGTAAAGGCATTGCCGGCCATTACTGGCAAGCTCCTGACAAGAGCATCAAACGTGAACTTCAGAATCGAATCGATGCAGCCAAAAGTCGCTTTCAAGAGGAATCCCTCGGCAATCTAAAGAAGCAACTCGATGCGGAGATTGCTTCATTAAAAGCGCAGGAGGCTCAGGCGGAGCTCTTCGTCTTAGGCGAAGAGCAGCAAGCCGAGAGAGACGAGAAGCTTTCGTCTATACGAGATCAGATTTCGGCACTTGAAGCGCGAGAGGAGAAGCTACTTGAAAATAAAACCTTTATGTCTGCCCTTGAATGGCGCTTCGAATTTCCTGAAGTTCTTGATGATAAAGGAACGTTCCTCGGATTTGATATTATCATTGCTAACCCGCCGTACATGCGAGTGCAAGAAATTGAGACAACGCAACCGCTGCAAAAGGACTTCTACGAACGGGACTTTCTTACGGCTCGGGGATCATATGATTTGGCGAACCTATTTTTCGAACTCGCGGTACACCTAGCAAGAAAGGGCGTCAACAATAATATCTTCATTTTCCCGCACAAACTTTTCAATTCAGCTAACGGAGCCTCCCTACGCGAGTATCTCATGAACACCCATGCGATAAAGCAAATCACTCACTTTGGAGCAAATCAGGTCTTTGACAGCGCGATCACTTACACATGTATCGCCTTATTTAATACTGAGGCGACTAAGACGTTCCGTTTCAAGAGATTTGCGCTCGGCGACGCCTTTAAGCTCGAGCTAGACAGCCAAAATGCATACATTGATCTCAAATATGACGACATTGCAGCCGCCTCTAAGCTTTATGGAAACAACCAATGGATATTTTTTGACGACCCCAAAGGGTTCGGAGTTTTCGAGAAGATATTCGCCAATTCATCGCCTTTATCAGACAATGTTTCCGTATTTGTGGGGCTGCAAACGAGCCGTGATACCCTGTATGTAGCTAAGAAGCTGTCTGAGACAGCAAACAGTTATAGAATCCTCGTCAACCCGGACGGACGGACTGACGAGCCCCTAGTGCCAACAAGAGAGTTTATCGTCGAAAAAACATTCTTCCGACCCTTCCTGATGGGCAAAGATGTACACAGGTATGAAACGCTTAAAACAGACCGTTTGGTATTTTTTCCATATTACGTTAAGGCTCAGGCTGACCTAGTGCGCATAGATGACTTAAAACAGAGCTATCCTAAGACATTTGATTTCGTCATGTCTAACAAGATAGCATTTGAGAGCAGGGAAAAGGGAAAAGCAAAGAAACTGAAGGAATGGTATGCGTACATCTATGAAAAGAATTTGACCAAATTCGACCAAGACAAATTGACCTCGATGGAGATCTGCACTTCCCATCCTAACATTGCTCTTAATCGTGCCAAGATTTATCACTCAACGACAGTATATGGACTCGTTGCTGCCAATAGCGCCGCGCCAAGGTACGAATTCTTGCTTGGTGTTTTAAATTCCCGTTTATTTTGGTGGTTCTTAAAATCGACAGGGGACACTCTTCAAGGCGATGCAAGACGAATGAAGACGAATTACCTAAATCCATTTCCGTTACCCGAGCTTATCTCACACGAAAATGAGGAACACCTTTCCGACCTAGTTATAGATCTCATTGCTAAAAAGGCCAGCGCCGAACCCTCACACAGCATCGCAGAGCGCGAGAGCGAGATCAATCAAGCGGTTTACAAGTTGTACGGCCTCAACGAAGAAGATATCCATGTGGTTGAGACAGAAACAAACCCAATATTCGCTCCCAACGAGCTAATCTTGGATATTGATTGAGACCCCATCGTTTTAGAAGAATGCGTATCCGAGATCAGACCAACTCAACGGCATTTCGCATTACCTCATCCGACACCTCGCAATACAGGGCGGTTGTTCCGATATGACGATGCCCCATCAACCGCTGGATGGTCTTCATCCCGACCCCCTTTTCATTGAGGCGGGTTGCAAAGGTTCTCCGACCCGAATGCGATGAGGTCCGAATGCCCGCTAATTCGTAGATTTCCTTGAACAGCATCGAAAGTGTCAGGCTCGAAAAAGCCTTTCGTGCCCGTTGCGAGCAGATTAGCGGTCGATCGGCATCGGCGAATGGGTGCTGCTTCAGGAAGGACTCAACTTCCTTACGGACCCGGGTCGAAGCGACAATGGTCCTTCCTTTCGACCCTTTGGTCTGGTGTGCTCCTAGCTTAATTTCGCGTCGAGCTTCGCCTTGTTGATTGGCAACATCGCCGACGCTTAAGGCAGCGATTTCACCGACTCGCATACCGCCGAATATCGACAGAACGAATACAAGCTTGTTTCTGTCTGCGTGTCGCCCTGTTTCGATGATCCGGAATACACGTCTAATATCGCTATCTGTGAGCACAGATGCTTGGGCCATGGGCATGAACTTTCATGAGAAAATGTCGTCCAAACGAATATAATATAAGCAACTGCGATCTACCTACCGTTTTTCCTTGTTAGGCCGATGAAGGAAATCAAGTAGTTGCCGCGGAAAGATTAGGAATCATATATTTCTTCAGGTAAGCGATTACTGTTTCCTCACGCTTGCACCAAGGACATCCAGAGAGATGCGCGTCATCAAAGCTGACTTATCTCTGGAACCCAATGCCATCCAGCTTTTGATTTCTTCGGTCTCGCTCTCCGGCTTCAAAATCTTATCCTGCACGTCCTTCGGCACCTCTTTTCGGAGTGCATTGAAAAGTTGAGATACACTTCCTTCGTCCCATTGGAAGGAAGTGGTGAAATTCAGTACGGAGCTCCTTTAGTCATGCGTTCGCAAGCAATCGGCAGGAGGAGTCCGATGCGCTGGTGGCCGTCCTCACCTCGCGGCTGTGTTGCAGGAAGGCCGGAAATACGCGAATGTTCATGCCAGATCGGGAGTCATCTGGGGACTCCGGGCTCAGAACATCGTTGGTCAACGGCGGATGGCATCTGTTATCACCGTCAAAGTTTGCGATAGATTGCGCTACCTCAGGGCTAGACGAGAAACATGGCCAGTAAGATTTTCATAAGCTATCGTCGTCACGACGCCAAGTACCAAGCACGCATGATTTACGAAGCGTTTCGTGCAGTACTGCCACGCGATAACGTTTTTATGGATGTCGACTCAATTCCCCTAGGCGCCGATTTTGTGGAGATTCTTGAAGGATGGGTTGGTAAGTGTGAAGTTCTAGTGGCGCTAATCGGTCCGGGTTGGGTTGACGCAAATGATCCTAAATCGGCACGCAGGCGGATTGAATACGAGAACGACTTCGTGCGGATCGAAATTCGCGAGGCCCTCAAGCGGGGGATTCCGGTGGTACCTGTTCTGCTCGACGGGACACTAATGCCCGAAGCGGATCAGTTGCCCGACGATTTGAAGAGGCTCGTAAGGCGGCAGGCGGAATTCATCGAGTTTCGAAGTTTCGACTCCGATGTTGATCGCTTAATCAAGAAGCTTGGATTGGGATCGGAAAAAGCCGAGCCCCAAAATCGTGAAGTCGAAACGCTACGCACGGTGAAAGAGCACCAGCAGCGGGATAGTGAAGCCAAACGTCTCGTGGAGGAAGAGAAGCGCCGCAGAAAAGGTGAGGCCGAAGCGGAACGCATCGCGGAACAGCGCCGCCGGAAGGAAGCCGAAACCGAACAGCGTGCGGCCGATAACGGGGATCGCGAAAAGCGGGAGGCTGCCGTCAATCAGCGCGCCGAAGCGGCCGCTGGTGCGCCTAAGACGGGAGCTATGCAGCGCGCCGAAGAGGAGCGAGCGTTCGCTGCGGCCAAGGCTGACAATACGATCAGAATGTTCGACGCCTTTCTCGAAATCTATCCAGGCAGTTATCGCTTCAACGAGGCAAAGACACTGCGCGCAAGTTTGGTTGAGCGAGACGAAGCATACAAAAGGGCCATGAACAGCATCGACGAAGCGGTACTCAAGGCCTTCCTAGACCAGTATCCCGCTGACAAACTTACCAGCCATGTGCGCAACCGGCTTGACAGTGAGGTTGCAGCCCAACGCGTAGCGAGTGAGATTGCGTCACTGCAGCAATCCCAAAAACGTGGTGCGGTTCCAAACGCGATACGATGGTTGGGCGGGGGACTGATCGGACTTTTGCTGGTTAGCGTCATCGTTTTGGTTCTCTTTCCATCCATCATTGTTGAGAACGTTCCGATAAGCATCCAGAAGAGTATGCCAAAATTCATCCAAGATAATTTTTTAGCAAAAATATGGAAGGCTGATCAGCATCGCCGATTAGCAGAATCAGTGCCTACTCTGCGCGGATATTTTACACGCATTGAGCATGCAAGTGGTACGTTGGCTAATTTTTCCGGTGTATATTTTTTTGGCTCTGATTGCACCGATAACGTAGTTTATCAACTAGCGATCCTTCAACGCTTTTTGCTTTGGAGCGAAGGCAACATTGCGTACCGAGTAGGGCTAGCTGCCCCGAATGCGCTTCTCTCCTATGATATATCGCCTGACAAACCTATTTCTTTTGACAAGGCGAAGGGAGTAGCTTGGGGTGATGGGGCGTCAATGTCGTTGTTCAAACTCACACCAACTGAAGGTATAAAGCTGCCTACGGATGAGATAGCGTTCTTTAAAGATAAGGCCTATTATAAAGTCGATACTAATAATTTCAAAATGTTGACGCGTTGCGGCCCTCTTCAAGACGCTGAACACAAGATCATTGACGTACTAATTCCAGCAATACTGAACCAATAGCCCAGAAAGCCGACACGAGGGGGGCCGCCGAGATTCCTCACCGCGAATCATTGTGAACCCTTTTCGCGTTGCGGTAACCGGCTCACCTAGAATGAAAGCTTTGGGGTATAGCGACAGCATGTGTAGGCGTGCGCATTCATACCCTGGCTTTTAGGCTCAGATGCCGTCAAAAGCGAAAAAACGGCGATACCTCATGGTCAATCGAAGACCTCGCTGAAAGACAGTGACTAAGTTGTCCCTTAGCCGCACTCTTCTTGGATCAGAATCGTCCTTGTCCGAGTATCCCGCCGCGGTAATATTGCCATTCCTGGCGTTACTTCGAATTTGTACAGGAGGATCTTCATGAGCGTTAAAACCGATTATGCCAATAGCGTTAGGAGTGAAATAGATCGATATGCGGTTTGGGAGCCAGGCCAACCACTTGAGCTTGGCGATTATGGCGAGCTACATGATCGGACCTTCCAAAAACGAGGCAATATTCGGGAATTTGCCGTATCAGCTGAACATTCGAAGGGCGCTCCCTCACTCTACGAATTCACGAGTGCTGGCACCACAGTTGCCGAGTCCGATATTAGTGGCTCGGTCGGTGTGGGTTCAGGCGGGGCATCACCTAAGGTGTCAATGGAATTTAAGTTCTCTCGTGAGAAGGGGCTAGTAATACGGGCAGCGGAAAGTCACACGATACAAATTAGCAATTTACAGAAGGTAGCTGCGCAGCTTCACGCGCTTCGTACTTGGCAATTTGGGTGGAAGATTGTTTCGGAATTGCGAACTGCATCGAACGCTACCATTTTGATGGGGCGATCTGCCGGCAGCTCAATGAAAATCGAGGCTAGTGCCCAAGCCCTTGAGCAATTTAAACTGGGAAGCTTAAAGACTGAGGCTGGTTTGGCTATAACCGGGGAGGTCGGATACAAGCTGGTGGGAGCCAGTGGGCCGCTGCTAATTGACCTCGTCAGGGTTCGCCGTCTTTGGGGTGGCGCGGCTCGCAATTTGCAAATCGGCGCGGGGATACGCGACGAACCCTACGAAAGAGTCGCAACCTCGGTGAACGAAGAGGACGATGAGTGAGTTAAGGGGCACACAAGCCAACTGCCGGAGGACGCGATCATCGCGCACCTGAGGATGGTCCGGCCATGGTTTGATGGCTTGAGCTACGCGCGGCTATAATAGCGGCGACTGCCTGATCCCAAAGCCCGTTCGGTCGGGCCCCAGCTTTGAAAGATGCTTGTGCTGTCTCTTCATACCCATCGCACAAGCCGGCGCTGAACCGCCAGATACACGAGGCTAAATTCGAGCCAGGCTCCTCCATCTTCATTACGCGCTGTAGGATTTCGACACTGCCTTCATCGGTTTCTTTCTTCCGCCATCGCAAGTCTAAAAGCCGTCTCCATAAGGGCTGAGCATACGAGTGTTCGCTCGGCTCGAATACTACGCAATCCTTCGCAGAATATAATCTCTCGAACCGATCGTGCGCGGGCGGATGCGTGTCAACTTCAGGCATCGGGGTTCGGACTCCGCTAACAACAATGCTCAAAATCGTTTCCAAGATATTGAATGCCGAAAATATCACTGCGGGGCCGGCAAAAGCCAAATCGTGCAACTGCAGACCCAGCACCTCCTTTTCCCGACCCTTTGCAAAAGCTACCGCATACTGTTGGCCGATACGATCCGCTTCATATTCCATCGTCCAACTGGGTGAACCTACGCTGAGTAAGTGACCCGCGAAGTTCAACTGTCGCATGGAGGATCTGGCCAGATGACCTGCTTCAATGTGCCCAATTTCATGGCCATAGATAAAAACTAACGCTTGGTCGAAGAGCATCAGCTGAATGAATCGTACGCTCGGATTTCCTTCCAAGATTATGGCATCGGAGGGCATATCAGCATCGGGCCGCTTCAGCCTCATTATCTCACTAAGTTCCTCTGGAGTCAGAGATACGGCCAAAGGTAGGTCGCCCTGAAAGATATATCTATCCAAAAGTAGTCCGAATCCCGCCCGAATGTCCGGCTTCGACAAAAGTGCAGATTCAACTTCAGTACTTTCGATGAAGGTTATAACATTTCCCTGTTTTGCGTTTCGGTAGAGGAGGTGAGCCAAAAGCATGCAGAAAATATGGATGAACTGAAACACACCCTCGTGGAATGCTACAACATAGCTTGAGGATCGCGGCACCTGCAAAGCCATAGCGTTCAGCGACTGTAGAGGCATGATTCCATAAAGAGGCTCCGGCGGAAGAGCTAGACCAGCTAATGGAATTACCACCCTGAAACGCCTCACCAAATAATCCATAATATCAATTTCACCCTCGTAGAAGGGATCATCCGGCGGCGTGACTGTCTCGGAAATCCTTTTTTCCAACTCCTCCTCAAAAGCTTCCTCACTCGTCCCGTTTGAGCCGTCTTCGCGATCTTTCTTCGCCCCTAACTCTTGGTATCTGATATAGTCCTTCATCGAGTTCAGATTAACTCTGGAACTACTTGATCTCTTGATTCCGAGATCCCGTCGAACATCCTTCAAGAAGGACCTAGCTTGTTCGGCCGAAATATTCATATACGACCTCCCTGCTTAAGGTTGTTCAGCGCCCCAAGTGTAAGGCAGTCGACTTATTGACTATGGTATCGTACACGATCTGCCGCCTGCATGCATGCAGAGTTATTTTCGATAACTCGCCAAAGCGTTCGCGGCGCTAAAACCTCGATAAAAGCACATATTGTAAAAAGGTGGTTAGAGTGATGATGGTGTAGGTTTATTATCTCTCGTCCTCCACCACCCCCCTAGGAGGACTAAATGCCCTCGACTCTCAAATCTCTGAACTTCTCGACCCTTCAAAAACGAATGAAGCGAAAATTCTGGAGTTGGAGCTGCTTCTTGATAGCTTTACGCGACCATAAGCATGTCGTCCTCTAATTCTGCGTTTCTGACCTCGACGATCGTTTCAAAGCAGCACGCGCAACTCCAGCATTCCCACACATGATGGATTTGCCGCTCGTTCCGATATTCGGCCCACACGGGAGCGATTAGCTCATCACCGCAATGAACGCACTTTGTACCGAAACTCGAGCGACGTTCGGACACCATCTTCGTCATGGAAGCCTCCCTCTCGCTTCCGAGAGCACTGGACGCGCGTATTGTCTTCTCTGAGATTCTGTTGAGGCGCGGCGGTGCAAAGCTAGGCAAAGGCGCAGCCTGGACCAGTGCTGAGTCGTTTATGACTCTTCGTCAGTCGATGCAATGCGCTTACGCGGGGAAACAGATACTTTTAGAGCCGGTGCGCGAGGCGTTTCCCGATCACCGAGTGTGTGTGACCGGCTCTCTCCCCGCTTAATCTCCAGTCTTTTGCTCCTGCGCACAGGATGATCGTCGGAAGCCGCCAGAACTAAACGAATATTGTAGAATAGATGGCCCAGATCGTCGGCCTGGCGTCCATCGCCGCCTTCAACGCAAAATGCCGCCAGCACACTCACTGGCGCACCATTTTTTGGGGGGCTTTAACCTTGTGGATTATAGGGGGTTGCGTTGCCTTTTTATCACACGTGATAGTTATTGCATCCTGTTGGTTGTGTTCCAGATAAATTTGTACTCCAATCACTGCGGGCCGAGTGTGTAATTTGGGGTGTGTCATGAAGAGTAGACTTTTAGTAATCGCGTTGTTGTCCAGCGGAACATGTGGCTGTGCTACGGGCGTGATATCTTCCGATCAACTGGTTCCTATTGCGCCAATAACGGCATCGTTGAAATGCGCGTTTGCAAAAGCTTTGGTCAATGAGGAGCGGCCGGGCCATATTCAAAGGCTCAAAGGAAGAGTGGTCACCGGGACGCTCACACTGCAGATTGCTGACGATCGAAAGGTCGGCGGAAGTTTAGGAACATCAGGACCATTCATTCTGGCAAAAGCTGCAATACCGATCTCTATTACGCCCTCTTTGACAGCGTCGGACGAAGAAAACGATACGGTGACGACCAAGATAAATTTCCGCTACGTGCTGACTGCCGCTAACACCTACGCCTGCCAACTCCCGGACGCACAAGCAGACGCCTATCACTTTTCAGATTGGCTTGCACAAGTCGTCAAGGGACTAGACATTCCAGCAAGTGTGCAGCCAAGCGGCATAGTGGACAGCATAAATTACACAGGCAATTTTGCTGTAACCACAGTCGGGGGCGGCGGATTGAACTTCAATGTAATATTTGTAACGGGCAGCGTGAACGGCTCAGTAACACGTAACGACGTCCAAACGCTGACCTTTACCATCGCGCCTGCTTCAAAAAGTAATCCGGCTCCTGGACCAACAGATCACGGTGGTGTCGGGCCAGCGCAGCCACGTCCGAGATGACTGATGGTCCGGGGCTTGAAGCAGTTTAATTAAAACCACTAAGGTTTGAGGAGGTTTAGATGTTGCGCCAGTTGTCACTGCCGTTATTCCTGATTGTTGCGCTGGCACTAAACTCCCGAGCAATCGCGGTTAGTGACACTAGCAGCAGAGTAACTGATGGTGCGCCGCAATTCACCCTTGAACAGGCATTGCCGAATTCTGACGAGCGGCATGAAATAGAAGAAAAACTGCAGTTAGATTTGCCATTTGACTTTGCTGCTGCGGAACGCGACGGTTCGCTTGTTGCTCGAGTCAAGGCGCTTAAGCCACTTGGGTTGGAGGGGAATACAATACCAGAGTCCGGTGTAACTCTTAGCCCTAAGGCGTACATAGCGATTGGAACATTGTGGAGGGCGTATACGCCCGAAACGCCTGAAAATTTGGGCGCAGTCAAAAGCAATGAAGGCCAATATCGTTTGGAGATTTCTGTTTGCTGGATTAGCTTAACTCCCGAGAGTGAGCACGGCCGCGCATTGACCCGCCAAGCCATAGAAGCCACTTGGCAATATCATGGTGCCGTCAAATTCACGGGTTGGGGCCAATGTCGCCCAAACACTGGGGGCATCAGGATTGGAATCGCTAACGTGAGGGCTTCGAGTGATTATGGCAACCTGAGCACCGCCGATGCACAATCGATGTCGCTCGACCTCACGTTCGCAGATGACTTCAATGCGGCGTGTCGACCAAAGGCAGATTTATGTATTTGGTCTATCGCGGTGCATGAATTTGGTCATGCACTCGGCTTCATTCACGAGCAAGATTCAAACGAGACCCCGAATTGGTGTAAGCTACAGCTGAGCCCAGGCGATATTCAAACTCCCGAGGCGAAGCTAAAAGCAAAAATGATTACCCCATGGGACCGCTTCTCTGTGATGGACTACTGCTTCGATATTTACGCCCAGCGCATACAGTTGTCAGATTGCGACATTGCGGCACTTCATAAAGAATACACCACTCCAGTCAGTCCACAGTACAATTATAAACCCGTTTGCAAAACACGAGACTGATCCGATCCGATCCAGGACGCAGAGAAAGCATCAGGTGCTACTATGTGGGGTAATCAGTTCTTCCCTAGGTCCCAGTGGACACTATGTATAACGGCGATCCTCTTTTTCGTTTCTTTGACACTTAGCGCGTTGTCTCAACCACTCTCTCCGACATTGCACGATCCAATCCGTCTGGAAGAACTGAAGAAATATTACCGGGAGAGGCTGGTTCAAATCGAGTACAAGGTCCATAATAAGTTAACGGATGAGGACGAGTGGATCCGAGGTAATGGATTTCTTGTCTCTCCAGATGGACTAGCGATTACAGCAAGACATGTTTTGGAACCTCAGATTAGTGATCAGTACGAACGATTGGCGTTGTACCCACTGAAAATTACCAAATCAGAAGGGCAGGCAACGGTTCAATTGGAACTAGTCGATGGAAGCATCAAGCGTTCGGATTTTACAGACATTGCAGTTTTCAACGTTAAGGCGATTGGTGGAGCTCCGTTAGAATACTTCTGCGTGAATTTTGACAATATCGCCCCGAATATCGGCGACATTGTTACGACTACGGCTTGGCAATTCTATGATCTGCAGTCACCTGCCTGGCAAATGACATTCAATGCGGCCTCTATATTTCAAGTATCAGGGCCCGGCCCTCTACGGCAGGACTGGGAGCTGACTCAGCCGTTTCACGAGTCCATGAGCGGCGGCGCGGTTTTGTTAGGGGATCGCGTTGCCGGCGTGGTTTCGGTCGTAGCCATGGAGCACGGGAAACCGGTCGGTTATGGAAACTTTGCGGCCGCTCTAAGGTACGCCACCGACATCGGTTGGGAACGTGCCACCAGATGCGGTCCATCGATACCGAACCCGCAAAATTTCCGCCCCTACGACTCACGACAGCTTTTTATGAGTAACTCTACAGAAGGCGATTTTGCAGTCTTTATACCCGATGGAGCTGACGGCAAATACTGGACGTTTATGTCCGACGGAAACTACAGTCTGCGCGTCAAAGATTTGCCATGCGATCCGATGTGCCGATGCTCTGCCGACAAGCCCGAAAAGACTGTTCGACTGTTTATTAATTACAGCGCAAGTAAGACCTGCCAGGCGCCGCAATCAACGTGCTTGCCTGGTCTTGGGGTGCGCACGTTTTATGGAGCGCAAGTAGTACCTATTTTTTCTACCGCTAGCCGGGACACCAGAGCCGGGAATCCAAATACATGGCTGTTTAAGTATCAGCTTTATCGACGCGCCCTCAATGGAAGCTTTGTCAATTCTGCACCTAACAAACCAGCAATATGGCGCACGCCAAGCAAGTTCAATGAGGCGCTTGCCGATTCTGAAGAAATCGATCGACGCCTGTTGCGAGGGTGTAGCAGTCGGCTCAACTCTCAAGAATGCACTGAACTTTTAGGTATTGAGGTATTCGAGGACAAGTTCGCACCCAATTGGCATGGCTTTCCGCGCAAGAACGCTACCCCAAGGAGTACGCTTTTTGATTCAGAATTAAAGGAGACGTGGGTAGTTCCGAGAGATTGGCTGGGAGACGACATCGAAGTGAAGAATTGGATTTTGCCCTACAAGGTCACAAAATCTCCGAGTAACGGAAGCCCAGTGAATTTTGCCTTTTGCATAAACTCGGATTGGGATGGATTCTATGCGAGGGCATTTTCACCAGAAAGAAAGATAAGGACCAGATCCGTTCATACCTTTCTCGACTTCAATCCTTAGAGCCCATGCGGGAAGGTTCGATTCATGACAAGGGATTTACGGCAAGTCGCCTGAGCATGTGAGTTGAGCCCCTTGTCTCATCCGAGTCCTGGCATCATTTGAGCCCTAATTGGCTCGGTGGTGCAATGGGACGGGGCGCGCTTCCTGGCTTCGGTCACCCAATCGGGTTAATCGTGAATTACACGCCGGATCGCGCGATCCGATACGATCTTGACGGCAAAGTACTCGCCACCCTTCCACGCGCACGACGCCTGGCGGAAGCCTACATAGCCGTGCGCAACCTGCCACTTCCCGTGGAGACGCTGCGAGCGGTCATGCCCATTGAATAGCCATCGCCACGGCGAAGGAGACTATACCTGACGGCTGCCGGCACAGGTGCTTGCAAGCTCGCTCTTCTTAAGAAGGTGCGGAAAAGTGATGCTTACACGCTATCCAAGTAGTGAACTTGTCTGAGCGATTGATCTGCCGAAAATAACGGTAGGAAAAACCCCACGGGAGACTATATTTTATCCGTCCTCCGCAACCTTAAAGGAGGACCAAATGTCTTCGACTCTCAAATCACTGAACTTCACTACGCTTCAAAAGCCGAGCACCAATCCGACGCTTGATCGGCGTGCCAGGGTCATTGCGCGGCTTGAAGAGCAAAAGTTGTTGCTCGCTGACCCCAATTACAAACGTCCAGTTCGTTCATGGTCTAAGAATGAGGCCGGCGAGAAATCGCTTGTCGAAACAAAGCAACGTGTCTTGCCATGGTGGACGGTACAGCCTAATGGTTCTTATGCCTTCTTCATTCGGTCGGGGTGGAAGCCGCTTGAGTTCGAAAAAGGCAAAGCCGCCATTGCCGTGCCTTCCCTCGAAAAGCTTCCCGCAATCGTCGACACGCTGATTACGGCGGTCCGCAACGGGGAGCTGGACGAGCAGTTGGCACAAGCCAGCGCACATACTCGACCTCCGAAGGCCAAACGCAAAGCTGCATGATTTCTAAAGGGGAGCGGCCAAGCGCTGCTCCCCTATTCTTTTACCGCATAACCCACCACAAACAGGCAGTGCTTAAGTTTTCGGATGACCCCTATAATTCGGTATGCGAATGACCCAAACGAATGTGCAACGGATTCTCAGCGTTTACGCCGCAATGGACTAATGGCACCGCGGTATGGCCCCATGATCAGGAGTCTGACGATGCTCGAACACTGGGAAAAGGTGCCTTACCTGATAACGCGGCTATATGAATTGACGGATGAGCTTGAATCCATGTTCGGTAGGAAGTTCACCCCCGACGGACACCTTGTTGGCAGTATCGGAGAAGCAATTGCCGCTTACATGTACGACCTCGTATTGATCGAGCCGAGCTTCAAAACACACGACGCAAGGACCAAAGACAACAAGCGCCTCGTCCAGATAAAATTCACGGCCGGGACCTTGGGCTTCGGAATCTACGGCAAGCCGGACTATTTGATCACCCTTCGGCTCCTTGATCGGAGAGACGTGCTGGAGGTATTCAATGGGCCAGGGGATATTGCATGGCAATGCGCTGGAAGACCCCAAAAGAACGGCCAATGTTCTATGCCGATGGGACGGTTGGCGGCTTTGAACAAGAGCGTGCCGAAGACCGAAAGAATACAACGGGTCAGAGAGATGCAACTGCTTCAACGGATACCGTTCTGACCGGAAAGGTAATAGGCTCGCTCAATGCCACACGTTCTCGTCTGGGACCTTGAGACAGTACCCGATGTCAGCGGCTTTGTTGCGGCTAATAATATGTTCGATAAATCCGCCGAAGAAGTCCGCGAGGCTATGGGTGACAAATTCCCGAAGCACATCTACCATTCAATTATCTGCATTGGTGCTTTAATTGCGCATCACGATGGTAATCATTGGGTCGTCGATAGTGTTGGAGCTCCACACGTTGGGGGACGGTCTGAGGGAGATTTGATTTCCGCTTTTGTGGACCGTATCGCCGACCTAACGCCGCAACTTGTGACGTTCAACGGTTCATCATTCGATCTGCCTGTCCTTCGATACCGTGCAATGCTCCACAAAGTGGCTGCGATTGGATTGTCTGCGCGACCATACTTCAATCGATACACCGATGATGCAATGGATTTGTGTGACGTATTGGCTTCGTTTTCGCCGCAGGCAAAGGCAACGCTACACGAGATCAGTCGCGTTATGGGGCTGCCCGGAAAACCCGACGACATAGCTGGTGGGGACGTCGAAAGGTACTTTAAGGAGGGTAGGATTCAGGAGATTGCCGATTACTGCGAGAGTGATGTCGTCAATACCTATCGTGTTTGGCTTCGACATGAGCTGTTTCGAGGTAAGCTGACCAATGACACATTCCAGGCGAGCGAGGAGAATTTAGCCGAATTCATCAGGGGCCGGGCTAATTCAAAGCCGCATCTTGCGGGATTGGTCACGGAAAATCCATTATAAGTGAGGTCGCGTAAGCTGCAGCGATGATTAGGTGGCTCTCCGATGGTCGCTGTTATCCCAACAACGGGCATCCGGTTGCAATGCAATATCCGCCGCTTTGGGCCACAATCGGACATTCAAAAAAAAACGCTCTAAGCCAAGGCAAGAGCCGGGCCGACAATCAGTCAGGCTTTGTATCCGTATCATCGTCGTCCGGCCGCCCGAGCCTGGGAAGGTAGCGGCCGAAGTTCAATTCGAAGTCACTCGGAACGCCGTAACCCAAACCGCGGAGCTTGGGGCGGCGCGTCTGCGTACCGGGCCAGTTCAGCATCGGGAAGATCATGTCGTTGCTTGACCGAAGCTCTGCGGCTGTCGGCGTCCCGAACCGATTAATCTGCGCCTTTGCCGCGCCTAGCACTTCACGGTCGAATGAGACCAGACGACGGACCAGCATATCGACAAACGAGTCGAGGTCGCCATCGTCCAGCGCGCGGTTCACCCAGCCATAGCGCTCGGCGACATCAGCATCGAAATCGTCGGCGCTAAGCACGAACTCAAGTGCGCGCGAGCGGCCGACCAAGCGCGGAAGCCATTCCAGCGCTCCCCCGCCCGGGATCAGTCCGACGCCGACCTCAGGATTGCCGAACAAGGCGTTTTGCCGGCTCGCAAAGCGCATGTCGCAGGCCAGCCCGAACTCGTTCCCGATGCCGCGCGTGCGGCCACGAATCTTGGCGATACTCACGACCGGCGCGGACGAGAGGCGCAAGACAAAGTCGCGCCAAAGGTCCAGCACTTCTGGCTGCGCAGCTGCCTTAGCCACGTCGAGATGGGCGACGAAAAAATCGGGGTTCGCTGACTGGAACACGACGACCTTCACGGACGGTTCCGCCTCGATAGCGGTCATTATCGCCCCCAGTTCGAAGATCGTTGCGGGAACGAACATGTTGATCGGCGGATTGCTGAAGGTGATCGTCCACAGGTCCGGATGGGTGCGGTCGGTATTGAACTGCGAAGCGTCAGGCATTGCGCATTTCCTCCGTCGATTGGCAGATCAGCCTTGCGTTCAAGCGAGAGAGGCGGCGAGCGAAAGGCGCGCCGCCCGAATCTTCAATGCACCTTGCGGAGTGATCTGAAGCCTGCGCGAACCTCTTCTGAGAAGAGTTTCGGCTGCTCCCAAGCAGCGAAGTGTCCGCCCTTGTCGAGCGTGTTGTAGTGGATGAGTTTGGGATACGCCTTTTCGGCCCAACTTCGCGGGACTGGATAGAGCTCGTCGGGGAAGACGCTCACAGCGACTGGCACGGTGACGCCTTTGATATTGAAAAACCCGACCTTCCCCAATGTTTCCCAATAAAGACGGGCGCCGGACAGCGCTGTATTCGTCAACCAAGTGATTGTGATGTTGTCGAGAACGTCGTCGCGCGTGAGGCCCTCGGTCTGTCCGTCGAAGACGCGAGCGATGAGCTCATAACTGCGCGCATCGTGATCGAGAAAATAGGCCGCCAAGCCGACGGGTGAATCTGCAATTCCGTATAACGTCTGCGGCCGTAGCCCCATCTGATACCCGTAGGCGATCCCCTTTTGGAAGACGAACTGGACACGTTCGTAGGCGGCCTTCTCATCGGCCGACAATCCTGCCGGCGGCGGGGCGCCCGAAGCAGCCGCTTGGTGAATATCGTTTGGAAAGATGCCAGCCATGTTTGTGTGAATGCCGAGCAATTCGGGTGCTGCTTGCACGCCCATTTGATCGACGATGACTGCGCCCCAATCGCCGCCCTGCGCGACGAATTGCGTGTACCCGAGGCGCTTCATCAGCACGACCCAGGCACGCGCGATGTGGGGGGTGTCCCATCCAGGGGCGGTCGGTTTTCCGGAAAAGCCGTAGCCCGGAATTGACGGGATCACCAAGTCGAACGCATCAGATGCATTTCCGCCGTGCGCGGTTGGGTTCGTGAGCGGCTCGATGATCTTCATCTGCTCAATGATCGAGCCGGGCCATCCGTGCGTGACGATCAGCGGCAACGCATTCTCGTGCTTCGAACGAACGTGAATGAAGTGAATGTCGAGCCCATCAATCTCGGTGATAAATTGCGGTAGAGCGTTGAGTCTCGCCTCACATTTTCTCCAATCGTAATCCGTCGCCCAATAGCGCGCGAGTTTTTTAGTGGTCGCGAGTTGTACTCCTTGGGATGCGTCAGTGACAGTTTCCCGCTCCGGCCACCGTGTCGTGCTTACGCGGCGGCGCAACTCCTCCAGTTCCGTTTCCGGAAAACTCATTTGAAACGGACGGATAGCGGCGTTATCAGTCATAGTGTTACTCCTTCAAATGGATGATTTAGCCTACAGCTCGCCGAACAAAGTCCTCGGACCCGCGTCTGCGCTACGCGCGACCGTCGATCACTGTACTAGCGCTTCCGATAAAGAAATTGCGGCATCGCGTTGCCGCCCCGGCGGAGCTATGCGCTAGTTTTCCTATCGTAGCGCAAACGGCAGAGATTTACGACAAGCGAAATGGACATTCTGGATCGGATTGCACCGCCGCCAACGTCTTTGCGGGTTGGTCGCAGGTAACTTAGTGGGCGTGCTGCAATTAGGAGACGGCTGGTGACCAATAGACAATGTGGCCAGTGTGACAAGCAAGCCGCCCCGGCCATGTACCTTTTCCCGGCAATTGGCGAGGTGCAATGTGTCACAGTGGTGTTGATAGGAAAGGTCCGGCCATGAAAAAGCTTCTGGTCTTGCTGATTACGTCCATCATGGCGATGGATATCAGCACGGTGATGGTGTTCTCTGCGGGAGATGTCGATTCCGAAGACTCGGAGATTTTCGCAGGCAAACTGCCCGTCGGTTACCGCGATTGGAAGTTGATCTCCGTGGCCCACGAAGAAGGCAACCTCAATGATCTGCGCGCCGTCTTGGGCAACGACATAACCATTCAGGCGTACCGGCAAGGCCAGCTTCCGTTTCCGGATGGCGCAATTATCGCTCGGCTTGCGTGGAAATATGTCCCTTCGGAGGAAAACAATAAAGTCTTTGGCCGCACCCAATCCTTCGTGGCCGGTCCGCCGACGAATGTTCAGTTCATGGTCAAAGACAAGAAAAGGTACGGGTCGATGGGCGGCTGGGGGTTCGCTCAATTTAACGACGGAAAGCCCGCCAACATCGTTGTGAACGATTGCTTTTCATGTCACGTGCCCGTCAAAGATCGTGACTTTATTTTCACTCGTTACGCGCCTTGAATGGACCTTGCCCAAGCGACGCGCCAAAACTGAATGTCTGCGACGGGTCATACCCGGTCGCGCCACCTGACTGCAATCGTGGCAGAAGTACCCCCAAAAGCCGCCGCGCCTCCGGGCCACTGACCTCCATTTTGAGGCGTGATATTCTTCCCCACATTGTAGCAGGCATGATCCCGTTCGGGACAGGGCAAATGGCATTCAGCATCGGCAGACGGCAATTCATAACCGCGCTTGGCGGCGCTGCCGTTGCGTGGCCGCTCGCGGCGCGGGCGCAGCAGCCGGGCAAGCTGCCAACCGTCGGGGTTCTGGGCAGCGATGCTACGACCTTTGGCCCATGGACGGCCGCTTTTGTTGCACGCCTGCGGGAGCTCGGCTGGATTGAGGGCCACACCATAGCGATCGAGTATCGCTGGGCGGAGGGTCGCTCCAACCGAGTTGCTGAGATTGCGGCTGAGTTTGTCCGCCTTAAGGTCGACGTCATTCTCACCGTCGGAAGCGCCGTCACCACATTAAAGCGGGCGACATCGGCCATCCCCATCGTATTTGCCGTGGCGGTCGACCCGGTCGGTGGCGGTCTGGTCGCAAGTTTGGTGCGACCGGGTGGCAACGTTACTGGACTATCGGTCCAGCAAAGTGATCTTGCCAGTAAGCGTCTCGAACTCTTGCGCGAGGCTATCCCCCGGCTCCGCAGATTGGCAATCATGGCTGACGTTGGTTATCCCGATTCCGTGCTTGAGGTGGCAAACGTCGAGGCGGCGGGTCGCACACTCGGGCTCGAAGTGGCACCGCTCGAAATCCGGCGGGCGGAGGACATTGGACCCGCTTTCGAGGCGATCAAGGCCCCGCCGGACGCACTGTACGTCGCGTCCGATGCACTCATTGCCGCTAACCGCACGCGCATTATCACGCTTGCGCTCAGTGCGCGGTTGCCGACGATCTTAAGCTATCGAGATTATGTCCAAGCCGGTGGTCTAATGTCCTATGGTCCGAACTATGCGGACATGTTCCGGCGCGCCGCCGAAATGGTCGACAAAATTCTGCACGGAACGAAGCCAGCTGACATCCCAGTCGAGCAGCCGACCAAGTTCGAGCTCGTCATCAATCTTACTACCGCCAAGGCGCTTGGTCTCACTATTCCGCATAACTTACTCGTGCTCGCCGACGAGGTGATCGAGTAAACCTTTCGCACTGCGGTAATTATTGGTGCCAAAATGTCGCGATGGGTCATCAACCGCCGCGCCGATCATTTGCTGCCGGGACCGGTCTTCCCCCGATAGCTGCCGTCCGGATCCGTGGGTGGGATGGCGCGAAGGGCCACTAGCGATCAAAGTGCAGCGCAGCCAGGAACGAGCTATTCGATCACCTCGTCGGCAGTCGCCAGGAGGGCGGGTGGCACGTCAAGACCGAGCGCCTTAGCGGCGCGGGCGTTGATGACAAAGTTGAACTTCGTCGGTTGTTGGACTGGTAGGTCGGCCGGCTTTTCGCCGCGAAAAACCTTGTCAACGTAGACGGCCGCTTGTTGGAACTGTTCCACTAGATCAGGGCCATAAGACATGAGGCTACCCTCATCAACAAAGTACCGAAATGGATGCATAGCCGGCAGATGCCAGCGCATTTCCAGATCGACAATCTGCTTGGAATAAAGATTGAGGAACGTATCGGGTAGGGTCAGCAGCGCACCACCCGTCTGAGCCCCGAGCCGTTCCATGGCGACGCCAATATCACCAGATTGCTGAACCACAGCTTCACTGCTCGTAAGTCCAAACTTTGGTGCGGCAGACTGTATGGCGGTGATGAATTGCGCAGCAATACGAGTTGAATTAGGATTGAACATAACTTCAACATGGGATGCTTGTGGTGCGATCGCTTTAAGTAGCTCTATCCATTTCCCGCCGATACTCGGCTCAAAGTTCGAGAATCCTGTAATGTTGCCGCCGGGATGAGAAAGGCTAGCTACAAACCCGAGACTTACGGGTTCGCTGACACCATTAAAGACAACAGGAATGTCGCGTGTGGCCTCTTTCGCTGCTTGCGTCGCGGCAACCGAATTGGCAAAAATGAGGTCTGGTTTGGAAGCAAGCAAATCTGCAACGGCTTGCCTAGCCGTTTCGGGTTGGCCAATACCAGTTCGGTAATCGATTTCAAGATTTTGTCCGAGCTTCCAGCCAAGCCTTTGGAGGCTCTTCTCGAACACTTCTCTCGCTCGGTGTCCTTCCGGATTGTTGTCAGCGTAGATTAGCATCGCGCCGATGCGGCGCTTCGGTGGACCTGCTGGTGCTGCCTGCGGTAGGGTCGGCCAAGCAGCCACGGCACTGCCGACAAGGGAAATGAACTCGCGTCGCCTCATTGACCTCTCCACGGCTGCCCTACTATATCGAATGCGAGCGGTTGTGCATCACAGCAAAATCACGTCGGCGATCGTCCTGCATGGGTCATTCGCCACCTTGGCGGTCACCGGCTAGCGCGGCAGCTATGCCCTCCATCGCGACCAAACCGGCGGCCTGCAGATACGTCGAAAAGGGCCACTTGCCGACTCATGCACCGCAGCAAATAGAGCCCTACTGTCACGGCCTCCCCTGATGGCGGGAGCGCAATGCGTGAACGCCGATCTCGCGCGCGATGCCCTTGACGTGGACGGTCTGCGCCTCACACTGCATTGCCGCCAACAAGTCCGCGGCGCCGGGTAAGCGGTATATTTCGTCGCTCATATAAATGTCGTTCTCCGCGGCCAGCCCCTGCACGCGGGCCGCCAGGTTGACTGTCTGCCCGAAATAATCGAGCCGTCCATTCAACGTCACCGCTAGGCAATGCCCGACATGCGCGCCCAAAGTGTCCATCTCGAGTTACTGAAGGATTACCGGCCATTCGCGACCAAGATTCAGAACGTTTGGGACGACTATAAGCGCGGAAAAATGGAGAATTAAGCGGGCTAGATCGGCGTAGCAATGCGGATTGTTGCGCTTTCAAACGTTCAGTCTTTTCGCGGATGACGGGTGCCCGAGCTTCATAATCGCTCATCGGCCTGTGATCGGCCCAAAGCGTTATTCTGCTCGCTCCCGGACCTACTCCGATATCAAGGTGATCCTCCACTCGTCATATTCGTACGCTCGCCGTTGTTACCGGCTGATTTGTTGGCCAAATTGCACGGTGGCGGGCTTGCGATACGTCGGGGGGCATCCACTGACTGAAGTGGCTTTTGACGGGTTGAAGTGCCGAGAGAAATTGGCGCTCAAACAACCTGGCGCGACGTAGAGAAGCTACGGGCTCAATGTGCGTGTCGGTCAGAAATTTGCCGAGATAGATGTTGTTATCTGTTTCGCACCATTCTCCATATAGATCTTTGAAGATGGTAGGCATTCGCTCGACCACAACAAAGCGCTGAAGTTCGCGGGTTACAATAAGCTGCGCCTCAATTTCCGAGAAACGTATGCCGACTACGACCTCGAACCGCTGTGGTCCGAACAGCCGGTACTTCCTCTGATTGGTGAAATGAACTCGCACCCCAAACATCCCCACAAACAGCATAGCGCGGAAAAGCTCGAGGGCGTGAAGAAGGTAAAGAAATGGTTAACAAAAAGCCTCAAATGCAAGATGTACTGGCGACTCGCATGCCTCGCTTTGGTCGCAGAAAGACACAAGATGGTAAACTCTATTGTCGCTGGTGCTTCCTCGATCCGGAACTTGCCGACTTTTTTCGGGAACGGTTCGGAGGAGAGCGCGTGAAGAACGGGCCATAGGCAGTTTCACACTTTATCGGCGTTAGAAGCCATAGCATTTTGACGAAAACAGGCAGTGCTTAGTTGTTCACGTCCCCACCATAACGATATAGCTTCGCTGTGTTGCCTATTGTGCGGGCGTCTCTGGGCGTTTTTTTTGCAACTACGATTTTTCGTGACGCTCAAACTGCTTATCGTGTGTGATCCCTTCGGTGAACAGAGCGAAGCATCAAACAGGCTCGCCTATTAAATTTAACCGGGTTTTAAAGTTGGAGCAGCTCCCCGAATGAACCGTTGGATTTGCGTTTGATTCCGATGAATTCGTTTTGCGCTTGATCGGCAATGTCTTGAAGATTGGGAAAATAGCAACTGACTATTTCGACTAGGGTCTGACGGTCGAAGTGTACTTCGGCCTCGGATAGTCTTTTTTCGTATCGAAGGACAACATGGGCTTGTACATCGACGTCGCGTGGTGGCCGAGCGTTAAACCAAACCGTTCGCAAGGCTGAAGATTCCAAATCTCTTCCTTTTGAATTCGCAGCAAGAATGAAACGACATGTGCCAGGAGTAACTCGAATAAGTCGATATAGCTCATTCCGGACCTTTGTCGACATGTGATCCACGTTGTCGATGAAGCAGATACGACGTGAACCTGAGAAGAACGAATTTCGAGCATAAGGAACAATCTTCTCTTGGAAAGCAACGGGGCCGATTCCGTTTCGGCCATCCAACGATCTTTGATTGCACTCGGTCAGCTCTGCCATGATTAAATTGGCAGCTGAGCTCTTTCCGGTCCCTGGCTTGCCGTAAAACAACATGTTCTCAATCAAGTTAGTTTTGATCCGTTTGTCGAGGTCATCGATGATGAATTTGGGAAGAGTAAGCTCGTTGAGCTGTCGAGGCTTCATTAATTCGGAAATGTCGACGTATTTGGTTTGGGGCTGAGGTGGTTTTAGGTCGGTTGCTTGATTCAAGATATTCATTATTATTCTCCTTGTGTTCAGGCCAGGTTGCTTCAAGACAATGAAGGCCTCGCTGTTTTATTTAGGCCGCTAAGCGGATCATGCGCTTTGGTTTCGATAATTGTTTGTTTTCGACAACGTTCATAAAACGACCCTGGGCTGCAGATTATGCACGTTGGTTTGTGTCCGTAATGATAATCTCGCTTCGCTCGATCTGCTTCGCACGTTGTGGCTCTTTAGGTCATCGGGCATTTGACCGAGTTTTTAAGTTGGAGGCATCGATGGAGATGCACTCGAACATTCATGATCCAGAACAAAAGGCATCGAAGTTGTAGAAACCGAGTATTGTGAAATCGTACAACACGCGATTGCTTCGCTCGGACATTCTGTCCTTCGCTTCACAGTCTTCTTCGGCCGCAATAGATCTGAACAAGGCAGATCGAGTTTATGATCATTCAATCTTGCTGACGTCCTTGGATAAGATTGGGTCAGATGACAATATCGTCATTTTCACTTCGTTCAAACTGCTTCGCAGGTTCTGGAATCGCCGAAGGTTGATGTTTGATTGCTAACGTTTTGATGTTATTGATTATCTTTTTTGCAATATTGTCTAACAAGGCCGATCACTAGGATCGGTCAGCTACATTTCTCAATACGATTGGTACCCTCAAGGACAACTACGCGTCAGCAATCGGATTATGTAACGATTCCCAATCTATGCAATCGGACCACGCCTCCAGCCCAGACTTTTGGCTTGGCTTCAATATGTAGTCGATCCAACCGCGATCTGCGTTGTCTCGCAGAAGAATTCGGTCGTAGCCCCAATCGACTTTGGACCAGCACTGCCGAACCAGCTGCTTGAATCGGACACCATCAAGATGAGCTGGAGGCTCGATGGCTGCGTGGTAATGCCATCGGCCATTTTTGTCTTTCTCGATGACCGGTAGGACCTTTACCCGCTTGCCATGTCGACGTGCAGCATTGCCGTACACCGCGTTGTCGAGACGGTGCATGAAGACCCTAAAAGCCTTCCGGCACTGGCTCTCATCGAGTTTGATCCATGTGCCAGTGTCGGCTCGACGGCCTTGCTTGAGCGTCAAGGTTAGGTCGCAGATTGCGTGCCAGTGGCTCGTATCAAATTGGTGCGATTTGGCTACATCGAAAAATTGGTTCATCGGGTATTTATGGCCAGGAAAGACCCGCTTTTCGTGAACAGCAAAAAGCGGAGGGCCTCGCACCACGACAGCTGTCTCAAACCGGAACCATCTCTCCTCGCATAAGGCGCGATAAGGATCCATTTCCTGGCTCGTGCTTTTCTGAGGTCTCCCCAATTACCTCGCAGTGTTCAAAGGTCTGGCATTTGCGCTCTACTAAACCGCCATGACGGATGATTAGCCTTTCCCACCACTCAGACTCTTTTTCACGACATTTAGCGTATAGCTCTAGAGTGCCATATCGTAGGACCGGACATATCAACGCGCTGATTGTCGAAAGCGTTATGTCTTCAAACTCTTCAGTCCAATCGTTTCTTCGCTCAAGAGCCTCATCTGCTTCATTCATTTTGACGCGAGTGCCATCCTCAAAAGCCATCCAACACACGCTCGGAAATGCCGTTGGGTATGTAGCGTCGAACAGAGTGATATTTGTGCAGATGCAATCGTCATGGACCGAGAATCGAATTTCGTTCTCGGAGTCCCATTCCCACTCGTTGAGCACTTCGACGATTCTATGTAGGTCTCCCTCGTAATCGCCGCAAACCGAAAGAATTCCATGTCCCATACTCATTATATTTTCTCCTCTGAAAGCTGCGGCTAATTCCGCAGCAGGTTTAAATCACGCCGCACAAATGCGAGCGTGGTCTACTCGGCTTAATGAGATCGAATTGTTAATAAGATTTTTCAGTTAAAAAATGACAGTTGCTGTGCAGCAGGCGCTACCGCCGCCGTAGTCGGCACATACGTTTCTGTCATTTCCTTTAGCCAGCCCGAAGGTTTGTCGCGCTCCGCGGTTTGACTTCGACGCTCGACAGAGCCGTCTGATCCAATAATAAGTCTCTCGAAATATGCGGTTTTAGTTTCGTAGTGTCCTACGACGACCATCTCCAAAGTACCCCGCTTCAGTAGCGGTGATATCCGTTTGCTTATTTCTTCCAGATCGATTTCGTCCTCTTCAGGATAGGGTTCGTCCTCGGGGCCTATTTCTATCTCTAACGCCTCGTTGCGTGGAATGCGGCGACCGTCACCAAGTACCAGCATCCTTCGAACAGGCCGCGTGGAAGGAAATGTTGTCTGGATAAGATCTGCCTCGATTCGGATACCGTCAGTGACGAACTGCAGGTGTGTTTCGGCGTGGAATAAGGACCCCGTTTTCGGGGTGATCGGCATCCAATCGGGACCCCGGGGCTGAGGGTCCACACTGGCTTCCATGATTATGGAAGCCGAGGTTGGGATGCTGATTGTGGAGACGATTGCGAAGATCCGCCGCGCGTTTTTTGTCCAGGGCAAGTCGATCAAGGCGATCTGTCGTGAGCTGGGAGTCTCGCGGAAGGTCGTACGGAAGGTTATCCGATCGGAAGCGACCGAGTTCCGCTACGAGCGAGAGGCGCAACCGCTTCCAAAGATTGGCCCGTGGCGGGACAAGCTCGATCAATTGCTGTTGGCGAACGAAGGGAAGGCGTCGCGTGAACGTCTGACGCTGATCCGACTGTTCGAGGAGCTGCGTGGGCTTGGCTACGACGGTGGATACGATGCTGTCCGGCGTTACGGGAACAGTTGGCGCAAGGAGCACGGCGCATCGACGGCCGCAGCCTATGTCCCGCTGAGCTTTGCCCCTGGTGAAGCTTACCAGTTCGACTGGAGCCACGAGGTCGTCCTGCTGAGCGGCGTGACGATGATCGTGAAGGCCGCCCATGTCCGGCTATGTCATAGCCGGATGCTGTTCGTGCGGGTCTATCCGCGTGAGACGCAGGAGATGGTGTTCGACGCGCACGACCGGGCGTTCGCCCTGTTCAAGGGTGCATGCCAGCGCGGCATCTACGACAACATGAAGACCGCGGTGGAGACGATCTTCGTCGGCAAGGATCGCCTCTACAATCGCCGCTTCCTGCAGATGTGCAGCCACTACCTCGTCGATCCGGTCGCCTGCACGCCTGCATCGGGCTGGGAGAAGGGCCAGGTCGAGAACCAGGTCGGGCTGGTCCGCGAGCGGTTCTTCACGCCGCGTCTGCGGTTCAAGAATCTTGACGAGCTGAACGCCTGGCTGCTCGATAAATGCATCGCCTACGCCAAGGTGCATCACCATCCGGAGCTGACCGAGCAGACGATCTGGGAGGTGTTCGAGGCAGAGCGGCCGAAGCTCGTTCCCTATGCCGGCCGGTTTGATGGATTCCACGCTGTGCCGGCATCGGTCTCGAAGACCTGCCTGGTGCGCTTCGACAACAACAAGTACTCGGTGACGGCCAGTGCAGTCGGTCGTCCAGTCGAAGTCAATGCCTATGCCGACCGCATCGTGATCCGCCAGGACGGGCGGATCGTTGCCGAGCATTCCCGCTCATTCGGCCGTGGCGAGACGATCTACGATCCTTGGCATTACGTGCCGGTTCTCGTCCGCAAGCCTGGCGCCCTGCGCAACGGCGCGCCCTTCAAAGACTGGGTGCTGCCGGCCGCGATGGAGCGCGTGCGGCGCAAGCTCGCCAGCGCCGATGATGGCAATCGTCAGATGGTCGACATCCTCACCGCGGTGCTCACCGATGGGCTGCCAGCGGTCGAGGCGGCTTGTGCGGAAGCGATCGCCCACGGCGTTCATTCCGCCGATGTCGTTCTCAACATCCTTGCCCGTCAGCGCGATCCCGGCCCGCCGGTCACCATCCTCACGCCGGCCGCGCTGACCTTGCGCCATGCGCCGATCGCCGATTGTGCCCGTTACGACAACCTCAGGAGAACCATCTGATGGAACGAACTCAGCTCTTCGACCTCATGGGTGAGCTCAAACTCTACGGCATGAAGGACGCCTTCGACGAGATCATGGCGACTGCCGTCAAACGTCAGCATGAACCTCAGCGCATTATCGGTGATCTGCTCAGCGCGGAGATCAGCGAGAAGCAAGCGCGCTCGATCAAGTACCAGCTCACCATCGCCAAGCTGCCGCTTGCCAAGGACATCCACGACTTCGAGTTCGAAGGCACGCCGATCAACGAGACGCTCGTGAATGACCTCGCTGGTGGGGGCTTTATTGCCCAGCAGCGCAACGTCGTCTTGGTCGGCGGGACAGGCACCGGCAAGACTCATCTTGCCATCGCTATTGCCAGAAGCTGCATCCGTTCCAGCGCCCGCGGCCGGTTCTATAACGTGGTCGATCTCGTCAATCGGCTCGAGACTGAGAGCCGCAACGGGCGGCAGGGCCGTCTCGCCGATCAACTGACCCGTTTGGACTTCATCGTCCTCGATGAACTCGGCTATCTGCCCTTCGCTCAATCCGGCGGCCAGCTCCTGTTCCACCTCGTCAGCCGGCTCTACGAGCGCACCTCAATCATCGTCACCACAAACCTCGCATTCGGTGAATGGCCAAGCGTGTTTGGCGACGCCAAGATGACTACTGCGCTGCTTGATCGCTTGACCCACCACTGCGACATCGTCGAGACCGGCAACGACAGTTGGCGCTTCAAGAGCCGAGCCGACGATCACACGTCAACCCGCGCTCGCCCCGTCTCCGCAACCCCGGCCAGCTCCGACGGGGCGAACGCTAGTCGTTCGAAACGCAAAACGAGGGGGTCCCTTTTGGATGCCGATACGGGGTCCCGATCCAACGCCGATTGACATCCACGGGCTCCTCCCGTCACCAGATGGCTTCAGTTGGCCAATGGTCTTAGCTGAACAACGCAGCCCCCTCGCTCCAGCTCCATTACAGAGCCTTCGTCACTACTACGGGCTGCTCCGTCCCTGCGCTCCGCTTCGGTACTCTCGCCCTCGCGGTTGGAGCCGCTTGTGGCTTGTCCCTTGACATCGGAGAACAGGTTCTCACGTTCCATACGAAAGCCTGGTCGAGCTTCGCGCCGCCTACATGCCGGATGCCGTTCGGGCTGTCTCAGGCATCTCCCGAGCTGATCCCAGGGGAAGGGTCACCCCCCAGTTTTGGCATCGTCTGAACGCTTTCGACACTTCATCGACGGTTTGCTTGCGCTCGCCTCTCTCGACCGCGCCTGCCAGGATCATCGTCCCGGTGTTCCCGCAACGCTCACCACCACGACATTTAATCGCAGCAGCTTGCGGTGGCTTGAGATCAGCACCTGATTGCCGAACCCGAAGGGCCCTCCTTCATCTCTCGTACAGTTATGCACCGCTGGTACTCGTCGCGGCACTCGTGTCACACGACCCACAGCGTCAGTTCGGCACCGTCAATTGCCGCACTGCGAAAAGCTCATTCGATCACCTCGTCGGCGGCCACAAGAAGAGCTTGCGGCACGGTGAGTCCGAGTGCCTTGGCGGTCTTGAGGTTAATGACGAGTTGGAATTTCGTCGGCTGCTGCACCGGGAGGTCCCCGGGATGTTCGCCCTTGATGATGCGATCGACGTATACGGCTGCCGGCTGAAACAATCCGGGAAGGTAGGTCCCATAGGACGCGAGACCGCCGGCATCGGCAAAGAATCGGAAGGGATAGACCGCGGGCAGCCGGTAAGTATTCGCGAGTTCGACGATACGTTTGCTGTTTTGCGCCGTAAAAGGTTCTGGCGGAAAAATGAGACCAGTGCTGCTGTCGCCGCTGAGGCTCCTCATGACCGCTTCGATGTCTTCCATCGAATGGACATTTGACCTGATTGTTTCCACCGCAAACCGCGGAGCGGCGGCTTCTACTGCGCGGAAAAACAAGTCGGTGGTGACGCCAGTCGTCAAGTTGAACATCACCGACACGCGCGACACGCGCGGCGCAACCTCCCTGAGCAGCTCCAGCCACTTGGCTCCCATGCCCGGCTCCATATTGCTGAAACCGGTGGCGTTGCCGCCGGGGTGGGAGAGACTAGGCACGAACCCGTTCGCGACCGGTTCGCTGACCGCCACGAACACGATCGGAATGGTGTGGGTCGCCTTCTGGATCGCCACCAGCGAAGGCGTCGCGACTGCTACTAGCACGTCGGGTGCCGAACTCACTAGCTCCACAGCTAATGAGCGGATTCTTTCACTGTCACCCATGGCCCAGCGATAGTCGATCTGAAGATTGCGGCCGGGCGTCCAGCCCAGCTCCTTGAGTGTGGCTTCGAACACAGCAACACGGGCACTTGTATCCGAACTGCCCTCGGACTCCGTCATCAATACGCCGACGCGCTTCGCCCCCTGTTGCGCGTGCACTGCGAACGGCCACGTCACCGCGCCTCCGAGCGCGGATATGAATTGCCGTCTTCCAATGCTGATCGCCATTTGCTCCGTCCCCAACGGCATTATGCCCTCTGCAATGTCGGGGACGGTATCACGCCCCAATCGGCAGGTCTGGCCCAGGAAAGCTTGCCGCACGCACCGACTTGGTCGCTTCGGGGGCGAAGCGGACATTGGCCGGAATGGCCCAAAACGACGTTCATTACCCAACTGCGACATCAACCCCGGCATCTTGCTGCAAAACAGCAAGCGCGGCGCGCAGCTATGAGGTCCCACCGCATCCCTACCGGCTCGCAACTGCCGTCATGCGCTACGATCTTGTCGATTGTCGCGGTTGGGCGGACGCTGTAGCCGGCGCGCGTGCGACCTTCGCAGCTGTTTGAGAACTTCCTTGGTGAGCATGCGACCCTTGGCGGTCAAATGGACCTGGCTTCTGCCGGGACCGGTTGGGTGTGGGTCAACTGTCACTAGGCCAAGGCCCGGACCGCCGTTCCTAGCGCGGTCGCCGAGAGCGTGGAGATTTCGAGACATTGCGGAGCGATGTACGCCAACCGCGCGTGCATAGCTGTTAACGCCTTTGCCTTCATCAAGGGCCACGAATAAGAATGTGGTCACAAATGGAAGCGGCATAGAACCGCTCAAATTGATGAGCGGCTTGAGCGCCCACAAAAGGGACTTAATGTCCCTCTTGTCACTTCGCTCCATAGCGGGCTCAGAGGCGAATTCCATCGTCGGCACTTAGGAGAGGTCGCCCCCATTCCTCGTCCGTTAGTTTAAAATTCTGAGATCAGTTCATTCCGAACAGGTAATTGACCCCGACGGTGAACGTCTGGACGTTACGACCACCGTTTTACGGGTGAGCGCCAACGATCGATGGGAAACGACTCTCGCTGCCCGCTTCGGGTATGCGTGGGATCATGCGCTGTTCTACGGCAAGGCTGGCGGCGGCTGGGTCGGTGCCGGTAATTTCGGCGTCACCAACGTTGGCACGGGTGCCTCGGTTGCCGTTTCCAACGGCAACACCAATGT